>FWPV01010105.1_pt1 | contig 15608 bp, 12 predicted proteins | sample 2228371 | NCBI WGS metagenome assembly FWPV01 (sample SAMEA103939776, study PRJEB20133) | metagenome | reverse complement strand
AATCAACCTCCAGCGCGCGGCAGGCATCCTCGAGTGCAGCGACAGCGGCCGGGTGGGCAGCAGCTTCGCGCGCAGGCGGCAGATAATGATAAGATGTACCCTCATCGCGTACAGCAGCGGTCAGAATGACCGGGTGGCCGGCAGCGATTTCGGGGCGCAGCACGCCGCAGCCCCCACAGGCTACCAGTTTGCACACGCCCATCGCCAGGATATCTTCGGCCAGGCCCACTGCCAGAGGCGCGCCAATGCCGGGATGGGCCACCAGGATTTCCTGCGGCCCCTGGGGCGTCTCAGCCGTGTAGATATAGACCGGGTGAATGCCCATCTCGGTGCGCAGCCCGCGAACCAGTTCCAGGCGGTCCTCGGCCAGCAGGCTCTCCAGCACTTCACGAAAGAAACACAATACAGCCCGTCGGGGGAGTACTCGCTCAGACGGCGTCTCGTGCGGATTGATGATTGCGGTCCGTTCGGGGTCGTATTCGAGGATGGGGAAAGTTGTCATGAAAGTCCTGTCGGCAGAAGAAGATAAATGAATTTTTAACACAGTCGCATTGCGGATGTCAACACACGAAATCAATTGAATTAATGCACGGTAGAATCCCGCCGCAATCTGTCGTATAATGAACAAGTTCGATATAAATAGTGGCGTTAAGGGATGTGGGGAATTTGAGAAAACCAAACCTATCATATCGTTTTTATCACCGGATTCTGAAGTATATGATCCTCTTTTTGCTCCTGATCGGGACGTCCTGCACCGGCGCACCGTTGATGGTGGATGAACTGGTACCCCCCTCCACCTCGACGGTTACAGCAGGCCATTCTGAGCCGTCAGGAAAGGCAGTCGACCTGACCCCTACCGCCGATGCAGCGGTCCCAGAGGAATTCAAGGATTTTATTCTCCATTATGAGCTGGAACGCCCCGACCAACCCCGGTTGACTTACCGGTCAATCACCTTAAAGGTATACGTAGGGCCGGCCGCGCAGGTCAGCGCCATATCCAATGGAAGCAGCATCCCGATCCAGTATGATCCGCAGACCGGTACAGCCCTGATCACCACCGATCAAAGCCAGTTCGACGTGGCAGTCCAAACCGGCAAGATCTCTTCTCAGACCGGCCAGTTCAGCATTACACCGCTAAAAGACAACTACCAATGGGCCTGGTCGCATAGTTTTGACGATAACGTGGCCTTCGAAGAGCGCGGCATCGCAGCGTTTGATCAATATGGCTGGCGAGCGACCGCCTATCTGATTGGCGGCTCCATCGATGAAACCCGCCAGGAGGATTGGATTGTCGATCGCCCGGATATCGAGAAGCTGTTGAAAAAGGGTTGGGGGATCGGCAACCACTCCTGGTCACACGCGATCGCGGCTGACCTGGGTAACGACAGCGCCGTCCGGCAGGACGTGGCAAAGCTAGCCGATTATATCCGCCGGATTGCGGACGAAGCGGGTTTCAGTACATATTACCCGATCGCTTTCGCGGCGCCAGCTTTCGACTCTGACTACCACCCAGTGATCCTTGCCATGCGGGATGATGGTGAAACCGGGCTGCTCTTCAACGAATCGGGCGACCGGGCCATTGTGAGGGTCGATCCGGATGTGAAGGATGGCGAATACCCGATTTTTGATCCAGATGCGCCGGTGGGAAGAGACTGGCGCATGGAAGCATACGGCAAAAATGATGATTATGACCAGGCCTTCCGGGAAGATCTCAACCAGATGCTCTCCCGCTTGGACGACACCCACCATTACTGGCTCAATACCTTCACGCACGGTGTCGATTTTGCGCCAGACGATCAAACCATCTTCGCATTTATAGACTGGCTGTACCACTCCCATGGACCGGGCGGCAGCGACACCGTTTGGGTGGCGCCGTCCGAAGAAATTTACAGCTACCTCCTGCTCCGCTCGGCCACCACGGTCAGATTTACCGTCAGCCAGGCAAGCCAGAATGAATTGCCGTAATGCAGATCTGGACTCCGATCAACCTTACCCGGTGACTGTCTGGAGGGGCTGGAATACGGTTGGGCCGCACAACCCGCGCTGGCTCATCTGCCACTTGAGGCGCGCCACCGTCTGGCCCAGGTATTCGGGCACCAGGAAACCTCGGGCCACTTTGTCCAGCTCGCCCTGCAGCTCGCCCATCAACGACCAGTCGCCGGTGACCGCCGCGGCATACATGCGAGCGCACAGACCCGGCTCCAGGTTGGCGATGCCGGGGACGATGCCGTCCGCCCCGTGCCGCAGCCCAAAGCTGTATAACCCGGAGGTACCAACCAGGACCGAAAAGCCCGGATCGTCGCTGTAGACATCCAGCAGCGCCTCGACCCGCTCGCGGTTCCCGGAAGAGTCCTTGATCCCAACCACGTTGGAAAAAGCGCGCAGGTGCTCGATGACCGCCAGGTCGAGCGACATGTGGACCGTGGCGGGGATCTCGTAGAGCAAGATCGGGCCCTGGATGCGCTCGACCAGCCCGGCAAAGTAGCGGAACTGCTCGTCGGGGCTCAGTACGAAGTAATTGGGAAGCTGCGCCACCACCGCGCTGACTCCCATGCGCAGGTATTCTTTGGCAGAGGCCACCGCGTCGATCGAGCTGTTATCGAGGATCCCGGCGTATACGCGCACCCGGCCTTTAACGTGTTCCATCGTCAAATGGACGATACGCGCGCGCATGCCGCGCGGGATAGAGGGGCCTTCACCGTTGGAACCCAGGACGAAGATTCCCTGCACGCCTCCATCGATAAGATGGTCAATCACTCGTTTCAGAGCAGCTTCGTCAAGATCGAATTTCTCGGTGATTGGGGTCACCATGGGAACAACAACACCGTGATGAGGCTTTTGCAATTTGCCGTGTTTATCGATCATATTCTTCATTTCACCTGGTGATGTGAATTTCCCCTGCGATTTGGGTTCAGCGGGCAGCGCGCGGCGCGTATCCCGTGCCAAAACCGTTCAATTTCCACTACAATCATACCATCTTTCCTTTTGGAGAACCAAAAATGGCCTACTATCGCAAACTGGCCGGTGAAAAATGCTACCTGTCGCCGGTGCAGGCGGAAGACGCCGAGCACTGGACAGCCTGGATGAACGACCTGGAAGTAACTGTTCCGCTGGGCGACGAAGCCTACCTGCCCTATTCACTGGAGAAGATGCGCGCAGAGGTGGCCGAGGCCATCCGCCAGCAGCAGCACATCTTCACCATCGTTGAAATCACCGCCGACAGGCCGGTCGGGCGCTGCCTGCTGTTCGCCATCGACACGGTCAACCGCAGCGCCATGCTGGGGATCGTGATCGGCGAGAAGTCGGCCTGGAACCGCGGCCTGGGCACAGAGGCTACCCGCCTGCTGCTCGACTATGCCTTTAACCTGCTCAACCTGCACTCGGTCATGCTGGGGACGTTCGAATTTAACCGGAGAGCCATCCGCACCTACGAGAAAGCAGGCTTCCAGCGGATCGGGCTGCGCCGCGAGGCGCGCATCGTCGCCGGCAAGGCCTGGGGTGTGGTGCTGATGGATATGCTGGAAGAGGAGTTTCGGTCGCGCTGGCCGAGTGTGATCGGAGAAATTCGATGACTATTGAACTCCCACATAATTTTATCCAGACCACGCTCGACCTGTTCGGCGCGCAGGGCCAGGCCTGGCTTGACAACTTCCCAGGCTTCATTGCCGGATTGGAGCGGGATTGGTCCATGCGAGTGCTGGACCCATTCCCGCTGTCGTACAACTTCGTCGCCGAAGCCGTGCGGGCGGACGGCAGCGAAGCGGTGTTGAAGACCTGGCTGGTCAACCCGGAGCTGGTCAGCGAGATGGAGTCGCTGCGGTTGTGGGATGGGCGCGGGATCGTGCGGCTGCTGGAATGCGACCCGGCCCGCGGCGCGATGCTGCTGGAGCGGCTGCGCCCGGGCGAAGTGCTGGCCGGGCTGGATGACGACGAGCGAGCCACCCGCATCGCGGCAGAGGTGATGGCGAAGCTGTGGATTCCGGCCCCACCCGACCCTGAGGGCAAGCTGCGCTACGCCAGCGGCTGGGCGCGCGGGCTGGAGCGGCTGCGCGCCGGGTTTGGCGGCGGCACAGGCCCATTCCCGCCCCATCTGGTCGAGGCAGCCGAGCGGTTGTTCGACGAGCTGCTGGCCAGCGCCGGCCCGCAAAAACTGCTCCACGGCGACCTGCACCACTGGAACATCCTCACCGCCGAACGCGAACCGTGGCTGGCGCTCGACCCCAAGGGGCTGGTGGGCGAAGCCGAGTACGAGATCGGCGCGCTGCTGCGCAACCGCTTCCCAGCCGGGTCAGCGGGTGAGACGGCCCGCTTCACCGCCCGGCGGATAGACATCCTGCAGGAGACGCTGGGACTGGATCGCCAGCGCATGCTGGGTTGGGCCATGGCCCAGGCAGTGCTCTCGGCCTGGTGGACGTACGAAGACCATCACCGCGGCGACGAGGAGATGCTGTACCTGGCCCAGGTTTTGCTGGACATGCTGTAAACACCGGGTTGGGCGGTGGAGGCGCAGCCGGCCAACATCGCGGAAATCCACGCCGGCCGGGCTGCGCCTCTCGCATTTTCAATCTCGCATCGAATTACGGAACTGCTTCGACCGCGGCGTCCGCCTGGACCAGGCCGGCCCCGACCGGGTCGCAGGGAATCTCATCCAGGCAGAGCGTATCCCAGGAGATTTCCGCCCAATGATCGAAGTCGTAAACCATCCTGGACGCCGTATCAGGCATTGGCAGGGCGGTGTCTTTCAAGATCGCTTCCACCTCGGCGGCGGTCAGGGTAGGATTCTTTTCCAGCATCAGCGCGACCACTGCAGCCACGTGCGGGGTAGCCATCGAAGTGCCGCCGACATAATAGAAATTGCCCGGGTTCATGTGAAAATCGCCCTGGCCGTTCGACCACCAGGGCAGGTGCGAGTAGCCCGGGGATCCCGGGTACGGTCCGCGCACCCATGATCCGGGCGCCAATACGTCCAACTGCTCACCGGCGTACGCCCGGCTGCTGAAGTCGGACAGGTAAACATCGTCGACCACGGTTGGATCAGCTACATCGCCCGAACCGGGCAGCATGGGCGCGTCGTTGTACTTGAGCCACCACATGCGGTAGCGCGGCCCATCGCCAGGGTATAGCCACTCTCCAATCCAGCCGACCGAACCGGCTGAGATAACCGGCGGATATGCGCCGGGGTAGTCCATGCCGGCTTCACCATCGTTGGAAGCCGCGGCCACAATAATGACTCCATTGGCGATGGCGCGGTCGATCGCTTCTTTTTCGACCGGGTCGAGCTCGCTCCCGCCCAGGCTCATATTGATCACCATCGGGCGGTAGCCAGCAATCGCCAGGTCGGTGGCGTAATTAATCCCGGCTGCAACCATTTCAGAGGTGCCAAACACAACTTTCTCAGATGGCAGCGGCGTGGGGCACTTGGGCAGGGCCGGGATCACGTAATCGGCCAGGACTTTGACCGGGATGACGGTCACGTCCGGGGCAATCCCGCGCACGACCACCGGCGGGATGGGATAACCGCCCAGGGCATCGTAGTTGCTGCGATAGAAGTAGCCCAGGATGGTGCTGGCCACGTGCGTGCCGTGAGTCGAGCCGGTTGAGCCGACCCAGGTGGTTTGGTGAAGCTTGCCCACCACCACATCATACCCACACGGGTCGATCTTGTGCGCCTTGAACGAAACCGCCTGGTCGAAGCCGGTGCCCAATTCTGTCGCTACGCGCTCTTCGGGGAAATAATCACGCCAGTTAGGCGCCAGACCGGTGTCCAATACAGCCACGTAAACCCCGGCGCCTGTCTGGGAGACATCACCGGCCTCGCTATTGATCATATCCGCATCCCAGGTAGAATAACCGCCGGCAGTAGTAGTCAGGTCCCCAAAAATGTTTCCGGCCGCCATCCCCAAGGTCAGCGATAGGATCGACAAAATCATTAACCCAGCTTTCAAACTGTATTTCATGTTGTTTGTTCCCTCCCTTTTTCTAAAAAACAAAGGTGAAATTGCGCGAACGGATCATGCAGAATGCCTGTATCCCACCTCCTTTCGCCGGAGACCGGCTGGCCTGTATTCGCGTCAGCAAATTTATATTTCCTAATTTACTATAGCACTTTGAGAGAGGGGTTTCAATCACTGCTATATCTGGCGAATCCAGGATTGGGGTGTAAAGAAAATTCCAGTTTACCAGCCTGCCGCTGTTCCTCGAATTTCACGAAATCGGGCTGTATCTGATGGCGCGGGCCGACTATGACTCTCACGCGGTTTTTAACCACCGGCCCAGGTAACTGATGAACCCAGATATAATAAAATTCATACAACGATAAATAATGCGGGAGGAACAAAATGGAACAAGTCATGCGGCGCAAGTTGGGGCGCTCTGGGATCGAAGTGAGCGCAATGGGTTTTGGCTGCTGGGCGATTGGTGGGCCGGCTTACCGGGGTGAAACGCCGGTCGGCTGGGGCGAGGTGGACGATGCCGAGTCGCTGCGGGCCATTCAGCGCGCGCTCGACCTGGGGATCACCTTCTTTGACACGGCTGACGTGTACGGCGCGGGTCACTCTGAGAAAATCGTCGGGCAGGCCCTGGCCGGCAAGCGCCAGCAGGTGGTCATCGCTACCAAGTTCAGCAACACGTTCAACGAGGGCGACCGCCAGCTCCTGGGCAACGACGCCAGCCCGGCCTACATCCGCCAGGCATGCGAGGCCTCGCTGCGCCGGCTGAACACGGACTACATCGACCTGTACCAGTTCCACAACGGCGGCTACCCCCTGGAGCAGGCCGGCGAGGTGCGCGAAACGTTGGAAGACCTGGTCCGGCAGGGTAAGATCCGCTGGTACGGATGGAGCACGGACGATCCTGAGCGCGAGCGCCTGTTCGCCGAAGGCCAGCACTGCACAGCAGTCCAGAACCAGATGAACGTGCTGGACGACGCGCCTGAGATGATCAACTTGTGCGAATCGCTCAACCTGGCCAGCATCAACCGGGGACCCCTGGCGATGGGGCTGCTGACCGGCAAATACAACGCCGGCACGGTCTTGGGCGAGGACGACGTGCGCGGGACGCGCAGCCCGGAATGGATGAAATACTTCTTGAACGGGCGGCCCAATCCAGATTTTGCCGCGAAGATAGAATCCATCCGCGATATCCTCACCTCCGGCGGGCGCACGCTGGCGCAGGGCGCCCTTGCATGGCTGTGGGGCCGCTCGCCGGTCACCATTCCCATCCCCGGCATTCGCACCGTCCGCCAGGCCGAGGAAAACGCCCGGGCAATGGCCTTTGGCCCGCTCAATCCTGAGCAGATGGCCGAAATCGAGCGAATCCTCGAACGGAAGAGGTGATAACCCACAAATTACCCATTTTGGGATGGTTGTGAACGGTTTTTCCATCCAAAATCATCCCAAAATGATGATTGGATAGACACAAGGCGAAGTTTTGTTGTACAATCAGGCTATCCAAAATAAAACCTGAACAAACAAATGTATAACACAAACAAAACTCGCCTGTTATTGATCTGGCCCGTGCTCCTGTTAGCTGGGCTGCTGCTGGGTATCGGGCTTGTCTCGCCCATGGGAAAAGGCTTGCCTGAGGTATGGAAGCAGGCCGGTGTGCTTGCAGCTGTGCTGCTGCTCATTGGCTTCCTTCAGGACTGGGCCGCGGCCTGCTCGGCGGCGACGATGCGGTCGATGATCTTGGTGTGCTTGCAGCTGGGCTGCTGCTCATTGGCAGCGTCGTGTGGGCGGTGCGCTTTTTTGCCTGCCGGCTCCCGCGCTGGTTCCCAATCGCGCCGGGCGAAGAGCTGACTTACACCCTGGCCGACCAGCAGCAGTTCCAGCGCGAGTACCGGTTTATCACCTTGCTGTACTTCATCGTAATCCCGCTGATCAGCTACCCGGCCTACCTGGTGCTTTCCAGCCTGGCCGGACTGTATTACCGGCTCATCCCGGCCATCTACCTGGCGCCTGTCGATCCGATCTACTGGGCCGTTCCTGCCGTTTTCCTGGGCATCGCCCTGTCGGGCATCCCAATCTGGTTCTTTAACCGCTGGCGATTCAAGACTCGCTTCCAGCGCCTGGTGGCGTTTTTCAATCAACAGTGTCGTTATGACCAGCGTAAAGCCGGGCTGGCCTTCACGGCTGTGGGATTGGTTGCAGTCCTGGCGCTGGTCCTGGTTGGGCTCAACCTGAACGCGCGGCTGACCGCAGACCAGGTAGCAACCGGTGGTTTCTTTGGCCTGTTCGCAGAAAAGCACACCTACAGCCAGGTCACCCGCCTGGAAGAGCGCATCCGGGTTGCCGGCGACAACCCCGCGAAAATCGTCGACCACACGTTCCTGATCGAATTTTCGGACGGGTTCCGCTGGAAAACGAACTCTTTTGGCGGCCGCCCGGTCCTGCCTGTTTACCGAGAACTGCTCGAATTCGCCGGGCAGCGCAGCGGGCAGCCGGTTAAGACGGTGATAGAATAAGGGGGAGATACGAAGGAGGAGTACCGGTGGCGGATGATTACGCGGCGGGTCGCCGTCCAAGTGAAGAGGATATTGATTTACGCCCTCCCGGGTTGATCCGGTTTGGGTTGTCTCGTGCGATCCAGGTTCATTCGGAAGAGGTGCGCGCCAAACACCCTGAGCTGCACCTGGCGCTCGACTTGGTCGAGGATGATGATCTCCTGGAGGATAACCTGGTGCGAGTGCTCTACGGTGTTTACCTGGAAAGCCTGCGCAACGCCCTGCACCATTCTGGGGCGACCCGCCTGGAGGTGCGCTACCACCCGTTCGAGAACCAGATGGCCCTGGAGATTGAAGACAACGGCCAGGGTTTTACCGTGCCGGGCGACTGGCTGGTCTTCACCCGCCAGCGAAAGTTTGGCCTGGCCCGCCTGCGCCAGCAGGTGACCGCGGTGGGTGGTAAGTTCAGTGTGGCCTCTACACCAGGCCAGGGGACAATCGTCACGGTTCGCGTGCCGCTGGGTTACACCCAATCAGAATAAGGCCCTGGCATGGCTGCCCCTTTACTGGCAACCAGGCTCATCATTCCGCCTGCCATCCCTGACCGGTTGAGCCGTCCGCGCTTGCTGGCTCGCCTGGCAGAAGGGCTGCAGCCGGGGCGCTCGCTGGTGCTGGTGAGCGCCCCGGCGGGATATGGAAAGACAACCCTGCTCAGCGAATGGGCATCTGCCCAGGCAGATAGGGCCCAGGGCACGGAGGGAACTCTTTTTGCCTGGCTGTCATTGGAAGCAGGCGATAACAACCTGGCGCGCTTTTTTGTTCACCTGGCGGCTTCGCTTGAAAAAGCCATCCCCGGTGCGCGCGGCCTGCTGGAGGACCTGCTGGCTGCGCCGCAGTTGCCCCCGCCTGCTGACCTGGCAGCCGTGCTGGTTAACTCGATATCCACCTGCCCGCGCTGCCTGGTCATCATCCTGGATGATTATCAGGTTATCCATGAGAACGAAATTCACGCTGCGCTGGCCTTCCTGGTCGAGCATCTGCCTCCCAATGCCCGCCTGGCTCTTGCCACTCGCTCCGACCCTCCGCTGCCCCTGCACCGCCTGCGCGCGCGGGGCCAGATGGTCGAGCTGCGGCTGAACGATCTGCGTTTCGACGAAGATGAGACCTTCTGGCTCCTTTCACAAACCGCCGATACCCGGTTGAGCAAGCCCGAGATTGCCCTGCTGGCCGAGCTGACCGAGGGCTGGGCGGCCGGCCTGCGCATGGCGCTGCTCTCGATGCGGGGCAAGGAACGCCCAGGCGAATTCTTACAGGGCCTGTCAGGGCGAAACCGCTACATCATGGACTATTTGACTGAAGAAGCACTGCATAACCAGGGTGAAGTGCTGCAGGAGTTCATGCTAAAAACAGCTGTGCTGGACCGTCTGTGCGCTCCGCTGTGTGACGCGGTATGTTTCGGCAATACATCAACCGGCCAGGCCAACAGCCAGGAGATGCTCGAAGCGTTAGAAGCAGCCAACTGCTTCCTCATCCCGCTGGATGAAGAGCGCACCTGGTACCGCTACCACCACCTGTTCGCCGACCTGCTGCGGGTGCGGCTCAAACAGCGTGCCAAGGCCCAACCCGGGCTGATCGAAGAGCTGCACCGTCGGGCAGCCGCCTGGCTGGAAAGCCAGCAGGCCAACGAAGACGCCGTCCGGCACAGCCTGGAAGCCGGCGATTACGAAAGAGCTGCGCAGATTGTTGAGCGCAGCACCTTCGACCTGCTTGCTCGCGGCCAGCTCCACCAGCTCCTGACCTGGATACACTTGCTGCCGGAAGAACTGGCTGCCAGGCGGCCGTGGCTGGATATCTGCCAGGCCTGGACGTTGGCCTTCGCCGCGCAGTTTCCTGAAGCCGATGCGCGCCTGGCGCGAGCAGAGGCCAAGCTGGCAGCCGGCAGTTGGAGCGCGCCAGAACAGGCTCGCATGCAAGTTGAAATCAACGCCATCCGCAGCCTGGCAGCCATCAGCAGCGGGAATCTCCCGGCTGCGCAGGCGCTGATCGAACAAGCGGGGGAAGTTACCCCGGTCGAGGCCGTTCCCCCTCAAGCAAGGTTTGCCCGCAGCGTGCAGCGCTGGGCGGCTGGGTATGCACGGCGAATGAAGGGCGACCTGGCAGGGGCCGAAGCCTGCTTTATCGAAACCCTTCAACTCGCTTTCGCATTGGATAACCTGTACAGCATCGTTTCCGCCTCGGTCGACCTGGGCATGATTTTACGCCAGCAGGGCGAGCTGCGCCGGGCTGAGGAAATCTTCCGAGCCGGGCTGGCACGAGAAGCACAGGCAGCCAGCGCGCCCGGTTTCGTAGGGCGGTTGGAAGCCTTCCTGGCCGCGCTGCGCATCGAACAAGGCGACCTGGAGGAGGCCGGCCGGCTGGTCGATCAGGCGATTGCCCACAACCGCAGTTGGGAAAACCCCAACCACTGCGCCTACACCTGGTTGGTCAAAGCCCAGGTCGAGTTACTGCAGAATCATCTCGACCGGGCCGCGGCAGCGCTGGCGGAGGCCAGCGGCTGGCTTGCCAGGGCCCCGGTCGTGCCAAGCCTGCCAGCTTCAGCCGAATCGCTCCAGGTCCGCCTGTGGCTGCGCACCGGCGCGCTGGAAAAGGTCCGCGCCTGGTTGGCGCAGCATACTATGCCACCGTTGACCGGGGAAGCGACGCTCTCCGAAAGCGAGGAAACACTGCGACTGACCGCCGCGCGGGCGCTGCTGGCCACCGGTGACGCCCAGGCAGCACGGCAGATACTGGCGCAGGTAGAAGCCGCGGCCCGGCAAAGAAACCGGCTGTCGACCTTGATTGAAACAGTTGTGCTGCAAGCCTGCGCAGCGACCGGTCCAGAGGATGCCGCCAGGATCCTGAAGGAAGCGCTCGTTCTCGGGCTGCCGCGCGGATTCCGCCAGGTTTTTCTGGAAGATGGCCGCCGGCTGATCCCGGCCCTGGAGCGATGCCAGGACATCACCGGAGTGAGCGACCTGCTGGCGGAGCTGCGCGAAGGCGAAAAACGCCTGGCAGCTGCAAATCCCCTGACGGCGCGCGAAGTCGAGATCTTGCGCTGGATAGCCTCTGGTCTATCCAACCCCGAGATTGGAGCGCGCCTGTACATCGCACCTGGGACGGTCAAGGCGCACACTACCGCAATCTACCGCAAGCTGGATGCGGCCAACCGGGCCGAGGCGATTGCAAAAGCCAAGGATCTAGGGCTGTTGTAAGACCTTTCGGATCCGGAAAAGATCCACCCAGGCCAGGTAAACTGACGAATAAACCCCTACTCTACCCGACCGGCAGATGCTGGTCGGGCTAATTTTGTTTACATTGGTATTCAGAAAGCGAGATGCTATGAACAGCCACTACCATGTAGAAATAGTTGTCAAAGAGGCGTTGGATGAGCGCTGGGCAGCCTGGTTCGAGGGGCTGGCGCTGGAAAACCTGCCTGGCGGGGCTACCCGGGTCAGCGGCGAGGTCAGCGACCAGGCCGCACTGCACGGCTGCCTTGAGCGCATCCGCGATCTTAAACTTACCCTGATCTCTGTCACCGTGGAGGAACCATGAACCCAAACCTGATTCGCACCCTGATTGCCATCTTTCTAATCGCTCACGGGCTGGTCCACTTCAGCCTGACCTACGTGCCAACACCCAAACCGGGCGAACTGCGCACCCCCTTCTGGCCGGCCTGGTGGCGAGCCGATACCGACCCGGCCTGGCTGGTTGTAAAGATGGGCCTTTCTAACCAACTGGTACGCGGGTTGGGCTCGGCCCTCTGGATCATCACCCTGGCCGGCTTCAGCCTGGCCGGGCTGGGACTGCTGGGCCTGCCCGGGCTTAATCAGGCATGGGGCGTGCTCGCCACCCTGGGCGCAGTGGCTTCGCTGCTCCTGCTGGGGCTGTACTGGCACCCCTGGCTGGTAATGGGCGTTGCCATCAACCTGGTGGTGATAGCCGGGCTATGGCTGCACTGGCCTAAGTCATTGTTTTAAGGAAAATCGTGGAGATCGAGGAATACCCGCTCCATAGCTGACCATTTTCCTTACCGATGCTGGCGCGCAGAGGAAATACCCAACATATCCTGCGTGTATTGGATATTCATTCGCAAGGCCACCTGGAAATAACCAGCCAGATGCTCCCCGAGACTACAACTGTTCAGTTTTGGGAGATATTTCTTAGAGCAGCGCCCTCAACAGTCTTCCGGTATGGCTGCCCGGGGCCCGGGCAACGACTTCGGGCGGGCCCTCGGCGATGATCTGCCCACCGGCTGCTCCGCCTTCCGGGCCCAGGTCGATGATCCAATCAGCGCACTTGACCAGGTCAAGATTGTGTTCGATCACCACCACGCTGTTGCCGGCGTCGACAAGGCGCTGGAGCAGGCCCAGCAGGTGGGCCACATCGTGGACGTGCAGCCCGGTGGTTGGCTCATCGAGCAGGTAAAGCGTGCGCCCAGTGGCGCGGCGCGAAAGTTCCCTGGCCAGCTTGACGCGCTGGGCCTCGCCGCCCGAGAAGGTAGAGGCCGGTTGCCCGAGCTGGAGGTAGCCCATGCCAACCTCAACCATCAGCCGCAGCCGGGCCTGGGCGGCCGGGACGGCGGCGAAGACCGGCAGGGCCTCGTCGATGGTCATATCCAGCACTTCGGAGATGTTGTACCCGTTATATTGAACGCCCAGGATCTCGCGCTTGAAACGCCGCCCGCGGCAGGCCGGGCAGCGTACCTCCACGTCAGGCAGAAAGTGCATCCCCACCGACAGCGTGCCAGCCCCCTCGCAGCGCTCGCAGCGCCCGCCCGGAACGTTGAAGGAAAAGTGCTGGGCGGTCAGCCCGCGCTCGCGGGCGGCCGGTGTTGCAGCGAACACCTCGCGGATTGGGGTGAACGCGTCGGTATACGTAGCCGCATTCGAGCGAGTCGAGCGGCCGATGGGCGACTGGTCGATGGTGATAACCTTATCGATCCATTCCCAACCCTCGATGCTTTCGTGCAGGCCGGGCAGCTCGTTGGCGTTATAAAATCGCTGGCGGGCGGCGCGGTCGAGCACGTCGAACATCAAGGATGATTTGCCTGAACCAGAAACGCCGGTGATCGCCACCAGCAGGCCCAACGGGATGCGAGCGGTGATATCTTTGAGGTTGTGCTCGCGTGCTCCGCGGACAGTCAGGCAGGCGCCGGTAGGTGACCGGCGGCGCGGAACAGGGATCGCGGCCTGCCCGGACAGGTAGCGCCCGGTCACTGATTCAGGGCAGCCTTGCAGGTCGGCCGGCGCGCCCTGGGCGACGATCTGCCCGCCGCGCCGCCCGGCGCCTGGGCCAAAATCGACCACAAAGTCAGCCGACTGGATCACCTCCAGGTCATGCTCGATGACCAGGACGGTATTACCCAGGTCACGCAGGGCGCGCAGCATGCCGATCAGGCGGGCCGTGTCACGCGGATGCAGCCCGATGGTCGGCTCATCCAGGACATACAGGACGCCGGTCAGCCCGGAGCCGAGCAGGGATGCCAGGCGCAGGCGTTGAGCCTCGCCGGCCGAAAGCGAGGGGGCCGCCCGTTCAAGAGTCAGGTAGCCCAGGCCCACCTCAACCAGGTGAGCAACCCGTTCTTTCAGGTCGCTCACAATCGGCTCAGCGATCAGCCAGTCGTCGCCCGGCAGAGCACCTTGCAGCCCGGCGACCCAGGCAGCCAGGTCATCCAGCGGCAGAGCGGCAATCTCGACAATCGAACGGCCGGTCACCGTCACCGCGCGCGCCTCGGGCCGCAGGCGAGTCCCCTGGCAGTCCGGGCAAGTGCGCAGGTACAGCAGGCGCTCGATCTTCTCCAGGTAATCGGCGTCACCCGCATGTTCGGCATGACGGCGAAGCAGGTTGGTGACGACACCCTCAAAATAACCGCGCGAGACGGCAGTAGGCGGTTCAACGGCAGGAAAATGCCGGGTAAACTGGGGTGAGCGGACGCCGTAGAGCAAGAAGTCGTGCTGGATGCGGCCAAGCGAGCGGACCGGGGTGTTCATATCCAGTTCAAAGCCATAGTGGCGGCCCGCGTTGTGAAACGTCTCTGTGTAGCGGTTGATTGTGTGGATATCCCAACCGAGCACCGCGCCATCTGCCAGGCTCTTGCTTTCATCGATGATCTTCGGCAGGTTCGCCTGGTAAATCGTGCCAAGACCGGTGCAGGTGGGGCAGGCCCCGGCCGGCTTATTGAAAGAAAATGAAGCCATACCCAGCTCAGGGACAGGCGCGCCGCAGTACGGGCAGGGGATGGTCTCGGCGTCTTCAATCGACTCGATTGGACCGCCGTTGGCATCCTCTTCCCAGGCGCCGCCGGTATCTTCGTAATCCGGAGGAATATCCCGCCCGCAGGCTGGGCAGGGCCGGCGACCGGCGCGGGCATACAGCACGCGCAGGTAGGTGTAGACCTCGGTGGATGTGCCGACCGTCGAACGCGGCGAGCGGTTGCTCAGGCGCTGGTCGATGCTGATCGAAGGCGACAGGCCGCTGATTGATTCGATCGGTGGGCGATTCAGGTGCGCCACCATCCCGAGCGAGTCCATGAACTGGCGCTGGCCCTCTTTATTCAGCGTATCCAAAGCGAGGGTCGATTTTCCGGACCCCGACAGGCCGGTAAAGACGACCAGTTTGTTCTTGGGGATTGACAGGGAGACATTTTTCAGGTTGTGGAGCCGGGCTCCACGGATGGTGATTTGATTTTCCATATTAAGCGCCGCCGGTTAAAAAGGTTTGAATGGCCTGCTGAGCCATTCGCAAAACTCGAACGCTAATTCTTGTTGTTCACTTCTATTTTATAACGTTGGTGGGCTAATGGATAGTTTAGGCATATTCTCGCCCTGTTTCAAAACATCATTGGCCAGGAAACCTGCCGCAATAAATTCAATATATAATCAATTGACCAATCAAACTTGCCAGGCAAGGTATTCGCTGGCAGTATTTTCAAAAGCGTATAGGACCAAAAGGACACTATGACTCGCATCGGTATCATTGGCATGGGCGGAATGGGGTGGTTTCACGCTTCCCGCTATTATCAGATCGCCGGCGCCGAGCTCACGGCGATCGCGGACGTCCGCCCGGACCGGCTGGAAGCAAAAAACGCCGTCCAAATCAACATCGAGAACCGCGCCGGCCCGCCGGACCT
>FWPV01006750.1_pt1 | contig 15610 bp, 8 predicted proteins | sample 2228371 | NCBI WGS metagenome assembly FWPV01 (sample SAMEA103939776, study PRJEB20133) | metagenome | reverse complement strand
GCTTAACCATATTTTTATAGTTCATAATATTAATGACAGTTCATAATATTAATGTTCTGTGTAAGTTGCGGTTTGGAGTTCGTGGAAGTAAAATTTATGCTTGGAATTTGTAAAAAAATAAAAAAGTTGCTTGACAATGACCTATCATAGTTGTATAATATACAACAGAAAGTTATGCATAAATAGGTGGTGATACTTTAGCAGGAATCATATATTATCTTAATAAATCGTAAATAACCTATCATATCATTACCTTTGTGCATTTTCGGATAATTGCGGGTTGTGGTCTGGAAGTGCGGAGGAGGAAAATCGTTATGGCAAAACAAGGTGCTACGACGGGTCAGTCGTTTATAATAGCGCTGATCCTACATGGTGCGATATTGCTTATATTGGGAGCATATATCGCATATACGCAATCGCCTCCTGTGAAAGAGTGGGTTGCAAGTACATTCCTGAAAGCTCAAAAGGAAGTAAAACCAAAAGAGCGTCCAAAAGATATCAAACCAATAATGAGACCTACGATTCCAACAGAGCAGCCGATGCCTGTTCAGGATGTTCAGATCGTCCCAAGGGTAACTACTGCTGCTGTTATGAGGGCGCCGAGAGCTGTCGCCACTACTGAAGTTCTGGAATTTGATGATGCTCCGGTTGCTCGTAATGTCGTTATAAATGCAAATGTTCCAAGAGTAAGGGTTGCTCCTTCAGTTGTAACTTATGCAAACATTCCAACAACCTCATCACCTGAAGCAATCAGCTTTTCTGCTCCAGTGGCTGCTGCACCAGCGGCTCCATCAGTTGGTAGAGGTATAGTAGGAACACAGGTCAGAGTTGCTAAAGGAGCTATCAGACCTCAAGGCTTATCTATGATTAAAAATATAACAGTGGCAGACACTGGACTTGCTAATGTGGCACAAGCAGTTACTCTAGGTAAAGTAGCAGTTGCACCACTTCCAAAAGGCGAACCCGGTGGTCGTGTCATCGGTCGTGGTAAGGATATTGAGGGAGTTTTCCGTTTCACCAGAGTTCAACATGCTTTGGCTGATTGGTGGGCAGATCAATCATCTCTGGTCGCACTTGCGGAATGGCTTAACACTCAGACAAAAATCAAGACTGACATGAATGTTGAAGGTGGAGCAATAAGGTTAACCGATCCGAAGCTTTCGAAATGTCCCCTGGTTTTCTTTACCGGACATGATCCTGCAAATGTTAGAAGCCAGAACCTTGCACGTGGTGAGCCTATAAAGAATAGATTATCCGAACAAGAAAAAGATGGTATGAGAAAATACCTGATAGAGGATGGCGGTTTCATTTACTTTGACGATTGTGGTGTTAATGCTCCTGCTCAAGCGTTCTTAAGGTTGACTTTAGCACAATTGCGTTACGCCATGCCTGAATATAGCGTTGATAGAATACCCAATGATCATGAAATATATAACAATTTCTATGAAATGGGTGGTCCTCCTGTAGGATTTGATATATTCTGGTGGGGAACACATCCGCCAAAACGTAACTTCCTGGAAGGTATTACAATTGGCGATCACTTGGGTGTTCTGGTGTGCCGAAGAGATTACATGTGCGCAATGGAGAGTGTGAGCCTTCCAACAAGAACTGTTCACTATTCTCCAGGTGTTTATAGATTCTCTACTAATGTAGTTGTATACTCTCTAACTCATGGTGGTATAAGCGATTATTCTAAATATGTTCCAGAAGATAGAACTGCTGATCAGATACAAATTAATGCACCAACAGTGGTTCCAACGCTTCAATAATATTAACAAAAAGATTAGATTGTTTAATACAGCCCCTCCAATTTTTGTGAGGGGCTGTATTTATTTTAGGAAGGAGTATATTAATGCTGAAAAGCCGGGTGATATACCTGTTTACTCTTCTAGTGATTACCATTTTATACATTCCGAATTCTTATGCACAATATAATGGTGAATGTTGGGCAGCAGATTATACCAATGTAATAAAAATATCAGGCAATAAAGCAAAAAAAATAGCCGGTTTTAGCCAGCCACTTTCCGTGGCTGTTAACTCCAAAGACGGTGTATGTTGGGTTGCTGATACAGATGCAGTTAGTGTTAAAAAGCTATCTTCGGATGGCAAATTGCTTATTAAACTAGAAGGCATCTTCGATACACAACCATCATCTATAGCAGTTGACCCAAACGATGGTTCCTGCTGGACAGCAACAATCGATGCAGTATATAAATTTTCATCCGACGCTAAACAACTATTTAAACGTGAAGGTTACAATGAGCCAACGCTTACAGTGAATCCAAAAAATGGTGATTGCTGGATAGCAGACTCTAATAACGCACGCATTGTTAGGTTATCAAATGACGGCAAACAATTAAATGTTATACAACCTGATGGTATAAGCCAGCCAAAATCTATATCTATAAATCCCGAAGATGGCACATGCTGGGTGCTTGATTCTTTTGCTCAAAAAGCTGTAAAACTATCTCCTGAAGGAACTATTTTAGCCCAAGCTTCGGTATCTACTGGAGCAAGTATAATGGCAACAACAATAACAGCTACCAATGATGGTGGATGCTGGATCGCTGTTATGGTTGATACCATGAACGATGTTGTTTTGAAACTATCATCCAATGGGAAACAAACCCTGAGTGTATCTGGATTTTCAATGCCTAATGGTCTGGCATTTGATCCTAAGGATAATGGTTGTTGGGTTGCTGATACAAACCACGGACAGATTGTTAAATTATCATCAAGTGGTCAAAAAGTAGCTACTATAAAAGGATTCGATCAGCCAAAAGCAGTGATTGTAGGTTACCCAATAAAAAAGTAAATCTCAAAGATAAAGGGTAATTGCAACTGATATGGTTTGTGCTAGCTAATACTATTTTAAAAAATAATTATTCATTACGATTATCATCTATTATAAAATCCCTCTAAATCTCCCTTTGGGAAAGGGAGACTTCCATGATTTCCACTTTTCCAAAGGGGTTGGGGATTGTATAAACAATTTTTAAAACGGTATAAGCTTGTAGTAGCCTGATTATGAACATTAAGAAATATATCTAGAGTTGATTATTACCCGATTAATTAATGAATGTTTATAATCGAGCATTTAAGTTGTTTAACATTTATATAAATTATATGATTTCATTGTGCAAATATAAACCTCAATAGAAAAATGTAGGTGCAAATGGCTATTTGCCCCAAAATACATATACATATTAAATTGTGAGAGATGGTATTATAATATACGCTCAATGAATTGAGCTACTACAAACAATTCTTCTATTTATAAAGGTTTGCGTAATTGTAGGAATGAACGAATGTTTGCTCCTGCAAAATTGCATAATACTTGCTTTCTTCCAGATTTACTTTTAGGAACATACTCCTGTCAGCCTGATCAAATGGATGATCTTAAAAATGCTGGGTGCTATAGCTGGAGATATTATCGGTTCTGTCTTTGAGTTTAATAAGGTATATACTACCAATTTCGAACTATTTTCCGATTATTCTTGCTTTACAGATGATACTGTCCTGACAATAGCAGTTGCTGATTGTATATTAAACAAAAAATCTTATGTTGATTCTTTCAAATATTGGGGCAGAAAATATCCTTACGCAGGATATAGCTTTATGTTTAGCCAATGGCTTCTTTCTGAAAGCTCATCTCCTTACTATAGTTATGGCAATGGTTCTGCTATGAGAGTAAGTCCGGTTGGTTTCGCTTTCAACGAACTTAATATTGTTTTGGAAGAGGCAAAAAAGAGCGCAGAGGTAACGCATAATCATCCTGAGGGCATTAAAGGTGCGCAGGCTACTGCGTCGGCAATTTTTCTTGCACGTCAAGGAAGAAAAAAGGAAGAAATAAAAGATTTTATCAAAAATCAGTTCAACTATAACTTAGATAGAACAATAGATGAAATCAGACCATCGCGTAGTGTCGATATAACCTGTCAAAGCACTGTTCCAGAGGCTATAATAGTTTTCCTGAACTCAAATAATTTTGAAGATGCAATAAGAAAAGCTATCTCTTTGGGAGGTGATAGTGATACTCTAGCTTGTATAACGGGTGGAATTGCTGAGGCATTTTATAAACATATTCCGCAGTATATAATTGATAACGTTAAAAAGAGGCTATCCAAAGATTTGCTAATTATTTTAGAGGAGTTTGAAAACAAATATCCAGCTTAATAATTCTACAGACTATTTGGTTTTTAGTTATTTCACTTCTAAATATATCTTTTTAATCAAAACGTTTTGAAGATATACTTTGTGGTATAAAGACTAATAAACCTTGATAGTTTATCTGAAAGGATGGTTATAATGTTAAAAAGATTGATTAATTGTTTTATCATAACATATCTGTGTTTATTTGCTTCGCTTGCATTTTCAGCAAAACCTGAACCGCCAAAAAATACTTTAGTAGCGGAACAGCAATTTGAAAACATAGTTGATAACGCATGGACAAATCTTGAATTTCCTAAAAAAATACAACCAGAGGGCTTGTATTACGTGGAATTAACCCAATTAATAGGAACTGTTGGCTGTTGGGGATCAAAGAAGGATCCTTATCCAAATGGTGAAAATGGTGAAGTATTAACAGCATGGAGAGATGGTGTGCCTTTAGAAGATGGAAAAGCAGATTTTAGGCTTCAATATCGTCCTGCAAAATCTGGAATATGGGTTGAGCTTATTGTTATAGCACCGCAGGCAGCAATTATGGATACATGGTTTCCTTTTGGACTTCAGGAAGCAAAAGAGTCTATTGGGCAAACGTTCATTGCACTGCAAGAATTTTCTGGGGTTGGACTATCTACGCCTACATGGGTTACAAAAAACAGTGGATGCACAATGAGTTTATATTCAGCAACGGGAGCAAAATTTTCAGTCGAATTCCATGATAAATTAGCTGTTCAATGGGCTAAGGTTAAGTTATTACATTCTTACAATTAAGCTTTACAGAATGAAGCAAGCAGGTTGGATTGAGGAACGAAACCCAACAAAGATAATAGTATGTAGGATGTGTAAATGGTTCTTTCATTACATTAATTAATGAGCTATAATTTGTGATAAATAATAAAGACTCCCAGAATAACAACCATTTACCCATCATATTAGCGACTTGAGTTATAATGAATAATTTTTTTTGAAATGGTACTAGAAAATAAACAGAGAGAGACACAGATAGAAATTAATCACGAAGAACACTAATAAGACGAATATTATGTTAGGTTCGTAGTAGCCCGATTCATCGGGCGTTTATTACTAATAATCAGTAAATTATTAACGCTCAATAAATTGAGCTACTACAAACACCTGTTTTTCGTATAATTTGTGATTAAAATATAATAAAATGTCTTCGTGTTTCGTCTTTATTATTTTCTGTTTGAGGTTTGTTGTCATAAGTTTATGAACGAAAACTTTATGCCTGCTTTTTATTAGCAATTAAGCATACAATCGTTGTGGGGACAGGTTTAGTCTTTTATGTCCAGGTTTTATATAAAATAAAAACCAGTTTGCACGAAATAGATTGCCAGATAACATACAAAACCTGCCCTACAGCATGTTTTATGTATATGCTCCGCATGTAAAATTAAATCATCTTGTATTGGATAGAGGGAACAAGCTGGACAGCTTGTTTTCTTATGTATATGCGAAGCATATAAAATTAAATTCTTGTATTTGGAAATAAGGAACAAGCTAGACAGCATATTTTACTCAAAAATAGCATAATGCCTACTCAAAAATAGCATCGAGCCTACATTAAACGCAAAAAGCATAATGCCTACTCAGCCAATCTGAGTACATAATTCATATCCAGATTACTATGCTATATTTTTGCACAAACGACTTATAGAAATGGTATAAAATAGTATATAAAATAGTAGATGAATATTTAAAATGCATTATTTTTGAGAAAATGTTATACTTTATCAGAATTCTGATACTAAGTATCAAAATTTTGAAAGATATCTTTTTGTAATAAAGGCTTGACTTAGTTTATTTTTGGTATACTATTTGCAACAAATAATATCTTAATTTTGTTTGTTTATATTTTTTTTATTATATATTATACATTGATATTCGTTTTTGTTGCCAATCTGAAAGCTGGACTACAATCAATTTGCCATAAAAATGTGGTCTTATGCCTGGTGATATACTCCTATCCGAGGCTTGGGGGTGTTTATAATGAACACAAGGTTTTTTATTGATAATAGAGTGCTTTTTGTTTTTATATTAATCATAATTTTTTTAACTTATTTCGTTGGTAATACCTATAGCGACAGGATTATCGATTTTCCTAACCCGGAAAAGATAATAATAGTTTCAGGAAATAATCAATCAGGGACCGCAGGATCAATCTTACCTGAGCTTTTAGTTATCCAGGTTCTGGATCAGCTTAATACACCTGTTCCGCTAATAAATGCAACATTTAGTGTTATTGAAGGAGATGGGACGTTATCCCGTGGTCCTATTACCAATCAAAAATCCATTACTTTAATTACAGATTATTTTGGAAAAGCTAGTGTAGCATTCAAACTCGGCACCCAAAAAGGCGAACATAAGGTAATGGTTACAGTTGAAAACCTTAATCCTGTAATATTTACAGCAACACTCGGAAATTCGAAGCCAGGTATCGATCCAATAAGCGATAAACAGGTTAATGAAGGAGAAACTCTAAGATTCACAGTCATTGCAAGAGATGCTGATCCTGAAGATACAATAACTCTTTCTGCCAGTGCGCTTCCAGCTAATGCTACTTTTAACCCATCAACGGGAGTTTTCACATTTACACCAGATTATAATCAGGCGGGTGTTTATTCTATAACATTTACTGCTAGCGATGGAACATTATCCAGTAGTATTAAGGTAAAAATAACAGTTATTGATGTAAATCGTCCTCCTGTTCTTGATCCTGTAGGAAATAAAACAGTAAATGAAAATAGTGAATTGGTTATTGTATTATCAGCGACAGACCCGGATGGTGACCCCATAACTTATAGTGCATCTGGAATTCCAACGGGTGCGACATTTAATCCAGAACAACGGACATTCAAATGGAGACCAGGATATGATACTGTAAAGACCGGCGATAAACTTGATTTCTTTGTAACATTTAAAGTTAAGGATGATAAAGGAGCGGAAGATTCAGAAAGAATTACTATCACTGTATTTAATGTCATTCCTCCTCCAGAGCCAAATATTCGTGTGATTCCTTTACAGATCGATTTTGGAACCGTTCTGGTTGGTGATTCAACAGACAGAATTTTCCAGATACATAATGAAGGCACAGGAAAGTTAAAGATTTTAAGTATAAAGACCTCTAACCCGCAGTTCCATATTTTACGTTATCTTAAGGTAGAATCAAGACCAATACTTGCAATAGATGTTAATATACTTCAGACATACGATGATAATCAAATAAAGTCATATCTTAATACTAATTTGGATTTCACACCTGCTAGATACTCAGCTTCGGATCCTTTAATGTCAGTAAATTATCCTGATCTAAATCCGGGAGAATGTTTACTTGTTAGGGCTCAATTCAGCCCAACATCTGTTGGTATAAAAACCGGTAGATTTATTGTTGAAAGCGATGACCCTGATGAGCCAATAGTGAATATAAATGTCCAGGGGCTTGGAGTTCAGGTACCTGACATAGTTGTTTCGCCCAAAAATCTGGATTTTGGGAATGTTGAAGTAGGAAAATCTTCAAGCAGGGCTTTATACATTCGTAATGAAGGAAATATATTGCTTGATATTCAGAATATATTAACAAACGATCCACAATTTACAGTTTCAAGCTTTACGGATGTTAATCCTTCCAGTGAAATAAATGTTACAATCACTTTTAGTCCAACCTCAATAGGAGATAAAACTGCAACGCTTACCATTACTAGCAATGATCCCGATGAACCAAATGTCTTTGTATCTTTACAAGGAAAAGGATTTGTTGTTCCTAAGCCAAGAATTCGGGTCATTCCGACTGCTCTGGATTTCGGCGATGTTCTGATCGGGAGATCTTTAACTAAAGAAATAAGCATTTTCAATGATGGTGATGCAGTATTACAGATATCAAGCATCACTTCAAATAATGCCCAGTTTACAATTAGCAATATTGGTGATGTTCCTCCTGGTCAATCAATTACTATTTCGATAAGATTCACGCCTTTAAGCGCTGGATTAAAAACTGGCACTATCACTATTGTAAGTAATGACCCCAATGAGCCGACTAAAACAATTTCAGTTCAAGGCAAAGGTGTAAATGTGCCAACTCCAAACATACGTGTATCAACAACAAATATTGATTTTGGCAACGTGGAACTTGGAAAGTCGTCAACAAAAGACTTCAGGATTTATAATGATGGTGATGCTTTGCTTTCAATATCCAGCATAACATCGAGCAATAACCAATTTTCAGTATTGAATCGAGCAGATGTTTTACCAGGTGGAGCTGTATCGATATCAGTTAGATTTACTCCAATTTCGTTAGGGTTGAAGACCGGAATTATAACTATCAATAGCAATGATCCTGATGAGCCAACTAAAACGATTTCTGTTCAGGGTAATTGTATCAAAGTTCCGATTCCCAATATATCTGTAGATCCGACGTATCTTGATTTTGGACGCGTTGAAGTGGGAAAATCTTTAACTAAGGATTTTAGAATTTACAATACAGGTGATGGAGAGCTTCAAATAACAAGTATTTCCTCTAATCATAGTAATTTCACTGTTATCAATGACAGCACAAGAGTCGCTCCCGGTAGCTTTATAACTGTCTTAATACGTTTTATGCCTCAATCAGTTGGATTTAAGTCCGGCACAATTACTATAAATAGCAGTGATCCAGATGAACCTGCAAAGACAGTCACTGTAATAGGTAATGGGATTCCTGTCCCTGCTCCAGATATACGCGTTGAGCCTGCAAGTCTGGATTTTGGCTCGGTAGAAATAGGAACTTATTTAATAAAAGAATTCAGGGTATATAACGATGGCGATTTAACCTTACAGATCTCCAGTATACAGTCTAATAATACTCAGTTTGAAATAAGTAGTGGAACTCAAGTATCTCCTGGGGGGGTAATGAGCATAACGGTAAAATTTACTCCCACATCTATAGGATCAAAGACTGCAGAAGTGAAGATAAGAAGCAACGATCCAGATGAGCCAGTTGTTACTGTTTTGTTGTATGGCAAAGGTATTTATCCGGAGTTGCCCGGTATTGGTAAATGGGTATATTCAAAGCCGATAGACTCATCAGACTTGAATGATATACATTTTATCAATGAAAATAAAGGGTGGGTAGTTGGCTATAATGGCACAATAGCGCGCAGTGATGACGGCGGTTACACATGGACGCGTCAATATAGCGGAACCAGTAGGTCATTAAATGGTGTTTTCTTTATTGATGCTAATAATGGCTGGATTGTAGGACAATATGGCACAATAATGAGGACTACAAATGGTGGGATAACCTGGGTATTTCAAAGCACAAGCATATCAAACAGCTTGAGAGATGTATTCTTCACTAGCTCAAGTAGAGGTTGGGCAGTCGGTGAAAATGGAACAATAATCTTTACGAATGATGGTTTTACCTGGACACGTCAAACCAGTGGAACACAGATGGACCTGAACAGTGTATATTTTATTAACGCTTATCAAGGCTGGGTAGCAGGAAATTATGGAGTTATACTCTACACTATTGATGGTGGTCAGACATGGATACCTCAAAACAGTGGAACAACCTCTGCACTATATGGTATTGATTTTATAAATATCTATGAAGGTTGGATTGTCGGAGGTAATGGCACAATATTGAGGACACAAGATAGTGGAAGGAATTGGTATGCTCAAAGTTCAGGAAACATTAATGATAGGCTGTCAGATGTTGATTTTTATAATTCCTTTGATGGCTGGATCGCAGGTGCTAACGGTATAATACTACGCACTGTCAATGGTGGTTTTACATGGGTCAGGGTTGATAGCGATACTTCGTATTCTTTGAATTCTCTACAATTCATAAATCCTGATGTTGGTTGGGCTGTTGGGGCTAGTGGAACTGTCCTTAGTTATAATCCGGATTATCCGACATTCATAAATTCTGTTACCGTAACTGGAAGTCCTGCAAAAATGGGAGATATTATCAGAGTAACAGCAATCGGACAACCTGATAATAACGCAGTATTTTCAATAAGCGGGGTTGTTTCCAACGTCGTTATGACCGAAACTTCTTCAGGTAATTATTCAGGCAGTTATACTGTTCAAGCAGGTTTAAACGTAACTGATGCAGCAGTAGTTGTTGTATTTAGAAATAAATATGGGAATGTTGCAACAAATTCAAGTCAAAAAGTCACAATAGATTCAATTGCAATTATTAATTCCGTGAATGTTTCACCAGCTAAAGTTAAAGCTGGAGATACTATTACAGTTACCATGATAGGAGAACCTTCAGGTTCTGCTAAGTTTACTGTTGAAACACTTGTTACAGATGTTTTTATGACAGAATCATCGACGACACCCGGAACTTATACCGGGCAATATACTATACCACAAAACACAAGAGCTACAAATGTTAACGTGAGCGTAATATTCACAGACAAACTTGGCAATACAACTACAAGGAGTGCAGGACAGATAATTATTGAAACAGTAGCAAATATAGCATCTGTATCTATTTCTGGTAGCCCTGCCAGGTTTGGCACACCGATAATAGTCATAATGATCGGCGATGCGAATGGCACTGCTAAGTATTCTATAGCTGGACTCTTTGTTGATGCTCCAATGACGGAAAATCAACCAGGCATTTATACTGCTAGCTATACTGCACCTAAAGGAACTTTTGTTGAAAATAGCAAGGTTACTGTTAAATTGACTGATAAATATGGAAATACAGCAACCAAAGAAGCAGGAACCGTAACCATTGATACAGAATGCAAAATTGACTCGGTCACTGTATCAGGTAGCCCTGGTAAAGTTGGTGATGTAATCAGGGTAACATTAAAAGGAGAATCGAAAGGTCAGGCAAAGTTTACCATTCCGGGAGTTATAGCAGATCAAGTTATGTATGAGCAACCCTCTGGAAGTGGAACTTATATTGGAAGCTATACCATAGTTGCCGGTGTAAATGCTACAGATGTTCAATTGACAGTGACATTAACTGATGCTGTTGGAAATGTTAATACGGATACAAGCCAGAGGATAACCATTGATACCAGATCTCCAGAAATAACATCTGTCAACGTAACAGGTAGCCCCGGAAAAGCTGGTGGAATAATAAAAGTCACAATGATCGGAGAATCAAATGGAAAAGCAAAATTCTCCATTTCAGGAGTAATATCAGACCAATACATGGTCGAAGGACCAAATGGAACCTATACTGGAAGCTATACTATAGCGGATGGAATTAATGTTACAAATGCATCTCTTATAGTGACTTTAACTGACGCAATTGGCAATTCTAGCACTGATACAACCCAGCGAGTGACAATTGATACCAAGCCTCCAGTAATAACTTCAGTTGATATATCGGGAAGCCCTGGAAAAGCTGGTGGCATAATAAAAGTTTCAATGAAAGGTGAACCAGGCGGGACAGCGAAATTTTCTATAGCTGGTGTTATATCCGATCAACCTATGACTGAAATGACATCTGGAAACTACTCTGGTAATTATGTAATAGTTGAAGGTATTAATGTAACCAATGCCGTTGTGACGATTGTTCTATCAGATCCTGTAGGTAATCTAAGTATGGATACAAGTCAAAAAGTAACAATTGACACAGTAGCCCCTGTTATCAATTCTGTAAGCGTTATTGGCACACCAGGAAAAGCTGGCGAAACTATTAAAATCACGATGCTAGGAGAGCCTAACGGAAAGGCAAAGTTTTCTATAGAAGGTGTTATATCTGACCAGAGTATGTTTGAAGCGCCATTGGGGACCTACACAGGTAATTATATTATACCATCTGGTTTGAATATAAATAATGCTGTGGTTACGGTCACATTAACTGATGCATCTGGCAATACTATCGTAAATACAAGCCAGCAAGTGACTATCGATAATAAGGCACCTGATATTTTATCAATTGATGTGGAAGGTAGTCCAGCAAAAATTGGAGAAAATATTAAGATAACTGTCAAAAGTGAGTCTTCTGCAGAAGTCCAATTTTCTATAACGGGTGTTGTTGAAAATGTCAAAATGGAAGAATCGAAGGAAAATCCTGGAACTTACATTGGCAAATATTCAGTAGATAAAGATGTAAACATATCCTCAGCAACATTGACCATAATAGTTAAAGATAAAGTGGGAAATGTAAGCAGTGATTCCTCCAGGAAGGTTGGCATAGTTCTATTAACAGACCTTAACCGTGATGGTGCTATTGACATATCTGATTTCATCGTCATTGCCAAATATTATGGTCAAACAGTGACTGAAAAAATTGATGCTGATATAAATAACGATGGCATTGTAAACATAATCGATCTTTTGTTATTAAGTAAGCAGTTTGTCCAATTAAACACTCCCGCTGCACCAGGCATCAATTCAGCCAAAGTATCTACAGAGGACTTAATAACCTTGAAAATATTATATGAGTCAATCCCGGAATCAAGCAATAGCCATGACATAAATATCTTAAGGAATTTGCTTGCTGTATTTACAGGACAGAACATTAAAATTGCCAAATCAGAACTTTTGCAGAATTATCCGAATCCATTTAATCCAGATACATGGATACCATTCAGGCTTTCTGAACCGGGTGAGGTATCTATAAAAATATACTCGTTGTCAGGTCAATTGGTTCGTAAGATCGATCTTGGATATAAGCCAATGGGTGATTATACAAGCAAAGATAAAGCAATTTATTGGGATGGAACTAATGATGCAGGGGAGAAAGTCTCAAGCGGAATATATTTCTACGAAATAAAAAGCAACAATTTTACGGCGGTCAAAAAGATGATAATAAGCAAGTAATACTATTTTAAGAAAATGATCACTCATTACAATCATAATTTATTATAAAATCCCTCTAAATCTCCCTTTGGAAAAGGGAGACTTTTCCGATTTTGCCTTTTTCAAATGGTTTAGGGGATTGTAAAAACAATTTTTTAAAACAGTATAAAATGGAAGAACATATAAACAGTTTTATAGAATATTTAAGGATAGAACGTAATTATTCAAAAAATACAATAGAGAGCTATCTGATAGATATATCAGATTTCAAAGATTTTCTAATAGAAGCGAACGGCGAGCTGCCGATCCTGGATGACATTGATTACTTAACAATACGGAGTTACCTGGCTAAATTACAGGGTAGGCAGCTTGCACGTTCAACTATATTAAGAAAACTCTCTTCATTACGGTCTTTTTTCAAATATCTTTACAGGAGAGGCTATGTAAAGATAGATCCGACATCCAATTTATCCTCGCCAAAGCTACAGAGAAAACTTCCAGATTTTCTAGAACTCTTCGAAGTTGAATTATTACTTTCGGCTCCTGATACAAATACAAATATAGGTTTACGTGATCTAGCTATAATGGAATTGCTCTACTCGACCGGTATGCGCGTAGGTGAATTGCTTGCATTAGACTTAAACGATTTAGATATAACAAACGCTATTGTTAAAGTAAGAGGTAAAGGCCGCAAAGAAAGGATAATTCCTGTTGGCAAAACAGCAATAGATGCAATAAAACGTTATCTGGAAGTTCGCCAGGAATTAGCCTCTGATAAACATTCACCGGCATTATTTTTAAGTGAGCGTGGAAATCGTCTGCCAGGGTCAGCAAGTGTTAGGCGAAGGATCGAAAAATATGCAAAAACTGCAGGAATCAAGAAAAAAATCACTCCACATACACTCAGGCATACTTTCGCAACTCACATGCTTAATGCAGGAGCAGACTTGCGCTCCGTTCAGGAGATGCTAGGTCACGTTAATTTATCAACAACCCAGATTTACACTCATCTGACCGCAGAGAGGCTTAAAAAAGTATATGAAAAAGCACATCCCAGAGCATAAAATTACTGATCTTCATCCATAAGACCATCATCCATTATCTCATCATTTAGATCAAAATCTTCTTCATGCTCTTCGTCCATATCCATGCTATCGGTCAGATCAGGACTGATTATTGATATCTTTGTTCTTCTCCTTCTACCTCTAGCTGTGTAACGTTTCATCCCAGCCTCATCTTCGGCAGATACACCGATGCCATTTTGAAATGTCGTTACATAGAAGAAGCCATCCTCTATTTCCTGTGAAGATGAATATCCAGCAGTATTTTTTGCATCCTCAATTAACTTATCCCATGTTGAAAATAATTCCTCATGATCTGCCCTTTGCTCTGTTATATATTTTTCTACAAGATCTGCAACAATTTGCCCATAGCCGGACAGGTAAATAAGTTGACCTTCGTTATCTTTTGGCTGAAGAGTTGCAAAATATGTATACCCACCTTTATTTTTATGAATAACATCAAACATATTATAAGTAGCCCCCTATGGAGTTTAGGTCTTCATTAGAAACTTGTTGATTTTGTCTTCAACTTCTTCAAAAATATTTGCGGTCAAGCATTAAAATAATATCAGATTTATTTCAGAATGTCAATGTTTTTGTTTTGAAGTTCGGACGTTTGGTGTAATTTATTGCAAAACTTCAGCTATTGTTACTTCCCGACCTTCGGAAAGAGAACGTTTTCCTGCTTCCAGAACTGCTATTACTTCAACTTCCTCTTCAACTGGAACAACTTCTTCACCGGTTTTAAGAACATGGATAAAACGCTCCAGCAGATAATAATAAAGGTCAGAGAGATCAGGTATCAGGGAACGCCATCCTTTAGTGCCGTAAACATTGATTTGATAGCCAGCTTGCATATATTCAGGTTCTGCTACTATTAAGACAAGGTCACGCTCGTTTTCAAATCGCACGCGGACAATATTGCGATCTGGTCTGCCGATATTCATACATGAAACTGCGCCGCCACCAAAGACGCCATAATACATAGAAAGCGCATGAATACCATAATAAACTAATTCATTTCCGCAAACTGATGTCACCAGATGCACATTTCCTAGATTATGAACATCATTTTTAAGAGCAATAATATCTGGAACAAAGCGTAATGAACTAGCAGACATAAATGGTGTATCCGTTTTCCTGACAAGATCAGCAATTTCTTTAGCACGACGGGCGGTCATTGCCAGTGGTTTGTCGCAAAATGTTGGCACTCCCTTACGTAATGGATATTCCGCATAATCAGATTGCTTACCAGAACCATCATCCACTATAATTACTCCATCCACGTCATCAGCACAATCCTCTGGAGTATCACAGACTTCTGGAATATAGCATACTTCTGCCAGTCGTTCTGCCCATTCTTTATGTGGGTCCCAAATTTTAACTATTTTTGCTTCTTCAATGCGTTTCTCGCCACTGGCAAAAGTCCATTGCCATTGTTTTGCTTTTACTGGATCAAAACCATTAAAAGTGGTAGAAAAAGCTGTGCCATGAAATGAACCTGGCGTGCGTGGCACATCCTTACCTCGATATGTTGCTCCATAAGTAGCAGCAGAAATTATACCAAGTCTAATCATTATAGAAACCCTTTCATGCTATTTTTGAGTAGGCTCGAT
>FWPV01010104.1_pt1 | contig 15612 bp, 13 predicted proteins | sample 2228371 | NCBI WGS metagenome assembly FWPV01 (sample SAMEA103939776, study PRJEB20133) | metagenome | reverse complement strand
ACAGCAAGAACAGAGAGCTGACCAAGACAAAGGTGAAGAGGACATTCTGCCCGTCCTCTGTCACAAACATGCTTTTCTTGTTGTTAGCCACGGCGCTAAGCTTAGCAGTCTATCATAAGCCCACTGGCCCACTGTGGGGACAGGCGGCACGGCGTCCCAACCGAAAATGGCCGGGCGCGGCCGCGGGTGGGGATGCGGCAGACATGAGCCTCCCCAGCGCAACTCCGCGAGTCTTTCTGACTGGAGAGAGCTGTCTTGTTCCGGCTATGGCCGTTGTACTGTGACCACTACCGGGTCGGACGACTGCGCCGTGGCGAGGGATTTCACCTGCACCACGTTGACGCCCGGCAATACGTTCTCCGGAATCTGAGCCGAGATCTGACCCGCTGAGGTGCGCAAAAGCGGCAGGGCGATGTTGTTGAACAGCACGCACGAGCCCCCCAGCACGGTCGGAGGGGGCGTCGTCTCGGCAGTGGCTGGGAGCGCCAAATTCGACCCGTTGATGGTGATGAAGCTGCCCGGGCGGAAGTTCGTTGAACCGTCGTTGGAGTTGACGATGCCGCGCACGCCGGTCTGGATCACCGGGCGGGCGGAGACGCCGCCTGTGATCGCGAGCGGAATGACGCTCAACCCGGAGATCGAGATGACATACGCAGTCCCGCGCGAATCCACGACCATCTGCCGGGGGCCGATGTTAAAGCGCTGCGTTCCATACACACTGAATGGCGGGTTCTCGGGCGCCACCCCGACCAGCGTCTCCGCGCCTGTGCGGATGTCCACCAACTCCAGCGTCGGGCGGGCGTCGTCCCGCGTCACTGTGTTGATGTTCTGCCGGACCGGCGTCGTCATCCGGACGAAAGTGAATTCATCAATCGGCGCCACGGAAGCCACATTGCGTTGACCCGCGCTCACGACTTGCTGTGAGGGCGGTTGGCCAGGCTGAGCGGGAGCGGTCTGAATGATCTGTCCCGGGCGCTCCGCGCCTCCGATCACCGTGAGCGAGGCGTTGAGGATCAAGCCGTTCATAAGGAAGAAGTTGCCGGTTTTCGACGCCCCCATCGGACCGTAATAGCTCACGATCGGGTTGTTGAACAGGCGCCGCGTCGCGGTGTATGTGTCGGCCAAAGCGTCATAGAGATAGCCCGTTCCCGCTCCGTCGAGCACGATCATCCGGTCTCCCTCGGGAGTCGCCACCATGTTCGTCGCGCCGCCGCCCGGGAACGTATTCGGGCTCACGCCGTCGCCCACCGGGCGCGGCACAGCCGTGTCGCCGATAACCTGCCACCGCGAGCCGTTGCTCATGACGAAATGGATGCCGGTCATCGTTGCAGCAATTGTTCGCGGAAAAATGACGCCGGTGTTGCCCGCGCGCGGGATAGGCGGGAAGTTCACCGTACCCACCTGCTTGCCTGTTTCGAGGTCGACGATGCTGATCACCTCGCCGCCTCCGTTAGCCACATACATCGTGGCGCCGTCCGAGGCAATCGCCATCTGCCTCGGCAACTGCCCCACGATGATCGGGTCCACGAACCTCTGGCGCCGGATGTCGAAAACCTCGATGCGGTTCATCCCGGCGTTGGCGATGTAAAGTTTCCCCCGCGCTTCATCCAATTGCAGATCGAGCAGCCCTTGGTTCGTGTCCAGCGACATCGGCACGGGGTAAATGACCCCGCGCTGATCCGCTTGCCGGTAATTCATGTATACCCGGATGGTGGGCGGGATGTTGATCGCTTCCGAAGAAGCAAGGTTCACGTTGATCGCAAATCCGTTGTTAGTTGCCGTGCCGGTATACAGGTTCGTTCCCGGTTGCCGGTTCACGCCTGCGCGTCCTGGCTCCATCATGAAGGTGATCGTGGAGGGGACAAGCCCGCTGCTCACCTGGCTGACCAAAGCCGCGCCGGTATTAGGAACGCTAAAGGTTAGCCGCCCCTTGCCTAAGTTGTTAATCTTCACTGTAGCCTTGGCCACGCCCTTATTGCACTCGTCTACAGCCAGGAAAACCTGCGTTTTCTCCGGCATCAGAATCGGGTAGTCGTACAACCTCCCCAAGGGCAAGTAGATCAGCCCCGATTCGGACAGCGCCCAGGCGTGTTCGCCGTCACTTGTGGAGACCAAACGCGCAACGATGCTTTCCGGGACCTTAATCGCCAACTTCATGGTGAGGTTGGCCGCGTCGCAAATAAACAGCGTCGAAGCTTGCGGGCGGGTCGCCGGAACCGAAAACGGCGCCGAATTGAACGCCGCATAAAGCGTTGCGCCATCGGGGCTGAACGTGCTGCCGCCGAAATTCTGTTGCGTGTTGAAGCTTCCGCTGATCGGGAAGGTAGCGTTGGAGGTGCTCATCTGACCCAGCACCGCGAGCGTGGCTACGTCGTACATCGTGAATCCGGCCATGATCTTGGAACCGTCGGGGGACATCGATAGCACACTCGATTGGCCTGTCACGCTGCGGCTGCGCAAGATCGTGCCGCTCGCTACCTCATAAACGAACAAATAGGTCGTGTTGCCGTTGCCGACCACCGATAGGCCCACAATAAACTGACCGTCCGGAGTAGGCAGAAGCTTGCCGCGCCACGTTGTCACCGGACGCCCGGTGCCTACGCCCGGAACTCCAGCCGGGGTGGGAGGAGGGGGAGGGAAAGGGACCACCTGAACCTGGAGCGTCTGCTGCGTTTGCGTCGGGTCGTAAATCAGCAAAGTGTTCTGGGTCGACCCCGCCCCCGTCCCGCCGGTGGTGATCAACACCCTTCCGTCCACGCCTGCCGCCACGCCCTCCGGACGGGCGGGCAGTGAAATCGTCGTGGTCACCGACTGCGTGCCCAAGTCGATCACACTGAGCGACGAGCTGGCGTTGTTCGAAACGTAAAGCTTCGACTGATCAAACGACATCGCCGCTGCGAGCGGCTGCACGCCCACTTTGATCGGCGGCAGCGTTCGCTTGTTGGCATAGTCATAAACGTCCACCCTTCCGGCGGCGGTGTTCACCAGGTACAGCAACTGCCGCATTTCATCCAAGACGATGTCGGACGGCGTGCCCCCCAAATAAATCACTTCGCCGAACGTGGCGCCGACCGATTGGGAACGCGCGGTGGGAACGGCCACCAGCGACAAAAGGGTTGCCGCGAAAAAGACGCGAGACAGAACCGACGCTTGCAAACGCATTTGTACCTAGGATACTCTAACCCTTCAATGCGGACTTTGTTGCTTTGATACCGCAACACTGCCAAAGCGCGGGGGTTAAACGAGTTTGCTGCGGATTCGGGTACGGAACGCCACCCGGGGCGTTGAGCTGGCCGCCGCGGCCGGCGCCGCCGAAACCAGCCGCGAAAGGCGCACGGGGCTGTTGCGTCACGACCGGTTGGAACCCGGCGACGGATTGTGGATTTCGCCTTGCGAGGCGGTCCACACATTCGGGATGAAGTTCCCTATCGACGTGGTGTTTCTCAGCCGGCAGCGTAAAGTGTTAAAGATAAGAGAGAACGTCGGGCCTAGGAGGATTGCGGTCTGCTTGCGTGCACATTCCGTTTTGGAACTGCCCGCCGGCACGGTGGAGGCTACGGGCACCGCGCCGGGGGACATACTGGAGTTCTTGCCGCTATGACGGTCCGGCTGGCAGTCGTGGCGGTGATGGGGCTCGCGCTGGTCTCATGCGCGCACCGGTCCCCAAAGGCCAAGCACATTCCCCGGCAGCCTGGCGGAGTCCTTCCGGCGGCCATGTACCGGCAGGTCTTGAACGCAGTGGATGCCGGAGATGGCGATATTCGCATCCGGAACCTTCGGGAACACGTCGCTGCGCATCCGGAGGATCTGAAAGCGCGCCTGGCTCTGGCTGACCTCTACGCCGAAGCAGGATACCCCGAACTGGCCGTGGAACACAGCCGGCTGGCAGCCGAGAGGTTCCCGAGCGCTCCGGAGCCGGTCATCGCCCTGGCCCGCAATCTCCGCAAGATGGGTCTGGCGCGGGAGGGGGTCGCCGCATTGGAGCGCCATCTTGCCGCTGGGCGCCCGTCGCCGGCTGAGCTTTATTCCTGGCTCGGCATCCTTCGCGACGACATCAGCGAGAGCGGCGCCGCCGAGCAAGCCCACCGCAAAGCGTTGGAATTAGCGCCGGACCGCGACACCTTCCACAACAATCTGGGTTATAACCTTTTGCTGCAAGGCAAGCGGGAGGCGGCGGTGGCCGAATTCCGGCGCGCTCTGGCGCTCAACCCGCACTCCGACGCAGCCCGGAATAACCTGGGGCTGGCTTTAGCGGATAACCCCAGTGAGGCATTGTTGGCTTGGAAATCGGGCAACGATCCGGCGACGGCGCACAACAACCTGGCGGCGGCGCTCATTGAGAAGGGGCGGTACGCAGAGGCTCGAAAAGAGATCGAGACTGCGCTAGGATATAAACGGGATCACCCGGCGGCATTGAAGAATTTGAAGCTTCTGGCGGAATCGGGCGTGACGGTGACTGTGCCCTCCAAAACGCAGCAGCCGCGCACCGGATTTTGGGCGCGGTTCGGACGTCTGGTGGGCGACGCACTGTTGGGTCCGGGGAAGCCGGCGGCTGGTGAGGCCGGAGGACAGAGGGCCTCGCGGTAGTGGATTAGGGAGCATGGTTATGAAAAATTTCATTCTGCGCCTTCTCAAGGACGAGCAAGGCCAAGACCTCGTGGAATACGCGCTGATCGTAGCGGCGGTCGGACTGGCGCTGATCACTACGGTGAATCAGTTGTCGGCGGCCGTGGTTAGCTTGTATTCGAGCATCACTCAGGGTTTGACCAGCATCGGGGCGCAAAACCAGTAAAGCCTCTTGAGTCGTCGTGCTCTCGACGGGCGGTTGGACGAGTTCCGGCGGCCGCGGCGGGGAGGGCGTAGTCCGTGCGGCCGTTCCGGCCCGGCGAGGGCGCCTTTTCCTGCCTGATCTCGCCTTTTCCCTCGCTTTCGTCACCCTGCTTTATTGCCTTTTCGTTTTCCAAGCCGGACGGCAGTTCTTCCGCGATTCCGACACCGGCTGGCATATTCGCACCGGAGAGTCCATCTTAGCCGGCGCCGGCTTGCCGCGCTCCGACCCGTACTCGTTCAGCCGCGCCGGAGAGCCCTGGTTCGCTTGGGAATGGGCTTCCGACGCTTTGATGGGCTGGGTTCATCGCCGTTGGGGGCTGGCGGGGGTCGCCTCGTTGTTCGCCTTGGCGGTTAGCGCCGTCACTTGGTGCTGGTTACGCCTCAGTTGGGCTGCCGGAGGGGACTTTCTAGGGGCGTGCGCCCTTTTGCCGCTCCTGATCTCTACTACCACCATCCACTGGCACGCCCGTCCACACGTGTTCAGTTGGCTGTTCCTTTTGGCCGCCCTGATCACTGCGGAGAAGGCCCCCACCCGGCTGCGGGCATGGCATCTTGCCGCAGGCGCGGCGTTCGGCGCGTTGTGGGCCAACATGCACGCGAGTTTTTTCTTAGGCGCCGTTATCGGGCTGTGTTTCGCCGCCGGAGGATGGCTCGGAGGCTGGATCTGGGAGGGCGAAAACCGCAGGGCGCAAGCTCCATGGCTAGCGGCGATGACGGCGGCGGTGGCGGCGGGAAGCTTCGCCAATCCGTACGGGTGGCATCTGCATGAACATATCTGGCGGTATTTGACCGACCGGGAGTTGCTGGCGCGGGTAGGCGAATTCCAAAGCTTTAATTTTCATGTGGAAGGCGCCGGTCAAATCGTGGCGATGTTTCTGGTTTGCGCTGTGGGCGCGGCGGCGATGGCGGCGCGAAGGAGGCTGGACCATTTCCTGTTCTGCATCTTGCTTTTAGCTGCGTCGCTGCGGTCGGCGCGCAATCTGCCCATCTTAGCTTTGCTGGCGCTGCCGCTGGCCAATGGAGCTCTCATCGCAGCGCTGCGGGGTGCGGGGGGCTTCAGCCCGAGGTTGGACAAACTCCGGAAAGGTTTCCTCGGCTATTCGGCTGAGCTCCGGCAGTTGGACCGGCAGTTCTCCGGCATTGCTTGGGCTCCTGTAGTCGCCGTGGCGGCATTCGCCTTTGGTTCCACTCAGTTTATGTCCGCCCGGTCGGGCTTTCCGCCGGATCAGTTCCCGGTAGCAGCCGCTTCTGCGGTCGAAAGGCTTCCAGCGGACGCCCGGCTGCTCGCCCCGGACAAGTTTGGGGGATACTTAATATACCGGTTCAAGGGGCGGCGAAAGGTTTTCATGGACGGGCGCAGCGACTTTTACGGTGTAGAGTTCATGAAAAACTACATCCGTCTAGTGGAAGTCCGGCCCGGCTGGCGGAAAGAATTGGAACGGTTTCAGTTCACGCACGCGCTGTTGCCTGTCAACTATTCGCTCGTTGACGCGTTGGAACATGATGGGTGGCGGCGCCTTTACGGGGATGGTGTGGCGGTATTGCTGGAGCGGCAGCGGCCATGAGAGGGCTGTTCGCTCCGCAGATACAGCAACTTGTTGTATCTTGGAGTGTTTTACATAGCTTCAGGCTCCGGAAGCGCATGCGGCGGTTTTGCGCCCTGGGCCGTGAGAGGATGAAATGGACCGACGTAAGATCCTCATGATCCTGGGTGGGGCCTGGGTTTCGGCGGCGCTGCTCACTTGGTTTCTGTGGGCATCGACCAAAGCCCCCAAGACGGAACGAACCGTGAAGATCGTGGCGGCTGCCCGGGACATGGGCGCCGGAACCCGACTCCGGCAGGCGGACCTCAAGCTCGTCAGTGTCCCCGAGAAAGACATGCCCAAGGCGGCAATCGTCGATCCCAAGATTGCCCTGGACCGGGTCTTGCTGTTCCCGGTGAACGCGAATGAGCCGGTGACGGTGACCAAGCTTACGACTACGGCGGGCGCCGAGGGACTGGCGGCTACCATTGAGCCGGGCAAGCGGGCCATCGCCGTGCCGATCACCGATTCAAGCGGCGTGGCGGGACTGATAACCCCGCGGTCGAAAGTGGACGTCTTATTCACAAAAACCGGCGGATCGATGGCTGAGGCTCTTACCAACGTGATCTTGGAAGACGTCACGGTGATGTCCATTGGGCGAATGACCGAAGTCGCCTCGGCAGGGGGAGCGATGAATCCGCAAACGGCGCAGCGCGCCACGCAGACGGTGGCGACGTTGCTGCTAACGCCGGAGCAAGCAGCCAAGTTGGAGCTGGCGAAGAATCAGGGAAAGATTGGGCTTGCGCTGCGCAACCCGCTCGACCGCTCCACGATCAGCGAGAACAACACGGTCACCGGCGACGTGCTGGACCCGCTGGCTTGGACGCGCGGCACGCGCCGGCGTCCCAACCTGCCGCCCCCGCAGGTGCTGGCCAAGATCAAGGATCCTGCGGAGTGGGCCAAGCTCACCGCCGCCGAAGACGCGCCCAAAAACAAGCCGCCCGAGAAGAAGGAGCCGCCCAAGCCGCGTTGGGTAGTGGATGTCTTCCGCGGCGACAAGCACATTCAGGAAACGTTCCAATGAGACCTACCGTTCGAGTTCTTGGCGCGCTCAGCCTTTTGGCGGCGGCGTCCGCCATGCTTTGGGCGCAGACCGCGCCGCCCCGTCAGTTGAGCATCCTCATTGGGCGCGGTGAACTCTTGCAGTTTGACCGCGAAATCCAGCGCGTGGCGGTGGCGGAGCCGAAGATTGCTGACGCCGTCGTAGTCAGCCCGCGCGAGATTATGGTCAACGCCAAGGGCGTCGGCAAGACGACAATTGTCGTTTGGGAAACCAATTCCATCCCGGCGCGCTACGAGGTGGAGGTGAAAGCCGACACCGCCGAAATGGAGGCGCTGCGCAAAGAGCTCCGCGAAACCTTGGCTGACCTGCCCGTTACGTTCACCGGCAACGCCGAGAAAATCGTCCTGACGGGGACGGTGAAGAACGCCGAGGAGGCGAAACGGGCGGAAGCTTTGGCTTCGACCCGGGCGCGCACGGTGGTGAATCTGATTAAGACCCCGCCCCCCGCCGACCCGCGGCAGATTCTATTGCAGGTGCGTTTCGCCAGCATTGACCGCGCCGCGCTTTCGGAAGTCGGCTTCAACTGGTTCAGCCGCAGCGATAAGACGCTGGGGCAGGTTTCTACGCAGCAGTTCCAGACGCCCCGTTTCAGCCAGCTACAGTTTCAGGACCAGACGTTCTCAAACGCCACGATCAATTTCGCTGATTTGCTCAACATCTTCGTTTTCCGCCCCGACTTGAACATCGGCGCGACGATTCGCATGCTGCAGGCGCGGAACCTGCTCCAGATTCTGGCGGAACCGAACCTGATCGCCGTCGAGGGCAAGGAAGCGAGTTTCCTGGCGGGTGGCGAGTTCCCATTCCCGACGCTGACCTCCACTTCCACGGGCGGCGCCACGTCGCCCGTCGTCACGGTGCAGTTCAAGAAGTTCGGCATCCAGCTCAATTTCACGCCGACGCTATTGCCTTCAGGCGCCATCCATCTGAAGGTCGCCCCGGAGGTGAGCGCGCTCGATTATTCGAACGCCGTAACGCTTCAGGGCTTCCTCATCCCCGCGCTTTCTTCGCGCCGGGCGGAGACCGAGGTGGTCCTGAAGGACGGCGAGACGTTCGCCATCGCAGGCTTGCTCGACAACCGCGTGATGCAGTCTTTGAACCGGATTCCGTTCCTGGGCGACGTGCCGATTGTCGGCAACCTGTTCCGCAGCCGCTCCACCAAGAAGACGCAAGACGAACTGTTGGTGGTGGTCACCCCGCGCTTCGTGCGCCCGCTCTCGCCGGACGAGAAGGCGCAGTTACCGGAGATGCAGGAACCGTTCCTGCCCACCACGACTGAGGAGAAAGCCGCCAAACAGAAGCGCGGCAAGCAGCCGCAAGAGAAGAAGCCGGAGTTTGTCGGACCCCGTGGACACCAGGAGCCCAAATAGCCGCGGCGGCGTAACCATTCAGATGGTGATCCTCATGGTCCCTGTCTTTTTGGGACTGATGGGGTTCGCCATAGATTTGGGCCAGCTCTATTTAATCCGCAACGAGCTGAAAAACGCCGCCAATGCGATGGCTCTGGCGGCGGCTTCCAAGCTCATCGGCACGGAAACCGCCACCGACGCCGCCATTCTCGCCGCGCGGATGACCCTGAACGACGCCGCCGGCTTCGGCAATAAGTATGTTTTCAGCGGCGTACGGATCGGCGAATCGACCGGATTCTTGAACAGCGAAGCTCTGGACCCGGTTTTTTACGCCGCGCTTGCCGACGCGCTCGGCAGCGAGGGGGCTTCCGGCGCGGAGGCAGGCGGCACAACCGCCAAGTACGCCAAGGTGGTCATCGAAGCGGAGGCGCCCCTGTTGTTTTGGGGGCTGCTGACTGTGGGGCAGGAACGCAAAACACAGATCCGTGTGGATGCGGTAGCCGGCGTGAGCGCCCCCTTGTGCACGGCATGCGGCATTGAACCCATCGCCATTGCCGCGGTGGACCCTGAAGAGCCGGTCGATTTCGGTTTCGTCATCAACCAGCGGTACACGTTTTCTTATCAGTGCTCCGGGCAGCAGCCTCAGCCTCTGCCCAACTCGATCCGCATAAGCTATCTGCTCCTGAACCGGTACAACGAGGAAGCTACGGTGTTCCCTGAAGAGGGGCAGCAGGTGTACCGCATCGGCGCCGGAGGCTTGCCGCCTTCTGCCAACCCGGCTTATTCCTGCATTCAGATGTACAGCGAGAACGGGGAATCCGTGTGGGTGAACGCGACCCCCAGTTTCTGCGGTCAAGCCCCGGCGGTGGTCTCCACGATGGTGTGCGGACTGGCGGCGCGCTTTGAGAACGTTCCTCCGGGCGCCTGCGCCGAAATCCCGGAGGTCGACTCCATGATCAGCGCGTACACGCAGGACACCGACCTTTCGGACATAGAAGATTACACGCTCTATACGGGCAATGGGCGGCGGATCATCACGGTGGCGATCGTGGACGCGCTCGTTCCGCAGGGTCCGATGACGGTTCTTGGGTTCCGGCAGTTCCTTTTAGAGCCCGCTTCCGGGGGAACGAACATCAACCCGGCGGAAACCAACGGGCGTTTCGCCGCGTTGTATATAGGCAGCGTGATGCCCCTGAAGGCGGGGACGTTCGGCGGTTGCACGCAAACGGCGGGCCCCGGAAAGGTGGTGTTGCACCAGTGAGGCGCTGGGCCGCAGATCGAAGAAAGGGCACTCAGATGATTGAGGCCGCGATAATGCTGCCCGTGCTCTTTCTCCTTCTGTTCGGCATGGTGGAGCTTGCCAAGATCGGCTACACCTACTTCACCATCCATAAGATGCTTTACACCTTGGCGCGCTTCGTGGGCACGCAACAGGGCGTCAATTTTTGCGACGACTCGGACCCGCTGCTGACAGCCGCCAAGAATCTCGCCGTCACGGGCACGACCGATGGCAGCGCCGACCCGCTCGTGGGCGGTCTAACCGCCGAGATGATCAGCGTGCGCATTGAACGCTATAGCCCGGAGACAGAAGAACTGCTCGAATGCCTGTGCGACGTCACCGGATGCGACCTGTCGCAAGGCGGATTAGGTCCGGACTACATCGTGGTATCCATTCCGGACGGGTATCCCATCCGATTCAACGTGCCATTCATGGCGCAGTTGGATCCTATCCCCCTGCGCCCCACGGTGCGGCTGCCGTTCGGAGGCTTGTGATGCGGAAGCGGAAACCGCGCGGCGGACAGTCGACGGTGGAGTATGTGCTGGTCTCAGCCGGGGTTTTTTTCCCGGTGACTCTGGCTCTGGTATTCACCGCGCAACTGTTATGGGTGTGGGTCAGCGTGGTGGAATTCACGCGGGAGGGCGCGCGGTACGCCGCCACGCATTGCTGGCAATCGGACGCCAGCAATGTGACGGCCTACATGAAATCCCGGGTTCCCCTCAACATCGATCAAGAGCAGTTCATTAACGGCGAAGCGGAAATCGAGGTGAGCTATTACGCGCGCGACCCCGAAAGCGGCGCGCTGACGGAGTTCGCCTGCGATGGGGAGTGCTCGACATCGTGCGTCCCGGATGTCGTCACCGTGCGGGTGAGGAACTACGAATTCCGTAGATTCATGTCTTACCTCGGGCTGCCGCCCGTTACGATACCCGATTTTCACGCCACCCTGCCGATGGAGAGCGCCGGGTGCGACCCCGAGCAGGGGAGTTGCTTGCCATAGGAATCTTATATGCCTATTTCGATCATGGTCGCCTCTTCGGATGAACACTTCCGGGAGATGATTCGCGAGAACTTGCTGAATATCCAGAACGCGAAAATCGTCGGGGAGTACGTGGAGGTGTCGACCAACCTTTACATCCGCGTTTTGCAGGACTTGGAACGGCATCCGGACGCCGCACTGATTCTGGACATGTCGGCGGATCAGGAGCTGGCGCTCAAAGCGCTGGAAAAGGTCAAGCAGGCGGCGCCGGACCTCTATGTGATCGTTTCCAACTTTCACGCCGACGGGGAGACGGTGGTTTCCTCAATGCGCGCCGGCGCTAACGACTTCCTGCTTCAGCCGCTCAAGCGCATCGAAGTGCGCGACGCCATCCAGCGGGCGGAACATGCGCCGAAACGCAGCAGCGGACCGGTGGCTAGCCGGCTGGGCAAGATCCACACGTTCCTCGGAGTGAAGGGCGGGGTGGGCACGACGTCGCTGGCTGTGAATTTCGCCGCGGTGCAGAGCCAGCGGAAGAACCCCACCGTGCTGATCGATCTCGATTGGATCGCTAACGACGTGGCGATGGCCATCGGGGCGGCGCCGCAGTACACGTTGCACGAAGTGGGAGAAAACCTGTCTCGCATGGACCAGGCGCTGTTTGAGGGCTTTGTGACCCGCGACCCCCTGGGCTTTTTTGTGGTGGGACCCCCCGACGCGCTCGAAAACCGCCCGTACTTCACCGAGCCGATGTTCCGGGAGTTCAGCGCCTTTCTGGTGGACAAGTACGACACCATCGTGGTGGACGCTGGAAAGAACGTGACTGATGAGGTGGTGATGGGGGCGCTGCAGGTTTCCTCCAGCATCTACCTGGTGGTCACGCAAGAGTACCCCGCGCTGCGAAACGCGCAGCGGTACATCAGTTATCTGATGCGCATGGGATTTAGCCAGGACCAGCTCAGGATTGTGGTGAACCGGTACCAGAAGAAGCCCAACCCGCACCTCGCCACCTTGGAGCAGTTGCAGCAGACGCTCAATCAGAAAGTGTTCTATGGGATCCCCGAATCCCAAGCCTTCCTGGCGGCGATCAACAAAGCGCGCCCCTTGGTGGCTGACCGACAGGCTGCCGGGGAGGCGGACCGGATTTTCCGGTCTTTTGTCGACAAAGCGACGGGGGGCAGGAAAGCGCAGGCTCAAACAGCTTAGCATTATAAGAGGGGCGTCTATAGAGAAACATGGGTTCGAGAATGGTAGCCAGACCCGGGGCGGCGGTGGATCGCTGGTTCGGGATCAAGACGCAGATTCACTCCAAGCTGCTTAACTCCCTCTCGCCGGATCAATTGAAGGCGTTGAATAAGGACGGGGTGCGCGAGGAAATCGGCAACGTTTTGGAGCGCTTAATCGCCGAAGAGCAGATCCCGATGACGCTGAACGAGCGCGAGCGTCTCATCGAGGAAGTGCTTGACGAGGTGTTCGGGCTCGGTCCGCTCGAGCCTTTGCTGAAGGATCCGGCCATCAGCGACATCATGGTGAACGGATACGACTCCGTTTACGTGGAGCGGGGCGGGCAGTTGGTGGAAACGAACGTCCGCTTCAAGGATCAGAACCACGTGCGGATGATCATCGACCGCATTGTGTCGAACATTGGGCGCCGCATCGACGACTCCTCGCCGATTGTAGACGCGCGTTTGGCCGATGGTTCCCGCGTGTGCGCGGTGATTCCCCCGCTCTCGTTGATTGGCCCAGTGCTCTCGATCCGCCGGTTCGGCAAGAAGCTGCTATCCACCGAAGATCTGCTGAAGAACGAAACGCTCACCACGGGCATGCTCGATTTCCTGTCGGGTTGCGTGGAGGCGCGGCTGAATATCGTGATTTCCGGGGGCGCGGGCTCGGGCAAGACCACCATGCTCAACACGCTTTCGCGGTTCATTCCGGAAGAAGAGCGCGTGGTCACGATCGAAGACACGGCCGAATTGCAGTTGCAGCAGTCGCACGTCGTCCGGCTTGAAACGCGCCCGATGAACATCGAAGGCGCGGGCGCCATCACGCAGCGGGATTTGGTGATTAACGCCCTGCGTATGCGTCCCGACCGCATCGTGATCGGTGAGTGCCGGGGTCCGGAAGCTCTGGACATGTTGCAGGCCATGAACACGGGCCATGACGGCTCGATGACGACCACCCACGCCAACTCCGCCTTGGACGCGTTCGCGCGGCTGGAAACCATGGTCATGATGGCCAGCCAGCACATTCCGGACCGGGTGATCCGGCAGATGCTGGCTTCCGCCGTTCAAATCGTCATCCATACGGCGCGCCTGAGCGATGGTACGCGCAAGGTGATCAGCATCAGCGAGGTGATGGGCGTCGAAAACGATGTGGTGGTGCTGCAGGACATCTTCGAGTTCGAGCGGCTTGGCGTGTCGCGTTCCGGGCGAGTGATGGGCCGTTTCCGCGCCACGGGAGCGCGTCCGATGTGCCTGGACCGGCTGCGAGCCTACGGCATTCACCTGTCGCAATCGATTTTCCAGGAGGAGCACGTCCTCAAGGAACGCTAGCATCCGATGGATTCGTTCATCTTCATTTCGTTCCTGGTGTTCAGCGGCGCGCTGCTTGGGGCGGGCTATTACGTCTGGGCAGTTCCGCGGCGGCAGGGGAATCAGATCTTGATCGCCCGGTTGCGGGAGATACGTGCGCGATCGGGGGCGCGTTCCCGCTCGGCGCCCGACTTGATCATCAGCGAAGAGGAAGGAACGCTGACGTTTCTTGGCCGCGTGGTGGAATGGCTGGGTCCTGCGCGGCGTTTGCAGGAGTACATCGATCAGGCCAATTTGAAGTACAAGGCGCCGGACGTCTTGGGCGTAGGTCTGATACTGGCGATGGCCGTGTATTCGTTCCTGTGGTTGCTGAGGATGGACCTGCTGATTTTGCAGATCTGTCTGTCGCTCGGCGCCGGCTCCCTGCCCATCGTCTATATCATGCGGGTCCGCGCCAAACGGCTGCGGAAGTTTGAGGAGCTGCTCCCGGATTGCATCGACCTGTTCAACCGGTCGATGAAGGCGGGACACAATATTCATGCAGGTCTGGAGACGCTGGCGCAGGAGTCGGTCGAACCTTGCAGGATGGAGTTTAAGAAGGTGATCGAGGAACTCGCCCTCGGTTCGCCGCTCGAGCCGGCGCTGCACAACTTAGGCAGGCGGGTTCCGCTGATCGATCTGAAGTTTTTCATCACCGGCTTGATCTTGCAGCGCCAGACGGGCGCCAACATGGTGCAGGTGCTTGAAAATCTGTCCATGCTGGTGCGGGAACGTCTGAACCTGGCGGCGAAGATGAAAGCCGCCACCGCGCAACAGCGGTTCTCGGCGGCGCTCCTGTGCGCGATGCCGGTGGTGCTCGCGCTCGGATTCTGGATATTGAAGCCCGAGTACATTCATCTGCTTTACACCGATCCGACCGGGCAGAAGTTTCTGACCTACGCCATCGTATCGGAGATTATTGGGATTCTGGTGATCCGGAAGATCGCCAGCCCGAAATTCTAGGAGGCGCCGCGTGCTGGTCCCCGCACTTTTCTTTGTCGCGATGTTCATCACTTTGGCGGCGCTGGCGTGGTCCACCATCCTGCTGTTTCAGACGCAAGACAACCCGCTCGAAGACCGGCTCGAGGAGCTGCAAATGCACGCCATGGTCGGCACGGTGCGCAGCGAACGGCGCAAGGGCGGCGGTGGCTTGCTGAACAGTTTCCTGTTCATCGTCAGCCTGTTTCCAGGGGGCGAGGATTACATTCGAGGCATCGATAGGGAACTGGCGCAAGCGGGCATCCGCCGGAGGCAAGCCACGGCGCTTTACATTCTCGGCAACATTCTGTTCATGGTGCTGATGTTCGCCGGCATGCTCTATTTGCAGCGCGACAACCCGGTGGCCGCCAAATTCGGCGGGTTGGTGGCTGCCGGCTTGCTCGGCTACCTGATCCCGCGGCAGGTGCTCCACCGCCTAGTGCGGCGCTACCGTCAGAAATTGCAGGATGCGCTCCCGGACACCGTGGACCTGCTCGGCATCGTGCTGGGCACGGGTCTGGCGATCGACCAAGCCATGATGCGCGTGAGCGAGGAGATGCAGTTCATCTATCCCGAACTGGCGAACGAATTCAGCATCGTGGTGATGCAGGTGAAAGCCGGTCAGGAGCGCGGGAAGGCGTTCAATGCCTTGGTGAGGCGCACGGGCATTGAGGACATCAAGTCGCTTGCGGCGATGATCATTCAGAGCGAGCGCTTCGGCACCAGCCTGTCGCAAGCGCTCAAAGTTTACGCCGACGCCTTGCGCACCCGGCGCCGCTTGCGCGCCGAAGCTGCCGTCGGAAAAGCCGGCATCAAGATGCTCTTCCCCATCGTGATCTTCATCCTCCCCGCCCTTTTTGTCATCGCCCTCGTGCCGGGCTTACTCAGCGTTCTCCGGGACCTGAGGGGCGGCATCGGCGCGCGCTGAGGCGGGGAAAGTTCAGCATTTTCCAATCCAGAAATGAGCCTGAAAGTGATGGGCGA
>FWPV01010103.1_pt1 | contig 15620 bp, 12 predicted proteins | sample 2228371 | NCBI WGS metagenome assembly FWPV01 (sample SAMEA103939776, study PRJEB20133) | metagenome | reverse complement strand
TATTATTAATAATATAATAAAAATAACGGTTCTGATACCGACCAATTTTTCTCTGATAAATAGAGCCCAGAATGCAGAGAGAACTAAAAGTTTATCTGCTAAAGGGTCCATAAAATTCCCAAAGGGTGTTATCTGATGACGCCGCCGAGCTAATCTACCATCCCATAGGTCGGTTAATGCGCCGATAGCGACAAGTAGTGTAGCGATAAATTGGATATACCATTTGGAACTGAAGAAGCAAAACCAAAAAAAAGGGATAATTAGAAGTCGGATAATCGTTAAATAGTTTGCGCTGGTTATGACTACCCTACCTGTAGGACTATCAGAACCCAAAATATCGGATGTTCGTGAAAGTATAGTTTGACGAAGATTATTTCTTCGCGTCATAATTTTTGAAATAATAAAAAAATTAAAATTAAATATTGTATTTTGGTAAAAATATTATTATATTCACAGTGGTTAAATTTTGATTAAATATTTAGGCTCTATTTATAATATAATAAAATATTTTAAAATCCTATAGTTATAAATATATAATTCTGACTCATATTAAATGTATGAAAAAACTATATGATTAATAACAGTTAAGTTATATACTTACCGATTAAAGTATAAATTAACCGTATAATAAAATAACAAATAAAACAAATAAAAAGGAGAGAGATGAAGAAAACAGGTATTCATTTGGTAATAGTAGGCATTCTTTTAATTATGGTGATGCCATCTTTTGCGCAACCCACTGCGGTAATTAAGGTAGTTGGGGTTTCCGAGCGTTTAGTTGCCCAAGACACTTTGGATATATACACAAAAGCCTCAACAGGACTACCTAATGTGGGAGTGGGCGAGATGGTTTATTTAGTGGGCAATCCTGCTGATACTACCATAACGGCTTGGAACTGGTCAATGACGACTCGCCCGCGGAACTCGCAAGCCCAACTTAATGCGACTAATACCCCTGTTGTTAAATTTACACCCGATTTAGTGGGGACTTATCGTATTTCGCTGAGGGTAACTTCAGCCGCTGGACAAAGTGAAGCCGTTGAACTGGCTATTAATGCGGCGAATTATGTAGGGGTTGGTGGAATTGTGGGAAATCCCCAGGTTCCGCAATGTGCAGTATGTCATAATGGACAAGTTGACCGTAAAGTATCTGAATGGCAAGAAACTAAACATGCCGATGTATTTGCTCGCGCGGTTGATGGACAGCAAGGCTTGAATTGGCGAGCCATGTGCGTGCGTTGTCATGTTGTTGGTTATGACACAGATTCTTTAGCCAATAATCATGGATTTGACGATATGGCTCGTCAAGAAGGTTGGGTTTTTCTCGATAGTGCTAATGGTGGTCTAAGACCGGGAACTTGGGATACAATGAAGGTTCGCTATCCCGAAACCGCTAAAATGGCTAATATTCAATGTGAGAATTGCCACGGTCCCGGTTCAGCGCATATGGGCAATAATGCCGATAACAAGATGGTGGTGTCATTAGAGACCGGTCCTTGCGCTAAATGCCACGATTCCGGAACTCATCATACCATACCTCTTCAATGGGCGAAATCTGGGCATTCTCATCCCGTTGAAGAAAGTCGTGCTGCATGCGTGCGGTGTCATAGCGGATATGGCTTTTTAGACCATTTAGCAGGTGTTCCAGATTCGCTGAAGAATTTGACATATATGCCTATTACTTGTTCAGTGTGTCATAATCCCCACGATGCAACTAATGAACATCAAGTCCGCACTGTCCAATCGGTTAGATTGCAAAACGGAGTTTCAGTGGATTTTGCATCAGGAAATTTATGTGCGAATTGCCATCAATCTCGTAGGAACGCTGAAACATATGTCCAGCGCTATTCTGCTCATTTTGGACCACACTATAGCAATCAAGCCGATATGCTGGCGGGCACTAATGCAATTCATTACGATCGCGAAATGGAATCAACCCTTCACAACCGGGTTATAGAAAATGGATGCGTAGGATGTCATATGAGTTCCGGACCGAGCGAACAGAATTCACCCGGGTATTTAAATGTAGGTGACCACACCTTTGCTATGAAATCAAGTAATGGATATGAACACACAGAAGCCTGCGTTGAGTGTCATAATGAGATACAAAATAGTTTTGATGATATAACAGTTGATGACTGGGATGGTGATAGAGTTCAGGAATCCGCACGGGAAGAGATAGCGGGACTAATGAATACCTTAGCGATGTTATTGCCACCGGTTGGTGAACCAGATGTGGTAGTTACCCAGAATTATACAGTTCCTCAGTTAAGAGCGGCGTATAACTATTTGTTTGTTAAGAGCGACGGTTCTGAAGGTTTACACAACCCAAAATATGCAAAGAGTATTTTACAAGCCGCTTTAGCAGATAGGGAAAACCTTGGGGTTGAGGTGGTTGAAGGCATAACACCTTTGGAATATTCATTAAGTCAAGCCTATCCCAATCCTTTTAATCAGATATCCGTTGTGAATTACACGCTTGCTAAAGATGGTATGGTGAACTTGAAGGTTTACGATATGGCGGGGCGTGAGATTCAAACTGTGATGTCGGGTGAACAGAAAGCAGGTGTGTATAAGGTAGCAGTGATGTTAAACAATTATCCTGCAGGCGTTTATGTCTTAAAATTGGAATCGGATAACTTCACTGCGAACCAGAAGTTGGTATTGCTCAAGTAATTAGTAAATAGTAATTTAGATAAAATCAACAATTTCTTTGCCCCGGCTTGAGGTCGGGGCAAAGTTTTTTTTTGCTCTTTTAATTGCGGGGATGAAAGGTCTTTACGACTTCAATTAGATGCGTGCGGTCAATATGGGTATATATCATTGTTGTGTCTATTGAGGTGTGCCCAAGTAGTTCCTGAACATCCCTAAGTCCAGCCCCGCCTTCTAATAGGTGAGTTGCAAATGAGTGGCGGAAAGTGTGTGGGGTTATTCTTCGTTCGATACCCGCTTTCAATACTAATTCTTTCAAGCGAGTCCAAAATCCTATGCGGGTCATAGGTTTACCTAGTTTTATGGATAGGAATAATTTATCCTTTGTAGATTTTAGATTTCGGATTAGTGCAGGGCGCCCTTTTTGTAAATATTCCACTAAGGCTAAACGGGCGCGCCCCCCTACGGGGACTAATCTTTCTTTAGAACCCTTTCCTAAAACTTTTAAAATTGCACCATCGTAAAGAAAGTCGGAGAGTGAAACATTGATTAATTCGCTGACTCTAAGCCCACAACCATAAATCAATTCAAGCATAGCCCGGTCTCTTAAGCCGGTGGGGGTAGATATATCTATTGAGTTGATTAGTTTTTCAATTTCCTCAACAGTCAGAACATCGGGTAATTTCCGTTTTATACGAGGTCCTGTTATTATTTCCGAAGGGTCTGAAACGATAAATTTTTCTCGTGTCAGATAGGTGAAAAAGCCTTTTATAGCGGATAAACGCCGATTGACAGTAGTTTCGGCTGCGCCAACTTTTAATAAATTGTTTATATATTTAGTAATATCTAAAGTAGTAACGGCTTTCCAATCAAAAATTTCGTTTTGAGAGATAAAGTCGATGAAATCTGCTAAATCTAGACGATAGGCTTGCTGGGTGTTTTCGGATAGACCTTTTTCTAAAGCAATGGTGGTGATGAAACCGGCTACGGCGTCCCATAGTTTAGAACTATCTGAAAGGGACGCTTCTTTATTATAGTTATCTAATGATTGATTCGGGATTTTCGTATTGATGTTTTATAATTGGGCTTCTTGGTTTAACATTATAGGTGGAACATAATCTTCTATCATAGGGAAGTCGCGGAGTTTTTTAGTGAGCGCGGCTTTTAGATATGTATCCACCCAATGAAAGATGTCATTTTTCTTAATACAATTCCGCAACTTATGCATACGAATACGCTTTTCATCAATAGGCATTGAAAAGGCTTTGTAGATAGCGTTTGCAACACCCTCTATATCATAGGGGTTGACTAAAAGTGCGCCGCACTTAAGTTCAGCAGCGGCTCCTGCGAATTCTGATAGAATCAGAACCCCATCATCATCAAGATGGCAGGCGCAATATTCTTTTGCTACTAAATTCATTCCATCTTTAACTGGGGTAACAAGTGCGATTTGAGCGGTTCGATAGTAGGCTAATAGTTCATCTCGTTGTAAGTTACGGAATATATAATGAATAGGCACCCAGCCTGTTGAGGTGAATTCGCCATTAATTTCACCAACCAGTTGCTCAACTTCGGCTTTAAGCGCTTGATATTCAAGCACATCGGTGCGTGATGGAACTACCACTTGAACAAAGGTTAACCGTCGTCTCAAGTCGGGATGGTTTTGCAAGGCTAAGCGAAAGGCGTTTAACCTTTCTGGTAGACCTTTAGTGTAATCTAATCTGTCTACACCTAATATAATTTGTGACCCTAACATAGATTCTTTAAGCCACCGCACCCGCGATTCGATTTCACGCGAAGCCGAATGGGTAGCAAACTCGCTGAAGTCTATACTGATTGGGAAACTTCCAATTCTAACGATGCGGTCACCGATATTGACGCTTAACACTGCTCCGCGACCTGATGTTTTCAGATTAGGTGATAGGTATTGTAAACACTGGATAAAGTTTCTAAGGTCGCGTAAAGTTTGAAAGCCTATTAAATCAAATTTGAGCAGGGCCTGTAAAATTTGGGCTCGCCAAGGTAGACGGAAAAATATGTCAATTGGTGGGAATGGGATATGTAGAAAGAAACCTATTTTCTGTTTAACACCATTTTCCCGCAGCGATTGTGCAACTGTCATCAGATGATAATCATGAACCCATATAAAATCTTGTGGTTCACAGTGTTTAGCAATGACAGATGCATATTTTTCATTTACTTGTAAATAATATTTCCAGAAAGTCGGTTCAAAATTGCAACGGGTTTGTAAATCGTGAAATAGGGGCCAGACTATTTGATTAGCGAAGCCAAGATAGAAATTATCGGTTTCTTCTCGTGTTAAGTTGACCGGAACAAGTTTATAGCCCGCAGATAATGAAGCCACATCAAATTCTTTATCCCAGTTTATCTCTTCGGTCGTTCCCGACCATCCTATCCATAGTCCACCGCGTTTGCGTAGAACTGGTGAGATTGCAGTAACTAAACCTCCGCCGCTTGGTTGGATTTGCCATTTCCCCCCTACTTTATGGAGGGCAATGGGTAGTCTATTAGAGACTGCGACCAGACGGCATATTTCCGGTTTTTCTTCGTTTATTGCTGATGGGTTATTTGGCTTCATTATAATACCCGTTTTTAAAGGTTTATAATAATTTAATAGTTTTAAGCCAAATATCCAAAAAACGGTATAAACTTTGGGGTGGTTTTAGCCAGACTTTAGCGTGTGTGGGACGAAACTCTTTGCGGACTAAAACAGGGAGGTCTTCGGGTTTCAGTATAGCAAAGGCATCTTCATCCGTTAAATCATCGCCTAAATAGGCTACTGGGGTGTTGTGGTTAATTGTGGTGTATATCTCTTTTAAAACAGTGCCTTTATTCCTTGATATCGCTCTTAATTCAATACCACCGTCGAAATATTTTACAGTGAGTTTGTCTTTTATGAATAGTGAGTTAAATAATTTTAATGCGAATTCATTTAATTCAGCAATTTTATGAGGTTTTAAACCTCTCCAGTGTATTAAAACCGCACCGATCTTTAATTCAATATGCTTATCAAGTCCTTCATTTTTTAGAACTTGGAAGGCCTGTTCCAGAGAAGATTCAATAATTGGTTCTAAGGGAAATCTGATTATTTGACCATTTTCGAATTTTTCATACCCATGACATCCCCATATGTCGGCGGGGAATTTATTCTGCAAAAGGGTTAAGACTTCGGTGATTGGACGCCCTGAGATGATGATTATTTTAGTTTTGGTTTTACTCAGGAGATTTAGTCTTTTTATAAGCCCACCATAAGGAAAGGCATGCATTCTTTGGATGCGGAATGGGGCTAAGGTTCCATCATAATCGGTGATGAGGATAGATGTTTTAGTTTGTTTGAGTCTATCGAAAAAACAGCGGCAGGTATCGTTATCAATCCCTTCTTGTAAATTATAATTCACCTTTTATCCAATTGTGGTTATTCTAATTATCGGCTTTCACTTCAATAAAGGCGTCTTTAGGTGCGCCACAAATTGGGCAAACTTCTGGAGGTTCTTCACCTAAGTGTTCATAGCCGCAAACTTTACAACGGAATATCCTCATCGTCTACCTATAAGTTTATTTTTTCTAATGGATATGGCTTCTTTGTATATTTCTATTCGTTTAGAAATCTTAACTTTTGATGAAAACAACTGGCGGGCGCGTTGTTGGGCGCGTTTACCCCATTCCGCCAGTTCAACAGGGGTTAAGTCAAGTAAATTCGCTAATTTATTTGTTAGTGCCTCTACATCGTTAAGAGGAACTAACCATCCGGTAACCCCATCTTCGATAATTTCATCGCTGCCAGTAATTCGAGTAGCCACAGCAGGAACCCCCATAGCCTGGCTATTTAGTAAAGCGCCGGACAGGCTTTCGTTAGCGGTGGAGGCATTTACAGCGATATCGGTTAATTTTAAAACCTTTTCTGGGTCGCGGCGATATTTTGATAAGATGACATGAGCGGATAATCCTAACTCTTCAACTTTTGGTTTTAGAACTTCTGTTTCACGACCACAAAATACGAGATAAAATCTATAGCCTCGCTGTTTTAACAATTTTGCGGCGTTTAGAGTTATGAATTGCCCCCGCCAAGGTGCATAATTACCTAATTGAGTTATAACGGGAATGTTGGGTTCAAGTCCCCATTCTTTGCGTAAATCTGAGGCATCTATCTTATCTGGTTCGGCACAAGATGGGTCAAACTCACCGTAAACAACCTCGACTTTCTTGGGGGGTATACGACCATTTTCAATAATAATATTTCTTAATCCATTACAATTCGCTATTATTTTATCTACCCGATTTAGACGGTATTTCAATTCTTGAAAGTAATCCATCTTTCGGCTGATGCCGCGATAAAATATAAGAGCGTGTTTATTTAAACCCAATCCTGCGGCGAGTGCATGATATTGAGCACCAGATTTTATCGCTTCTAAGACATCGGGGTTGAATTCTTTAAGGATATTTCTAAAAGTCTTTATAGATTGCCAGGTTGGTCGACGGTGGATAGGCAGAATCCATAAGGGGATATTGAGTGTTTTTAATCTATCAAATCCATTTGGATCATTTTGGGCATCCGGTCCCCAGATAGCCGCTACATCAATCCCTTCGCGCTTTAAACCGCTGAGGCTATAAAGCGCTTGGTGGGCACCACCCGCATATATACCACTATGTCCTACTGCAATCAAGACGCGCATTGTGAAATTTCACTAATACCAACCTTTACCAATAATTATATCATCTGTTGTTCATATAGTTTCTTATATAGCCCGTTGGAAGCGAATAACTCTTCGTGTGTGCCTTGTTCAACTAATCGTCCTTCAAATAGCACGGCTATTGAATCAGCTGAGTGAACGGTGGACAGTCTATGAGCGATGATTATTGTGGTTCGGTTATACCGTAAGCGCTCTAATGCTTCTTGAACTAATTTTTCTGATGTCGCATCCAAGGAAGAGGTGGCTTCATCAAGTAGCAGAATTTTGGGGTCGCGCAACATAGCCCGTGCGATTGCGATGCGTTGTCGTTGCCCACCTGATAGTTGTGAACCGCGTTCACCAACTTCGGTGTTAAATCCATCTGGAAGTTTTTCAATGAATTCAGCTGCATTTGCTAACTGGGCAGCATAAATAACTTCTTCATCGCTGGCTTCCGGGCGGCTGAACCTTATATTGTCAGCAATCGTGCCCGAAAAGAGTATGGTTTCTTGGGGAACATAAGCGATAAGGCTGCGTAGATAATTTAGGTCAAATTCTCGTGTATCAATACCATCTATCTTTATTTTCCCGTTTTTTATATGGTAAAAACGAGGGATTAACGCTGCTAAAGTTGATTTACCCGAGCCAGATGGTCCGACTAAGGCTAAAGTTTGTCCCGGCTCAATTTTAAGATTGATGTTTTGTAATACAGGTTTATTGTCCTGATAGGCAAAAGATATATTTTCAAATTCAATTTGACCTTTTATTGGCGGTTTAAGGTTGCCAGAACCTACGATAGTTATCTCTTCAGGTTCGTCGATTATTTGAAAAATCTGTCTGCCAGATGCTGCAGCACGCTGAAGCACATTGTTTACTTCACCTAAATCTTTAATAGGTTTATAAGCATTAGTCAAAAGGATAATAAATCCCGTCAAGTCCCCGAGTGTGATTGCACCATTTAAAATTCTGAATCCACAAAATACAATTAGTGCGGCAGTTCCCGCAGTTGAGATAGCCTCTTGAATTGGGGCGTGTAGAGCAGCATATTTAGCCGCTTTCATTGACCATCGGTAGTTTTCTTTAACTTTTTTATCGAATATATCTATCTGGCGTTTTTCATCACCGAAGGCTTTAATTATCCGCGTCCCAGTAGTGGCTTCGTTTAGGAAAGCAGTGTAATCAGCCACATTAATGGAAATATTGTGCGCAGCGCGCCTCATCCGAGCACTGAACTGTTTAATAACTATGGCTGAAAGGGGGAAAATTGCTAAGGCTAATAAGGTCAGCGACCATTCCATTAGAAACATCATAATAATATAGATTATCGCATAGATAAAAGATTTGCCCACCTGAACCCCAGCTCTTATAGCACCTTCCATTTGAGTCACATCATAGGTTATACGGGAAACAATTTCCCCAGTCCTTTCACGGTCATAAAAAGTTAAAGGCAATCTGACTATGCGTGAAAATAGATTTGACTTAAGATTTAATAAAACCCCATTAGTAACACGCCATAAGGTATATTCTTTAGCGAAATGGACTAAACCCTTGATTAATATCAAGACTATAGTAGCACCGGTTAATATCAATAAAAACCAGCGCGCTTCAGAAGGGGTCTTAAGGGTTATATCATATATAGTTATGCTACTGAATTTACGATGAAGGTGTAGCAGGAATGCATCGGTTTGACCTTGCGTGCTAGCCGCAGAAAATAATTCCATCATTGCTGCACCCACTATAGATACCACTGAATTAGCCAAACCAACGAAAAGCGCTCCACAGAATGCTAAAATTAATAGTGCCCGATAGGGTCTAAATAGTTTGAGCAATCTGTTGGTAATTGCTTGATTTTCTGTGAATATTTTCTTTTTTAAGTCGTTCAATTGAATTAAAACATTAAAATACAGTTATTTACAAATCATAATTTACTTAAGGCAGTTTTTTTAGGGCTGTTTCCACTTTGGGTCGCAACGGATGGTCTGGATATTTAGCGATAAATTGCTTTAAGGTGTTTTTAGCATCTTCGGGGTGCCCGTTTGCCGCCATAGCTAAACCTAAGTAATATGTGGCTTTCGCTGCCCATTCTAAATCATAATACTTGTCTATTACATTCTGAAAGTAAATTGTCGCAGGGGTAAAATCCTTCATTTTATAGTATATCAATCCCGTCATAAAGTCCTTTTGGGCTAATTTATCCCGGCAGAGAGTTATCAACTTTTCTGCTTCTTTGGTTTGAAATTTATAATTTGGGTAGAGGTCAATGAAAGTTTGTAATGTTTCGATTGCTCGATTAGTATATTCCTGGTCCAAGTCATAACGAGGTGATAATTTAAAATAACAGTATCCTTGGTAAAACATCGCTTCAGGCACTAGAGGGCTGCGAGGGAAGCGTTGGGTTAATTCGGCGAATGCATCAGCGGCTAAAAGATACTCTTTTAAATTGAAATGGGCTTGTGCTAACATAAATTGGGCTGAATCGACTAAGGCTGAGCCTGAATAGTTTAAGGTAAAGAAATTGAGTCCGTCTATAGCGACTTGATATTTGCCTTTTTGGAACTGTCTCTCTAAATAACGATAAGCCGACTCTGGTTCCATTTTGGTAATGTCTGGTGCTGAAGCGCAACCGATGAGTATAAACCATTGGAATATAATTAAATAAAACAGTTTTTGCACTAACGACCTCGCTGTGAGTATATAAGATATATTATTAAACCAGCACTTATAGTTATGGTTATTGGAATTATATATTGATGAATTAGATTGCTATCTTCTGTATTTTCCTGCATATAATTATTAAAATTATAATTAATATTATCTAAGTTTATATGGTTATTTTTTAGAGATTTAAATTCATTATTGATGTTAATAATAGTTTCTTTGCTCTCTATATTTGAGTAAATGAGTTTATTTTTATTAAAAGTAAGGGATAATACTGATTCTTGAGATAATGTGGATTGGATTGAATTGTTGGTTTCCACATCACAATTTTGGGTAGCGCAATTTGTTATAGACGCATTCAATGTGAGATAAATAGGAACAATAGTTAATATTTTATGAAGATTACTTACTTTCATACTTCGATTTGAATCGTTTAATTAAACCCCATCCTAAAAAGGCTAAATAACCTATTAATGAACATAATACCAACCAATCACCAAATCGGACATAGAAGGTGATTTCGGAGCATAGGGGTAATATTGCTATAGCCCATTCGGTAGTGAAGAGTTTAGTGCGCGCTACGATTTTACCTAACTGGTCGCAAAGGAAAGAATATCCAGTGTTAGAGGCTCGCGCCATTGCTCTTCGGGTTTCAATTGACCGGTATCGGCTTAAAGCTGTAATTTGAGCAGGTTCAGAACTTTTTCCATACCACGCGTCATTGGATATAGTGATAAGAAAGTTTGCACCTTGTCGGACGAAATCAACTGTTAGATTTGGGAAAGCCGATTCGTAGCAAATTAAGGTTGGAGATTTTAAGGTATCTCCATTTAGAGGCACTTTAAAGATTATGGGTTCGGGTCCTGGTAAGAATTCGGCTTGTCCGAAATTAAGTTTACCGAGCGAGGGGATGAGCCATTGAAAAGGAACTCGTTCACCCATTGGGACTAATTGCCGTTTAGCGCAACGGTCTACGATACCCTGTTGAGGAAGTATTAGAAATGCAGCATTTAAAGGTCGTGGACGACCATCAACTCTAATGTAATCTGAAGCACCTGTTATTATGGCAGAATTTGTTTCATCCGATAACTTGTTTAAATTTTCTTGAGTGAAGGTGTGATATAATAGGTTTTCGGGAATTGCGGTCTCGGGCCAAACCACTAAATCTACCCTCGATTCGGCACCTACACGGGTAAGGGAATCGTATATTGTATAACTATAGTCGCTACCTAATATCCATTTTTCTTCAGCGTTAATATTGCCTTGAACTACCATAACACAAGCCGTAGGGGCTTTTAGATTATAATGAGTATAAGCGTGCCATTGGGTGAAAAATGGGGTTAGACAAAGGGTGATAAGTCCGATAAATCCAAACCGGCGCGAGATTCTGGTAGGATTTTGCCAGATAAAATATATCGCTACATTAATAGCAACCACCCACAATGATACACCCCAAACCCCGGTAAATTCCATAACTTGTAGGATTGGTTCAAATCCGTTTTGCGTTAAGGCGAGTAGAGGCCAGGGGAAACTAATTTCTCCGATATGTCCTAATATACCTTCCCATACAGTCCAAGAAAGGGGCATTGCTAAGAAAGCCCAAAGCCCGATTTGGTAATATAGCCATCCAAAAATCTTCGCAGCAAATCCCCAACCGATGGATAAAATTGAGACGGTTGCTATCATTGATATTGTTGCGACGACCCAGTGGGTTCCGGTGTTCAGAGCCAACCAATAAAGAATACCGGTATTGAAAATAAAGCCGGCTATAAAGCCCAGTAGAAAGGAATTACGAGGATATTGCCTAATAGAGTGCATCAGAGGCAATAGGCCTATCCAAGCCAAGAAATAGAGATTAATTGGCGGTGCAGCGAGGGTTAAAAGTGCGCCGGTTAAGGCGGCTGATATGCGATATCGTATGGGGACCGAATTCACCGTCCGGCGGCTTTTAATAAACGAGTGATTATATCGGTAACTTGTAATGCCTCAGTCGCGGTCGATAGCGGTTGTTCCCGTTTACGAACACAATTGATGAAATATGCTAATTCAGCCCGAAAAGAGTTCCGATACAATTTAACTTCATCTCCAAAAGAAGGCAATTTAATTTTCATCGTTTGGTCGGCTTGCCTTCTGGTAATACGCAATGGGCTTAAAGTAGCAACACCATGGGTTCCGGATATCCAGGTGTAAGCCTTATCGTGGTCGTCGCAATTTGCCCAAGAGACTTCAAGGAGAAAGGGGATATCATCAGCCAGTCGAATGAAAACAGCGGCTGAATCCTCAACCTCTAATTCTAAAGTTTTACTTGAGGTCCCAGCGGCAACCTCTAAAACGGGTGGGAAATCGAGAAGAAATAGTACCAAATCTATCAATTGCCCGGCTAAATCAAATAAAACACCACCCCCTGATAATTTTGGATCGGTGAACCAGTAAGGTCTTCCCCAAACACCCAATCTTTTAAGCCAACCTGCGCGAATCATTGTTATTTCACCGAGTTCGCCGCTCTGAATAATGTGCTGTAAGTGAAGAGTGTCAGGTCTAAATCGATGATTCATTGCTACCATAAGTAATTTACCAGTTTTCTCAACCGAATCCACGATAGTGCGGGCTTCTTCTGTGTTGCGGGCGAAAGGTTTTTCAAGCATAACATCCACTCCATTCTCAAGGGCTAATCGACAAAGTGCAGGATGGGTGATAGTGGGGGTAGCGATAATTACGGCATCTAATTTAGTGTGACGGAACATAGTATCTGGTTCATCGAACCATACTGGAACATTGAATTTCTCAGCGACTAAAGAAGCGCGATGAGGGTCGCTATCGCATATCGCAACTAAATCTACCTCAGTTTCCATTCGTAAATTTGGGATGTGCGCCACTTGGGATATTCCACCAGCACCGATGACGCCAAATCGCAAAATCTTATCCTGGTTTGAATTCGACACTTTAGATTCTTCAGGTTGGAGTGATGTTTTTTCTGTGCTATTTTTCTTGGTCACATCTATTCCTTTTATTTTTTAACCAATCTAAATAGTTTTGTAGTATTAAAATGGCGGCTGATTCGTCCTCCCAGCCGGCTTTTGATTTGCTGCTTATACCATAATAGCGTTTGGATGATAATGCTTCTGCAGTGGAGTAGTCCTCATTCCAGCGTTCGACTTTCTTGCCTAATTTTTCGAGGGCTGAACATAGTTGTTCTATTTTTAAAGTAATATCGCTTGTTTGTTGATTTATGAATTTAGGGAAACCAATAACAATTTTGGATATATTTCGTAAGTTCGCTTCTTGGCAAATGGATCGAGCTAAGGAGCGTCCTGTTTTATCTTTGATAACACCGATTCCTACCGCAACTCTTCTTTCGGGGTCGCATATAGCCAGACCAGTTCGTTTCAAACCAAAGTCCACCGCCATTAATGCGCCTATATTTTCAGGTCTATCATCCATCAAGTCTCTGGTTGTGTTTATCGCTTATGGTATTAGGTTCAATATCAACTCTTTCAACATTTAATATGGAGCGGATTTGGTTTATTCTACCAATTAATTTAGTTAAATGTTGTAGATTTGATACTTCGATTTCCATCGTTCCTATTGATAATTTATCTTCGGTATGAAACTCAACTTGAACAATATTGACTTTCAGTGCAGCTAATGCTTGAGTGATATCGCGCAATAAATTTGGACGGTCGTCGGCTATTATCCTTATTTTTGTCTTAAAATGAACATCTTTTTCCACATCCCAGATGACATTGATAATTTTATGTTCATCTTTTAATAGGTTAGCAATTTTATTGCAGTCGGTTCTATGAATGTGAACACCTTCATTGGGGATTTGAAATCCGATTATCGGGTCACCGGGCAGTGGATTGCAACAGTTTGCAATTTTTATAATTAAATTGTCAATATTACCTATTTTTAAACCTTGCTTATCATCCACGCATTGGATAATACGACTAATAAGTCCATCTTGGTAAGAGGTTAAGCGTGGAACTATTTTACGCATAACTTGACCGAGAGGGATTTGGCCGGAGCCGACTGCTGAATAGAAATCTACGGTTTCCTTAAAACCGAATGAAATAGCAATTTCGTTTATTTCACCGTCAATGGAGGGGAGTTTTAGGCGCTTAAGTTCATTTGAAATAAGTTCTTCACCTAAACGAATAGCCTCGTAATATCGGGTTTCCTGAAACCACTGTTTAATACGGTTGCGCGCCCGGGAAGTGTGCACAAATTTCAGCCATTCAGCGTTGGGACGCGCTTTGGGGGAGGTGAGTATCTCGATGGCATCCCCAGATTCAAGTATATAATTTAGTGGGACAATTCTGCCGTTGACTTTAGCGCCAATTGCGTGTAATCCAATATCGCTATGTATGGCAAAGGCAAAATCGATGGGTGTAGCGCCGCGTGGTAATTGAATTAACTTGCCCTTAGGTGTCCATACAAATATCTCATCTTGAAAAAGGTCGACTTTGACCGATTCCAAAAATTCACCGGTCGCGGTTGCTTCTTGTTGGGTCTCCATTAACGACCTTATCCAGGAAAAGTGTTTATCTAATTCATCCGATTTAGTTTCACCGGTCTTATAACGCCAATGTGCGGCGACGCCATTCTCGGCGATGGAGTGCATTTCCTCCGTGCGAATCTGAACTTCCACAATACGGTTTTTGCTATCGCGAACCTTGGTGTGTAGGGATTGATAATAATTTGATTTAGGGAGGGCGATATAATCATTAAAATGTTCGGTTACAGGGGTGAATAATTCATGAACTATTCCGAGTGCTCGATAGCATTCTTCTTTTTCTTTGACGATTATCCTTATTGCAAGTAGGTCTAATATTTCTTCAAATTGGCGGTTTTGTCGTTTAATTTTATTATAAATACTTGAGATAGATTTAACACGGCCTTCAATTTCCGCAGGGATTCCTAACCTATTCAATTCCCTTTGGATGGGTTGTATAAAGTCATTAATTATATTCTGGCGGTCTTCTTGAGATATGGCTAAACGATTTGCGATTTCCTCATAAGCATTGGGGTCTAACACCCGCAAGGCTAAATCTTCCATTTCACGGGCAATACGAGCGATACCAAGTCGATGGGCGATAGGAGCGTAAATATCTCTAGTTTCAAGAGCGATACGCCGTTGTGAAGTTTCCGGAAGAGCATGGATGGTGCGCATATTATGAAGGCGGTCGGCTAATTTAATAAGGATAACCCGGATATCTTTTAACATAGATAATAGCATCTTACGAATGGATTCGGCCTGTTGCTCTTCCCAGGTTCTGAAGCGAATCTCGCCGATTTTAGATACCCCATCAACTATGAGGGCAATCTGAGGTCCAAATTTGTCTTGTAAATCGCTTAAGGAAACGCTGGAATCCTCTAACACATCGTGTAGTAAACCCGCTGCGACAGCGATGTAATCGGATTTCAGTTCAACTAAGATATTGCTCACCGCTAATGGATGAATAAAATAAGGTTCGCCGGATAATCTTTTTTGGTCTTGATGGACATTTACTGCAAAATCAAATGCCTTTATCACCAAATCTTGATTCCATCGGCGGTGATACGATTTTAATTTGGCAAGAAGAAGTCTTTTTTCTTTGGTGAATAATTTTTTATTTCTAA
>FWPV01010102.1_pt1 | contig 15620 bp, 10 predicted proteins | sample 2228371 | NCBI WGS metagenome assembly FWPV01 (sample SAMEA103939776, study PRJEB20133) | metagenome | reverse complement strand
AACCGAGCTTGGGAGCATCTCGGAATAGTGAGCCGACCCGAGCGTTTGATGCCACCCATCTTTTTGCTTGAAAATAAACAAGATAGACCGCTCGGGGGCGCCGGGGGTGAACCGCGACAGGACCCGTCGGGTGTTTCTATTGGCAATTTGGGGCGAAAAGGGGCCTTTGCTATGACCGAGGGAGGCCCGGGGAGAGTTTGCCGGCGCTGGTCTCATTTGAAAAAAGCCCCAGCCGAGCCCGCTCGCTCAACCTTGATTGAGAAGGGAGAGGATTTCGCGGAGCCCGAGGTAAGAAAAAAGGAGGAGGGTTAAGACAAAAAGGACATTCATCGCCCAGCTGTTCTTGAAGGACCGGCCGACAAGCTCCTCACGGTTGTTGAGGACAAGAAGAGTCGCCGCCACAAAGGGCATGAACAGGGCGCCGAGAACCCCGTAGACAAGCTGAACTTGCTGCACTTTAAACCAGAGGAGGCTGAGCGGAACTGTGGACAAAGCAAGTAGATAAAACCTATATGCGGTTGATTTTTCGAGATTGGCTTGCTCTTCGCCTCCGTCAGCCGGAGCCGCGGAGGAGCGCCGCCACACTCTGAGGAAATCAGCAAAGAGATAAGGAACGCCCTGCCATACGCCGAGAAGGCTGGTGAAAACAGCTCCCCAGAAGCCGAGAAGAAAAACCCAACGACCGAGGGGGCCGAGCGTAAGGCCGAGCTGCTCAGCCAGGATGAGGGCAACGGTCTCCCCTCTTCCCGTCACCCTGACCCGGGAGCCAATAACGACCATGGCCAAGCCAAAAAAAGCTGTGAGGAAGTAGGCAACTCCGAGGTCAAAACGACACTCCCTCACTCCCGTTCGACCAGACCTCCTTTTTTCCTGAATCCAGTAAGAGTAACAAAGGAGAGTAACCGTGCCCCCTACCCCGCCCAAGACGGCGAGAAGCCAGCCCACCCCTTGGCCCGGAAGAGCAGGCCAGAAAATTCGCCTGGCGATTTCTCCCCAGTCAGCTCCGATCAGCAGGACAGTCAGGAAGACGGCTGCAACCATCAAGGCAGTTAGTCCGGACATGAGATGCTGGAAAGCCCTGAACCCGCCGACCCAGACAAGAAGAAGGCCGGCCAGAGAGTGGAGGATGCCCCAAATAATCTTTGACGTAGCCGGCTGGCCCAACGGGAGCAAGCCAGCCCCTGCTACCCCGCAAGCGTTGATGAGCGCCCCTCCCACAGAATAGGACCAGACTAGAAAATAAATGAAAAAAATCCAGTGGACCACTCTTCCAAGATGGGCCAGCCAGCCCTCAAGGAGGGTCTTTCGGGTGGCCATTTGCCAGCGGGCCAGGCCCTCATTCAGTCCCCATTTCAGGATAGCTCCAACCACAGCAGCCCAGAGGACGACGAGGCCAACTTCTGAGCCAGCCAGGCTGGCCGTGATGAGGTCTCCGGCTCCGACCCCTGTGGCGGCAACAATCAACCCGAGGACGACCCGCGAATACCAGGAGGCATTTTTTTCTTTGGCTTTGGCCGCTTTCTTCATTAGGCTGCCTTTGGCATATATCACGAACGATTGAAGCGGTCAAACATCGGACGGAATTGTTGTCAAAGCGCTGCCTGGAGTTCACCCGCCAGCTGGGTCCAATGGGGCAGTCTAATTATTATCCGGAAGATCAGCGCAGGAGAAAAGCGCGAATTCTGGGATCTTGGCGAACCGTCTCAAACTCTTTCTCATTCTCGATTCTCTGCCAATCGCGAAAGCCGGCTTGTTGTGCTTTAGTCAAATATTCAATCGTTTTTTCAATATTCCCCTTCTCAGCATAAACTCTCGCGTAAGTAAAAAAGATGTCCCCTGTGCTTGCCTCCGATATAGGAATATCTACCACAATGGGTTGGTGTGTATCCAAGAAGGTAGGGTCGAGTTCGACCGCTCGGGCCAGATAACGGATCCCTGCTTCGACTTCTCCTAGAAGCAGAAGGAGTGTCCCCAAGCTGTAGTGGGCGGAAATGGAATCCGGAGAAAGGGCCAGCGCTTTCTCGAACATTTCCCTGGCTTTGTTGAGCTGCCAAGTGGCAAAATAAACACTGCCCAGGTTGGTGCAAGCTTCGCCGTAAGAGGGATTGATGCTTAGGGCCTTCTCGAACCTCTCCTCCGCCGCCCGGTAATTTTTTAGGCGAAAGTAGGCAATCCCCTGGAGATTGATGACTCGAGCTGATTTTGGGTTGAGGAGCACGGCTTTAGAAAAATTCTCAATGGCGAGGTTATAATTACCCGCCGCAAGAGAAATAGCGCCCTGCCTGAAATAGAATTCAAAATCTTTTCCCTCGAGCAAGGGAGTTGTGGATTCAGGCTTCTTTGAGAGCGCGCAGGAAGAAAAAAGAAAGCTAAGAAAAAAATAAAGACAAACACAGAAAACAAGTGATCTCCGCATCTTCCCCTCCGATCGCTTCTATTTTAACACACAGGAGGGAGAAATCAACTCACGAGAATTCCGGCCGGACCTGGTTTTACTCGCTGGTCATGATAAAGAGTGGCTTTTGGAAGAAGCTCTTATAGAGCGGCCGGAGACGGTCGCGGTCGTAGTACTTATCGACATCGACCACTTTTTTGCGGCTGGTGACAATCTCCAGAGGAACGCTGTCATATTCACCATTTCTAAGACAGACCATCCGACCCCACTTATTATCGAGGATAAGGTCTAAAGCCAGATTGCCATAGGCCATAGGAACTATGGAGTCGACAGCATCGGGGTCGCCGCAGCGCACAAGATACCCGAGCTTCTGGTTGATGACGTTGATCCGACGGCCCCGGTTGAATTTCGGGGACAGCTCTTTCAGCCGCTCGGATACAAAATCTCCGATGCCACCCAGTTTTTTATGGCCGTACATGTCCTTTTCTTCGCTCTGGAAAATCATCGAGCCCCCCTCGGGTACTGCCCCTTCGGAGACGAGGACTACGGAATACTGACTCGGGTTTTCTGCCCGGTCTTCAGTCAGGAGCTCGCAAAGGCGCTCAACGTTGAACGGATGCTCGGGGATGAGGCAACGGTTAGCCGCACCGGCCATCGTTGGGAGTAAGGCCGTGAAGCCGGCGTACCGGCCAAAGACCTCGATGACGAGGAAGCGCTCGTGGGACCCGGCTGTGGTTCGCAAGGCGTGGGTCAGGCTGATCGTCCGCGTGACACAGGTGCTAAAGCCAATACAATAGTCGGTACCAGGGACGTCATTATCCATCGTCTTCGGAATGGCAATCACTTTGATTCCCTTCTGATGGAGCGTGACCGCGTAGCTCAGGGTGTCGTCGCCACCAATGGGAATAAGGGTATCAATGCCAAGAAACTCGATGTTTCTCATCACTTCTTCGGTGAGGTCATTAACTTTGTCCTTGTATTTATCCCGGAGGTGCGCCGGCACATTGACATCAGGAACATGGCTGGGACGGGTACGGGAAGTGTGAAGAAAAGTACCACCGGTGCGGCCGGCCTTGTTGACAATCTCCTCGGTAAGGGTCAGGCAGCATTCGGCGTTCTCACCAGGTTTGTCACGGTTGATTTCGATTAGACCCGCCCAGCCCCGGCGAATGCCAATCACTTCATATCCCTCATGGATGGCCCGGATGGTTACTGCCCTGATGGCCGGATTGAGTCCCGGGACATCGCCGCCACCGGTAAGAATTCCGATGATTTTCTTTTTCTTCTTCCCGTTCGCCATTTTAACCTCCGCCAGTTGGCAATCGGCATTCTCCATTAAGGCTCGCTGCGTTTCCCAACCTTTAGTCTCTCCCCCCATGCCATGGGCCAAAATATACGCCCTCCGCCCCTCCCTGTCAAGATGAATGGGGTCAGGCCATGCTAAGATATTGAAAATAAAAGAGAAGCCTTGAATTTAAGGCCAATTTTCTAGCTTAAAACCCTGTTTTTTGACCCATAAACCAAAAAATATCGATTTATGGGTATTTTGAACCTGGATTATTCAGCTTACTTAATGTCATTCAATAAGTGTTGTGGTCCAACCCTTAATCATTGGCCCTAACGACCCTTAATCATTGGCTCTAATCATTTTTTCGAAGGCGGCCTCATCGATGACCTTTACGCCCCGTTTCCGGGCTTCCTCCAGTTTGCTACCCGGGTTTCGGCCGGCCACAACGAAGTCGGTTGAGCCGCTGACACTCGAAGCGGCTCTGCCGCCCAGGCTCTCAACGATTTCCTTAGCTTGCTCGCGGGTATATTTCTCGAGCTCCCCGGTAAAAACAAACGTCTTTCCTTTTAGAGGCAGCTCTCCCTCACGGACAGCAACCTCCTCCAGGTGGACGCCAACCTCGATGAGCTTTTTCAGCACTTTTCTGTTTTCTTCTTGACTGAAGAACTGGACCACACTCTGAGCTATTTCCGGACCGATGCCAGGAATTTCTTCCAGCTGCTCGCGAGTCGACCCACTCAATCTTTCCAGATTTCCGAACTTCTCGGCCAAGAGTCTGGCCACATGCTCGCCAACATGCCGGATTCCCAGGGCGTAAAGGAAGCGGTCAAACCGAGCCTTCTTGGTCCGCTGGATGGCTTGATGAAGCTTCTGGGCTGACCTATCAGCGAAGCCCTCGAGCTCGAGCAAGTCCTCCACGCGCAACCTGTAAAGGTCAGCCACGTCCTTGACCATCCCTCGGTCAACGAGCTGACGGGCAATTTTATCGCCCAGGCCTTCGATATTCATGGCGTTTCGGGAACAGTAATGGAGGATGTGCCCGATGAGCTGAGCGGGGCAGGAAAGACCAGCCGGGCAGAAGTAATAAGCGCCTTCCCGAACCACGTCGCTCCCGCAGACCGGGCATTTCTTGGGCATGTGGAATTCCGGGCCCCGTTTCTTCCCTGGCTCTTTAATCCGCTCAACGACTTCCGGAATCACATCGCCTGCTCTCGCCACCCGCACCTTGTCTCCTTTTCGGACATCTTTTTTTCGGACCTCATCCTCGTTGTGAAGCGTTGCCCGGCTGACCGTCACGCCACCGACATCCACGGGTTGAAGGAGGGCAACCGGAGTGAGCATTCCCGTCCTCCCCACCTGAACGACAATGTCCTCGAGCGTTGTCACTTCCTTCTTGGGAGGAAATTTCCAGGCCAACGCCCATCGCGGACTGCGTTCCCTCATGCCCAGTCTCTCCCGGAGCCTCAGGTCGTCGAGCTTCATGACGATGCCGTCAATTTCGTAGTCGAGCTCCTCCCGCTGGGAGGCCAGCTTCTCCCGGTAAGCCTTCACCTCTTCGAGAGAAGAGCACTTGACGTTGTGAACGTCCGTTTTCAGTCCCCACTCCGGAAACTTCTGGAGCTCCTGCCAGTGAGAGGAAAATTCCATCCCCTCGACGCGGAGGATATCATAGAAAAAAATATCCAGAGGCTTGTCGGCGACTTTCTTGGAGTCAAGCTGGCGCATGATGCCGGCGGCGGCGTTCCTGGGGTTGGCAAACGGAACTTCTCCTCTCTCCACTCTTTCTTTGTTAAGCTTTTGAAATGCCCTCTTCGACATGATCACTTCACCCCGCACAGCAAGGAAGGGCGGCAGTTTCTCTCCTTCTGGCTGCTGAAGGCGGAGCATGAGAGAGCGAATCGTCTTCAGGTTTTCTGAAATGTCCTCCCCGGTCTCGCCATCACCCCGAGTAGCCCCGTATTCAAAAACACCATCCCGGTAGACGACTTCTACCGAGAATCCGTCGAACTTGGGCTCAAGGACATAGGCGACCCTCTCCAGGCCAAGGTTGCGCCGGATGAATTTATCGAAATCTTCGGCTTCTTTCTCACTCAGGGCCGAATTGAGGCTGAGCATGGGAGCCGTATGTTTGACCTTCTTCAACCGGTCGACAGGCGGAGCCCCCACTTTGCGCGTTGGTGATGTCTCTGATTGGAGGTCAGAGAAAGCTTCTTCGAGCTCCTGGAGGCGCCGAAAAAGTTTGTCGTAAAGGGCATCCGAAATAACAGGCTGATTCTTCACGTAATAAAGATAATTATGATATTCGATTCCTTCGCGGAGCGCTTCCACCTCTTGCCGCGCCTCCTCCAGGGTCATATTCTTGATGCTCTTGAAATCGGTTCTTGGGTTCTTTTTGAAATCCATCTTCCGTCCTCCCTTCCCTCACCGCCTTTTCAGGAGCTTCACCAATTCTGGCCAGCTCCTCGTGTTCAGGACATCGTCAGGCTCGAGCCAGCCACGCCTGGCCTGACCGATACCGAACCGCATGTAACGGAGGTCGTCAACCCGATGGGCATCCGTACCAATGGCCACTTTCAGCCCTGCCTCGCGCGCCGTCTGGCAGTGAACGTCATCGAGGTCAAGACGGTCAGGGTGGGCGTTCAACTCGAGATAACAGCCTCTCTCCTTGGCCGCTCTCATCACCTTTTCCAGGTCCAGTTCATACGGCCGCCGCTCGTTGATCAACCTCCCCGAAGGATGACAGAAAATGTGAACGCGAGGATTGTCCATTGCCCTGATGACCCTTTCGGTTTGCTTTTCCCGCGAAAGGTTGAATTTAAAATGGATGGAGAAAAGAACCAGGTCGAGGTCCTCAAGAATCTCATCCGCCAGATCGAGCGAGCCATCTTCCAGGATGTCCAGCTCGACCGACTTGAGAAGTCGCAGTCCCTTGAGTCGACCATTCAGGCGGTCGATGGCCTTAATCTGCTGACTCAATTTCCTTTCATCGAGTCCGCCGGCGACCGTCACGTGTTTGGAGTGGTCGGAGATGGCCAGATATTCATAACCTCTTCTCTTCGCTTCTTCGGCCAGCTCTTCCAGGCTAGAACGGCCGTCTGACCAGTTGGTGTGGACATGCAGGTCACCCCGGATGTCCTCGAGCCGAACAAGCCGCGGAAGCCTGTTTTCAAGAGCAGCCTGGATTTCGCCCCTGTCCTCCCGGAGCTCGGGTTCGATATAGGGAAGGCCGATTTCCCGGTATACTTCCTCCTCGGTCTTCCCGGCTATCCTTTTTTTCCCCCGGAAAACGCCGTATTCGTTCACCTTGAGCTTTTTCTTCTGGGCGAGCTTGCGGACAGCGATGTTGTGCGCCTTGGAGCCGGTGAAGTAAAGGAGCGCCGCGCCATAGCACTCCTTCTCCACAACCCGCAGGTCAACCTGGAGACCGGAGCGAAAAACAACCGAGGAACGCGTGGTTCCATGCGAGAGCACCTTCTCTACATCCTCATAACCAACGAACTTGTCCATGATGGGGCAGCCTTCGGCGCAGGCCACCAGAATGTCGAGGTCGCCCACAGTTTCCTTCCGACGCCGGTAGCTCCCCGCCACATCCACCTCCAGCACGCCCTTGGTTTTCTGGAGATAACTCATAACGGGCTCGACGACCTCCTCCGCCACAGCCAGCTTCACTCGACGGCCCGCTTTTTTCGTCTCCTCGAGCCTTCTTATCTCCTCGAGAATTCCTTCTTCTGTCTTGGCTCCGAAGCCGGGTAAGTCGCGGACCTTTCCTTCCTCGGCTGCGTTAAGCAGCTCGTCCACGGTCCGGATGCCCAGCTTATCATAAAGGATTTTGACTCGCCTCGGACCGAGCCCCGGAATTTCCAGCAAGGCACTCAATTCAGGCGACAGCTCCTTCTTGAGCTCCTCAAGCAAGGGAAGCGTCCCTGTCTGGACAATCACTCGGATCTTTTCCGCGAGGTCAGCTCCTATACCAGGCAATATGGCCAGGTTTTCGCCAGCCTCAACCATGCTACTTATGCTCCGGGAGAGACTTCCGATTGTCCTTGCCGCGTTCCGGTAAGCGCGGATGCGAAAAGGGTTTTCACCCTTAATGTCCAGGTAATCAGCGACTCGGTTAAAAACTTCCGCAATATCGCTGTTATGGATTGGCATTATTCACCGCCTCGGCCCGACCGTCGAGCCGCCTCCTCCCGAACTCCCGAATATTCTCTATGCTTATATTTTACAATATGCAAAGCATTACTCAAGAGCAACCCGGTTTCCAATTTGTCCCCAACGAATTTTGGGAATCGAAACAATAGCAAAATGGCTATTTTAGGGCTCAAAAATGCGATTTTAAGCCCTAAAATCATCTCCAAAAATTAGATATCTCACTCAAAATAAATAAGATAGCGTGGTCCGACCCCAGTTATTCGAGGTCGAGCTTGAGAGAAAGGAATCTCATCATATCTTTGAGGGCTATCATCCCGACAAGCTTTCCCTTGTCCACAACCATCAGCCGGCTGGCGTTGGCCCTGTTCATCAAGGCCAAGGCTTTCATCGCGTCTTCGTCGGGAGAAATCGTGTTTTCTTCTGTGCAGCCAAGGGCAAGGTCATCAACCCGCCGGGAAGGCCATTCTTCCTTGGGGACCTGCTTGACCTGGTTGACGGTGACGCAACCGAGCAGCTTGTCATCCTTGACGACCGGAAACATCTTGAAGTGATGTTTGAAGATGTAATCGTCGATGAGCTCCTGGAGGGAGATGGATGGGGAAACAGTGACCGGGTTTTCTTTCATGAACCGGCGCACACTTTCCCCTTCCAGAGCCCTCCGGATGAGGAGCTGCTTGTAAGCGGTCTGGCTGGCGCCCCGCAGGAACATTCCGATGAGGAACATCCACACTCCGCCGATGATGTTCCCCATTACAAACTCAATAGCGCCGACGACAATCAAAACCAATCCGAAGGCCGCGCCAATCTGACTGGCGATGCGAGTCGCCCAGCGGATGTTGTCCTTCCATCCCCAGAGCACAGCCCGGAGCACCCGGCCGCCGTCGAGGGGAAAGGCGGGCAGGAGATTGAACCCAGCCAGGACAAGATTAAGGAGGCCCAGATAATTGACGACACCCAGAACCGGCCTCGGCCAGCCGCCGCTTGCTCCCAGGAAACCTATTCCCAGGAGCAAGAAGCCGAGAAAAATGCTGGAAAGAGGCCCGGCCACGGCCATAAAAAACTCCGCCCGGGGATGGGGAGGCTCGTCGGTCATCTCGGCCACCCCTCCAAAAACAAAGAGGGTGATGCCTTTCATCGGCAGCCCGAACCTGCGGGCAATAAGAGAGTGCCAGAGCTCGTGAAAAACAATCGAGATGAGCAAGCCCAAGGCTCCGGCAACTCCCATCATCCAATAGGTCGGTACGGGCAGCCCCTGGTAGGAACCGGGAAAAAATCCCTTGGCCAGTGTCCACGTGATGAGCAAACCGAGGATGAGCCAGGAGAAGTCTATTTTGACTTCAAAGCCAAACAATCTCATCAGAGTGACGCTTCTTCCTAACATTTTTTTTCTCCTTTCTCCGTCTTCCTCCGGCGATTTAGAAAACGCCAGCCGATTATTTCTCGGTCAAAGGTTACCCTTTATTTCTCTCGACAGCCGTTTAAAAAAATTGACCATGAACCTGTGGCGTCCGCGGGCAAGCCGTTTTCCCTCACGGGTATAAAGGCGGTTGATGACCCGTCCGAGTTTTACCCTGTATTCCCGGTAAGCTGTATCTTCTCGGGTGTAAGGCTTTGTTTTCTGGACATCGACTTCAGCGTTATAAAGTTTGGCTCCCACTTCGCCAGCGAAAAGAAAAGCCCGACCGATGCCAACGGCTCCGATGGAATCGAGTTTATCGGCGTCGAAGAGAATTTTTGCTTCGAGAGTTTGAGGCGCCTTCCTTTTCCGAAAGCGGTGGCTCTCGATGCAGTGGAGGACACGCTCCGCCAAATCAGGCGGCACCCGATGCCGAGCGAGGATTTTTTTAGCCAGCTCCGCCCCTCTTTTTCCGTGACAAATCTTTCCGTTGGTCCTGTCTTCTTCTTCCCGACCGATGTCATGGAGGAGAGCAGCCAGCTTCAAAACGACCAGGTCCGCTCTTTCTTTCCTGCCGAGTCGCTGACAGAGTTCCACGACTCGCTCGGTGTGGTCCCAGCCATGGCTCCCTCGCGCCTTCCGAAAATACCGTTGGGCATCTCTGGCGACACTCTCATAAAGCGAAGCATGGAGACAGCTTTTTTTCATTTTTGTCTTTTTTTATTATATAAAACATGTGGGAGAATTGATAGAATCCTTGATCAAAGCTAAAACAAAAGAACCCTAAGGGAAGTCTTTAGAAAGTGATTCTCTCGGCAGGAATCGTCATTGTCCGCCAGGAAGGCCAGGATTGGAAGTATCTTTTTCTTCGGTCTTATAAGAATTGGGATTTTCCAAAAGGTCTTGTCGAAGCTGATGAAGACCCCCTGGCGGCGGCACTCCGAGAAGCCAAAGAGGAAGCAGGAATCACCGACCTCAATTTTGCCTGGGGTCATGTCTTCAAAGAGACAGAACCTTACGCAGGCGGCCGCAAGGTGGCCCGCTATTATCTGGCAGCCACCCGACAAGCGGAGGTTGCTTTCTCCATCAACCCCGAGCTTGGAGCGCCCGAACACCACGAATACCGATGGCTGAGCTATGAAGAAATCTTGAAGTTGGCTCCGGTAAGACTCCGCTCTGTAATCGAGTGGGCCCATCAGCTCCTTTCCAGGGCCTAAAAGGCCGTTTCAGTCTATCGCCAAACGGTTAGATAGCTTTTTTATTATTTGCCGGTCAAAACTCTTTATTTGGGTTTGACTTTTTTCATTTTCTAAGATATAAAAATCAAAGAATATTTATCGCTCTTTAAAAGGAGGCGTCGGTGAAAAACAAAAAGTCTTTATTCCTCATTTTTTCCATCCTGATCATTTTTTCTTGGAATGTTTTTGCGACGACCAAACTCACCACCATCGGTAGGTACACGTTTGCGCGAGTCAGGGGGAGGATTCCGACCCAAGAAGTTATGAAGATGTTGATCGACAGATATGCGGCCGATATCAAGTATGGCTTTGAGCTGGCCGGAAACGGAGACCTCTATCTTCCCTTCCTCGACCAGTTAAAGGCGGCCACCTTTGAAGAAAGGGCCCTCCCCGTAGGTGACAAGTTCATCTGGATGCTCTTCCGCTCGCAGGGAAAGGTCAAGGTGGCTCGAGACATTGAGTGGGCGGGAAAGGCACCTCTGGAAGTCTTCGTCTTTAACGTGAAGAAGGATTACAACAATTACGAATTCATCATGCCAAGGCCGTGCGGCAACATTGCTCTTCGCAGCATCACCCCGCTGCCAAAGCCTGAGGCCATCTGCGCCATCAAAGTAACTCCGGCCAAAGTGAACCTCAAGGATCCTGTCACCGTGGACATGAGCGGCTCCCAAAATGCGAAATCGATGGAAGTCACCGTCCTTGGCCCCGATGGAGCCAAAGTGGGCAGCCATACTTTCACGCCCGAATCTCCCCGATGGCAGGTGAACTTTGACCGGCCCGGAAATTACACCTTTCAAGGCCAGGCCATCAACGAGGATGGAAAAGCATCCACCAATCCTTGCCAGGCAAAGGTCTACGTGAATGCCCCACCCACCTGCCAGCTAACAACGACTTGCGTCCTGTGCAAGAATTTTGTCGGCAAGCCAGTGACCATCGACGCCTCGGGGGCGACCGATGCTGACGGCAAAGTAGTCAAGGCGGATTTCTCCATTACCGATGCGGCAGGTAATCCCGTAGATAAATTCCTCGATAGCGAGCCGCCTCTCACCTGGGACTACATTTTCGCCAAGCCTGGCTCTTATACCATAACCGCGGTTGTAACCGATGATTTTGGCGCTGTTTCCGAGCCGTGCCGAGTGTCGATTGAAGTGACCCAGAAACTTAACTACTTCTCTGTTGAGGGTGGCCCATTCTTTGCCCGCGGTAGCCACGGTCCTTACCTCTATGCGGCACTCGATTGGTTCCGGTGGCTTAAGCCTGACGTCGTGGATTTCACCCTGGCCGGCGGAGGAGCATTAGCTTTTAAGGGCGATCCGTGGAAATCCATCCTCCTGGCTGATGCGACCGTAAATTATCATGTCCAGTCCTTCTTCTTTGGCGGAGGCGTGGGTTTCACGACAGCGGTTAAGGAAGGCCGGAGCGCCGATTTTGAGCTCATCGGCAAGCTCGGGTTTGACTTGTTCAAGAACCCGGATCAGATGGGTGGTCTCCTTTTCCAGGTCCGATGGCCTGTCGGCGAGGGCCGCTCTTTCGCGGACCATCACAAGTACGTTCTCGGGTTCCGATTCCTCTTCTGACGCGGAATTTCTAAAGTAAAGGCCAAGGATTTATCCTTGGCCTTCTTTCTTTCCAGCAAAGTATAAGGCGGGAAATTCGGCATTTAAGCCTCCGAACAAAAGCAGTCCGTCAAACTCTTAATCGCAGATTCACCGACAGGAAATTCCCCCCGGCGACAGTGCTGGATTTTGCCGGGAATCATTTTGTGAGCGAGTGGACGGGGAGTGGCGTGGTTCGGAGGACCCTTGCCGGCTCGAGCGTTTGATGCCTCCCGTTTTCTCTGCAGACGATAAACAAGATTGTTTGCTCGGTGGCTCTGAGGGTCGCTGTTGCTACCTTCATCCTGAAATCAATATAATAAGAGGGAGGCGGACGGACGGTCGTCAAACCGCGGCAAATTCTCTTCGTGGTTTGGAGCTTCGGATGATGAAACGAGATGAAAAAGGTTACCTGACCTACTGGAACGAGGAAGGAAAAATTCGCGTCTTTTCCGGGATTCAACCCACCGGCGAAATTCACATCGGGAATTACCTCGGAGCCATAGCCAACTGGGTGACATTCCTGGACGACTATGAATGCTTCTTCTGCATCGTCGACCACCATGCGACGACTGTTGCCTATGAGCCTGAGGAAATGCCTGCCCGGATCTTCGAGGCGGCTGTGGCCAACATCGCTGCCGGCCTTGACCCCGACCGATGCACGCTTTTTGTTCAAAGCGAGGTGCCAGAACACACAGAGCTTGCCTGGATGTTCGGGACGGTGACCATGTTCGGCGACCTGGCCAGGATGACGCAGTTCAAACAGAAAGCGCGGCAGCACGAGGAAAACGTAAATGTCGGCCTTTTTACCTATCCTGTTCTTCAAGCGGCGGATATCCTCCTTTACAAAGCCAGTATTGTGCCCGTCGGCGAGGACCAGGTCCAGCACATCGAGCTGGCCCGGGAGATTGCTCGCCATTTTAACGCTCGCTTCGGCGAGGTCTTCCCGGAGTGCCAAGCCTATGTTTCAGAAGCCAAACGAATCCTGGGTCTCGATGGCCAAAACAAAATGTCCAAAAGCCTGGGCAACACCATCGGCATCCTGGAGACGCCGGAAAGCATCTGGAAAAAACTTGCTCCGGCTAAAACCGACGAACGCCGCAAGCGCAAGGAAGACCCGGGTGTGCCGGAGGATTGCAACATCTACATGAGTTATCATCGGTATTTTTCCCCTTCCCAGGACCTCGAATGGGTCAAAAAAGGTTGCACAACGGCTGGGATTGGGTGCCTCGACTGCAAGAAAAAGCTTTTGGCCAATATGGAAAAGGTGCTCGGGCCCATCCGGAAAAAGGCGAACCAATTGAAGTCCAGCCCGGAGGAAGTCCAGTCGGTTCTCACCCGGGGTGCCCAAAAAGCAAAAAAGATTGCGGCGGAGGTTATCGCTGAGGCCAAAACGGCCATGGGCCTTCAGCGGCTAAGAGGAAAGCGTTGATTCGGCTGCTCTGAACGCCTATAATTCAGGTGTGCCCTCTTCTAAGGGATTAAAGTTGACCCAAGCTCATCGGCCAGTCGTCTGGGCCTTTTCTTTCTTCCTTGCCGCGTGTTTCGTTGGTTCGCTCCTGATAAAATTTCCATTCGCGGCCCTTTTGTCCGCCCAGGGGAAAACAGGGCCCAACTTGCTCCTCATCACCATCGACACGCTGAGGACAGATCGAGTTAGTTTTTACAGTCAAGCCCACCTCAAAACTCCCCACTTCGACAGCCTGGCGGCCAAGAGTGTAGTCTTTACCCGAGCCTTTGCTCACACGCCGACAACACTCCCTTCACACACGAATATTCTTCTGGGGACCATGCCCTCCTACCACGGTGTTCACGATAACGCCAATTTTATCGTCCGGCCAGAGTTTTTGACCCTGGCTGAACTACTGAAAACTAAGGGATACCGGACTGGCGCTTTTGTGGCTGGCTTTCCACTGGAGTCGAGATTCGGGCTCGACCAGGGTTTCGATGTCTATGACGACGATTTTAACCAGCTCGATGAAGGCATCGAAAAAGGCCGGGAGCGCCGGGCTCAGAAAGTGGTGGATAGCGCCGGGAAATGGCTGGCTAGTCAGGACTCTCCCTGGTTTCTCTGGGTTCATTGCTTCGACCCCCATGACCCTTATACGCCCCCCGAACCCTACCGAATGAAATTTGCGGCCAGCCTCTATGATGGAGAAGTTGCCTATACGGATGCGGTCGTGGGCAATTTTCTCGCCCAACTGGAGAAAGAGGGCCGGCTGGCGAACACCGTCATCGTCTTCACGGGCGACCACGGCGAATCCCTGGGCGAACACGGCGAAAAAACTCATGGCTATCTCGCTTACAACACAACGCTCTGGGTCCCTCTCCTGATTTTTGCGCCCGGGATGAAACACCGCCAGGTTCCCACAAATGCCGGCCACATCGATATCTATCCGACCATCTGTGAGCTCCTCGGGCTCAATCGCCCTGATTTTCTCCAGGGCCGGTCGCTCGTCCCGTTGATGAAGGGAAAAAAGGGCCCGGAAGAGCCGCTCACCTTCGAATCCCTTTCGCCGCACTACAACATGGGTTGGGCTCCCATCGTTGGCTTCATCCAGGGAGATGAAAAATTCATCGATTCGCCGCTTCCCGAAATCTTTAACCTTGGTAAGGATTTCATGGAAAAGAAAAATCTTATCGCCAGCAAGGACCTGTCCACTTACAGAAGAAAATTAGAAGAATTGATTGAGCGGCAATCTTCTGCAGCGAGCCAGAAAGCCGAAAGGAGGGCGGACCAGGAGACGAGAGAAATGCTCCAAAGCCTGGGCTACATGGCAAGCCTCTCTGGCCGAGGCAAGAAGTCCTACAGCCAGGAAGACGATGTCAAAGTGCTTCTCCCCTATTATAACCAGGCCATGGAAGCGCTGGATATATGGAAAGCCGGAAAAGCAAGGGAAGCTGAAGACCTCCTCCGAAAAATCATCGCCGCGAAAAAAAACATCGGCCCCGCTTACTTGAACTTAGCCACCATCTTCAAGGGAGAGGGAAAAATAGAGGAGGCAATTGCGGTTCTCCGGACGGGCCTTGAAACCATGCCTGAAAATTATGACCTCTTTTCTCAGCTCCTTTTTTATCTCTATGAATCTGGAGAATACGGGGAGGTAGTGAGAGCATTCGAAGACGCCCGCTTTCCTCAGATGGAGTTTGACCCTGTCATCTGGAATTATGCGGGGCTGGCCAACTGGAAAAGGGGGGAGGTTGAGCAAGCGCGCCAGAAATACGAAAAATCGCTGGCCATTGACCCTGATTTTTCGGTTTCCTATTACAACCTCGGCACGCTCTATGCCTTTGAATCCAGGCGAAGAGGTGACCACTCTCTCTACCTGAAATCCGTTGAAAACTTCAAAAAGGCTATTGCCAGCGACCCCAATTACGGGGCAGCTCATCATGGTTTGGGTGTTGTTTATTTTCAAGCCGGGGATATTCTGGCAGCCATTGCCCATCTGGAAAAGGCACTTGAACTGGAACCAAGCCTGGACGAAGCGCTTTTCTTCCTCGGGCTGGCCAACCTCAGTGGAGGGAACAAAGAAAAAGCTCGAGCTTGGTTCTTGAA
>FWPV01010101.1_pt1 | contig 15622 bp, 11 predicted proteins | sample 2228371 | NCBI WGS metagenome assembly FWPV01 (sample SAMEA103939776, study PRJEB20133) | metagenome | reverse complement strand
AACGCACAAAAAGGGCATTTTTAGAAACAACTTTTCCGCGTTTTCCACGCACAAAAAATGCGCACCCCAGGGATTGCCATAGAACCACAACCCTGCGCCTGGCGCGCCCCGCCCCTATGCTATAATTCTCGCTTTGGAAGGAAACTATGCTCAAGCGAATTATCACCGCCATCGGGGGCGACCCCCACAAAAAACAAATCGAAAAACTCAGCGGGTTGGTTCAACAAATCAACGCCCTGGAACCAGAACTGGAAAAACTAAGCGATGACGCCCTGCGCGCCAAAACCGACGCATTTCGCGCCCGCATTCGCGCAGCCGTGTCTGGCATTGACGACGACAAAGAACGCCAGCAAGCCGAACAAATCGCGTTAGACGAAATTCTGCCCGAAGCCTTCGCCGTCGTGCGCGAAGCCAGCAAACGCACCATTGGTCTGCGCCACTACGACGTGCAACTGCTGGGCGGCATCGCCCTGCACCGCGGCAACATTGCCGAAATGCGCACCGGTGAAGGTAAAACCCTGGTAGCCACCCTGCCGCTCTACCTCAACGCCCTCACCGGGCGCGGCGTACACCTGGTCACAGTCAACGACTACCTGGCCCGCCGCGACGCACGCTGGATGGGGCAAATCTATCACTTCCTGGGCATGTCTGTGGGCATTTTGCAAATGGCCGCCGTCACCGAAAACGGCAAAAAAGCCTTTCTGTACGACCCCGAACGCGAATCGACCCAGGAAGACAAAGACAAACTGCTGCTGGTAGACCGCCGCCTGGCCTACGCTGCCGACATCACCTACGGCACAAACAACGAATTCGGCTTCGACTACCTGCGCGACAACATGACCTATTCGCTCGAAGACCGCGTCCAGCGTGGGCACTACTTTGCAATTGTGGACGAAGTAGACAATGTACTGATTGACGAAGCCCGCACCCCGCTCATCATCAGCGGGCCCGCCCAGGGCGACCTGGAATACTACAGCCAGATGGCCCAACTGGTGCGCCAACTCAACCCCGAAGACTACGAAATCAACGAAAAAGACCGCACCGTATCCCTTACCGAAGTGGGCATGGCCCACGTCGAACAACTGCTCGGACAACCCCTGCGCGACCCCGACCGCCCCGAAGACGTCACCCCCGAACAGGCCCGTCTGCTCGGCTACCTGGAACAAGCCCTGCGCGCCCAATTCCTCTTCAAACGCAACAAAGATTACCTCGTCCAGGGCGGCAAAGTCATCATCGTAGACGAATTTACCGGCCGCCTGATGCCCGGCCGCCGCTGGAGCGACGGACTGCACCAGGCCGTCGAAGCCAAAGAAGGCGTAAAAATAGAGCCGGAAAACATCACCTACGCCACCATCACCCTGCAAAACTACTTCCGCATGTACCAAAAACTGGCAGGCATGACCGGCACCGCCCTGACCGAATCGGAAGAATTTCACAAAATCTACAAACTCGACGTCCTGCCCATCCCCACCAACCTGGAATACAACGCCAACCGCCCCGATTCGCCGTTTATCGAAATCAAAACCAAAGACGAGCAAGGCTACCCCTACGCCTACTTTGCCCGGCGCGACGACCCGCAAAAGAAACCCGTCTTCTACCGCCGCAAAGACTACCCAGATGTCATCTACCGCACCACCGAAGCCAAACTGCGCGCCATCGTCACCGAAATTATCCGCAACCATGTCATGGGACGCCCCGTGCTGGTCGGCACCACCTCGGTTGAAAGTTCTGAACACCTCTCCGGGCGGCTGCGCGCCGAACCCGTGCGCCGTCTGATGCAAGTGTTGCTGCTGCGCCGCGCCTGGTTCGACACCACCGGCAAAGAAGAAGACGGCCGCCGCTACAACGAACTGACCCCGCTCGACGCCCCGCTCGAAAAACTGGAGCCCGCCTTCCTGCGCCAGTTTGGCAAACCCCTCAACGCCAGCATCAGCGTCGAAGACCAGGCCAACCTCCAGCGCCTGCTCAATATTCTGGACCTACCCGCCGAATACGCCGAACGGCTCAAAGCCGTGTTGCAAGGCGGCGTACCCCACCAGGTGCTTAACGCCCGCAAACACACCGAAGAAAGCCAAATCATCGCCGGGGCAGGCGAATTTGGCGCCGTCACCATCGCCACCAACATGGCCGGGCGCGGCGTAGATATCAAACTGGGCGGCGAACTGGCCGAAGAAATCATCGCCGTCGTCAACCGTGTGCTGCACCGCGCCGGATACGACGACCCCTACGACATGTCGCTCAACGATCGCCGCGCCGCCCTGCAGCGCATGGACCCGACGCAATACGGTCTATACGAAACCGAAGTGCGCTTCTTCCTCAAATACTTCGAAGACATGGAGCGCGTGCGCGAACTGGGCGGCCTGCACGTCATCGGCTCCGAACGGCACGAATCCCGCCGCATTGACAATCAGTTGCGCGGGCGCGCCGCCCGCCAGGGCGACCCCGGCTCGTCACGCTTCTACCTCTCACTCGAAGACGACCTGATGCGCCTGTTTGGCGGTCAACAAATCAGCAGCTTGATGGAACGCCTCTCAGTAGACGAATCGCTGCCGCTCGAAAACCGCATCGTCGCCAACATGATCGAAAGTTCACAGGCCCGCGTCGAAGGCGCAAACTTCGACGTGCGCAAACACCTGCTGGAATACGACGACGTCCTCAACGCCCAACGCACGCGCATCTACGAACAGCGCAACCGCGTCTTCACCAAAGACGACCTGACCGAAGACGTCACCACCCTGCTGCGCGCCGAAATCAGCCAGCGCGTGCCCGAAGCCGCCGCCGACCCCGAAGGGCCCTGGAAACTGCTGGCCTGGCTGGAACAAATTCAGCCTACCTTTGCCACCCACGACGGCATCTTTCCATCTTACACCTACAAACTCCTGCTCGATGAACTCAGCCAGGCCACCGGCGACCCGCGCCAGGCCATCCTCAACCTGACTCAGCGCGCCATCGAAGCCGAAAACGAACACATCGCACGCTACACCGAAAACATCCTCAACAACACCGAACAAAGCCTTACCAGCCAGCTGGAAGAACGCTTCGACGCCATAGATACCTTCCTGCAAGCCCAGGAAGAAAACGAAGAACCACGCCGCGCCCAGCAAGTGCTGGAAGAACTCAACAACGTGGTACGCCTGCCCCTGCGCCTGACCAGCGAGCAAATTCGCAACCTGGCCGACTCCCCGCGCACGCTCGAAGACGTCATCAAAGACCAGGTCGAACTGCAACTCACCAACCTGGCCGCCGCCCGTACCCTGGGCGCCATCGAAAACCGCCTGGGCGAAGCGCTCGAACTCAACCGCGAACAAATGAACAAATTTGACTGGGCCGGCGCCTCCGAAATGATCCGCGACGCCGCCCATGCCGCACTGGAAAAACGCCTGCAACGCCTGAGCGGCCCCGCCGGCCAAATTGCCCGCGACCTGGACGCCCTGCTGCCCGCCGAAAAAGCCAGCAGCCTGAACGAATCTGAACTGGTGCGCCTGCTGGCCAGCCTGACCATTGGACGCCGCACCGGCTTCGACCCCAAAACGCGCCGCGCGGTTGCCATCAACGTCACCCGTTTCCGCTACACCTTCCTGGCGGCCCGCTTCATCGAAGACGAAAACGCCGAAGACCTGACCGCCGACGTGCTCGACCACCTGGAAGCCGCCCAGGAAGCCCTGCGGCAAACCTGGGGTCAAAGCGAGTTTGCGCGCCTGTGGCAAAACGCCCAAAGCCTGCGCGACTTTGGCAAAGCCGCCGCCACCCTCTTCCCAGACCGGCTCGACGCCGCCCCCGCCGCGCTCACCCCAGCCGAACGCGAACAACTCATCCAGGCGCTGGGCAACATCGCCCAAACCGAAATCTACCGCCGCATTCTGCTCACCGCCATCACCGAACTGTGGGTAGATTACCTGACGCGCGTCGAAGCCCTGAGGGTTTCAATTGGGCTAGAGGCTTACGCTCAGCGTGACCCATTGGTACAATACAAGACCAAAGCCTCGCAAATGTTCCAGGAACTGCTGACCGAAATCCGCGCGGCAGTGATCAGCCGCATGTTTGCCTACCAACCGCGTCAGGTCACCCTGGCCGTGGTTGAAGAAGCCCCCCAACCCGCCCCGGCCAGCCCAGGCGAAGCCAGCAACAACAAGAAAAAGCGCCGCCGGCACTGACAGCCTTCGAAAGGATATCCCAGTGAATAAACTATTTGGCATCAACCCGGATAAGGACGCCTACCAATCCCTGCCCAAAGTAGAACTACACCGCCACCTGGAAGGCTCGCTGCGCATTCAAACCCTGGTAGATATTGCCCACCAGCACTCGCTCACCCTGCCGATGGGCGCCATGAAATTGGGACGGCAAGTGCAAGTGCAGCAAGACGAGCCGTTCACTTTTGAAAACTTCCTGGCCAAGTTCAACGTTTTACGGCTGTTCTACCGCTCGCCAGAGGTCATTCACCGCATCACCAAAGAAGCCATCGAAGACGCCGCCAAAGACAACATCAAATACATGGAACTGCGCTTCACCCCCGTGGCCCTCAGCCGCGCTGAGCGCTTTCCGCTGCACGATGTTATGGATTGGGTCTGTACCAGCGCCGCCGAAGCCAGCAAAAAATTTGGCATCAAAGTCAACCTTATAGCCAGCTTCAACCGCCACGAATCACCCGAACTGGCCGAGCAAGTCGCCTGGCTGGCCGTAGATCACAAATCGCGCGGAATCGTCGGGCTAGACCTGGCAGGCAACGAAGCCGATTTTTCGGCCGAACCATTCAAGGGAATCTTCCGCGAGGCCAAGCAATCCGGCCTGTTCGTCACCATTCACGCCGGGGAATGGGGCGGCGCGCAAAACGTGCGCCAGGCCATCGAAGACCTGAACGCCGACCGCATCGGTCATGGCGTGCGCGTGCTGGAAGATGACTACACCGTGCGGCTGGCACGAGAGCGCCAAACCGCCTTCGAAGTGTGCCTTACCAGCAACTACCAGACCGGCGTGGTCAAATCGCTTGAAGCCCACCCCTTCAAAAAAATGCTCGAAGCCGGGTTGAATGTCACCTTGAACACCGATGACCCCTCCATCTCGCAAGTCATGCTTAGCGACGAATACAAAACAGCCGCCGAAACCCTAGGGCTAGGACTGCATACGCTACAAGAGCGCATCATCGCCGCGGCGCTGGCCGCCTTCCTACCCGAAGCCGAACGAGTCAAGTTGGCCGAACAGTTGCGAAAACAGATGAAATAACCCCGGCGCCGAAAAGCCCCCCTCCCGGCCACGCCCAGGCACAAAACCACACGCCGTAAGGCAATCTACCCGCCGGAATAAAACAACCCAAAGTCGTCATTAAAAATTCAGGTCAAATTTGATAAAATGAAAACAACCCCATAAAGGACAGCAAAGGCGCACCTTTGGGTTCTTTGTGAATCTGATGATGGATTTAATCAGTCACAAAGTTGCCAGAGGTGTATTTTTTGTGCGCAGCGAGTCGCGCCATGCAGCGCGCACATGAAAGCTAAAAAGCCAAAGGAGCAATTTGCATGAAAGACTTTTTCAACGCCAAAGACACACTCACCATCGGCGGTAAAGACTACACCATCTACCGCCTGGACGCCCTGGAAAAAGCCGGGCTGGTCGAACTGCGCAAAATCCCCTTCAGCATCCGCATCATGCTCGAAGCCGCCCTGCGCCAGTGCAACGATGTGGAAATTACACAAGCAGATGTGAAAAACATCGCCGCCTGGACGCCCGCCCCAGGCGCAGAGGGACGTCCCGGCATCCCCTTCCTGCCGGCCCGCGTGGTAATGCAAGACTTCACCGGCGTCCCCGCCGTGGTAGACCTGGCCGCCATGCGTTCTGCTGTGGCCCGCCTGGGCGGCGACCCAAAGAAAATCAACCCCCTGGTGCCGGTAGACCTGGTCATTGACCACTCGGTGCAGGTAGATTTCTTTGCCACCCAAGACGCCCTGCAACGCAACACCGAAGTGGAGTTCCAGCGCAACCGCGAACGCTACGAATTCCTCAAATGGGGGCAAAAAGCCTTCGATAACTTCCGCGTGGTGCCGCCCATGACTGGCATTGTGCACCAGGTCAACCTGGAATACCTGGCCACCGTGGTCATGGAACGCGACGGCGTCCTCTTCCCCGATACCCTGGTAGGCACCGACTCGCACACCACCATGATCAACGGCCTGGGCGTGGTCGGCTGGGGCGTGGGCGGCATCGAAGCCGAAGCCGTGATGCTCGGCCAACCCATGGACATGCTGCTGCCCGATGTGATCGGCTTCAAACTGTACGGCAAACTGCGCGATGGCGTGACCGCCACCGACCTGGTGCTGACCGTAACCCAAATGCTGCGCAAAAAAGGCGTGGTAGATAAATTTGTAGAATTCTTTGGCCCAGGGCTGGATTCGATGTCCCTGCCCGACCGCGCCACCATCGCCAACATGGCCCCCGAATACGGCGCAACGATGGGCTTCTTCCCGGTAGATGCCGAAACCCTGCGCTACCTGAAGTTGACCGGCCGCCCCGATGACGTGATTGCCCGCGTAGAGGCTTACTGCCGCGCCCAAGGCTTGTTCCGCGACGCCAACACCCCCGACCCCGAATTTACCGACATTCTGGAACTGGACCTGGCCTCGGTCGAACCCTCGCTGGCCGGGCCCAAGCGCCCGCAAGACCGCGTCGCCCTCAGCGAAATGCAGCGCGTGTTCCGCAAGGCGCTCACCGCCCCGGTAAAAGAACGCGGCTACGAACTGAAACCCGAAGCCCTGAACGCCGAAGCCGCCTTTGGCGCCAACGGCAGCACGACGAAGATGAAGCACGGCGCGGTCGTCATTGCCGCCATTACATCCTGCACCAACACCAGCAACCCCTCGGTCATGGTAGCGGCCGGGCTGGTGGCCAAAAAAGCCGCCGAGAAGGGCCTCAAAGTGAAGCCCTACGTCAAAACCAGCATGGCCCCCGGCTCGCGCGTGGTCACCGAATATCTGAAAGCGGCCAACCTGCTAGAGCCGCTGGCCCAGTTGGGCTTCAATGTGGTCGGCTACGGGTGCACCACCTGCATCGGCAACAGCGGCCCGCTGCCGGGTGAAGTGGCCAAAGCAGTCACCAGCGCCGACCTGGTCGCCGCGGCGGTCATTTCTGGCAACCGCAACTTCGAGGGGCGCGTGCATCCGCTGGTAAAAGCCAACTACCTGGCCTCGCCGCCGCTGGTGGTGGCCTATGCCCTGGCCGGCACGGTGGATATTGACCTGCTCAACGAACCGCTGGGCGAAGGCAACGACGGCCCGGTCTATTTGAAAGACATCTGGCCCAGCGCGCAAGAAGTCGCCGATGTGGTTGCCGCCAGCCTGCATACGTCTATGTTTGAAGAGCGCTACGCCAGCGTCTTCGAAGGCTCGGAAATGTGGAAAGAAATTCAGGTGGGCGAGGGTGAACTATTCGCCTGGGATGAAAGCTCCACCTACATCCACCACCCGCCCTACTTCCAAAACCTGACCCTGGACGCGCCAGCCATTCAGAACATCCAAGGCGCACGCGTGCTGGGCGTGTTTGGCGACTCGATTACCACCGACCACATCTCCCCGGCGGGCAACATTGCGCCCGATAGCCCGGCAGGCAAATACTTGCAAGAACGCGGCGTGGCCCCCAAAGATTTCAACTCGTATGGCGCGCGGCGCGGCAATGACCTGGTGATGGCGCGCGGCACGTTTGCCAACATCCGCCTGAAGAACCTGATGGTTGCGCCCAAAGAGGGCAACTGGACAAAGACCTGGAATGCCGCCCGCGGCGCATGGAATGAGGAGATTGTGCCGTTCTTCGATGCCGCCATGTACTACCAACAGGCGGGCGTGCCGCTGGTCATTTTGGCGGGCAAGGAGTATGGCACCGGTTCCAGCCGCGACTGGGCCGCCAAAGGTCCCATGCTGCAGGGCGTGAAGGCTGTCATCGCCGAGTCGTTTGAGCGCATTCACCGCTCTAACCTGGTGGGCATGGGCGTGCTGCCGCTGCGCTTTGTGGAAGGGCAAAACGCCGAATCGCTGGGGCTGGACGGCTCGGAGGTGTTCGACATCGAAGGGCTGAGCGATGATATGACCCCGCGCAGCCTGGTGACCGTAAAAGCCACCAAGCCCGATGGCAAAGTCATCACCTTCCAGGCGCAGGCGCTGCTTAACACGCCTGTCGAGGTGAACTACTACCGCAACGGCGGCATTTTGCACACCGTGCTGCGGAATTTAGTAAAAGGGTAAAATAACGTCAGTTCGGGATAAGCCTCCCGAAGGCTGATTTCGAACCTGCAAGTTGCCCATCTAAAGCCTTCGGGACGGTTCAAAAAGATTGTCCCGAATGCAGGTTAAAATAGCATAGAAAGTAGAACCCCAAAAAGACGAGGCCAGGGTGTGCTGGTCTCGTCTTTTTTGGGGTAATGGCGGTGGGGACTACAACGGCAGTTTGATATCGTAGCGCACGGCCCACAGGCGCAGCGCGGCGGCAACAATCACGCTAACCAGCACGGCAGTATTGTAGTTTACGCCCCACATCGCCAGCGCCACAAAACTGAGCGATGCAAAAAAGGCGCATGTGGCATATAACTGCCCACGCCGAAAGATAACCGGCACCACATTGCAGGCAATATCGCGCATGACGCCGCCAAACGTGGCGGTAAGGATGCCCATCAACACCGCCACCACTGGCGAAACACCCCCTTGCAGCGCAATGGATGCGCCCGATGCGCTGAACAAGCCCAAACCCAGCGCATCGGGCAGAACGATGCTTTCATCGTTGAGTTGAAACCACTTAAAACGCAGCACAACCGCCGCAACAAACGTGATGCCCAAGACGAGCACAGGAATATTCGGCTGCGCTATCCAGACCAGCGGATGCCGATCGAGCAGCAGGTCGCGCAGCGTGCCGCCGCCCAGGGCGGTGAGGAAGGCAATGGCATACGCGCCAACAAAATCCATACCGCGCCGTTCCGCCTCAATGACGCCGCTGATAGCAAAAGTGGCAATACCCAGCAATTCAAAAAAAGAGAGCATGGGGGCGTACACTCCTCAGTTCCAGGGCGTTTTGCGGATTTGTTGACAGCGCAGGCAGTGGGCGTCATCCGCGCACAACAGGGCGCGCGGGTCGCGGCGCAGGGTATCTATCACCACCCGAAAGACATCTGCCAGCGGAATAGCCCGCAACAGCGCCTGACCAACCTGCACACGGCGCGTAAACGGTTCAAGCGCCTGCTCCAGCGGCAAAAACCCGCCCGAACAGGGGGGAAACCCCGGGCAGGCAATGATGCCCTGAAAGGTAAGCGCCCAGCGGATGAAAGACCTGCGCCCGGCCAGTTTTTCGGCATAATGCACCGCGGTGTTGGCCTGGTGCGATACGCCCATCAGCAACACCCAACCATCTTGCTCGGCCAGCAGGCCAATGGGCGCAAGCGGGTTCTCCAGCGTTTGGGCGGCCAGGGCGTCATCTACGCCCACGCCCGCAAAAGAGAGAATCGGGTGCATGGAGCGCGTTGCGCCGGGGTACAGTCGCAGCGCTTCTGGAATGACGCCCATCAACGGGTCGGCGGGCATCTCTGGCGACCAGAATTCCGCCATGCGGTTGAGGTCTTGCAACGCGCCGTAGATGATGCCATTATCTGGCGGGCCGTCGCGCGGGGTGATCATGGTTTTGTAGGTGTGGGCGGGCATCATCACCCGCCCCAGCGATTCAACCAGGGCCTGGGCCACGGTCGGCGCGCCGCCTTCTACATATCCAAACGATTTGAGCGAAGCATGCGCAATGACCGGCCGCCCGCCCAGGTCGAGGGCGCGCAGCCCCAGTTTGATGCGCTGGAGCGAGACGGTGAGCGGGTTGGTAGGCATGCTGTTTCGCGCAGAAGGCGCGCTATTTCCCTTTCCAAACCGGTTTGCGCTTTTCGATGAAGGCGCGCATGCCCTCCTTCTGGTCTTCGGTAGAGAAGAGCGCAAAAAAGCGCTCGCGCTCATCGGCCAGCCCGTCGGTCAGGGAGAGTTCGTAGGCGTTGTTGACAGCCTGTTTAGCGGCGCGCACAGCCAGGGGGGCGCGCTCGGCAATTTGGGATGCCAGCGCCAGCGCTTCGTCCAGGTAACGGTCGGGCGGGGTTACACGGTTGACCAGTCCAAAACGCTCGGCTTCGGCAGCCGAAAGGGTGCGGTTGTTGAGAATCATCTCCATCGCAATCGCCTTGCCCACGGCGCGCGTCAGGCGTTGCGTGCCGCCCGCGCCGGGGATGACGCCAATGGTCACCTCTGGCTGGCCAAATTTGGCGGTTTCGCTGGCTATAATCATGTCGCAGGCCATGGCCAGCTCGCACCCGCCGCCCAGCGCAAAGCCGCTGACTGCGGCAATGACGGGTTTGGTGATGGCGCGCAGGGTTTCAAAACGCCCAATGAAAGGGCGCGCGCGCATCTCGGCTTCGCTGGCTTCGGCCATATCTTTGATGTCGGCCCCGGCGGCAAACGCCCGCTCGGAGCCGGTAAGCACAATTGCGCCAATGTTTGGGTCGGCATCGAAGGCGCGCAACGCGTCGTTCAACTCTGCCAGCAGGGCGTCATTGAGCGCATTAAGCGCCTGCGGTCGGTTGAGCGTAACCAGCCCCACACGCCCGCGTGTTTCGGTCAGGATGTTTTGATAAGTCATTGGGTCTCCTCGACAAACGGAAGTAGTTTTGTTGGCAGCATGCTTTTACTGGCCACGCTGAAATGCCCAATACGCAATACGAAATATGCACACATCTACGTTACAATGGCGCTACCGCTTGTATCTTGTGGCGGCAAATGGCGCGAAGAACGCGAATTTTTCCGTCACTTTCACATCGGTTGGCGGAGAGCCGTTAAAATTATACGGTAAACGGCCGTGCGCCGTTCATATCTTTTATGTTGAGGTTTACCATGCTGCTGCCCGAATGGACCCCCCTGAATATCATTCTTACCATCGCTTACGCCGCGCTGGCCCTCTCGATGGGCGCCGGAGAACTGACCGGCATCATCCGCATGCGCTACTCTAAATTCCGGGCGCAGAAGGGAATCCCCTCGCGGGCCGGCATGCTGCTCATTTACGGCGTCCCGTTTTTGGGCGCGCTGGCCGTTTCGGCGGCGAATTTCTCTACCCTCAGCCTGGTACAGACCATTGTGCTGGCTGCCACGCTGATTCATTTTGGCAAGCGCTGCCTGGAAGCGCTCTTTGTGCACAAATATTCCGGCCCGGTAGACCTGGCCACCTCGCTGCTGATTATGTCGTTTTACACCATCGTGGCGGTGGGGGTGGCCTACCTCAACCGCTGGCCGCTGCCCGCGCCCAATGGGCTGTTTTGGGCCGGGCTGGGGTTGTTTGCCATTGGGATTGCAGGCAACTTCTGGCACCACAAACTGCTGGCCGATCTGCGCCGCGAAGGCAGCGGCTACGCCATTCCGCGCGGCGGGCTGTTCGAATGGGTGGTCTGTCCGCACTACCTGTTCGAGATTCTCACCTGGCTGGGAATCGCCATGCTCTCGCAGCATTTGTTCACCTACCTGACGGTGCTGGGCATGGGCTGCTACCTGGCGGCGCGCAGCATCAACACCCTTAAGTGGTATCACGCGCAATTCCCCAACTTTCCCAAAGCGCGCAAAGCGCTCATCCCGTTCATCCTCTAAACTTCAGGAGATTTAGCCATGCTTTTCGTCCTCACCCTGCATTCGATTGTGCGCTGGCTGACCATTCTGGTCGCGGCGGCGCTCGTTATCCGTTTTGCGCTCGGCTGGCTCAAAAAACAACCGTTCGATAAAACCGCCAGCGCCCTCTCCGGCGCGTTTAGCGGCACCATGGACCTGCAACTGACCCTGGGGTTGATTTTCTTCATCTGGAACGGCATGATGTTCGAAGGCGGCTTTGCCTTGCGGCATCGCTGGGAGCACCTGGTCATCATGCTGGCTGCGGTGGTTGTGGCGCACCTGCCCGCCATGTGGAAGAAAAAAGACGACGTCACCCGCTACCGCAACGGGCTGATTGCCGTCAGCGTGGCGCTGCTGCTGGTGATCGTGGGCGTCAGCCTGCTGCCGGGCAACCGCTGGCTGACAATCAGTGGTTTGTAACCCCGCCATGAATACCACCCTCTCGCGGCGCGACTTTCTCAAATTGAGCGGGCTGGGGTTGGGCGCGCTGGCCTTCAGCCCAATCTACCAGCGCACCCTGGCGGGGTTATCTACCCCAAAACGCCTGCCCGACTTCCCCGCGGCAGAAATCATTGGGCGCGTGACCGACACCAACGTCAGTTTGCGCAGCCGCCCCACCAACAACCCCGCGCTCAACACGGCCATCCGCACGCTTGAGCCGGATACCCTGGTGGTGTGGGAGCGCGAAGTGCTGGGCGCGGTAACTGGCGGGCCGTCTAATCAACGCTATGTGCAAACCCCCGAAGGCTACATCTACGGCTCGGTGCTGCAACCCACCCGCAACCGCCCGAACACACCCATCACTCAAATCCCGGCCGGGCAAGACGGCTTTTGGGCCGAAGTGACCGTCCCCTATGTGGACCTGGCCCACGAGGGCAACATCGTCTCGCCCTGGCTGCTCGACCATATCCAATACCAGTTTCCGCCGCGCCTGTATTACGGGCAAGTGGTGTGGATGGACCGCATCCGCACTGACAACGGGTTTGTCGAATATCGCTGGAACGAAGACGCCAAAGGACGCGGCTACGGCTACGGGGCCTATGGCGAGTTCTACTGGGCCGATGCCGCCGCCTTCAAAGTGCTGACCGACGCCGATGTGGCCCCAATCAGCCCGGAGGTGGACCCCAACGAAAAGACCATGGCGCTCGACCTGGCCCGCCAGACGCTGTCCTGTTACGAAGGCAAACGCGAGGTGTACTTTTGCCGCGTCTCCACCGGGCGCATTTACGACCCTGCCACCGGCCTGCGCACCGACAAGTACGCCACCCCCGCCGGGACGCTGCTGACGCATTGGAAAATCATCTCCAAAAACATGACGGCTGGCGACGAGGCGGCTGGCTATTCGACCCCGGCCGTGCCGTGGTGCGTGTACATTCAGGGCGGGGTTGCCATTCACGGCGCACACTGGCACAACGCCTTTGGCGAACCGCGCTCGCACGGCTGCGTCAACGTCACCCCCGAAGACGCCAAATGGATCTTCCGCTGGAGCGACCCATACGTCTCGCTGGCTATCGGGGAAGAACGCCGCTCGCTGCCCGCGCACGGCACGGTGGTGATTTCAAAGTAACCCAACAAACTACTGAGCCTGGCATGAACACACCTCAAAACGAAAAACTGGACTTCAAAAAAATCCTGCCCATTCTGGTCATCATCTTTGTAGACCTGTTGGGGCTCTCCATCATCATCCCGTTGCTGCCGCTGTATGCCGCCCGTTACGGCGCCGATGCCTTCATGGTTGGGCTGTTGAGCGCGGCGTATCCGTTTATGCAATTCATCGGCGCGCCCATTCTGGGCCGCCTGAGCGACCGCTTTGGCCGCCGCCCGGTGCTGCTGGTTAGCCAGATGGGCACGCTGAGCGGGTTTTTGGTGCTGGCGTTCGCCAATTCGCTGCCCATGCTCTTCCTCAGCCGCATCATTGACGGGCTTTCCGGCGCGAACATTGCCACCGCGCAAGCCGTCGTCAGCGATGTCACCACCGACAAAACGCGCACCCAGGGGCTGGGGCTTATTGGCGCCGCCTTTGGCATGGGCTTCATCATGGGGCCCATCATCGCCTTCATCACGCTGGCGGCTACGGGCAGCAATTATCAGGCGGTGGCGTTTGTGGCGGCCTTTTTCTCGCTGGCGTCCATTCTACTGACCTTTTTCTGGCTGCCCGAAACGCTCAACCGCGAAAAAGCAGCCGCCTACCGCGCCCAACGTGCGTTCACGCTGCAAAATTTGCTGGCTGCGCTGAGCCGCCCGCAAATTGGCATTTTGCTGGTGCTGATGGGCGCGCAGCAACTGGCCTTTGGCGGCTACGAGCAGTTCTTTTCGCTCTTTACGTTCAACCGGCTGGGCATGGGCGCAACCGATACCTCCGGGCTGTTTGTGGCGGCCGGGTTGTTCATTGTGGTCATTCAGGGTGGGTTTGTGGGGCGCTGGAGCCGCAAATATGGCGACCGCTGGCTGGTCATGATGGGCCTGGCGGCGCTTTCGGCCGGGCTTATCCTCACCGCGCTCACCCCGCAAATCCCGGTCTGGTGGTACGACAAAGCCAAAATCACTGCCGAAATAGCCGGACACGCCACCCGCACTATCAACGTCCCCCTGCCCAATGAAGCCAACAAGGGCTGGTTGGGGCTGGTCTGGATGCTGCTGGCCAGCGTCCCGGCGGCCATTGGCGGCGGGGTGCTGCACCCGGCCATCAACAGCCTGCTGACCAAATCGGCGAACCCCAACGAAACCGGCGGTGTGCTGGGCATTTCGGCATCCATGTACAGTTTGGGCAACGCCATTGCGCCGTTGTTTTATGGGTCGTTGTTTCAGGCCTTTGGCGCGCCGGTGCCGTTCATTTTGGGCGGGGCGCTGCTGGGCGCGCTATGGATGGTTGCCACACGCACGGTCACAACGCCGCAAAGCGCAGCGGTTGAAAGTTGAAACGTTGAAAAAGGGATAGAAGACCCAAAATCCTTTTTCATTTTTCACGCTTCATCAACACATCCCCCAGGTTGGCAGTCGTAGATAAAATCAAATCTGCCCCGCAGCGGCGCAGTTCTGGTTCTTCGCCAAAGCCGCACAGCACCCCCACCGTTTGCGCCCCGGCCGCTTTGCCCGCGCGAATATCTACGCTGGTGTCGCCAATCATCAGGCAGTTTTCGGGGCGCACACCCATCTTTCGCGCCGCATACAGGATTGGGTCGGGAAAAGGTTTGGTATGCGCTGCCGTAATGGCCGTCACGATGGGGTCAAAATAGCCGGTTAGCCCAAATTGGTCGAGAAACGCACGGGTGGATTTATCGTCGCGGGCCGAGACGATCGCCATGGGATATTTGCCTTCGAGCTGCCGAAGCATCGCATCCACGCCGGGAACGAGCATGAAGTGCTTCATGGGGCGCGGGCGGCGGCGATTGAGCCACTCCCACAGCGCCAGAAATTCATCATCCAGCCCAACCAGGTCGGGCAGGCCCAGCAGGGTGTTGCCGGGGGCTTCGGCCCACATCACAAAACGGCGGGCGGCGCGGGCGTAGTCCTGATCCCGGAACAGGAAGCGTACCAGGCGGAAGTAGCGCGCAAATTTAGCGGTGTACAGGTCATCGGTATCGCTCAATGTCCCATCTACATCGAAACATAGGGCTTGTATGCGTGAAAGATCGAGCGCCATGCCCCGATTTTACCCGAACAGCCATTCGAGTCTGCCCGCAAATTGTACGGCCGCCTGTTGTGCTTTAACAAATAAATCTAGCAACAGAAACAACCGCCAAATATGGCTGCATGGTTGCCGTACCATAGGCTTTAGCCTGTATTTACCGCCTGAAGGCGGTGATACAAGGCGCTTACAGGTACTTTATTGCTCAATTATTTTTTTAATCTACAACAGGCGGTGCATGGCCGCAACTCCATCCGTTCCCCGTGTCAAGTCAAAAGATAATGTTACCGAACGGTAATCGTTCTATCAAATGATAATGTTACCGAAGCGGCCGCCTCCTTTG
>FWPV01010098.1_pt1 | contig 15639 bp, 8 predicted proteins | sample 2228371 | NCBI WGS metagenome assembly FWPV01 (sample SAMEA103939776, study PRJEB20133) | metagenome | reverse complement strand
GGAAAAAAGATTGACAAGATTGAGAAGAAAAATATTTTTAAGGGAAATGGTTTCCGAAACAAAAATTTCCCGCTCAAATTTTGTAATGCCATATTTTGTTATAGAAGGCAAAAATAAAAAAAAACCAATTTCATCTATGCCAGGGATTTTTCAATTTTCCATTGATAACCTGTTAAGGGAAATAGAAGATTTAATTAATTTAAAAATTCTGGCAATACTATTATTTGGCATTCCTGATAAGAAAGATGATTTAGGTTCGGGGGCATATTCCAAGAAGAGAATAATTCAGAAAGCACTCAGGGAAATAAAGAAAAACTTTCAAAACATTTTAGTAATAACCGATATATGTTTGTGTGAGTATACAAGTCATGGGCATTGTGGAGTAATTAAAAATCAAAAATTAAAAACAAAAAACAAAAGTTCAAAAATTAAAAATCAAAAATATGATAACAGAGCTTACAATTACCAATCACCAATTACTAATTACCAAATTGATAATGATGAAACCTTAAAGTTGCTTGGAGAGATTGCAGTTTCACATGCAGAATCTGGGGCAGACATAGTTGCACCATCTGCAATGATGGATGGTCAGATAAAAATAATTCGTGAATTTTTGGATAAAAACGGTTTTAAAAATACTCCAATAATGGCATACTCTGCGAAGTTTGCCTCAGCATTTTATTCTCCTTTTAGAGAAGCAGCAGAATCGGCTCCAAAGTTTGGAGATAGATGTTCATATCAGATAAATCCAGCAAACCAAAAAGAGGCTATAAGAGAAATAGAGTTAGACATACAAGAAGGTGCAGATATTATAATGATAAAACCTGCTTTATCATACCTCGATGTAATCAAAACAGCAAGATTGAAATTTAATCTACCAATCGCAGCATATAATGTAAGTGGTGAATATTCAATGATAAAGGCTTGTGCAGAAAGGGGTTGGATAGATGAAAATAAGTTAATTATGGAAATACTTACATCTATAAAAAGGGCAGGGGCTAATATAATAATCACATATTTTGCAAAAGATGTTGTAAAGAGTATGTTATGATAATTTTCTTTCGAGTTGAAATTATGGGCAATGGAAAAGTATATCCAATTTCTATTTTATTGAGATGTTTTATTCAGTTCTACTGGAAATGAAGCGAATGGGTATAAAGTAAAATTTAAGGCATTTATTTTTAAAGTAAGTAGAATGTAAGAATCTGTGATTAAAAATGAAACAAAGTCGAAGAAACTTTATTAAACTTATAATAAATTTTCTGACATCATCATTTAGTTTTCTCGAAATGAGAAAAATATTTTCTGCGGAAAAAATATTATCAAAAATAGTTTCAATTTCTACCTCAACACCCACAAAAAAGTTTAAAGCAAAGGTAATTATTGCTCGCAATACGAATGTCTGGGAAGGTAATAAGATAAACAAGTCAATTGTTGAAGAGATGATTAACAAAACCATATTAAAACTAACTTCTTCAAATTCAAACAAAGAAAGTTGGTCAAAATTATTTTCGAGCAAGGATGTTGTTGGAATCAAAATAAACACTATTTCAGGTAGAAACTTATCAACAAAGCCGGAGGTAGTTTCTGCTATAATTTCTGGGCTTAAAGAAGCAGGAGTAGATGAAAATAACATAATTGTGTGGGATAGGACTTGTTTCGAGATGAAAAATGCTGGCTACAAGATTAATAAAGGAAGTGGTGTGAAATATTTAGGAACAGATGAAGTTGGATATGATGATGACTTAACAATTTCAGGGGCGGTTGCTTCTCGTGTTAGCAAGATTGCATCATCATTATGTTCTGTTTTAATAAATGTATCAGTTATGAAGGATCATGAAATTGCAGGGGTAACACTTTGCATGAAAAATTACTACGGGGCTGTAGATAATCCCAATAAAATGCATCAAAATGGTTGTAACCCCTTTATTGCAGACTTAAATATGATGCCTGTTTTTCGTGAGAAAACAAGATTATATGTCTGTGATGCATTATTAGCACAATACAATGGTGGACCAGGCTACAAGCCATCTTTTACATTAAAATATGGTGGAATTCTTGTTAGCACCGACCCTGTTGCAATTGATACTGTTGGCTGGAAAATTATTGAAGATATGCGAAAAGAAAAAGGGTTGCCTACCTTGGAAGAAGACGACCGCAAACCAGTTTATATAAAAACTGCAGCTGATTCTGACCATAAACTTGGGATTAATGACTTGTCAAAAATAGATATAATAAATATATAAAAGCAACTAAGATGAAAAGTAAGAATCTATTTTTTTCCAGAAGAAATTTTCTAAAGTCAACATTTAAAACCTCTTTTTTATTATATTTGCTTTCCAACTTTCCATTTACAAGTAATTTATTATTTAGGAAAAAATTACATGCAAAGACAAAAGTTCCTGAATTTATTGACAATAAACACATTTTTGTTTTGAAGGAAGCAAAGTATTATAAAAAGTTAGATATGAAAAAAATAGAATGTGAGTTATGCCCTCATAGATGTCGTATTGGAGATGTAGAAAGAGGTATGTGTGGAGTAAGGGAGAACAGAGATGGAGTTTATTACACATTAGTTTATGCTAATCCGTGTGCAGTTCATGTTGACCCTATTGAAAAAAAGCCTTTATTTCATTTTTTGCCAGCAACATTATCTTTTTCAATTGCCACAGCAGGTTGTAATATGGCGTGTAAATTTTGTCAAAACTGGGATATATCCCAATCCCGCCCTGAACAAACCCAAAATGCTTTTCTCCCTCCAGAGAAAGTTGTTGAATTTGCAAAAAGAAACAATTGTCACTCAATTGCTTATACTTACAGCGAACCAACTGTTTTTACTGAGTATGTTCTTGATTGTGGTATTGAAGGCAGAAAACAAGGAGTTAAAAGCGTTACAATCTCGAATGGTTATATAAATGAAAAACCTTTAAGAGACTTGTGTAAGTATGCACTTGATGCTGTAAAAATAGATTTTAAGGCTTATACAGAAAAGTTTTATAAAGATATCTGTCTTGCAAAACTAAAACCAGTCATTAAGACACTTGAGGTTTTAAAAGATATTGGTATCTGGTTTGAGTTAGTATATCTTATCATTCCTACACTAAATGATAAATTAAAAGACATACAGAAAATGTCTAAATGGATAAGTTCTCAGCTCTCAAGTGATATTCCCTTACATTTTACAAGATTTCACCCAACCTATATCTTAAAAAATTTACCTCCAACACCAATATCTACAATTGAAAAAGCAAGAAGCGTTGCCTTAAATGAAGGAATGAAATATGTCTATGTGGGAAATGTTCCTGGGCATGAAGGAGAAAATACATACTGCCACAGTTGTAAAAAAACACTAATTAGAAGATTTGGATTTTCGGTTTTAGAAAATAATATCTCAAAGGGGAAATGTAAATTCTGCGGTTCTAAAATACCTGGTGTTTGGGTCTGATTCCTGTTTTACTAAATTTATGAAAAATAGAAAAATGGAAGTTGTAACTTTATCAAAAAAAACAGTAATTTTATTCCTTTTGGTTTTTTGTGGAGTTTTTTTGCATGCAGATAATGTTTTATTAAACTATCTTCCTTCAGAGAAAGAATTAAAAGGTTGGTCAATATACAAGGGAAGCTTAAAAATACTAAAAGGGGAACAACTATCTGAGATCTATAATGGCGGTTATGGGTTATATACTGATTTTGGCGTAGATTTAGTTGTTAACCAGATATACGAAAGAAAAGATTCTGATATATTAAATGTAGTCATTCATCAATGCTTCACCGCAACCGATTCGTTTAGTTTATTTACTTACTGGAAAAGTCTGATGTGGGATGATAAGTTATGCAGATTTGAAAGTGTTAAAAATGAAGCTTTTATTTGTGAGAACGATACAGAAATATTTTCAGGTTATGTATGGAAAGGTAAATATTTTGTATCTTTAGGTCTGTCGTCATCAGAGGAATGGGGAAATAGTGAAAATGACTTAATTCTTGCGATGGAACTGATTTCAGACAAAATTGAAGATGTTAACGCACCTTTAGTAGTTACAGAAAGTTTTTCAAAAGATTTGTTTGATTTAAAGAATTCTGTTTATTCGTTTAGAGAATCTTCACTTAAAAGAATTTTGGAAGACGAATTTTTTAAAAATATAGCAATTTCAGGTTTTCTATATAGTGTAAAATTACCATTACTTAGCTATAAAAATTCATGGGTTGACATCCTGTATTTTGAGAATAAGGAATCTTGTGAATCCTTTCTTAAAACCTTTGTTGAATGTTTAGAAGAAGGAAAATATAAGAAATTTGATAAAATTTTTTCAAACACAATTTACATTAAAGAAGAAATATATCAGTATAAATTCTCGATATCATATTCATCTGCAGAAAATGATGAAAAAGACGAAGAAAAAAGCCCAGAGAAAAAATACTTATATTATTATAGCAAAGGTAATAATATTGTCGTGGTTAATGTGGTATGTAAACCAAGTGAAATTAAACAGATTATTTCAAGAATATATGAAAGCTTAATTTTATAAGATTAATTTACTCTCATCGGTATTATTTCCAGATATCTTTCTTCTTAACTTTTTATTTCTTTTTAACCTTTTTAGACTGAATTCATACATACAAAATAAAAACATTCTGTCAGTTGAAATATATAACTTTAACTTTGTAATACTAACTCTATCATTCCCGTAAAAACGGGAAAATAAAACTATAAATTTTTTTGACAGACAATTTTAAATGTTTAAAATTTGATTATCAGAACACTTTTGAGGTAAATAAAATGTATGATAAGCTTAAAAAGTTAAAGTTAAAATACATGAGGAATACTTCAAAGAAGCAGAACGCTATTATAAAAATGCCAAAGAAAGACTAAAAGAATCTCCCATTGAATATAATCGCTATCAAGATTTAAAGCCTGTTAGAGAAGCCTGTGGCACATGTTATTTAGCTGTTCTTCTTGCACTGGACGGATATTTTTTACAAAAAGGAATTTCCTATGACAAATTGCCCAATTCAACGGAAGAAGTTATGGAATATATACGGAAATATCTTGCGCATAACAGTAAGATAAAAAATGCTTTCCACAATGTTTATGAAAATTTACATATTTTAGGATATTATAGAGGTGGTGATATAAATACAGTTAAAAGTTGCTTTGAAAATGCAAAAAAAATAATTGATATACTGTACAAGAAAGACTAATATTTTTTTTGGCAAATAATTTCAAGTATTTAAAGTCAAGGTAACCATCCTGACAAGTGGATTGTAGGGCAAGGGAGGCTGCCCGATAACCTCTATTTTCACTAAAAATTGTATAAGCTTTGTAGGGAAAATTATACAAAAATTTGTAATTTTTTGAATTGTCGGACAGCCTCAAGTGGGTGGACAAGTTGTGCTTTAACTTGTTCACAACATTTTCAGACCGGCAAAGAATTAATGATTTGAAAGTCATAAAAAGACTTTTCAATTACAAGTAATTTTATCAAGTTTTAATGACCTTATGTAATTTCCGTTCCATATCAATTAGTAAGGTAAACTCCATCTTTTACCATTTATATTCTTATGCTAATGCAATGGAGAACATTAAACATAAGGTTGGTAGCGCAGGGTCTTTAGACCATGCAAAATGAACCGTTGGACTTGTAAAAATGAAGAGAATTACTGAAAATTCATAAGGCAACAGAGGAGTTTTCGGGGACGGGGCTTTAAAATTCGACATCTTTTAAAAGATTGATAAGCAATTTCGTCCCTCTCACAATAAGATTTTTTGCTTTCTGACTCTTCATTGTGCCATTTTCAGAACTGCAGGTATGTTGGTTGGTGGAAAATCGTTTTGGTCTGTAACTACTTCCAATATTGTAATAACCTCAGAAGATAAGAATTCTTTTAATTTACTTTCAATTTCGTTTTGATGTTCAATTTTTAAGCCTTTTGCACCAAAGCTCTCAGCAAGTTTTACAAAATCAGGGTTTGAATGGGAAGTCCCATAAACTCTGCCTTGTAGTTGTAATTTTTGTCTCAACATTAAAACTCTGTAGGCATTATCATTTATTATTAATACTTTTAATGGTATTTTTTCGCGCACTGCTGTTTCAATATCTTGCATTGTCATCATAAAATCCCCATCTCCCAGAACAGAGATAACCACTCTGTCGGGGAAGTTTAATTTTGCCGACAAACCCGCAGGAAACCCAAAACCCATAGCACCAAAATTTACTGCAGAAAGAAAGGTCAAAGGTTTTTTACAAGGAATAAAAGCCATAGGGTATAGAAGATGCGTTCCAGCACCAACGGTAATAATTGCATCGTCAGGTATGAGTTTAGATAATTCAACACAAACTTTCGCTGGAGTTAGTTTGCCAGATGAAAGTGAATTTTGCAGGGTTTGATTCCAACTGTTTCTTATAGGTTCTAATTCATTGAGCCATGTCTGTTTTAGTAGTGAAGCAGAAGCAAGGTTAGATTGATTAGAAAGTGTCAAATGAGTTACATCTCCGCCTGAAACATGGGAAATAGCCGTAAGCAACTTTTCAAGAAAGTCTTTTGCATCGCCATAAATATGTTTTGAATAATAAATTCCCTTACTTTCTAATCGATCATCAAAATTTATTAAAACTATCTCTGCAGATGTGGTTTGAGAGTATTCATAAGTTGTTATATCTGATATCGAACAACCTATTGCAAGAATTAAATCTGCTTTTTCAAAAGCACTATCAGCAACTGCATTTCCTCCTCCAAAGCCAACTCTCCCAATGCATAAAGGGTCAAGTTCTGATATTGTTCCTCTGCCATTACCTGTTGTTATTACTGGAATATTTAGAATTGTTGCAACTTTTTTAAGCAAAGAAGAAGAATTAGAATATGCTACTCCTCCGCCAGCAAGAATTAAAGGTTTATTCGATTTTTTAATAAGTTCTAAAACTTCATTAATATCCTCATTTGATATTTCCTGCTTGGTTTCTAATTCAAATGTTAATTTACTAAAGTCAACATCTTCCTCTTCGAGCCAAACATCTTCTGGTACTTCAATCAAAACAGGTCCTTTTGCATAACTCATTGACTTTTTATAGGCTTCAGAAAAAATTTCTGGTATTTGAGAAGTGCTTTCAATTGAATAAACTCCTTTACAAATGGAAGAAAAAATTTTTAAATGGTCAACTTCAAGCATTCCATCATTGCCTTTAAGCCTTCTTTTAACAGAACCACTTATTGCAATTACAGGGGAACAATCTTTATAAGCATTTGCAAGAGAAATTAAAGAATTTAATGTGCCTGGTCCTGAATGGGTTAAAACAACAGCAGGTTTTTGGGTTAATCGCCCTTGAGCATCAGCCATGCTCGCAGCAACTTGCTCATGTCGACAAGAAATGTATCTTATTTTATCTTTTACATCGTATAATGCATCAACAAAGTAAAGAATAGAAGTCCCAATAATTCCATAAATCTTATCACAACCCATTTCTAATAGACATCTTACTAAAGTTTCTGAACCTTTCATTTGATTCTCCTCAGTTATTTAAATATTCTGATAAATTTTGCGAAACTTTTATAATGCTTTTCAACTAAATTTTACTATTTCAAACTAACACACAATAAAATCAACTATTCCTGTATAGCAAGTTTTTATTATGTTTAGTTTTCTAACTCATAAATTCAGTAACATATATAGGGTAATAAACGGTCTTTAGAGCGTTCAAACAGTGTCTAAAGACCCTGGGCTACCGATTTTTGGATAAGCATTTGTTTAAATAATACGGCATTGTATTTATGAAATCATACACTTAGCAATGATGTTCATTTTTATACTAAATAGAAAAAAATGACTCCTAAAATTCAACAAAAACTCCGTATTAAATTTCATTGTAAATAGCAAATATAATTTCAATTTTGCTATTGATTTACTATGTCTACTGGCTTTTCGCCCTTAATAAATCGTTCAACATTTGAAATTGTTTTTTCAATAATTCTCTGCCTTGCTTCATTTGTCACTCCTGCAATATGAGGTGATAAAATAACATTAGGAGCCTGGAGTAAAACATTATCTTTTTGAACTGGTTCAGTTGAAAAAACATCAATTCCTGCACCTGCAATCCTCCGCCTTTTTAATGCATTAGCAAGCTTCTCTTCATCTACTATTTCACTTCTTGCAACATTTATTAGTATTGTACTTGGCTTCATAATATTTAATTCTTTTTCACCAATTAACCCTTTAGTTTCATTAGTTAACGGTAAGTGAATACTTATTACATCTGACTGTCTAAGCAGTTTATCGATAGAGCAATATTCGAGGTTTAACTCCTTTTCTTTTTCTTCGCTAAGCCTTATTTTGTCAAAATACAAGATACTAACACCAAAAGGTATCAATCTTTTTGTTACTTCAATACCTATTCTACCCATACCTAAAATTCCCCATTTTTTCCCTAAAAGTTCACTGCCATTAATTCCCATTTGCAACCATTCTCCCTGTTGCGTCTTCTGATGAGCTAAAAATATCTTCTTCAGTAACATTAAGGCAAGCATAATCGTATGTTCTGCAACAGAAACAGTATTTGCACCTGCCGTATTTGAAACAATAATTCCAAATTCTTTAGCTGAATCAATGTCTATATTTTGATAACCTACGGATGGTTGTTGTATGAATTTTAAATTTTTTGCCACTTGCAATAATTCTCTCGTAACTTGGAAATTGAAAGTATAATCTCCAATAATTATTTCTGCTTCCTTAAATAATTCTTTTATTTCTTCCTGATTTTTTCCCTGAACACCTTTAATATCGAATTCTACACCTTCTATTTTTGAAGCAACAAGAGACTTAATAAATTCAGGTGGCATTGGTGATAAAGATAATATTTTGATAGGTTTCATCACATACCTCCTACATTTGATTTATTCTTGAGGCAATATAATTCTGGGTCATTTCTTCGTATAGCAGAGGTGCTGCAAATACACTGCAATAAGAAATTGACCAAATGTTTGTTACAAACCGATACTTGCTAAGTTAAATATTTTTCTTTTTGGGATTCGGAAAGTGTTCTCCAAATTAAAAACTGTTTTCTTAAATTGGTAATAAACCTGCGATTAAGTCTTTTCCATGATGTTAAATCTCCAGTTTTTCTAATTAATTTCAAGCCAATTTCGCTTACATTATCTATTTCAGTTGGGATAATGGAAATTCTTGTATATTGACTAACACCAAGGTCAAAAGGAGCGAGCCAGATGTCTGATTTAATTGAATATTCTATTCCATATTTAGAATCTGAAGTAGAGAGACGAGTATTTTCGGTAATTATATCTCCGATTGAATATTCTCCATAAGATAGGAACCATTCTTCTATGAACCTTGAGAGAGCCTTTGCTTGAGCAGTTGCAACTGTAAAAGGCAATTTAATCATCCAATTGTCACCTTCTGGTTCTGGTAGTTTCCAAACTCTATCAATTGCAGGAGTTGCAACCTGTGAAGCTTTTCTGGCAGGATAAATGGTTGATAACATTACAATAATTATAACAATTCCAGTTGTGCTTAAAGCAGACAATGAAGAATAATTTAAGGAAAGTCCGGGCAACAAGTTAAAAGCAGTTACAAACTTAGCAACTCCCTGAGCAATCAAGTAGCCAGCAACAGCACCTAACACTGAATACACCGCAGATTCTGCAAGGAACAAGCCAGCTATATGTGATGGTGCCAAGCCAAGCGAAGAAAATGTTGCAATTTCTCCTTGTCTTTCAAAAACAGCCCCAAGCATAGTATTTAAAACTATTAAAGAAGCGATAATTATGGGAATTAATAAGTCTTTTAATCCTGTAATTGAAGACCTTGTAGCTGCACTAAATCTATACAACTTACCATCAATACCAGCGTATATATTAAAATCCCACCTGTGCATTAGGTCTTCCATAGTTCGTTTAACAGTTTTTCCATTATCGAATAAAATACTTATTGACCGAGGAGAGACACCATCAAGGTTGCTTACAACGATTATTTCTGAAGATGGAATATGTTTATATTCTTTAAAAGCAAGGTTTTCCTGCCCCCCTATTTGCTTTGTTTTTTCCATAAAAACAAAATCCACTGGAGTTATTGGCTCCCCATCTAATTCTTTCAATTCATCAAACAATTTAGAATCGTATATTCCAATAACTTTATAATATAGTCCACTGAACGATACAACAGGTAATTTATCAATAGCACTAAGACCATTGATTATTTTTCGTTTACTTATTTTCAAAAATTTTGCAACTTTGTCGGGAATTATACACACATTCCTTTCATTTTCCTCAAACCATCTTCCAACAATTAAAGTCTTTTCTGTATTTAAAAAGAATTTGTCATTATAGTGCAATCCCAAAACCGCTCTTAAATTATAACGATTATTTCTTAATCTCAAAGGAATATAAGACCCTTCATTTTTTTCGTCGCTATAATAATATGTTCTTTTAGTAATCTTATGATTTTGTAAAAATTCATCGATAATGTACTTTTCGGTTGAACTTAAAAGAAATTGCCAACTGCCATCTCTTACCATTATTCCTTGATAAGGTGCTTTCCCCTCAGATAAAATTGAATTAACTTTTAAGCCAGAAATTACGGAAGTAAAGGACAATAGAGTGAAAGTTAACAATATTAAAGTGGCACTTGTTAATATTGTTCTAACTTTTCTTTTCCTCATATTTGAAAGTCCTAAAGTTAAGGCAATTGAGAATATGCTTGTTTTTTGAATTTCAGCTTTATGTATAACTTCACTATGTGCATGAATCTTTCTTATTTGCTCTTCAAATTTCCCCGAGACAAGAAAAATTACAAGTATGCTCAAACATAAAATGACAAACGAGAGTAATATAAAAATGGGATTAATGGCAATATCGAATGCTGGATGAACAAATCTAAAAATGGTGAATAAAAGGATGAAAATTATTCCTACAGCCAATATTCTATACTGCAAATTTCTGAATCCCAGCAGAAGTCTTTCTAAGAAATAAGCAAAAGGCATCATAAGAGCAAGGTAAAAAATTACTCCTTTAACGGCATCGTTAGCCATTTTTCTCACTTCTGGATACAATTGAGTTTCATATCCCCATCCTATCCTTGCAAGGACAAATGCCAAATGGTAATTTTTCTTAGTTAACTCCTGCAAGGATTTGGTTAGGTAAATTTTGCTTATTTTATGGAGCCTATTTACATTTTCATTTGTTATTTTATGTTTTTTAAACTTTCTAATTCTTCCCTCATTAAGGTTCCACAAGTCTTTCAAGACAAGGACAGGCATGTAAATAATAGTGCCTCCTTTTTTAACATCTATCCCTCTTCCTTCGAATTCCTTGTCCTCAGGTGATTTTGAACCAGTTAAAATTAAACCCACAGGAGTCAGACCACCACCAGCAGTAATTTTTATACCTGTTTCAGAATCAGTAAATATACTTCCCACCCAGTCGCCTTCATCTGTTCTTTCAAGAGTATAACCATATGTTATAGGTTCCGAATTTGACAATGCCTCAAGAACATTTACCGATGGTAAAAATTTCAATGAAGAAGCAGAAGCCAAATCATAAATGTCAGTCTTAACGCATTTAAAAACAATTATTCTAACTTCCATTCTTGCTCCTAAAATAAAAACCTTCGTTGGGAACTGTTTATTGATTGCTCCAAGGTCCGGGGCATATATGATTTCTCCGGTTTTTTCGTCTAATTTATAGGCTTCTATGTGAACATCTCTTTTATGCATAGTAGCATTAACAGGAGGTAAACCTGGAAAAGAAAATTCACCGTTTTTGTCAACTTTTTGAATTAATACCCCCCGAACCCCCTTCATTGACCTATAATTGGGTGATTTAAACTTTGCTACTGCAATTGAATCTAAAATCGGGTCGTTAGGTATGAAAGTATCTCCTCTCATTACATCATACTTTACAACTTTCCCAACCAATTCTGCATATCCATTAGTAATACCCTGTCGTGTAAAGGAGCAATTTTCTGGAAATTTAACATCGGTTCTATTACAGGCATCGTAAATTAGAGAAGCTAATAATTGAGTTTGAAGAAAAATGTTTTTCACATTAACCTTTTCCAAAGTATCATGAGGAGTATCAATAAAATTACAAAAGTCATCAATAGTCACAAAGCCAATACCGGGACCACCTGCAATTGATACTGCCTCGAAATCACCTGCATATTGAAAAGGCACAAATTGATCCCAACCCTGATTGATACCATCGACAAAAATTTCTTCTTTTCTGTTTAATTGCTGGGCAAAAATTCTACTTCTTCTCTTAAAATATGAGGCAACTGATGAATATCTTGTGTCTAATTTACTTTCTAATTCGTAAAAATTACTCCTATGAAATATCCCAAAAGCATCGTTATGAGATGATAAATCAATACTAATGAAAAGGGTTAAATTTATTTTCCTTTTTTCAAATTCACTAAAATGTTTAAATAAAAAGTGTCGCATGCCAGCAATACCTTGAAAATGTGCAGAAGTAATTAGAATTAGGACAGTTCTTTTTGGTGGATACTTATTTAAAAACCTGATTAGTTCTAAAAGTGATGAAATTGAAGATGATGATTCTGCCCCTGGGGCAATTGAAGGAATAATTGAATTAGAATCATAATAGGTTTCTATGCCTATAACTTCGTTTTTTAAATTTTTGTCTGAACCTTTAATGAAAGCATAGATATTAGATGTTTCTACATCTTTCCACACTATTTTCGCAGATATTTCGAACAAGTCATTTTGGCATTCATTAATAAGTGTTTTGGCATCTTTTTGGGAAATAATAAATCTTGGCAAAGAAAGAGGAACATTTGAAAATTTATTTTCTGCATCAAATCTTGACATCTCATCAGGCTCAATAAATATCACCGCCTTAGCTCCGAGTCTTGCAGCATTCTGCCAATCTCCATCAAAGTCCATAATTACAATTTTATCTTCTACCGTCTTGCCATTAAAATCAAAGAGCATCCCCTTTTTTACAAATAAAATTGGAAATTTTTTGTTTTTTTCAATTATTGTTGAGGTCCTAACAAGGTTGGGCCAAACTGCATGAAGTTCATATTTTTCACCAGTGTTTGTATTTCTTAGGAAAGCAAATAATTGAACTGGTACAGTTACATTGAATTTTTCAACTTTAGGCTTTAAGTTGTAATTTTTTAACTTTTCTACTATGTATTTTGAAGACTTTTCAATTCCTTCTGTTCCAGGCATTCTGGAAGAAAAAGATGAAAAGAAGGAAATATGTTTTTTTATGTTATAAAAACTTATTTCAGAAGCAATTTTCCTGTAAGAAATTTCTTCCTCCGAACAAATTTCAAAAGCATTTAAATAAAATAAAGTTAATAAAAAAAAGCTAATTTTTCTTTTCATAAGTTGAAGAGGCTATTACCAATTTCAACCAGATCATTTTATTTAGATCAACTTTATCTAATGCTAATCTTTGGAATTCTCAATACTTTTATGACCGTAAATGTTAAACACAAACCTTAATAAATATAATAGTTAATTTACCATTATCAAACATTAATATCCGCCAAATACTTGGCTTATAGGGATTTTAATCATTTCGCCGATTCCAGTCCAAATAACAAGGGTAAAAAATTCGCCCAAAATTACACCTAAAAAAAATGGAATTGATTTTCTATACAACTTAGCCCCACCATATTTAATTATAATAGATTTAATGAACCAGCCAATGAATATTGCCGACCATGCCACAGCAAAATCTTCTGAAAGGCTCATGACATAACCAACAGGATGAAATGGCCACCATAAAAATATTGAACGCATAACGAACAAAAATCCAGTGAAAAAAACTGAAAAAATCACAACTCTCATTCCAAGCAGGTCAAGACCTTTTTTTGTTGGTCTATCTAACCAATTTGCAAGGTCTGAAAAAATTGGTTTTACATCTCTATAAGCAGAAGTATGAGTAATTTTAGCTGTTGCTCCACCATATTGATAATATATTTTTAATATTACAAAATAAGAAACTACAAGAGCAATTACAATAGCAACAAACAAAAGAAAGATTAATAATTGATGGTTCATTTTTCGGTTAGAACTCATTTTAAAACCTTCGATTTGGTTTGGGGTAGGGGAGTGAAGGCGTGTTGTAAACCATCTGTATAAAGCAAAAATTGACAATCCTTTAGGAGGGAGAAATGCAGTTCCACCAAAATTAATCATTATTTGCTGTGGATCCAATGGAGGAGTCATTATAAATGGAGTTCCTGCTTCAGCTCTTAGCCTTGCAATAGTAATCATCATCAAGAAGTATAAACTAAAAAGAATTAAACTTACTACAATTCCCAAACCAGCAAACCAGCTAAATACGATGAGGAAAATGAAACAAGCCAGAAAGCCAAATACGACAGTTCGGGATGGGACCCATTCTTCAATAGAGTTATTTTTTTTATTTGAAAAAGCCCTAATAAATACTTCCGCGATGGATTTTCTTGAATTATAGATACAAAATAGAGCAAGCCCCAGAAAGGCACCGGTGCATTGTTCAGAAATGTAAGGAAATCTTTCTACAGCAAGTGGAACACCATGTTCTTTCCATCCCATCAGTGCTCCAAAAATGATTTCTGCTTTGGTTAGAAAATAAAAAAACCAACAACTAAAAGAAACATTTGAATTAATTAAATAACCAATTGCAATAACAAAGGGCCAAAATATGAAAACCGTGTATCCAATATGTTTCCAAGGAGCAACTGAAATATATTTGTCTATTCTAATTGCATTCAAAGGTACACATGGGATATATGGAAATAGAATATGAAGAAAGGCAAGTGTATATAACAAAAATGGTGTAAAAAAACCAAGCCACATTAATTTGTTGCTATAAAACCCAAGGCTATCATTCATCATCTCAGTTGGCAAGAAAATCATTGGAAACGAAAGTTTTTCCCTCCCCACCCAACTTCTTTGAAAAAAAGCCATAAGAAAAAGCAATGCCATCATTAAAACAACCATGAAAATACCCCATATGATTAAGGGTTTTATCCATATAGCCCAAGGCACAACTTTTTCCCCACCTTCAAAAAATCCAATTAACTTTTCAGAATTTTCCGCTAATGCCCATTTTGGGAAAAGATGATAAAGTTTTTTGTCCCACATGTTTTCAGGTTTTGTATAATAGAACATTGAAGATAAAGCAGGAACCAATCTTTGAACAAAATTCAAACACGAAATAAATACCGAAATTGTGAGGATAATGAAAATTAAGTATAATTCTGATGGGGAAAATGCTTTATTAGGCAAAAATTTTTGTAAAAGTGCATTTGTTAAAGTTAATAATGTTAATATAAATAAAGTTGGAATCATTATTGCACTCCAACTTACATCAACTTTACCAACCAATTCAAGGTAGAGTATTAAGTAGCTATGTAAGGGGACAAGCAATATTGCAAGAATAATTGCACGAAGAGTAATTTTATCTTTCATACCTTTTATGAGCGTGCAATAAGAAGTTCAATTTTCACTTTTTATTGCCCACAAATTCCTTTCAAAAATCAAATGTATTTTTCAACCTTACAGCCTTTAGAATAAACTCATTTTTATTTTATTTAAAAATACAATCAAAACATTCTAAAATATTATATTACATTAAAAACAAAGATTAAAATATTTATCAAATTATTGAAAGGAG
>FWPV01010097.1_pt1 | contig 15640 bp, 12 predicted proteins | sample 2228371 | NCBI WGS metagenome assembly FWPV01 (sample SAMEA103939776, study PRJEB20133) | metagenome | reverse complement strand
CTCGCGCAGCGCCCCGGCCCACTCGCCGGTGGTCCCCCCGGCGTGGGCCAGTGCGATCGTCGGCCCCATCACGTTCTCGCGGGTCTCCGCCGCCCGGCGCAGGTCGTCGAGCGCCCGGCGGACCGCCCCTGCGTCACGCGCCGCCCGCCACCGGTGGACGTCGGCGATCATCTCCGCCTCCACCGCCGGGTCGACCTTGAGGATGCTCTCGGCGCCCCCGAGCGGCGACGGCTCGGTCTCGGTGAACCGGTTCACCCCGACCACGGTCTGCTCGCCCGACTCGATGCGCCGGGTCCGTTCGGCCAGCGACTGCACCAGCCGGCCCTTGAGCACGTCGATGGCCTCGAACGCCCCGCCCATGGCCAGCACGTCGTCGAGTTCGGCCTGGGCGGCGTCGACGAGGTCGCGGGTGAGCCCCTCGACCACGTGGCTGCCGTCGAACAGGTCGCCGTACTCGAGCAGGTCGGTCTCGAACGCCAGCACCTGCTGCATGCGCAGTGACCACTGCTGATCCCACGGGCGTGGCAGGCCGAGCGCCTCGTTCCAGGCCGGGAGCTGGATCGACCGGGCCCGGGCCCGCTTGGACAGCGTGACCCCGAGCATCTCGAGCACGATCCGCTGGACGTTGTTCTCGGGCTGCTGCTCGGTGAGCCCGAGGCTGTTCACCTGGACCCCGTAGCGGAACCGTCGCAGCTTCGGGTCCTGGACGCCGTAGCGCTCGAGGGTGATCCGGTCCCACAGCTCGGTGAAGGCCCGCATCTTGCAGGTCTCCTCCACGAAGCGGATGCCGGCGTTGACGAAGAACGAGATGCTGCCCACGACGTGGGGGAACCGCTCCGGGGCCACCTGGCCGCTGTCGCGCACGGCGTCGAGCACGCCGATCGCGGTGGCCAGCGCGTAGGCGATCTCCTGCACCGGCGTGGCCCCGGCCTCCTGCAGGTGGTAGCTGCACACGTTCATCGGGTTCCACGACGGCGCGTGGTGGGCGCACCAGGCGACCATGTCGACGATCAGCCGGCGGGAGGGGCCAGGCGGGAAGATGTAGGTGCCCCGGCTCAGGTACTCCTTGACGATGTCGTTCTGGGTGGTGCCCCGCAGCTGCACCGAGGGAACCCCCTGGTCCTCGGCGTGAGCCACGTACAGCCCGAGCAGCCACGCCGCGGTGGCGTTGATGGTCATCGAGGTGTTCATCTGCCCGACGGGGATCTGGTCGAGCAGGGCGGCCATGTGCCCCTTGTGCACCACCGGCACGCCGACCTTGCCCACCTCGCCCCGGGCCTGGGGGGCGTCAGGGTCGTAGCCGGTCTGGGTGGGCAGGTCGAACGCGATCGACAAGCCGGTCTGCCCCTTGGCCAGGTTCGTCCGGTACAGCTCGTTGGACTTCTTGGCGGTGGAGTGACCCGAGTAGGTGCGCATCAACCACGGGGCGTCGGCCATGGCGCAATTGTTACCGGCCGGTACGTCACCCGTCCCGTGGGTCGTCGTCGGCGGTGGGATCCCACTGCGCGTCGACCTCGAGCGCGTCGGCGAGCAGCCGCAGGTACTCGGCCCGGGGCACGGCGATCGCGCCGAGCGAGGCGAGATGGGGGGTGATCCACTGCACATCGAGCAGCACGAACCCGCCGGCCCGGAGCCGGTCGACCAGGGCGACCAGGGCCACCTTCGAGGCGTCGGTGGCCCGGTGGAACATCGACTCGCCGGCGAACAGCCCGCCGATGGTCACCCCGTACAGCCCGCCCACCAGCCGGCCCTCGGCGTCGAAGGTCTCCACCGAGTGTGCCCAGCCGAGTTCGAACAGCCGGTGGTAGGCCTCGCGGATGTCGGAGCTGATCCAGCCGTAAGGCCGACGAGGGTCGGCGCACCACCGCAGCACCTCGTCGAAGCAGGTGTCGACCCGCACCTCGTAGCGCCGGCAGCTGCGGCGCAGGCTCCGGCTCACCCGCAGCCCGTCGAGGGGGAGGATCCCCCGTGGGTCGGGCGACCACCATCCCATCTGGGTGCGGCGCACCGGCATGGGGAACAGGCCCTGCCGGTACGCGGCCAGGATCGTGGCCGGGTCGAGTTCGGCGCCGACACCGACGAGGCCCTGCTCGTCCGCGGTGTCAGCAGGTGGGAACGACCACTCGCTCGGTCCGGGGTCGACGGCCATCGGGCCGGTTTCTAGCTCGCGGCGGGGACGGTCAGCGCTTCGCGTAGTCGTAGAAGCCCTTGCCGGACTTCCGGCCGAGCTGACCGGCGGCCACCATCCGCTTGAGGGTGGGCACCGGGCAGAAGTTCGGGTCCCCGAACTCGGCGTAGAGCGCCTCGAGGATGGCCAGGCTGGTGTCGAGGCCGACGAGGTCGAGCAGCGCGAACGGCCCCATCGGGAAGTTGCAGCCGCCCTTCATCGCGGTGTCGATGTCCTCGAGCGACGCCGTCCCCTGCTCCCACATCCGCACGGCGTTGTTGAGGTAGGGGAACAGCAGGGCGTTGACGATGAAGCCGGCACGGTCCTTCACCTCGACCGGGTCCTTGCCGCAGGCGACCGCGAAGGCCCGGACCGCGGCCATCGTCGCGTCCGACGCGGTCAGCGGGCGGACGAGTTCCACCAGGGGCATGGCCGGCGCCGGGTTGAAGAAGTGCACGCCGCACACCTGCTCGGACCGGCCGGTCTGCACCGCAAGTTCCACCACCGGCAGGGTGGACGTGTTCGTGGCCAGGATGGCGTCGGCCTTGCACACGGCGTCGAGCTCTCGGAACAACGCCTGTTTGGTCGCCAGGTCCTCGACCACCGACTCGATCACCAGGTCACAGTCGGCCAGGTCGGCCAGCTCGGCGGTGGCCGACACCCGGGCCAGCGCCGCGTCGCGGTCGGCCTCGTCGAGCTTGCCCCGCTCGACCTGCTTGCCCAGGCTCCTGGCCAGGGTGGTGAGCACGGCGTCGGCCGTGGCCTGCTGGCGTGACCGGACGACCACGTCGTGCCCGGCCCGGGCCGCGACCTCGGCGATCCCCGCCCCCATGATCCCCGACCCGACGATGCCGACCCGCTGCACGGTGCGCTCTGTCATGGGCGCCGAGGTTACCGAGTGGTAAGTCGCCGCCCGAAAAGGCCGGAGCAACCGGTGGCGTCCAGCCGGGGGAGGGTTCACCCCTCGTTCACCACCGGCCGGGGGGAAACGTCACCTGCGGTCGGTACCGTGACTGCCGTGTCCGCCACCGAGCTCGACCGCCTGATCCCCCTGCGGGCGGTGCACAACTTCCGTGACCTCGGTGGCTACCCGGCCGCCGACGGCCGCACCACGGCGTGGCGCACCCTGTACCGCGCCGACGGGCTGCACCGGCTCGACGGCGAGGACCTCGACGCCGTGCGGGCGCTTGGCATCCGCACGGTGATCGATCTGCGCACCGTGGCCGAACTCGAGGAGCGGGGGCGGTTCCCCGTCCACGCCCACCCCGTCGACTTCCACCACCTGCCGATCATCGACGTGGTGTGGGGGCCCGACGAGGCTCCCGGCACCGACCACGAGCACGAGATCGTCGAGTTCATGGCCGGCAAGTACCTGGAGATGTTCGCGATGGGCGAGGCCCACCTGGCCACCGCCCTGCGGGTGCTGACCCGCCCCGACGCCCTGCCGGCGGTGTTCCACTGCGCCGCAGGCAAGGACCGCACCGGGATCCTCGCTGCGGTCATCCTCGCCCTGCTCGGCGTGCCCGACGAGGTGATCGCCCACGACTACGCGCTGTCCCGTGGTGCGATGGAGCGGATGGTCGCCTGGTTCCGGGTCCAGTACCCCGACATGGCCGCCCAGATGGCCGACACCCCGGCGGCGTTCCTGGCTGCCCACCCGGCGACCATGCTCGGCGTGCTCGGCCTCGTCCGCTGGGAGCACGGGTCGATGGAGGAGTACGTCCGCTCCATCGGGGTCGACGACGGCGTGATCGGCGCGCTGCGGGAACGGCTGCTCACCTGACGGCTGTCCGCTGAGTACGGTGCCCGGCCGATGGCCGAGGCGTTCCCAGCCCTGCACGACCGGGCGTTCTCCCCGGTCGAGCAGGCCACCCTGCGGGAGCACCGCCGCCGGTTGCTGGACCGGGCCCGGGGCCGCGTGCTCGAGCTCGGGGGTGGGAGCGGCGACCACCTGCGCCACTACCCGGCCGACCGGGTCGTCGCCGTCGACGTCGCTGGACCCGATCCGGTGCTGCTCTCGCTCCTGGCCCGGCGGGCCGCGGCCAGCCCCGTGCCCGTGCAGGTGCTCGCGCGTCCCCTGGCCGACCTGGCCGGCCCGTACGACACCATCGTGTGCCAGCTCGTGCTGTGCGCCGTGCCCCGCCCGGCGGCGACGCTCGCCGTGCTGCTCGACCTGCTCGAGCCCGGTGAGGGCCGGCTGCTGTTCCTCGAGCACGCCCCACCGGTCCCCGGCCGGTCGGTCATCACCTCCCTGGCCCGGCCGTGGTGGCGGTCGCTCACCGCCGGGTGCGACCTGGCCAGGGACGTGCCTGCCGAGCTCCGCCGGGCCGGGTTCATCGTCACCGACGTCGAGAGGTTCACCATGCGTACGCTGCAGATCCCCATCCGCTCGTGCGTCACCGGGGTCGCCCGGCGCCGCCGGACCGTCGAGGCCGGCACCCGATGAGCGGCACCATCGCCCTGATCGGCGGGGGTGAGTTCACCGCCCGGTGCAGCGAGCTCGACCGGTGGCTGCTCGAGGCGAGCGGCGGGACCGAGGTCGTGGTGCTGCCGACCGCCGCGGCCTACGAGCACCCCGAGCGCGCGGTGGACAGCGCCCGCCGCCATTTCGAGGCGCTCGGGGGCACGGTGGTGGGGCTCATGGCCCTCCGCCGGCCGGATGCCAGCGACGAGCGGATCCTGGACACGGCCCGGCGGGCCAGGTTCGTGTACCTGACCGGCGGGTCGCCGATGCACCTGCGGTCGGTCCTCAAGGACACCCCGTTGTGGGACGCGATCGTGAACGTCCACCGGTCCGGCGGGGTGGTCGCCGCATCCTCGGCGGCGGCGATGGCGGTGACCGACCCGATGGTCGATCCCCGGGGCGGGGCGTTCACCCTGGGGCTCGGGCTGGTCCGCCAGCTCACGGTGATCCCCCAGTACGACACCTGGAGCCACGACCGGGCCCGCCGCACCTTCGACCTGGCCCGGGGCTTCCCGGTCGCGGCGCTGGAGATCACCGCAGCGATCGTCCACCGGTCCGACCGGGGGTGGCGGGCCGCCGGGGGTGCCGCCGTGGCCGTCTATCTCAACGGCCATCCGGCCGGGCTCGAGGTCCTCCCCGAGCCGGGCTGAGCGTTCGCTGCGGCCGGCCGGGGTCACCGGGCCCGTCCGGGTGGCTCAGCCGGGCGCGGCCGGTGCCGATGGATGGCGCATGGTGGTTCGCACGCGCACCGGGGGACCGGCATGATCGACGACGAGCTGCTCACCGAGTTCCTGGTCGAGAGCGCCGAGAACCTCGACCGGCTCGACCGCGACTTCATCGAACTGGAGCGGGACCCGGGCAGCCGCGAGATCCTGGCCAGCATCTTCCGCACCGTCCACACCATCAAGGGGACCTGCGGGTTCCTCGGCTTCACCACCCTGGAGTCGGTGACCCATGTGGGTGAGAGCCTGCTCGGGCGCCTGCGCGACGGGGAGCTCACCGTGGACGCGGAGATCACCAGCGCGCTGCTGCGCATGGTGGACGCCGTCCGGGAGATGCTCGCCGCCATCGAGGCCGGCGGGAGCGAGGGCTCCGGCGACTACCGGGCCCTGGTCGAGCAGCTGACCCGGCTGCGGGACGGCCGGCCGGCACCGGAGCGGTCCGCCGTGCCCGACCCGGCCGTGCCCGTGCCGCCCGGTGCCCCCGGCCCGGCCGCCGTCGAGGAGGCCGTCCGCCAGGTGGCCGAGGTGGCCGAGGCGGCCGGCGTCGCCGGCCGGCTCCCCGACTCGCCGGGCCGCCCCGGGGGCAGGAGCGTGGCCGACACCTCGGTGCGGGTGGACGTGGCCCTGCTCGACGGCCTCGTCGACCTGGTCGGCGAGCTGGTGCTCGCCCGCAACCAGCTGGTCCAGACGCTCGGGGTGCGCGGCCCGGCCAAGAGCAATCCGGGCGCGATGGCCTCGGCCCGGGTCAGCCAGCTGACCACCGAGCTGCAGGAGCGGGTGATGAAGACCCGCATGCAGCCCGTCACCAGCGTGTGGGGGAAGCTCCCCCGCGTGGTGCGCGACCTGGCCGTGCAGTGCGGCAAGCAGGTCCGAGTCGAGATGGAGGGGCAGGACACCGAACTCGACCGCACGATCGTCGAAGCCATCAGGGATCCGCTGACGCACCTGGTGCGCAACGCCGTCGACCACGGCATCGAAGCGCCCGACGTCCGCGTCGCCCGGGGGAAACCGGCAGAGGGCCGGCTGCAGCTCCGGGCGTTCCACGAGGGTGGCAAGGTGGTGATCGAGATCGCCGACGACGGCGGCGGGATCGACCCGGCCCGGGTGAGGGCCAAGGCCGTCGAGAAGGGGTTGATCGGCCCGGCCGAGGCGGCCGAGCTGTCCGACGCCGACGCCGTGGCGCTGATCTTCCAGCCCGGCTTCTCCACGGCCGAGCGGGTCTCGAACATCAGCGGCCGGGGTGTGGGCATGGACGTCGTCAAGACGAACATCGAGCGCATCGGCGGGACCCTCGACGTGCACAGTGCCGTCGGCCGGGGCACGACCCTGGTCATCCGCATCCCGCTCACGCTCGCCATCGTCCCGGCCCTCATCGTCGTCTGCGGCGGTGACCGGTTCGCCGTCCCGCAGCCCAACGTGGTCGAGCTGGTCCGCCTCAAGCGAGGGGTGGACCGGCTCGAGCGCATCGACGGGGCCCTGTTCCACCGGCTCCGTGGCGAGCTGCTCCCGGTGGTCGACCTCGGCCGGGTGCTCGACCTCGGCGGCGACCGCGATGCCGCCGGCCCCCGCAGCCTGGTGGTCGTGCGGGTCGACGGGCGCAGCTTCGGTGTGCTGGTCGACCGGGTGGCCGACGCCGAGGAGATCGTCGTCAAGCCGCTCGGCGGCGCCCTGCGGCAGGTGCCCGGGTTCGCAGGCTGCACGATCATGGGCGACGGGACGGTGGCGCTGATCCTCGACGTGACGGCGATCGCCGACCGGGCAGGGATTGCGGCGCGGTCGCTCGACGGCCCGCCACCCGCGCCCACGGTCGACACCGATGCCGAGCAGCTGCTGCTGTGCTCGGCCGGTGGCGTCCGTCTGGCCGTGCCGCTCAACCGGGTGTCGCGGCTCGAGCATGTCCGGCCCGAGGCGATCGAGCTCGCCGGCTCCCAGGAGGTCGTCCGGTCCGGCGCCACGCTGGTGCCGGTCGTGCGGCTGGCCCCGCTGGTGGGCGGGTGGACGTCGGCGGACACGCCGCGGCTGAAGATGGTGCTTCTCCACGGGGCCGGTGGGCGCACGCTCGGGGCGGTGGTCGACGCCATCGACGACGCCGTCGAGGTGCCGGTGACCGCCCTCGCCCTGCACGGCACCGGCCGGCCCGCCGTGCTCGGCAGCGCCGTCATCGACGGGCATGTCGCCGACGTGGTGGACGTCGACGCCCTGCTTGACTCGGTCGACCCCAGCTTCTACACGCCGGTGGCGTTCGGCCAGCGGTGACCGGCCGCCGGCCCGGTGCCGGCGGCCGGATCCTCCCCTGCGCAGGGGAGCGGCACCTGGCTCAGTAGCGGAAGGCGGCGAGGTGACGCTGCAGCTCGGCGGCCATCTCCGCCAGTTCGGTGGCGGCCTGGTGGGTGGTGTGGGCGTCGGTGGTGCTCGAGCGGGCGGCGTCGGCCATGCCGGTGATCGTGGTCGCGATGCCGCTCGCGCCCCCAGCTGCTTCGGCGATGTTGCGGCCGATCTCGTGGGTGGTGACCGCCTGCTCCTCGACCGCCGAGGCCACGTTGGTCTGCAGGCCGTGCACCTCGTTGATCACCTCGGCGATGCGGGCGATGGCCTCGGCGGCGGCCTGGCTGTCGGCCCGGATGGCGCCGACCTTCGCGGCGATCTCCTCGGTCGCCTTCGTCGTCTCCCCGGCGAGCTCCTTCACCTCGTTGGCCACCACGGCGAAGCCCTTGCCGGCATCGCCGGCGCGGGCCGCTTCGATCGTGGCGTTGAGGGCCAGCAGGTTGGTCTCCTCGGCGATGCTCGAGATCATCTCGACCACCTTGGTGATCTCCGAGCTGCTCGCCGACAGGCGGCTGACCAGCCCGGAGGACTGCTCGGCCATCGCCGCGGCGTGGTCGGCCACGGCTGCGGCCCGGGTCGTGCTGATCGAGATCTCCTGCACGCTCAGCGAGAGCTCCTCGGCTGCGGTGGCCACGGTGGCCACGCTCGAGGACACCTGCTCGGCGGCGGCCGCCACCGTCTGGGACTGCGAGGCCGACGCCTCGGCCACCGCAGCCAGCGTGGTGGAGGTACGGCCCAGGGTCGCCGCCGACCCGGCCAGCCGGTCGGCCACGTCGCGCACCCGCCGCCCGACGTTCGCGACCGAGCGGACCACCGTGACGGCGACGGCGGCGGCGAGGACCACCCCGGCCACGAGCAGCACGAGCACGATCGTGCGGGCCGAGCCGGCGGTGGCGTCGACCTCCTCGAGGAGGGCGGCGGTGCGCTCCTCGGCTGCGAGTTCCACCCGGTCGAGGGCCTCGGTGGTCGCCGTGGCCTCGACGGCGAGGCGGTCGAGGACGCCCAACAGCCTGGCCCCGTCGGCCGTCGACCGGCTCTCCGGGAAGTACTCGGTCCGGATCCCGCCGACATAGGCGGCCCACCGGCGCCCGGCGTCGTCGAGGGCCTGCCGGGACGCAGCGGGCAGCTCGAGCCGTCCGAGGGCCGTGAGCTGAGCATCGACCTCACCGGCCTGCCGGTCGAACTCCCGCTCGACGGCGGTCGCCGCGGCGCCGGACTCGAGCGAGTGACGCAGCACCAGCCCCTGGGCCTCGGTCACGGCGGCGAGCGCATCGTCGGCGAGGTGGTGGACCTGGATGCCCTGCTCGTCGAGCGCCCTGATCCGTTCGCGGACCTGTCCGAAGCGGGTGCCCCCCACCCAGCCGATGAGCACGATCACCACGCCGAGCAGAGCCAGCCCTCCGGCCACCCGGGTGAACAGTCCGACGCCCCGAACGGGACCCATGCGCCACCTCCGACGAGTTCCGGTGGCACATCGGCCGGGCGGCGGTCGAGTTGAACGGATCAGGCCTCGGTGATCGTCACCGACTCGATCACCAGGGGTTCGGTGGGGGGACCGTCACCGTCCCCGGCGGTGGCCGCCATCGCCGCCACGGTCGTGTCGAACCCGGCGGTGACCTTGCCGAACAGCGAGTAGTTGGGCGGCAGCTTCACCCCGTCGGGGCCGGTGATGATGAAGAACTGGCTGCCGTTGGTGTCGGGACCGGAGTTGGCCATCGCCACCGAACCGAGCTCGTAGGCCCCTGAGGCGGGGAGCTCGTCGTCGAAGGTGTACCCGGGGCCGCCCGTGCCGGTGCCGGTGGGGTCGCCGCACTGGACGACGAAGTCGCGCACCACCCGGTGGCAGGGGGTGCCGTCGTAGAAGCCGAACCGGGACAGCACCACGAAGTTGTTGACCGTGGCCGGGGCGGCTGCGGCGTCGAGGGTGATGGTGAACGACCCCTTATTGGTGACCACCTCGGCGGTGTACGTGCGGGCCGGGTCGATGCACGTGGGCGGGGCCTGGGCGAACTGCGTCGCCCGGACCGCCTCGCCTGCCGGGTCGGGGCAGGGGGTCTCGCCGGCGAACACCGTGGTCGGGCCCGCCTCGGTGGGCGTCGTCGTGCTCGCGGTCACGGTGGTGCCGGTGGTGTCCGTGGTGACCGTGGTGTCCTCGTCGCCGCCGAACAGCTGCACGAGCACCACGACGACCACGGCGAAGCCGACCGCCACCAGGCCGAGGCGGATCAGCTGGCGCTTGCGCTTCTGCCGCCGCTGCTCGGCGGCGAGCTGCTCCAACTTGGCCTGGCGTGCCGCCTTCTTCCGCTCGCGCTTGGGTGTGCCCACGAGGCGGCCACGATACCGACTAGGGGATGCACGGGAGCAGTCGGCTACCGTTGTCAGACCGTGGCGCTGATCGTGCAGAAGTACGGGGGGACGTCGGTTGCGGACGCCGACCGGATGCGGGCCGTCGCCGAGCACATCGCGTACACCCGGCGGCAGGGGCACCAGCTGATCGTGGTCGTCAGCGCCATGGGGAAGACGACCGACAACCTCATCCAGCTCGCCAACGAGGTGTCGTCCACCCACCCCGGCCGGGAGATGGACATGCTGCTCACCACCGGCGAGCGGATCTCCATGGCCCTGCTGTGCATGGCTCTGGCCGATCTCGGCGTGGACGCAGTGAGCTTCACCGGCAGCCAGGCCGGCATCATCACCGACAGCTCACACACGAAGGCCAAGATCGTCGAGGTCAAGGGCGACCGGATCCGTGAGGCGCTCGCCCAGGGCCGGGTGTGTGTCGTGGCCGGGTTCCAGGGGGTGAGCGTCGACCGGGAGATCACCACGCTCGGGCGGGGCGGCTCCGACACCACGGCGGTGGCCCTCGCCGCAGCGTTCGGCGCCGACCTGTGCGAGATCTACACCGACGTCACCGGAGTGTTCTCGGCCGACCCCCGGATCGTCCCCCGGGCCCGCAAACTGGCGAGGATCTCGGTCGACGAGATGCTCGAGATGGCCGCCACCGGCGGCAAGGTGCTGGCCCTGCGCTCGGTCGAGTTCGCCCGTAACTGGAACGTCCCGCTCGTCGTCCGCTCCAGCTTCACCTGGGAGCCGGGCACCTGGGTCACGCAGGAGGAGCCGTCCATGGAAGAACCGATCATCTCCGGTGTCACCCACGATGTGAGCGAGGCCAAGGTGACGGTCACCAACGTGCCCGACCGTCCGGGCATCGCCGCGCGGGTGTTCCGGGCGCTCGCCGATGCCAACGTGAACGTCGACATGATCGTCCAGAACACCTCCAAGGACGGCCTGGCCGACATCTCGTTCACCATGCCGAAGGCCGACCTGGCCCGCTCCAAGGAGATCGTCGAGCGGGTGACCGCTGAGCTCGGCGGCGGCGCGGTGCTCACCGACGCGTCCATCGCCAAGGTGAGCCTGGTCGGGGCGGGCATGAAGACCAGCCCCGGTATCGCCGCCAAGATGTTCGAGACCCTGGCCAGCCACGGCATCAACATCGAGATGATCTCGACCTCGACGATCCGCACCACCTGCGTGGTGCCGGCCGACAAGGTGGAACTCGCGATGCGGGCCCTCCACACCGCGTTCGGCTTGGATTCCGAGACCGACTACGGCGCGCCGCTGCCCGAACGCCGGTGACGTCCCGGCCGGCGGTCAGCGGACGCTGCCGGCCATTTCCTCTTCGAGGATCTCCTCCACCTCGGGGTGGTGCGCGGCGCCCTCGACGTCCACGTCGGGCAGGAGCCGGTCCAGCCAGCGGGGCAGCCACCAGTTGCGGCTGCCGAGCAGTTCCATGGTGGCGGGGACCAGCACCATGCGGACCACGGTGGCGTCGAGCAGCACGGCGACGGCCAGGCCGAGGCCGAACAGCTTGATCTGCCGGTCGGTCTCAAGCAGGAAGCTGCCGAACACGAACACCATGATGGCGGCCGCCGCGGTGATCACCCGGGCCGTGGTGGCCAGGCCGTCGGCGACGGCGGTCGCGTTGTCGCCGGTGCGCAGGTACTCCTCCCGCATCCGGGACAGCAGGAACACCTCGTAGTCCATCGACAGGCCGAACACGATGGCGAACATCATCATCGGGGCCCACGGCTCGATCGGGGCCCCACCGCCGATGCCGACCAGGTCCTGCGCCCAGCCCCACTGGAACACCGCGACCAGCACGCCGTAGGCCGCACCGATCGACAGCAGGTTCATGACCACTGCCTTGAGCGGGACCAGGATGGACCGGAACACCAGCATCAGCAGCAGGAACGACAAGGTGAGCACGGCGCCGAAGAAGATCGGCAGCCGCTGCGACAGGTAGTCGGAGAAGTCGATGTTGGCTGCGACGCGCCCGGTGACTGCGATGTCGAGCTGGCTGCCCGCAGTGACCGCCGGGAGCACGTCGTCGCGCAGGCGGTGGACCAGCGCCGTGGTGGCTTCGTCCTGGGGCGAGGTGGTGGGGAAGGCCTGCCACAGCACCGCGGTGGGGGCCGCAGGATCGTTCGGGATCGCAGGGGTGGCCAGGGCCACGCCGGGCTCGGCGTTCAACGCCGCAGTGACCTGCCCGAGCAGCGCCGGGTCGGTGCCAGCGGGGAGCTCGGCGACCAGCAGCAACGGACCATTGAACCCGGGGCCGAAGCCGGCGACGAGCAGGTCGTAGGCCTTCCGGGTGGTCGAGCCGTTGGGGGCGTTGCCCTCGTCGGCGAACCCCAGGCGCAACGACAGCACCGGCGCGGCGAGCACGAGCAGGAGGGCCAGGCCGCCGATCGCGGCCGCCCACGGGTGCCGCTGCACGACCCGGCTCCAGCGGAACCACGCCGTGTCCCGCATCGGCTTGACCTTCCGGCGGGGGAGTTCCCGGCGCAGGCCGGGGGTCACGAACCCGGCCAGGACGGCGACCGCGGCCAGCAGCAGAGCGGCGAGCGAGACCGCCGGGGCGTGGAGGCCGATCCCGAGCACGGCGATGGCGACGAAGCAGACCGCCACCAGCCCGCGGTAGCGGGTGACCTCGACCCGGTGCTGGGCGAAGCCGAGCAGCGCCGGCAGCAGGGTGACCGAGGCGATCATCGTCATGAGCACGGTCACGCTGGCGCCGATGGCCAGGCCCCGCACGAATGACAGGCCCATCAGCAGCATCCCGAGCAGGGAGATCACCACGGTTGTCCCGGCGAAGATCACCGCCCGACCGGCGGTGCCGATGGCGGTGACCGTGGCCGCCTCCGGGTCCATGCCGTGGTGGAGCGCCTCGCGGTACCGGGTGACGATGAACAGCGCGTAGTCGATGCCAACCCCGAGGCCGATCATCACCGCGAGCGTGGTGGTGAAGTCGGGCATGGACAGCACGTTGCTGGCCAGCGTGACCACGGCGACGCCGGTGCCGATCCCGAACAGGGCCACGCCGATGGGGAGCCCCATGGCCAGCACCGACCCGAACGAGATGAGCAGGATGAAGATGGCGAACACCAACCCGAAGATCTCCGACTCGGGCGGTTCGAACTCGGCGAACACCTGGCCGCCCAACTCGATCTGCAGCCCCTCGATCCCGGTGGGCTCGAGCTCGCGGATCTCTTCCCTGATCCGGTCGAAGTCGCCGAAGGACAGGTCACGGTCGAGTTCTGCGGTGGCGAAGGCGATCCGGCCGGCCTCCGGGCCCTGGGCCGCCACCTGGCGGGCGCCCTCGGGCGTGTACGGGCTGACGAGGGTGACCCCGGGGATCGCCCCGACCTCGTCGAAGAACCGGGTCATCGCCGCCCGGACGGTCGGGTCGTCGACCCCCTGTTCGGCGCGGAACACGATGGTGCCGCTCTCCCCGCCGCCGCGGGCGAAGGACGACTCGAGGATCTCGAACCCCTGCCGGCTTTCGGTGCTGGGAAGGCGGAACTCGGTCCGGAAGTTCGACCCGGTCGCGCCCTGCAGGGCGCCGAGCCCGATCAGCATGACGATCCACACACCGACCACGACACGTCTGCGCCGGAACGCGACGCGGGCCAGCCGCTCGAACATCAGGACCTCCGTGAACCGACCGGGGGGCGTCGGGCGGGCATACGGTACCGCCGGTCCCGGACGGATGCGCAGGTCACCGGGCCGATCCGCGCGCCGCGCCGGGGTCATCGGTCACGGTCCCGGTAGCCTCGCCACCCATGCGCGTGGGAGTGGTAGGTGCGACGGGTCAGGTCGGCGGGGTCATGCGGGCGCTGCTCGCCGAGCGGGGGCTGCCGGTGGAGGAGATCCGCTTCTTCGCCTCGGCGAGGTCGGCGGGACGCACGCTGCCGTGGAAGGGCGTCGACATCCCCGTCGAGGATGCCGCCACCGCCGACGTCTCCGGTCTCGATGTCGCGCTGTTCTCGGCCGGGGCGACCGGGTCCCGCGCCCTGGCCCCCCGGTTCGCCGAGGCCGGGTGCATCGTGATCGACAACTCCTCGGCCTGGCGGATGGACCCGGACGTCCCCCTGGTGGTGGCCGAGGTCAACCCCGACGACCTCGACTCGATCCCCAAGGGCATCGTGGCCAACCCGAACTGCACCACGATGGCTGCCATGCCCGTGCTGAAGCCGCTCGACCGTGAAGCGGGGCTGGTGAGCATGGTGGTGAGCAGCTACCAGGCGGTGTCGGGCGGTGGGCTGGCCGGCGTCGCCGAGCTCGACGAGCAGGTCCGCAAGGTCGCCGACCGGGCTGCGGCACTCACCTATTCGGGTCGCGCAGTCGACTTCCCGCCCCCGTCGAAGTTCGTGGCCCCGATTGCGTTCAACGTGGTGCCCTTCGCCGGAAAGCTGGTCGACGACGGCGAAGGCGAGACCGACGAGGAGCAGAAGCTCCGCAACGAGAGCCGCAAGATCCTCGGGCTGCCCCACCTGGCGGTGAGCGGCACCTGCGTGCGGGTCCCGGTGTTCACCGGGCACTCGCTGAGCATCAACGCCCGGTTCGCCCGGCCGATCACCCCCCAGCGGGCCGTCGAGGTGCTGGCCGGGGCGCCCGGCGTGGTGCTCACCGACATCCCGACACCCCTGATGGCCGCCGGGGCCGACCCGACCTTCGTCGGGCGGATCCGGCGCGACCCCACCGTCGAGCACGGGCTCGCCCTGTTCCTGTCCAACGACAACCTCCGCAAGGGGGCGGCGTTGAACGCCGTGCAGATCGCCGAGGTGCTGCTGGCCAAGGGGCGGCTCCCGGCGTGACCCCGGCCGAACCGCCGGCCGGCGCAGGTGCCCTCGCCATCGACCGGCGGGCACCGGCGCGACGGATGGCGCTCGATGCCACGTCGTGGGTCGACCTCATCGAGGGGTTCGTGCCCGACGCCGCTGCGGTGTTCGACGCGCTGCACACTGCCACCCGGTGGCGGCAGACCGAGATCCTCCGCTACGACCGCTACGTGCCCGAGCGCCGGCTGGGCGCTGCGCTCCGGCCCGACGAGGCCGCGGTGCTCCGCCAGACGCATCTGCACCTGCGGGCCACCTACCGGAGGCCGCTCGAGGGGGTCGCCGCCCTCCTCTACCGCACCGGGGCCGACTTCCAGGGCCTGCACCGCGACCGCGAACTGCGCTGGCTGGACGACACGCTCATCGCCATCGTCGTGCTCGGCGAGCGCCGCCCGTTCGTGCTCCGTCCGTGGCGGCCGGTCGCCGGCGCACCCGATCGGGTGCCGGCCGGTGCCGGTCCCGACGACCTCGTGCTCACCCCCGGCGAGGGCGACCTGCTGGTCATGGGCGGTGCGTGCCAGCGGGACTGGCTCCACGGCGTGCCCGCCGCCGACACCGCGCGGCCCCGGATCTCGCTCACCTGGCGGTGGACCAGCCGGCGGGGCCGGCCCGACACCGCTCCCGGCTACTTCGAGGGCCGGCAGTTCAGCGACCGGCCCCGGCGGCCGGGCAGCCGCTCCCGGCCGGCCTGAGCCGGTGGACGGTCGTCGCGGCGTCGGTCATCCGCAGGCGCAGGGGATGGCCCGGCACTTCGGGCACCCGTCCGCGTAGCGCGCTGCGGCCG
>FWPV01010096.1_pt1 | contig 15644 bp, 12 predicted proteins | sample 2228371 | NCBI WGS metagenome assembly FWPV01 (sample SAMEA103939776, study PRJEB20133) | metagenome | reverse complement strand
AATGGGGCGATCACAAGGATCGCCCCTACGATGTGGTATGCAACGGGGCGATCACCAGGATCGCCCCGGCGATGCGGTTTGCAACTTATCCCTTACCCCTTACCCCCGCCCCCTGAAAAAAATTTTGCCGCCCGGCCACTTTCCGGTTTTTTTGCCGGACGAATCATGGTAATTGTAAGAGGGAATAATTATTTTTGGCCAAGAAAAAGTATCCGTCCGCACGGCCGGACTGCCATCCTGGTGGAGGAGGTAGCTGTATGGATGCCCTCATGTTGTCCCGGCTGCAGTTTGCTGCGGCCACCTTTTTCCACTTCATCTTTGTCCCCCTGACCTTGGGCCTGTCCATCCTGGTGGCCTTGATGGAGACGAAGTATGTCCGCACCGGTGATGAGATGTACCTGCGGATGACCAAGTTCTGGGGGAAGATTTTCATCATCAACTTTGCCATCGGCGTGGTCACCGGCATTACCTTGGAATTCCAGTTCGGCACCAACTGGGCCCGCTATTCCAAGTATGTGGGGGATGTCTTCGGCTCCATCCTGGCCATTGAGGCCACCACGTCGTTCTTCCTGGAGTCCACCTTCCTGGCGGTGTGGATCTTCGGCTGGAACCGCCTGCCGGCCAAGCTGCATGCGGCCTGCATGTGGCTGGTGGCCATTGCCTCCAACCTGTCGGCGGTGTGGATCCTCATCGCCAATGCCTGGATGCAGAACCCGGTGGGGTATGTCATCCAGGGAGGTCGGGCCGAGCTGCAGAACTTCCTGGCAGTGGTGACTCAACCCTTTGCCTGGCAGATCATCGCCCATACGCTGTTCGGGGCCTACATCCTGTCGGGCTTTTTTGTCATGGGGGTGAGCGCCTACCATCTCTTGCGGCAGCAGGAAGTGCCCCTCTTCAAGAGTTCTTTCCGCCTGGCCGCCACCTTCGCGGTGATCTTTGCGGTCCTGGAGATCTTCCAGGGGCATATCCACGGCGCGGAAGTGGCCAAGCTCCAGCCCACCAAGCTGGCGGCCATGGAGGCCCTGTGGGAGACCCAGGCCTATGCGCCTCAGGTGCTCTTCCTGATCCCCGATGAAAAGAACGAACGTAACCGTGTGGAGATCGGCCGGATCCCCGGGGCCCTGAGCATGTTGGCCTTCCATACCCCCAGCGCCACAGTCAAGGGCCTCAAAGACTTCCCCCCCGAGGATCGGCCGCCGGTGACCCTGACCTTCCTGGCCTTCCGCATCATGGTGGTGCTGGGCTTCCTCTTCGTGGCCCTGGCGGTCTGGGCCTGGCTGAAGCGCAAGCAACCCGAGGACAACCCCTTGCTGTTGAAGGCCATGCTCCTGGCCATTCCCCTGCCGTACATCGCCCTGCAGGCCGGCTGGATCGTCACCGAGGTGGGGCGCCAGCCCTGGATCGTCTACAACCTCATGCGCACCAAAGATGCAGTCTCGCCCATAGCTGCCTCCCAGGTGGGCTTTTCCTTTGTTGCCATGGTGCTGCTCTACACCGTCCTGGGGGTGGCCGGTTTTTTCCTGATCATCCAACACATCCGCAAAGGCCCGGAAGCCGCACCGGTGCCGGTGGAAGAGTAAGAGGAGGTGATGGCCATGCTGGAAACCATCTGGTTCATGCTCTGGGGGATTCTCTGGGCGGTCTATTTCATGTTGGCCGGCTATGACCTGGGTTTGGGGACCCTGGTGCCGTTTATGGCTCGCACGGAAACGGAAAGGAAGCAGCTCTATGCCGCGGTGGGCCCCCACTGGGACGGCAACGAGGTCTGGCTGATCACCGCCGGCGGCGTTACCTTTGCGGCCTTCCCCACCGCCTATGCGGTCATGTTCAGCGGGCTCTACACTGCATTGATGCTGCTCCTCTTTGCTTTGATCATCCGGGGCGTCAGTTTCGCCTTCCAAGGCGGGGTGGACAGCGACCGCTGGCGCCGGCTGTGGGATGCCTGCCTCTCCGGCGGCAGCTTTGTGGCGGCCCTGCTCCTGGGGGTGGCCTTTGCCAATATCTTCCAGGGTCTGCCCCTGGATGCGGAGGGCATCTTCCGGGGTACCCTCTTCACCCTGCTCAATCCTTACGGCCTGCTGGGTGGGGTGCTCTTTGTGCTGCTCTTCCTGGTGCACGGTGCCATCTGGGGGACCCTGAAGAGTGACGGCGACCTGCGGGAGCGCCTGGCGGACCTGGCCGGCAAACTCTGGTGGCTGCTGTTGGTGGCCGCGGTCATGTTCCTCTTGGCCACGCAGCGCAAGACCGACCTCTATGACAACTACCTGCGCCAGCCGGTCCTCTTCCTCATCCCGGCCTTGGCGGTCCTAGGGTTGGTGGCAGTAAAACTATTCCTGAGCCGGGTTGAGTACTGGCGGGCCTGGTTTGCTTCGGCCCTGACCATCGTGGCCTGCACCCTCTTCGGGGTGGTGGGCCTGTTTCCACGCCTGCTCCCCTCCAGCCTCAATCCGGAGTGGAGCCTGACGGCCTTTAACGCCTCCTCCACGCCCCTGACCTTGAAGATCATGCTGGGCGTGGCCCTGACCTTCGTGCCCATCGTCATTGCCTACCAAATCTGGGCCCACTATCTCTTCCGGGAGAAGTTGAGCAAGGAAGAGACGGCCATGGAGGAAGGGTATTAAAAAAAGGGGAAGAGGGACAAGGGAATAGGGAAGAGGAACAACCTTATCCCGTATCCCTCATCCCTTCCTCAGATGAAGGTAGGGTGGGCAATGCCCACCCCACCGGCTGCTATTCTTGATAGGGCAGACCTCCAGGTCTGCGTCTCCACCGTTCCATGGCGACGTCGTAGGGGCGAGCCGGCGGCTCGCCCCTACCTCCCCGCCCGCCAATACCTTCTGTGTCAGTGGCCTGTGGTCAGGGATAAGGGAATAGGCAATAGTGAAGAGAGATGAGAGAAGCGGTGGGCGATGCCCACCCTATCGGCTTTTCCTCCTGGTAGGGCAGACCTCCAGGTCTGTGCAGTAGGGCAGACCTCCAGGTCTGTCCGCAGAAGGACGCCCCACGGCTGGTGTGGCCCCTCCGATGATCATTGGTTCAAGATATGAAGGAACAGGAGGCGAAAGTCTCGACTCCGCTTTGAACCCCAATCTCTATACTCTCACTTCTAACCCTTGACCGCTGACCTGTAACCCTTTACCTTATTAGTATGCCCAGGACATTAGAAATCATCACCACCCACGTCAATGCCGATTTTGACGGGCTGGCCTCCATGGTGGCGGCCAAGAAGCTCTACCCCGAGGCCTTGTTGGTCTTCCCCGGCTCCCAAGAAAAGAACCTGCGGGATTTTTTCATCCGCTCCAGCCTCTATTTCCTCAACTTCGCCAAGATCAAGGACATCAATCTGGAGGATGTCAAGCGTCTCATCCTGGTGGATACCCGCCAGGCCGGCCGCATCGGCAAGTTCGGGGAGCTGTTCCCCAACGGCGAGATCGACGTCCATGTGTATGACCATCACCCCGATTCTCCGGACGATATCAAGGGGTCGGTGGAGGTCATCCGGCCGGTGGGGGCGACCGTCAGCCTGCTGACGGAAATCATCCAGGAGCGGGGGATCCCCTTGACCCCGGATGAAGCCACCATCCTGGCCCTGGGCATTTACGAGGACACCGGGTCCTTCACCTTCTCCTCCACTACCCCGGCGGAGTTTGCTGCGGCCAAGTTCCTGCTGGAGCAGGGCGCCAACCTGAACACCGTGGCGGAAATGCTCACCCGGGAGCTCACCGTGGAGCAGGTGGCCCTGTTGAACGACCTGATCCGCAATGCCGACACCATCAATCTCAACGGCATCGAGATCGTCCTGGCCCGGGCCGCGTCGTCCCAATACGTGGGGGATTTCGCCGTCTTGGCCCATAAGTTCATGGACATGGAAAACATCCAGGTCCTCTTTGCGATGGCCCAGATGGAAGAGCGGGTCTTTGTGGTGGGGCGCAGCCGCCTGGAGGAAGTGAATGTGGGGGAGATTCTGGCCGAGCTGGGCGGCGGCGGTCACTCCTACGCGGCCTCAGCCACCGTCAAGGAGATGCCCCTGACCCAAGTGGAGGAAAAGCTGCGGGCGATCCTGGCCCGGAACGTCCGGCCCCGGCGCACTGCCCGGGAGATCATGTCCTATCCGGTCATGTCGGTGACCAGCACCACCCCCCTGCGGGATGCCCACCGGTTCATGACCCTGCACAACATCAACGCCTTGCCGGTGATGGACAACGGTGATCTGAAAGGACTGATCAACCGCCAGATCGTGGAGAAGGCCATTTTCCACGGCCTGGAAGAGCTGCCGGTCAAAGAGTACATGACCACGGAGGTGGCCAGCGTCGGTCCCAACGCCACCCTCTCGGAAATCCAGGAACGCCTGGTGATCAACAAACAGCGTCTCCTGCCGGTGGTGGAGGCCGGCCAGGTCCTGGGGGTCATCAGCCGCACCGATCTCCTCAATCTGCTCATGGCACCGGGAGAGGACCTGGATGATAGCCTGGAGAAAGAACCGGGGCCTGCCCTCCGCAAGAAAAATATCACCGGCCTCATGCGGGAGCGGCTGCCCCGGAACATCTTGGCCATCCTCCAGGAGATCGGCCGGGTGGCCGATGAACTGGGCTACAACGCCTACGTGGTGGGCGGCTTTGTCCGGGACCTGTTCCTGCGCCACGAGAACCTGGATATTGACATCGTCATCGAAGGGGACGCGGTCACCTTTGCCCGGCAGTATGCCAAACGGGTGGCCCAGGCCCGGGTGCGGGTCTTCCAGAAGTTCAAGACTGCGGTGATCATCTATCCGGACGGGTTCAAGGTGGATGTGGCCACGGCCCGGACCGAATACTACGAGACCCCAGGCGCCCTGCCCATCGTGGAGCGCAGCTCCCTGAAGATGGACCTCTACCGCCGGGATTTCACCATCAATACCCTGGCGGTGAAGCTCAACCAGCGGCATTTCGGCATCCTCATCGATTACTTCGGTTCCCAACGGGACATCAAGGACGGCCGCATTTCGGTGCTGCACAACCTCAGTTTCGTGGAAGACCCCACCCGGGTCTTCCGGGCCATCCGTTTTGAACAGCGTTTCGGCTTCCGGATCACCAAGCTGACGGCCAACCTGATCGAGAATGCCGTACGGATGAATTTTTTCGACCGCCTCTCAGGCACCCGCCTGTTCGGAGAACTGAAACTGATCCTCATGGAGGAAAACCCCATCCCCGCCATCGCCCGGCTGGATGAGTTCGATCTGCTGAAATTCATCCATCCCACCCTCCAGTATGACCTCAATACCCGCTGGCTGCTGGATCAGATCCGGGGGGTCCTGGCCTGGCATGACCTCCTCTTCCTGGACGACCCCTATGAACGCTGGTATGTCTATTTCCTGGGCCTCATCGAGCCGTTAAAGGAGGAGCAGCTCCTGGAACTCACCCGGCGTCTGAATACGCCGCCCAAATTCTCCGAGACCCTCCTGTGGGCCAAGGGCGCCGCTGACCATACCCTGCTGCGGCTGTTCCGCCAGAACAAGCCGACGCCCAAGGAGATCTATTACTTACTGCACGATCTGTCCACGGAATTTCTCCTCTACATGATGGCCAAGACCCGCCAGGAGCATACCAAACGGGCCATCTCCCTCTACTTCACCCAGCTGAAAAACACCCGTCCCCTGCTTACCGGCAAAGATCTGCGCCGCTTGGGCTACGAACCGGGCCCCCGCTACCGTCTCATGCTGCAGAAGCTGCTGGAGGCCCATCTGGATGGGCTGGTGCGGACCAAAGAAGACGAAATCGCCTTCCTGCGGGATCAGTTCGGTGATCAGGGACAGTCAGGGGCCGTGACGCCGCCGACAGCAGAGGCGCAAGCGTCCTAGCGGCGGGAGAAGCCATACCTCCAAGAGGCGAAACCTTGGCGTAGCCAGAAGCTGCTGCCGGGGTTGGGGGAGGGGGCGAAGGGCAGAGGGCGGAGGGCAGTAGGCAGAGGGCAGAGGGCAGAGGGCAAAGGGCAGAGGGTAGTAGGCAGTAGGCAGTAGGCAGTAGGCAGTAGGCAGAGGGCAGAGGGCGGAGGGCAAAGGGCAGAGGGCAAAGGGCAGAGGGCAGTAGGCAGAGGGCAGAGGGTAGAAGAAGGCGGGCGGCCCTATGATCTCTCATCCCTCATCCCTAATCCCTCATCCCTACTCCCTATTCCCTTATCACTGGCCACTGACCACCTATTCCCTGGCCCCCTCCCTTTCAAGCACTTTTTCAACACCCTGCTAGGGGGCCAGGCCGCGGGAGACCGCTTGGAAGATTTCCCAGGTGGCGTTGAAGGCTTGAGCAAAGGAGCGGTTCTCAATGTAGGCCCGGGCCTCCTGACCCATGCGGCGCCGTTGTTCCGGGTCGTCCAGGAGGGTGAGGATGGCCGCCACCAGGTCCGCCTCGTCATCGGCCCGGACCACCAGCCCGGTCCGACCGGGGGTCATGTTCTCCTGGGGGCCGCCCACATCGGTGACAATCACCGGCAGGCCGGATGCCTGGGCCTCCAGGACCACGTTGCCGAAGGTATCGGTGGTGCTGGGGAAGACAAAGATATCGCAGGCAGCATACACTGCGGCCAAATCTTCGCCCTCAAGATAGCCGGTGAAACTGACCGGACAGCCGGCCAACGCCGCCCGCATCTCCTCCAGATAGGGGCCATCGCCCACGATGACCAGATGGACGCCGGTCCGGAGCCCACTGACCCGCATGAAGGCCTTGACCAACAGCGGCAGGTTTTTTTCCTTGGATACCCGGCCCACATAGAGCAGTTTCACACCCGCCGGGACTCGGTAGCGTTCCTCCAGGATGCCGTTGCGCTTGCTGGGGTGGAAGCGGTAGAGGTCCACCCCCCGGGGAAAGGTGCGGATCTTGGCGGGATCCAACCCCCGTTGGGCCAACTCCGCCGCAGTGCTGACGGAGGGCGAATAGATATTCTGCATCTGGTTGTAAAACCACAGGATGTAGCGCCACATGAGGTCGGCGATGGTGGCGTCTTCCGTGAGGTATTGGGCATACTGGGGCAGCGATGTGTGGTACGTGCCGTCGATGGGGAGATCCAGCAACCGGGCGATGAACAGGGCGGCCAACCCCATGGGGCCGGGAGTCGCGGCCAGGATGCGGGTAAAGCGCTCCTGGTAGCAGTAGTGCAACATCTCCAGGAGGGGCGGGTGGAAGAGCTTCTGTTCCTGGTATTCCGGCAGGTCCCAGACCGCCAGGGGGCGGAAGTTCTTCACCCCCTCGCTGTCAGCGTGGGTGCCGGTATCGCAGGTGATGACAGTGTAGGGCTTACCCGTGAGCAGGGCTTCGTTGACCTGCTTCTGCAAGGTGAGGGCAACCCCGTTGATCTCATAAAAGGTATCGGTGAAATGGGCCAGCTTGGTGGGCGGCCGCTCCGCCTCCGCGGCCGCAGCGGTCATGAAGCGGGACAGGATCTCCTGACTGAAGTGCCGATCCTGGGAAAAGGAGTTGAAGGCGGCAAAATACGGCAGCATCATCAGGTAGATAATCCCGATGATGGTGACGGATTGAAACAGATCGATGAGATGAGCCCCGCTGAGGCCCTCCGAGAGGCGGTGGTTGAACTTCTGGATTAACTTGTTGGACAACTGCTTGATGAACTCAAACCATTCCTCCTCCCCCACCTTGCGCCCGGACCGGCGGGCCTGAAAGAACTCCCGCAGCTGCGGGTCCTCCTGAATGAACCGGCTGATCTCCTCTTTGACCAGATCCAAAAAGGAAAATCGGGGGGCCGGGGCGGCGCCGTGGCCGTTGCCGGTTTTTTTCCGGAAGAGGGCATAGCTCATCTGGGAGAGCAGGGAGCGCTTGGGGACGGTGACCGGCGTCAGGGCATTTTCCAGGAAATTGAGGAAGGTGTTGTACTTGGCCTGGTCATGCAGCCCCATCTTGTGGGAGTAGAACTGGTAGGCGATGCTGTAGATGTTGTGGGCCAAGGTGAGGGGGCTGGAAGCCCGGCCAATGATCTTGGCCTCCCGATGGGCCAGACCGGTGAAAAATTCCTCCAGGGTGGTGGCCCCCGGCACCTCGGTATGGATGCGGCTGATGGTCAGGGAACTGTGGTCATCGGAACCGCCGGTCAAGTTCTTGCGCCAGGGTTCCGGGAAGCCCGGCTCGATGCCGTGTTTGTCGATGAGCTGCTCGTAGCAGGCCGGAGTCAGGTTGCCCAGGATGCGCCGCAGGAAGAGATTGAGCTGCTCATCCCGACTGCCGTTGATCTCAAAGTTCTTAAAGAGGAGGAGCAGCTTCTCAAAATGCTCCAGGGTCAGCCGGCCGTTCACCGACCACAGCGGATGGGCCAGGGAATGGGGGATCTGCTCCTGCTGCAGATAGGCCACCAGGGCAAAGATGTTCTCCCGCAGCTTCTGGATCTCCCGGTGGGTATCCTGATCAATATGATAGACCAGGACGTGGACCTTACAGCCGTCTTCCGGGAAATAGCTGGTCACCTCCTCGCTGATGAACGTCTGGGGCAGGTGAGCGATTTCCAGGCAGCCGTTGATGTTATTGTGATCAGTGATGGTGACATAATCCATGCCCCGCTGCCGGGCCAAGGCATAGAGCTGCTTGGGTTGGGTGTAACATTCGTGGCAGCCCAACTTCTGCAGGACCCACTGGGAGGGGCGGGTGGAATAGCGGGAGTGGACGTGAAGATCAATCTTCATGAGGTGCTCCTCGGATGGTTAAGGCTTGTGGATCAGGGCCGACGGCCGCTTTTGGCTGCGCCAAAAGCTAACAATTCGGGATATCCTTCCACCATCAATTATGGCAGGGAGTTATTCAACAGCCTGCTCGGGCCCGTTTTCTTCTGCCCCGCCCATGCCCCAGCCGTAATCAGAACGGTCTCGCCGGCGTAGACCTTATCCCCCGGCTTGACCTGGATCTGCATCTCCGGCAGCCAGGTGAGGACCAGATCCACCTGGGAGCCGATGCGGATCATCCCGAAGATCTCCCCCTTGGCCACCACCTGGCCGGGCTGGACATAGGAATCGATGCCGTGCACACTCCGGCCGCCGATCTGGACGATGTAACCGTTGACCGGTTGCTGGGCCCAGGTGCTGCGAAAGGCGGTGACGGTGCGCTCATTGCGGCAGATGTGCAGGCTGTTCTGATAGATGGGCTGCCGTCGGCACAGGGACCGCCAGTGCATTTGACCCATATGCAGGTTGCCGCCCTCTGCTGGGTAGTGCCGGATGGCCTGAATTTCCCCGGTCAGAGGCATGCGGTTGTAGTGAACATCAAAGGGGCTCATGAATACCCCGATGAGCAGCTTGGGGACCTGCAGGTCCTGCCGGGTGATGTCATTGACGCTGACCGCCACCCCCTGTTTGATGGCGATGACCTTGTCCTGGGGCCGGACGTGCTTCACATAGACCACGGTGCCGTCCGCGGGACTGACCACGTTGTCCCCGGCGGGAATCTTCCGGGGCGGATTGCGCCAGAACCAGACATAGCGCCAATAGAGGAAGGCGCCGCCCAGGAGCGCCGCAACCAGGACCACCAGCGTCATGAGACCAACTGCCTATGGGCGTCGCTGTGCCGCACCCGCACCAAGGCCACGCCGGAGGAAAAGGGGAAATCAATGAGATCAAACAGCTGCGGGTGCCGCCGCAGGACCGCCAGCCACTTCTTGACTCCGGCATGCTGCAGGATCTCCCGGATATAAATATTGGTGTCGTGCAGAAAAATATAGGTGTTCTTTCTGGCCTGGGCCAAGACCTGCTGGAAATCGTAACGCACGTCTTTGTAGGCATGGCTGCCGTCAATGAAGGCCAGATCGATGGGCGGCAGACCCCATTGGCCATAGGCCGGGAAAAATTCATCACTGCGCATTTTGTAGTGCTGCACCACCTGGTCCACTTCAAACCGGCGGAAATGCGCCCGCACCTTCTCCGGATCGTTCCAGAACCCCACCCCGCCGATGGTCTTGAAAGGGCCGTTTTTCAGCAAGGAATAGGATGGGTCGATGAAACTGAGCTGCCCCTTGCCGTTGTCCTTGAGCCCCAACGCCAGACAGACGACACTGAAGCCATACCCCGAGCCGATGACCAGCACGTGCTGCGGCCGCAGCGCCCGCACCAGGCCGTAATACAGAAACCCGAAGCCCAGGTTCAGGGTGCGGGGATCCTCATGATGGCCGAAAGGCTTGGCCTGAAGAAAAATCTCCCGCAGGAGATCGGGCTGAAGACTCAAGGATTCGGGGGCTGAAGTCAGATTTTTTTTGAGGAGAAGAGACATGTGACACCTTTTGACAATTAGTATAATAGGAATGAATCATCATCAGATGATCAAAAATGTACTGTTTCTTCATAAAGAATTCATGATCAACTTTGCATTGTATTGTTAAAAATGTATTTACTCTATATTATTCTTTTATGTTATTTTCGTAAAGATTTCCATGACCATATTCTTGTTGAACATTAATAAAACCAGTTCGTTTTGCTAACAGTAATTAAGTAAAAGAGGAGGAATACTACCATGAAATAAGGGAGAAGGGACCATTGCTGGCGAGCGGACAGAAAGAAGGATTTACCGGTTTCACGGTGCCCGTGGCGCAGAAGCGGGATTCCCAGGTGGCGGCTTGGCTCCGGCAGCTGGTGGCCAAGCTGACCTGCCTGGACCGGATCAACCGGGTCTATGCCCAGGCGGCGGCCCATCAGGATCAGTGGCGCTTTCTCACGGCCTTGTTGGAGGTGTTGCAGGTCGAGTATGACGTGGACCCCGAGGATCTGGCCCGGATACCGGCCCAGGGGCCGCTGCTGGTGGTGGCCAACCATCCCTTCGGGGGGCTGGAGGGTATCATCCTGCCGGCCTTGCTGGGCCGGGTGCGGCAGGATGTGCGGCTGCTGGCCAACTATCTCCTCAAGCCGGTGGTGCAGTTGCGGCAGCTGTTTATCTATGTGGATCCCTTCGGGACCCGGGAGTCGGCCCGGGCTAACCTGCGGGGACTCCGGCAGGCCTTGGCCTGGCTGCAGCAGGGAGGCGTCCTGGGGGTCTTTCCGGCGGGGGAGGTTTCCCATCTCCACCTGTCCACCCGCACGGTGACCGACCCGGTCTGGAGTCCCACCGTGGCGCGACTGCAGCGCCAGACTCAGGCGGCAGTGCTGCCCGTCTATTTTGACGGCCACAATGGTATGCTCTTCCAGGCGTTGGGGATGCTCCATCCCCTGCTCCGGACCACCCTGCTGCCCCGGGAAGCGCTGAACAAGACCGGCAAAACCATCCGGGTCAAGCTCGGCCAGGTGATCGCGCCCGAAGTGCTGGCGGCCCTGAAGTCCGCCACCGCGGTGATGGACTACCTGCGGCTGCGGACCTACATGCTGCAGAACTACTTCACCCGGCCGGCTCCAGCCCACCAGTTCCGAGGCCGCCCCCGGTTGCGGGAATACCGCCCCCGCAAACCGGTGGTGGCCGCAGAGGCGCCGACACACCTGGCAGCGGAGATCCAGCAGTTGCCCGCCACCCAGCTCCTGATCCAGAGCGGCCCTTTCCAGGTCTACGTGGCCCAAGCCCACCAGATCCCTCTGGTCCTGCAGGAGATCGGCCGGTTGCGGGAACTGACCTTCCGGGCGGTGGGGGAGGGAACCGGCCGGGCCATCGATCTGGACCGGTTCGACGGCCACTATGACCACCTCTTCCTCTGGCAGACGGAAGCCCAGGAAGTGGTGGGGGCCTACCGCCTGGGACGCACCGACCGCATCCTGGCCGAGCAGGGACGGACCGGACTCTACACCGCCACCCTGTTCCACTTCGGCCCGGCCTTTCTCCGGGCCATTCAACCGGCCTTGGAATTGGGACGATCCTTTGTCCGGCTGGCGTACCAGAAGAACTACTCGCCCTTGCTGTTGTTGTGGAAAGGCATCGGCCGCTATCTAACCAGACACCCCCACTATCGCTTCCTCTTCGGACCGGTATCCATCAGCAATGCCTACAATGAATTTTCCCAAGGACTCCTGGCCACCTGGCTGAGCATGCACACCTTCCTGCCGGAGTTGGCCCAACATATCAAGCCGAAAAACCCCTTTTACCTCCATACCGACCGCACCGAGCAACTGCGCCTGGCCCTGGCCGGCACCCAGAAGGTGGAGGACCTGGCCGCCATCCTGGCCGACGTGGACCCCTGCCGTCGGGGCGTGCCCATCCTTTTGAAGCACTACCTGAAGCTGGGCGGCAGACTGCTGGGGTTTAACCGGGACCCCCAATTCAATGACGCCCTGGACGGCCTGATCCTGGTAGACCTGCACCAGACCCCGGCTGCAGTGCTGCAACGCTACCTGGGCGCCGCCGGCTATGAGGTTTTTGCCCGTCACCAGGGGCTCATCGCCGGGGAGCGGAGTGTTGGTCCCACCCATGGGTCATCCCACCCGGAGGCCTCCGGCCTGGCTCCCTAACAATTTTTTAACAAAATATTAACTTTTTCTTATTGGAAACCTCAGTTATATTGTACGATACACGTTTATGCGTGCTTCCCAGGTATCTGAGACAAGGAGAAGGCGATGGACTTTCTGAAAGATGCTTTTAAAGGTTCTTTAACGAATATCCTGGTGGTGGCCGGGGTGGCCATAGTGGCGCCGGTGGTCCTGCCGGTGGTGATGACCATGGCCAGACCGGTGGTCAAAGGAGTGATTAAGGGCGGGATGGCCTTGGCGGACAAGGTGCAGGAGATGGTGGCGGAAACCGGGGAGCAGATCAGCGATCTGATGGCCGAAGTCCGGGCCGAACGGGCGGCGGCCGTTAATCCGGGCGAGAAAGGCTGATCAGTCCGGTCGACCGTCCATCGGCGCCTCCCGATGCTTTTTTGCCCGGCAGCAGATGATGCCCTGGCGGGAGGGGTGAGATGGTGTTTTGCGGGGTGAACATTTCCTCGAGCTGCACTTTCCATGTCTGGATAGCACAGCTTTTATCTCTGCCCATAATTCCATTCACCTGTACCCGGGGAGAAGAACTTCCCCGGGTCTACACTGCCAGGATGGTAACCCGCCGGACCTTCCTGGGCTGGAGCTGCCGACTGCTGGGCCAGCTGCTGTTCTTGTCAGATAATGGCGGTAACTAAGCGGGTCAAGGCCATTTCCATCATGGATTGGGCCACTGACTGAATGACCACGTTGACCAGCGAGTTATTTCCCGCGGCCGGTTCCGGGGCAGCCATGCCGGGAGCCGCGGTCTGCTGCAGATACCCCAATTCCAGCAGGGTCTGCAGGATAGTAGCTTGGCCGGTCTGCCGGGTATCGTAATAAATGAGAACATTACCGGTGGTGGGGTTGGCCTTGATGGAGTGGATGCCGGAGTGCCACTGCACCTGTCTCTCCAGCTCCCCTGCTTTGGCCGGAGACCCCTTGATTTCAGGTACTTTGATGCGGATGCGACCCTCCAAGGCATGCAGATAATCAGTGGCGATCTGCATGTGCCTGCCTCCTTAGCGGTTGAATTTCTCTCGGCTATACTATGGGGCCGGAATATTAATGGGGTATAGGGGAATCGTTAAAAATACGTTAATTGTTTCCGGTGCCGGAACCCAGCCCGAGGTTGAAAAAGTGTCTTGAAAGAGGGGGCCAAGGGCACAATCCCCTGCCCCCTCTTTTACAATCTTTCCCACTCTCGCGGCAGCCGTTTTGGCGGCGCCAAACGCTGCGCTTACTCAGTGTTAGTAATCTGATAGTTGTTGGTTAGATAATCTCCGTAACCCGCGGCAGGTGATATTCTACCCAGTAGTTCCATAACGGCAGGACATGCTAGGCAAGCTCTGGGAACAGGAACAATTGCGGCGTTGGGGCCGGGAGATCCTGGCTGACTATGGCATTCAGGTGGCCCATTTCATCCCCGGTCGGGTGCGGTTGAAAGCCCTGGCGCTGAAAGGTAACCCCTCCCTGGCCCAGGAACTGACCCGCCTACTGGGGGTCATCAAGGGGGTGAACGCCGTGGAGGCCAACCCCCTCACCGGCAGTCTGGTAATTGCCTATGACGCCGCAGAGTTGCAGACCCCGGATTCGTCCCGCCGCTTAGGGGAAGCCTGCCGGTGCCTAGTGCCCCACCTGGACCACACCAAGCTGCTGCAACTGCTGTCTTGGTTGTAATCTTTGCGGGGCGACGATCCTGCCGTTAGTTGACCTTGGGACCTGCTGCCGGGTCGGAGCGGGATGAAGAGCTGCCAGCCACAGGTTGGCAAGGACAGAGGCTGACAACCGGCCTGCCGGAAAGAGCGGGCAGGCCAGGGAGGTGCAGGACATGGAAGCACAGACAGAAAAGAGCGGCGTCGGCAGCATGTTGGGCAGCATGGGCAGTGCGGTGAAGGACGGTGTGGTCAACAGTCTGAAAGGGCTGAATGAAATCGAAAATCAGATCGTCACCGTGGCCCGCAACACCGTGACCGACACCCTCAAGGCCACGGGCGACGTTGCCGGCAATGTGGTGGAGGTCTCGGCCAACGTCATTAAGGGGACCCTGAAGGCCACCGAAGAGGTGGGCTACGGCATCCTCATGGGGACCAAAAACGCGGCCAAAGGGATCGTCCTGGGCATCGGCGATCTGGGCGGCGATGTCATTGCCACCGCCAGCCAGGTGGCCCGGGGCGCCGTCAAAGGCGCCGCCGAGGTGGGCGGCGATGTGGCTTTGGTGGCCCGGCGGGTTGCCGATGGCATCGTGGAGGCGGTCCAGGAGGTGGGCGGTAACGTCGCCGGGGCGGCCAAAGGAGCGGTGCAAGGGGCCCTGGAGGCCGCCGGCGATCTGGGCAACGTCGCCGGGGCGGCCAAAGGAGCGGTGCAAGGGGCCCTGGAGGCCGCCGGCGATCTGGGCAACGCCGCCACCCGCAGCGTCTCCGTCTTCCTGGTGGGAGTGGTGGAGGGTGCCAAAGCCGTGGTCTCCTCAGTACTTCCCATCTCCCGGAGTTCTGCAGGGGCCAAAGAGGAAGCCGCGGCCACTGAAGCGCCGGCCAGACCCAAGATGACCCGGGAACCGGCTAAACCCAAGGAAGAGTCCGGCCCCCATTAAGCAAGGGCGGAGCCGGGGGCAGACTCCCTTGGCCCCCTGGAGGCAATCCAGTAATCCCCCTCTGGCCGCCGCACTGCCAGAGGGTTGGCCGGCCCCCCGGCCCTAACATCTGCATTCACTATGGTACAAGCGATCCACACGGCGGTGGAGGGACGGGCCCGATTTAAAATTGCGGGCCTCTACCGATCTGAAGCCCTGAAGCAATTCCTGGAGCAGCAGGCATCCCGGGCCAATGGCAATGGCATCAAGGCGGTGTCGGCCAATGCGCTCACCGGCAACGCCTTGGTCCACTTTGAGGCGGGAGTCCAACCGGAGACCGTCCGGGAGTGGTTGGTCCAGGTGGTGGCCGAATTTCAGGGCGTCCAACAGTCGCCCCCCGCCGCTGATCCCCCCCAGCCTCAACGCACTGCTGCCGTCGCTGCCGCCGGGAACGCCATGGCCCCGCCGGCGGCAGCCTCGGCCTGGACTTCCCGTTTTCCAGCCGTAGCCCAGCCTGTCCAACCTTGGCACACCCTGGAAGCCGAGACGGTCCTGGCCCAGTGGGAAACTTCAGCCACCGCCGGCCTCAGCGATGTAGAGGCAGCCCAACGCCTGCGCCTCTATGGGCCCAATGCCTTCCCCGAGACCCAGAGCCGCTCCCAGTGGGAGATGTTTCTGGACCAG
>FWPV01010095.1_pt1 | contig 15644 bp, 14 predicted proteins | sample 2228371 | NCBI WGS metagenome assembly FWPV01 (sample SAMEA103939776, study PRJEB20133) | metagenome | reverse complement strand
CCTCGCGCTGACGGCTGCCCTTGGTCTGGCGCAGCCGGCGAGCGCGGCACCGCTCCTGCGCATCGCCCAGGCCGCCCCGGCCGGCCAGGCCTTCACGGGCCGGCCAGGGGCAGCGGGGCCTGCCGCACGGCGCCGGGAAGGTACGCCCCCCATCGGTTCAGGATCTCCCGCCGGAGCTCGGCCAGGAGCTCGCGGGATGCGTCGTCGGTTTCCGGGGCGCCCTCCAGGCGCTCGATCTCGGCGAGCGCGGCGAGCGGGGTGCGGCGCGGCCGTCCGGCATGGTCGCGCAGCGGCGCCCCGCAGGCGATCCGCCGCAGATGGGCTTCGGCCTCGCGGGCGAGCGCCCCCGGCAGGGGCCCCGGGTGGTTGCGCAGGATCAGGCGGCGCGCGAGCGTGCGGGCCTGCGGGCCGGCGAAGCGCTCCGCCAGCTCGAGCCGCTCCGGCCAGCCGGCTTCGTGGAAGCGGCGGCAGAGGAGCTCGTCCGGCCGCGGCAGAAATCCGTTCTGGTAGAGGCCCGCGTCGGGGTCGAGGTCCGGCACGGGGGGATGGCGCCACCCGCGGTGCCGCCGCACCCGGGCCGCGAACTCCTCCGGGTGCGCCTTCAGCCATTCGAGGTGCGCCGCGAAGAGCCGCCTGCGCTCCCCGCCGAGCCGCGCCAGGTAGCGCTCGCGCGGCGGAAGGAGAATCCCCGGCTCCCCGAGGCGCTTGCGGGCGACCCCGGGATCGGCGGCGGAGCCGGCCTCCTCCTCCGACGCCGGCGGGACGGGGCGGTCGAGGCGGAGCCAGAGGCTCTGCTTGGGGTAGGGCTCGGAGAACCCGATCCCCAGCACCGGGGCGAGAAAGCCGTTTTGCGTGCCCCACTCGCCGGAGAGCAACAGCGCCAGGCGGTGGTCCCCGAGCTCGCTCCGAAAGGCGACGGGCAGCCGCTCGAGGCGCGCGGCGTCGACGTCGGGGTCGAAGGCGCCGAGCGCCCAGGACCAGAGCTCCGCGTTGCGGGCGAGGCGGCGGGCGAGCTCGAGGCAGGCGGCGGCGTCTTCCAGCGCATCGTGGCAGCGGCCCTCGAAGACGGCGTTTTCGCGGCCGAGGTCCTCGAGCCGGAAGGAAACCCGGCCGTCCGGGGTGGGCCAGGCGAGGAGATCGCTTTCCTGGACCCAGTAGAGCAGGGCCACGGGGAACAGGTCCAGGCGGCGGCAGCCGCGGGCGTACTGGTGTTCGTAGGGCGGGAGCAGGTTGCGGTAGAAGGAAAAGCGCAGGAACTCGTCGTCGAAGCCGATCGAGTTGTAGCCGAGGCTCCGCGTCCCGGGACGGGTGAGGCGGGCGTGGATTTCGCGCACGGCCTCGTACTCGGAGCGGCCCGCGGCCAGGTCGGCCGGCCGGATGCGGTGGACGAGAAGGGCGGCGGGCGAGGGCACGACGTCGGGCCGGAGGCGGATGCGGATGCGCGCCCGTTCCACCTCCTGCAGGGACTCGTCTGTGCGGATGGCGGCGAATTCGAGGATCTGGTCGAGGGAGCGGCTGAGCCCGGTCGTCTCGGTGTCGTAGAAGAGGAAGGAGGCGGCCATGGCGGCTGTGTGCGCCGCCGCGGCCGGGATGTCAAGCGCAAACGACCCGGCCGGGCCCCGGGGTCAGCCGGCGGCGACCCGGCCGGTCTCCTCGGCCGGGCCCGTCGTGAGGATCAGCTCCTCCAGGCCGTAGCCGAAGCTCTTGAGGAGATCGGTCGCCGTGCGCACGATCTCCTCGGGCGAGAGCCGGGTTTCGACGCAGATCGCCGTTTTGGGGATTTTCTCCGGGATCTTGAGCTGATCGGAGTACCGCGAAAAGCGGGGCGGCCCGCCGTCGTTCATCCAGAGGACCTTTTCGAAATCCTGCGGGTGCGCGGCCGCGAGCTCCCGGCACAGCCGCACGAGGAACTCTTCCCAGGATTGGACCGCGACCGTCTTGCCGCGGAAGGTGAAGGCGCGGACGGTCTGCCCGCTGAAGAACTCTGGCCTGCGGCGGTTGATTTCCGCATCGCCCCGGGGTGGGCCCGACGCCTCCGGGTCGCGGCCGGTTTCGCCCTCGAAATCGCGCTGGAAAACGGTTTCCGCGGGCTTCGCGGCCGGCGGGGCGGCACGGCCGCGGAGAAATTCCTCCACCCAGACCCTCTCCGGGGCGGACCCGCAGAGGGCCTCGGTCGCGGCGGTCAACAGCTCCACGAGCCTCGGGTCCGGGCCGTCGAGGAGCTTCCCCCAGGCCCCGGGCAAGGCCTCGAGCACGCGGGCGCGCCGGCGCTCGCGGTGGAGCTGCTCGGCGGCCGTGAGAAACGCCCCCGAGACGACCTGTTCGCGCCCGAGCAGGGCGGAGAACTCCGCCGCCAGGGTGTCCGCCGCGTCCCGCGCCAGGTCGCGGCGGATGACCAGCGTCTCGGCCGCGGTGCCCCCGGCGGCCGGCAGAAACGCCCACCAGCGCCGGCCGTCCGTGTGCAGGGCGAGCTCGGCCCCGCTGCGGGAGGCCCCCTCGAGCAGCGCGGCATGAACCGCCTCGAGGTTTCCGGCATCGCGGCGTACCTCGAAAAGAAGACGCGGCAGGCCGTCGAGGCACAGGGCGAAGGCGACCGTCCCGCAGCCGGTGCGGAAGTCGGGCTGGACCTCCTCGACGTTGAAGATGTCCCAGCCGAGAAGCGAAAGAAGCCGGAGCCCGACCGCTTGGCGCAGGAGGGGCTCCTCCAGCCGGCCGAGCCGGGGGTCGGACTTCCAGTCCGCGATCGCGGAGGCGATTTTCTTGACCGCTTTCATCGGTTCCCCTCGGCAAGGGATATCGGCCGAAGGGCCCCGCGGCTTGAGAGGGGATTTCCGCGGCCGCCCCGGCCGCGGGGGCGGGACTCAAGGGCCGGGGGGAGACGGCCGATAGCGCAAATGAGCCGCTCCCCCGCAGGCAGGGCGCGGCGAAGGAGGGCCCCTTGCGACGCAAGCTTCTTTTCTGGACGGCCGTGATCTGTGCCGCAGCCGGGATGCACGCCCCCGACGGCCGGCTCCTGCAGGCCTTCGCCGTCCTCTCCGCCTCCCTGTGGCTCGCCTGGTGGCTGCGAGGCCGGGACCGTACCCCCGCCGCGGCGGCCGCCCCGGCCGCGGCCAAACCCGCGACGAACGCCTCCAAGTCGACTTGAGATCGACCCCCCGGCGCCGCGGCGGGTGACGGATTTTTGACGCCGCAAGGGCCCGCGTCGCGTCGTTTCCTGGGAACGATGGCGCCAGAAAAAAATTAACTTCTTGAAATCAAGATCTATTCTTCGATCCGCGGGTTCTGGCACGGTAGTTGTATAGTTTTGTAGCATCCGGGGTTTCAAGGTTTCGTGAAATCGGGCGATGGAAGAGACGAAGGGATTTCGGATCTCCCCAAAAGGAAGGTCGGGCCATGAGAGGCAGCAGGGCGTTGACCCAGAATTTCGACTACGACCGGGGCTATCTCGTGAAGAGCCCCTGCCGCGGCTGCGGCAAGTACGGCTCGTTTCCCGAATGCATGGAGGGCTGCCAGATCCTGGATCGCATCCAGACCGTGCTGAGCGACACGCTCTCCAGCCTGAACAACTATTCGGCCGCGGAATCCTACAGCTTGCCCCTGGAAGTGCTGGAGCGGATCTGAAGGGCGGCTTCCCGTCCGCCCCACGACGCCGGCCCGCGGCGCCGGACCCCGGCAGGCCCGGGGCGGCGCTTCACCGCGGCGGGGTTGCAACCCGCCCCCTCCCGCGCTAAAGGGAGGCGGTTTGCGGCGCAGCACGGCGCGCGCCTTCCCTCAGCCCGTTCCCCGACCCGGCGGAAAACCCCATGGCCTCTTCCGGTCGCGCGGCGGAAACCCCGGCCCTGCTCGTCATCGATCTCGAGTCCGACACCCTCGACGAGCGCAACGGGTTTCCGATCACGCCGCTGGCGCGCGGGCTGGTCCCGGTTGTCAACCGCCTGGCCGCTCGTTTTCGCTCCCGCGGCTGGCCGGTCGTCTTCACGACCGACGCCTTCGAACCCGGCGATTTTCTTTTCGGGGGGGGGATGGCCCCGTATTCGATCCGGGGGACCGCGGGGGCGCGGGTCGCCGCCGAGCTCGACCTGCGGGAGGGGGACCTCTGGCTCCCCAAGAGGCGCTTTTCGGCCTTTTTCGGGACGGATCTCGCGGCCTGGCTGCGCGGCCGGGGGGTGACGCTCTGCGCCGTGGCCGGGGTCTCGACCCCCTTCTGCGTGCTCGCCACCGCGCTCGACGCCCTGAGCCACGACTTCAAGGCGGTCATCCTGGAAGACGCCGCGGCCGCCCCTTCCGCGGCGCGGCACGAGGCGCTTCTCGCCGTCTACCGCCGCAACCCTCTCTTTCCGCTGCTGCGCGTCCTCACCTCCGCCGCCCTGCTCGCCGAGCTGGACCCCGGGGGAGATGACGGCGCGGCTTGAGGCGCCGGGCCTCTACGGCCGACCCCGCAGGCGGCGCTCCCAGTCGAACTCCCGCGAGGTGACCCGGTCCTCCATGCGGCGGATGCGGCGCTCGAGATCCGCGAGGCGTTCGCGGAACGGCTCCCCGGAGGCCGCGGAGCCCGTCCGGGCGCCCCGCCCGGGGCCCGGGCCCGGCTCGGGCTTCATCGCCAGCGCGGCGAGGACATAGAGGATCAGGCCGGGCCAGAACCCGGTGAAGACGATCAGGGCCGCGGTGAAGAGGCGCACCCAGAAGACCGGGAATTCGAAATAGGCGGCGATCCCGCGGCAGACGCCGAAGACCGCGCCCTCCCGGGAACGGCGGAGGCTTCCCCCGGCTCTTCCGCTCACGGTCGTTCCTTTCGGCCCCCGGGGTCGGAGAGCAGGATCTCGAGCGCCTCGACCCGTTTCTCCAGGCGGTCGAGGGCGTCCCGGATCTCCTCCGCGGAAGGCTCCTCCTCCCGGGCTCCGGGTTCTCGGCGGCGGCGGGACCAGCGGGCGGCCGCCACGAGAAGCAAGGCGACCACCCCCCCCAGAATCACGAAGCCCGTCGTGTCGAGCATGAATCGCAACCGGCCCTCCCTCCTTTCTTGGGGCGATCGTTTCCTTCCCTCCCGCCGCGCCTCCCGGCGGCCGGCGCCCGCGTCGTGCGTCCCCGTGCCGGTTATAGGCCAGGTGGCCCTCCGGGGCAACGGCGCCGGCGGCCGGAAGGGGCGGGGGCGCTCAGGCGTCCTGCCGCGTCCCGCCGCGCGCGGCCTTGAGGGCGGCGAGCTCGCGCTCGATCTCCTCGTCCCGGGAAAGCCGCTCCAGGGATTCGGCAAGCCCCCCCGCGCCGGGCGGCAGAACGAGCTCGCCTTCGGCCTCGAGCCGGGCGATTCTCTTTTCGAACTCCTCGAAGCGGACGGCCGCCTGGACGCCTTCCATGCGGCGGATCTCTTCCCGCGCGCGCCGCGCCCCGCCGGCATGGCGGTGGCGCTCGGCGAGGAGCCGCCTCTTTTCCCGCGCCGCGGTCAGCTTTTCCTCGAGCAGGCGGATGTCGGCGAGGTACTGCTCGATCAGCGCCTGCTCCTCGGCGGCCTCGGCCGCGAGCGCCGCGGCGGCCTGCTGCCAGCGGCGCTTTTCGACCAGGGCCTCGCGGGCGAGATCCTCACGCTCCCGGCGAAGGGCGAGCTCGGCCTTCTCCGCCCAGGAACGGCTCTTCTCCCGGGCCTCCTCGGCCCGCCGGCCCCGCAGGCGCGCCTCGGCCATCAGGGAGGCGCAGGAGGACTTGAGCTCGACGAGCGTGTCCTCCATCTCGCGGATCATGAGGCGGATCATCTTCTCGGGGTCTTCGGCCCGGTCGAGCATGGCGTTGATGTTGGCGCTGACGATGTCGCGGAAGCGGGTGAAAATGCCCATGCGGTCCTCCTGGCGGTCATCCGGGGGCGATCCGGTAACCGGTCAGGCAAGCAAGGCCGATGCCAGGGAACGATGATTGAAATGATTCGATATTTCAAACCTCCCCACGCTCGATTTGGGAAAAAATAACCGCATGATGGTCATGAAAACCCAAGTATGGTAAAAAAGGCCCATGGGGTCCCATCCATTGCTCGCGGAGCGCCTCCCCGAGGCTCTCGGCGAATCCGAGGCCTTTCTTGCCTTCCAGGAGAGGCTCGCCCGCGTCGCCCCGGTGCAGCGGCCGGTGTTGATCGTCGGCGAGCGCGGCACCGGCAAGGAGCTCGCCGCGATCCGGCTCCATTTCCTCTCCGGTCGCTGGCAGCGGCCTCTCGTCACCTTGAACTGCGCCGCGCTCGCCCCCGGGCTGATCGAATCCGAGCTCTTCGGCTATGAACGCGGCGCCTTCACCGGCGCCGTCGAGCGCCGGATCGGCCGCTTCGAGGCCGCCGACGGGGGCACCCTCTTTTTGGACGAGATCGGCAACGTGCCTCTCGAGGTGCAGGAGAAGCTCCTCCGCGCCGTGGAGTACCGGGTGATCGAGCGCGTCGGCGGCGCCGATCCGGTGCGCGTCGATGTGCGCATCGTGGCCGCGACCCACGCCGATCTCCCGGCGATGGCGGCGGACGGCACCTTCCGCCGCGACCTGCTCGACCGGCTGAGCTTCGAGGTGTTGCGGCTTCCGCCGCTTCGCGAGCGCGCGGGCGACGTGGCCCTGCTCGCCGCGCACTTCGCCCGCGCCATGGCGGCCGAGCTCGGCCGGGCGGAGACGCCGCGGTTTTCCGCCGAGGCCCTCGCCGCCCTCGAGGACTATCCCTTCCCGGGAAACGTGCGCGAGTTGAAGAACGTGGTCGAGCGCGCGGTCTACCGCGCCGCGGGGCCGGTCATCCGGGAGCTCGTCTTCGACCCCTTCGGCCGGGAGGGGACGGCGCCGGGAGCGGGGGGGCAGGCCGTGACGGCCCCGTCGGCACCGCCCGGGCCGGAGGGCGGCGGGGAGGAGGATCTTTTCGCCCTCCCCCTGCCCGCGGCCGTCCTCGAGCTCAAGCGGCGCATGCTCGCCCGGGCGCTTGCGGCCTGCCGCTGGAACCAGCGCCGCGCGGCCGCACGCCTGGGCCTGAGCTACGATTCCTTCCGCAGCCTCTACCGGCGGCTGCGGCCGGAAATCGCTCCACCCGAGCGGTGAAGGCCGGTCGGAAGGGGGGAGTTTCCCGGGGCGAAACGAAGGGAAGGGCCGCCCCCCGCGCGGGGGGCGGCCCTTGTTCCGAGCCCACCGTCCGGAGCGGCCGGCGGCGGGGCGAGGGTCAGTCCTTGAGCGGGTAGGGCGGGACGATCGAGTCGTAGTAGGCCTTCTCCGAGATCATGCCCCAGGTGCCGACCACCTTGGCGAATTTCTTGAACGATTCGTTCACCTTTTTCGCGACGGGGGATTTCGCCGCCTCCTCCTCGTTGACCTCCTCGGCGAGCTTGGCGAGCTTCTTCAAGACCTCGTCGGGGAATTTCACGAGCTCCACCTTGTGCTTGGTGATCAGCTCCTGGAGCGCGGCGCCGTTTTGGGCCTCGAACTGGGCGAGCACCCAGTGCTCGTTTTCGACGCAGGCCGCGTTCACGATGTGCTGCAGGTCCTTGGGCAGGGACTCGAAGGCCTTCTTGTTGAAGAAGTACTCGAGGTAGGTCCCGGGCTCGTGCCAGCCGGGGTAATAGTAGTACTTGGCCGCCTTGTAGAGGCCGAGCCGCAGGTCGTGCAGCGGGCCCACCCACTCGGTGGCGTCGATCACCCCGCGCTCGAGGTTGGTGAAGATCTCGCCGCCCGGGGTGAGGACGACGGTGCCGCCCGCCTTGGCGACCACCTTGCCGCCCAGGCCCGGGATCCGCATTTTCAGCCCCTTGAAATCGTCGATCGTCTCGATCCGCTTGCGGAACCAGCCGCCCATCTGGACGCCGGTCGAGCCGCCGGGCCGCGGGATGAGGTTGAAGGGCGCGTAGACCTCCTCCCAGAGCTTGAGGCCGTCGCCGGCGTGGAACCAGGTCGACATCCCCTGGCCGTTCATGCCGAAGGGCACGGCCGAGAACCACTGGGTCGCGGGTTCCTTGCCGGCCCAGTAGTAGGAGGCCCCGCTGCCGGCCTCGACCGTCCCGTCGGAGACGGCCTGGAAGGACTCGAGCGCGGGCACGAGCTCGCCCGCGGCGAAGACCTGGATCTGGAGGCGGCCCTCGGTCAGCTCGCCGATCCGCTTGGCCAGCCGCTCGCAGCCGTCCTGGAGCACGGGAAGCTTGGGCGGCCAGGTCGTCACCATCCGCCACTGGTATTTCTTCTGGGCGATCACGGCCGGGGCGGCGAGCGCGGAGGCACCCACCGCGGCCGCGGTTCCGAGACCGACTTTTTTGAGAAAATCCCGTCGTTTCATGCTGCCTCCTCCACGTGAAGGGGTTTGGAATGAATCCGCCGTGCCGTGCCTTCGCCGAGGCCGGCACGGGCGCTCAGGGCCCGAAGACCACCCGCGGCAGCCAGGTCGCGAGCGGCTGGTAGACGATGACGATGATCAGGCCGACGAGCTGGCAGGCCACGAAGGGCACGATCCCGCGGTAGATGTGGCCGGTGGTCACCTCGGGGGGGGTGACCGCTTTCAGGTAAAAGAGCGAAAAGCCGAAGGGCGGCGTGAGAAACGAGGTCTGCAGGTTGACCCCCAGGATCACGCAGAACCAGAGCGGGTCGAAGCCGAACTCGATCAGGATGGGCGCGAGCACCGGGACGTAGATGAAGACGATCTCGATGAAGTCGAGAAAGAAGCCCAGGAAGAAGATCAGCCCCATGACGATCGCGAGCACGGCGTCCTTCGAGTACTGCTCGGCGATGCCGCCCAGCATGCTCCGCACCAGGGTGTCGCCGCCCAGGCCGCGGAAGACGAGCCCCACGGCGGCCGCCCCGCAGAGGATGATGAAGACCATGCAGGTGAGCCGCAGGGTGGAGATCATCGTCTCCTCGAGCAGCTTGCGGTTGAGGCGGCGGTTGAGGGCGGTGAGGACGATCGCGCCCACGGCGCCCACGGCGGCGGCCTCGGTGGGCGAGGCGACCCCGGCGAAGATCGACCCCAGGACGGCGAGGATCAACACGACCGGCGGGACGAGCGCCCGGAGCACGCGCCGTCCGAGCTCCCGCGCCCCGATGGCCGCGAGCTCCGCTTTCGGGATGGGCGGGGCGAGCTGCGGCCGGATGAGGCTCACGGCGGCGATGTAGACGATGAAAATCAACACCAGGAGCAGCCCCGGGAAGACGGCGCCGATGAAGACGTCGCCCACGGGGACGCCGATGATGTCGCCGATCAGCACGAGGACGATGCTCGGCGGGATGATCTGGCCGAGGGTTCCCGAGGCCGCGACGGTGCCGGTGGCGAGCTCCTTGCTGTAGCCGCGGCGGATCATGGTCGGCACCGAGAGGAGCCCCATGGTGACGACGGTCGCCCCGACGATGCCGGTCGTCGCCCCGAGAAGCGCCCCCACGACCACGACCGAGATCGCCAGCCCCCCCCGGATCCGGCCCAGGCAGAGCGCCATGGTGTCGAGGAGCTCCTCGGCGAGCCCCGAGCGCTCGAGCATGACCCCCATGAAGACGAAGAGGGGAACGGCCATCAGGGTGATGTTCGTCATCACCCCCCAGATGCGCAGCGGCAGGAGGTTGAAGAAGCCGAACCCGAAGTGGGTCACGCCGAAGAGGAAGGCCGTGCCGAGCAGGGTGAAGGCGACGGGGAAGCCGGCCAGGAGCAGGACACTCATGGCGAGGAACATCCAGGCGGCCGAGTAATCCATTTCAGTCCTCCGCGCGGCCGCGCCGGGTCACGCCCAGGATTTCAAGCAGGCTGCGGATGCCGAGGGAGACCCCCTGGAGCAAAAGGAGGCTGAAGCCGAGCGGGATGAAGCCCTTCACGATGAAGCGGTAGGGGATGCCGCCGGGGTCCGGCGACCCCTCGCCCACTTGGAAAGCGCGCAGCATGAAGTGCCAGGAGGTGGCGACGACGAGGATGCACCCCGGGATGAGGAAGAAGACCACCCCGAGGAGATTGGTCCACGCCCGCCCCCGGGGTCCGTAGCGCTGGTAGACGATGTCGACCCGCACGTGCCCGTCGGCGAGCAGCGTGTAGCCCGCGCCCACGAGAAAGATGAAGGCGAAGGTGTGCCACTCGAGCTCCTGGGTGAGAACGAAGCTCGTCTTGAAGGCATACCGCATGACGACGTCCACGAAGACGACCAGGACGAGCCCGAAGGTCACCCAGGAGGCCGCCTTGCCGACGGCGCCGTTGATCCGGTCGATCAGGGCCGCGATGCCCTCAAGCCATTTCATGACCGCGCCACCGAATCCGCGGGCGGGGGGGGGAAGCGCCCACCGTGTGGGATGCAATGCCGAAACGCGCAGGCGTTTTAGTGAAATCCGCACCTTGAGTCAAGCGAATAAACGCCCTTCCGCTTGCTAAACGCCCCGGATTCCTTGTATGGGGGGGCGAGGGGCGCCCCACGGCCGCCCCTCCTTCCCCCGGAGGATGCCCATGGCCGACTTTTCCCACTGGGCGGACCGCTACGCCGCCAACCGGTGCAGCGCCGCCGAGGCGATCGCGCGGATCCGCCCCGGCACCCGGGTCTTCATCGGCTCCTCCTGCGGCGAGCCCCAGCACCTTCTTCGCGCCCTTGCCGAGGCCGCCGACTCCCTCAAGGACATCGAGATCGTGCGGCTCTTCAACCTGGAGACGACCCCGCTCACGCTGATCGCCAACAAGACGGGCGGGACGGCGCTCAACATCCGCTCCTTCTACGCCGGCTCGGCCCGCAGCGCGACGATCGCGCGCAACCAGCGCTTCCTCACCCCGGTCAACCTCTCCGCCGTGCCGCGGCTTTTCCGCAGCCGGCTCCTCCCCGTGCACACGGCCCTGATCCAGGTCTCCCCGCCCGACGATTTCGGCTGGATGAGCCTGGGCATCTCGGTCGACATCACGCTCGCCGCGGCCGAGTCGGCCGACCTCGTGATCGCCCAGGTCAACCCGCGCATGCCCCGCGTGCTCGGCCGCAGCTTCCTCCACGTGAACCAGGTCGACCTCTTCGTCGAGCACGAGGAGCCGCTGCTCGCCGTCGGGGAGGCCCCCCCGCTCGAGGCCGCGCGGGGGATCGCCCGGCTCATCTCCTCGCGCCTCGTCGAGGACGGCTCCACGATCGCCATCGGCCTGGGGGCGACGAGCGAGGCGGTGCTGCTCGCCCTCTCCGACAAGAACGACCTCGGGGTGCACACGCAGTACCTGACCGCGGACATGATGCACCTCTTCTCCCGCGGGGTGATCACCAACCGCAAGAAGGGCTTCAACGAGGGCAAGATGGTCGCCTCGAGCGCGATCGGCAACGAGGCCTTCTACGAGTTCCTCGACGACAACCCGGCGATCGAGTTTCACCCCTCCGACTACGTGAACGACCCCGCCGTGATCGCCCGCCACCACCGCATGGTGGCGATGAGCGTCGCCATGGCGGTCGACCTGACCGGGCAGGTCGCGGCCGACGCGCTGCCCCACAACCAGTTCTCCGGTGTGACCGGGGTGCTCGATTTCATCCGCGGGGCGAGCCTCTCGCCGGGGGGCAAGTCGATCCTGATGATGCCCTCGACCGACCGGCAGGGGAAGAAAAGCCGCATCGTGCCGCTGCTCCGGGACACGGCGGTCGTGGTCCCCCGCAGCGACGTCCAGCTCGTGGTCACCGAGTACGGGGCGGTGAACCTCTTCGGCAAAAGCTTCCAGGAGCGGGCCCTGGGGCTGATCAGCATCGCGCACCCCGACTTCCGCGACGAGCTCTTCTTCCAGGCGAAGAAACTGGGCCTCCTCGGCGGGGAGCGCACCCTCCACGAGACGCTCCACGGCGTCTACCCCGTGCACCTCGAGGAGACGGTCGAGCTCCACGGGGAGACGATCACCGTCCGGCCGGCGAAGCCGGTGGACGCCCGGCGCATCCAGGAGCATTTCTACGCCCTCGACCCCGAGGACGTGGTGGCGCGCTTTTTCCACGAGCGCCGCAGCTTCGACCGCGAGGAGGCCGAGGAGGCCGCCCAGGTCGACTACGTGAAGGACCTGACGATGCTCGCCGTGGTGGGCGAGTTCGGCTTCGGCCGCGTGGTCGGGATCGGGGAGTACCTCCTCGACCCGGCGAGCAACTACGCCGAGATCGCCTTCTCCATCCATCGCCCCTACCAGCGGCTGGGCCTGGGCCGCCTGCTCCTGCGGAAGCTCGAGACCGCGGCGCGCGAGCACGGGATCGCGGGCTTCTACGCCTACACCGCGGCGTCCAACACGGGCATGATCCGGCTCTTCCAGAGCCTGCGCTGCCGGGTCACCACCGCCATCGAGGGCGACATGGTGACGCTGCGCGCCCACTTCAAGGAGCCCGCCTCGCCCTGAGGCGCAGGCCCGTCGCGAAAGGAGGATCCGCCGGCGCATGGGCTGCCGCGTCACGTTTCTGCCCCACGAGGTCACCGTCGAGGTTCCGCCGGGCACCCCGATCCTGCAGGCCGCGCTCGAGGCCCGCGTCCACATCAACGCCTCCTGCGGGGGCGAGGGGCTCTGCGGCAAGTGCCGGGTCCGGGTCGAGTCCGGCCCGGTGGAGGGGGGGGTCTCCGCCTCCCTGAGCGCCGAGGAGGTCGAATCCGGCTTCCGGCTCGCCTGCCAGGCCGCCGTCGCCGGGGACTGCCGGGTGCGCGTGCCGGTCGAGTCGGCACTCGACGCCGGGGTGCTCGCCAGGCGGCTTCCGCCGCGGCGCACGGCGCGCATGCGGCACTTCGATTTCGAGGAGCTGAAAGAGAAGGGCCTCTTCCTCGCGCCGGTCGAAAAGATCTTCCTCGAGATCCCCCCGCCCACGCCGCAGGACAACCGCCCGGACCTCAGCCGGCTGATCGGCCACCTGACGCAGCGTCACGGCGAGCACCGCCTCGAGGTGGACCTCCCCGTGATCCGCAAGCTGCCCGCCGTGCTGCGCGCGGCCGACTTCCGCGTGACGGCGACCCTGGTGCGCCCCGTGCGCGAGGACGGCCGCACGCGCCTGACCAACGTGCAGCCCGGCGACACGGCGCGGCGCCTCTACGCGGTCGCGATCGACATCGGCACGACCACGGTGTGCGGCGAGCTGATCGACCTCGCCGAGGGCAAGACGCTCGCCGAGCACGCCGACTTCAACGCCCAGGTCAGCTACGGCGAGGACGTGATCACGCGCATCGTCTATGCCGAAAAGCCCGGCGGCCTCGAGCGCATGCAGGAGGTCGTCGTCGGCACCCTGAACGCGCTGCTGAAGAAGCTGCTGCGGCGCGCGGGGGTCGACCCCGAGGACCTCGCCACGATCGCGCTGGCCGGCAACACGACCATGACCCAGCTCCTGCTGCGCATCGACCCCCGGCCGCTCAGGCGCGCCCCCTACGTGCCCGCGGCCTCGATCTACCCGCCCTTCAAGGCGCGCGAGCTGGGGTTGAAGGTGGGCGAGCACGTGACCGCGCTCGTCTACCCCTGCGTGTCGAGTTACGTGGGCGGGGACATCGTCGCCGGCGTCATGGGCTCCGGGCTCTACCGCTCCGAGGAGCTCACCCTGTTCCTCGACGTCGGCACCAACGCCGAGATCGTGATCGGCAACCGCGACTGGCTGGTCTGCGCGGCCTGCTCGGCCGGGCCGGCCTTCGAGGGCGGCGGCATCCGCTTCGGCATGCGGGCCGCGCGCGGGGCGATCGAGGAGTTCGCGATCGACCCGGTCACCCTCGAGCCGATGATCGTCACCATCGGCCGGGTGCGGCCGAAGGGGATCTGCGGCTCGGGGCTGATCAGCGCGGCCGCGGCCCTCTTCGAGACCGGGGTGATCGACAGCCGCGGCCGCTTCGACCCGGCGCTCCGCTCCCCGCGCATCCGCGAGGCCGACGGCTGCCGCGAGTACGTGCTCGCCTGGAAGGAGCAGACCCAGATCGACCGCGACATCACCCTCTCGGAGATCGACCTCGAGAACCTGATCCGCGCCAAGGGGGCGATCTACAGCGGCTGCATGACGCTGCTGACCGAGGTGGGGCTGCGCGTCGAGGACATCGAGCGGATCATCCTCGCCGGCGGGTTCGGCAGCTACATCGACCTCGAGAAGGCGATGACGATCGGGCTGCTCCCCGAAATCGACCCCGACCGCGTCACCTACCTCGGCAACGGCTCGCTCCTCGGGGCCAAGATGGCCTCGCTCACCAACCGCGTCCGCCGTGACGTGGTCGCGGTCGTGCGGCGCATGACGAATTTCGAGTTGTCGGAGACCCCCTCCTACATGGACAACTACATCGCCGCGCTCTTTCTGCCGCACACGGACATCGAGCGCTTTCCACGCTTGAAGGCCCGGCTCGCGGAGCGCCGCCGGCCCCCCCGGCCGAACCCGTGAGGCGGGCGGCGCTTCCGGACTTGACAACGAGACCCCCCTTCCTTTAAAGGGGTAACCTTACACACCGATTTCGCGTTCGTTTTTTTCTTTCCGGGGATTCTGCAGCAGAAAAGTCGACTTCACCGCGGGCGGTTCCCATCGACCGGTGAACCCACGAAGGGGAGAGGTCCGTCAAGCGAACCGGTGCACAGGCAAAAGGAGGGAACGTTGGGCTGGCAATTTTTCAAGGAATCCTACAGCGGGCGGATCAGGGAGATCACGCTGGGGGACGGCCCGAAGGCCGTCACCGTCGGCGGCGAGAGCTGTTACCCCTTTTACCAGTTCGAAGGCCAGATGCCCCATGCCCCGCGCGTGGCCATGGAGGTCTGGGACATGGAGCCGGAGGACTGGCCGGAGGCCGCCCTGGCCCCCTTCCGGGGGGTCCTCTCCGACCCGGCGGCCTGGGCGCGCAAATGCGTGGAAGAGTACGGCGCGGAGCTGATCGCGATCCAGCTCAAGAGCATCGACCCCAACGGCCGCAACGCCCCCGCCGAGGAGGCCGTGCGGACGGTCAAGAAGGTGCGCGCCGCGGTCGAGGTGCCGCTGATCGTCTGGGGCTGCGCCAACGTCGAAAAGGACGAGGCCGTTCTCAAGAAGATCGCCGAGGAGTGCCAGGGGATGAACCTGGTGCTCGGCCCGGTCGAGGACAAGAACCACAAGGGCATCGGCGCCGCGGCCATGGGTTTCGGCCACTTCGTCATCGCCTCCTCGCCGATCGACGTGAACCTCGCCAAGCAGATCAACATCCTGCTCGAAAACCTGGGGGTCCCCCCGCAGCGGATGCTGATCGACCCGACGACCGGCGGCCTCGGCTACGGCCTGGAGTACACCTACTCCGTCATGGAGCGCATCCGCATGGCCGCCCTCGCCCAGGGCGACGACAAGCTGCAGCTGCCGATCGTGAACAATGTCGGCAACGAGGTCTGGAAGAGCAAGGAGGCGAAACTCACGGCCCAAGACGCCCCCACCCTGGGGGATCCCGAGCGGCGGGCGATCCTCATGGAAACCACGGCCGCCGTGGCCTACCTGATGGCGGGTTCCGACATCCTCATCCTGCGGCACCCCGAGTCGGTGCGGCTGGTCAAGAGCTACATCGGGCTTATCCTGAAGGGCGGCGACGCCCGGAAGATCGCCCCGATCGAAAAGCGCCTGCCCGCCGTGAACGTGGACTTCGCCGCGCTCGCCCCGGCGCCCAACCTCGCGATCGCCGAGGAAAAGGAAAAGAAGCCGGCCGCCGAGGCGAAGGCCCCGCCGCCTCCGCCGAAAGCCGCGCCGGCCGCCCCCGCCCCGGAGGCGAAGCCGGCGGCGCCCGCGCCGCAGCCCGCG
>FWPV01009317.1_pt1 | contig 15644 bp, 12 predicted proteins | sample 2228371 | NCBI WGS metagenome assembly FWPV01 (sample SAMEA103939776, study PRJEB20133) | metagenome | reverse complement strand
TGCTGGGCGGCGTCGCGCAGTTCGGGTTCATGGCGGCGGCGGCGGCGCGACGCGGCCTCCTCGTGCGGCCGCGCCTCGGCCTCGGCCGGGAGGACGCCCGCCGGATCCGCCGGCTCGTCGCGCTCCCCCTCGCGGGCGCGGGGCTCACCACGGTGGCGCGCACGGCGGAGCGGTTCTTCGCCTCGTTCCTGCCTCCGGGGTCCATCACGATCCTGGGGTACGGCTGGGTCGTGGTGAACAGCATCGGCGGCACCGTGTTCTTCCGCAGCGTCGTCGTGGCGCTCCTGCCGCGGCTCAGCGAGGCGCGGGACGACGAGGCCGCGACCCGGGCGATCCTGCGCGACGGGGTGCTCCTCATGCTCACGATCTCGGTCCCGCTCCTCGTCGCCCTGGTCGTGCTCGCCGAGCCCTTGGTCTCCCTGGCCTTCCAGCGGGGCGCCTTCGGACCGGCCGAGGCGGCGCTCCTCGCACGGGTGATCGCCGTGTACGCGATCCAGTTCCCCTTCGACGCCGTGACCCGCGTGTACATGTCCTACTGGTTCGCGCGCCTCGTGACGCTCGTGCCGTTCGTGAACGTCGTGGTCATGGTGGTCCTCGACATCGCCGTGGCCGCGGCGCTCTTCCTCCCCCTCGGGGTGATCGGGATCGCCCTCGCCTACGACGTGGCGGCCGTCGGCTACCTCGCGCACGGGGCGTGGTCGGTGCACCGGTGCGTCGCCCTGCCCGTGGGACCGATCCTGCGACACGGGCTGCGGGTCGTCGTGGCCTCGCTCGCCGCGGGCGGGGCGATGTGGGCCGCGCTCGCCGTGATGCCCGCGGGGTCGGGGACCCTCGTGCGCCTCCTGCGGGCGGGGGTCCCGGGCGCCGCCGGCCTCGCGGTGCTCGTCGCGGGCCTCGCCCTCCTGCGGGTTCGCATCTGGAGCGTGCTGCTGCCGGGCGTCGTCCGTCGGACGACCGGGCGGGTGGCGGCGGTCCCCGACGATCCGGGCGAGGAGGACGGCGGGGCCTTGCCCGGTTCGGCAACGACGCCGTAGGATGGGCTCCCGGCGCTCCGAGGGCGAGCGCGGGGTCGCGACGGAGCGGAGGGGCCCGGTGAGGTTCGCGTTCATCCTCGGGACGGGCAGGTGCGGATCCACGCTCGTCCACGACCTCCTCGCGCGGCACCCCGACGTGGGGTTCATCTCGAACCTGGACGACCGGCTCCGCCGACCGCTGGCCGGTGGACGGTGGAACAACCTCCTGTACCGTGCGGTCCCGCCGGCGCTGACCCGCAAGGGCCGGGTCCGTTTCGCCCCCTCGGAGGGGTATCGGATCCTCGGTCGCCGCGTCTCCCCGGCCCTCGTCGCGCCCTGCCGGGACCTCGTGGCGGCGGACGCCACCCCCTGGCTCTCCGGGCGCGTCGCCGCCTTCTTCCGTCGCCAGGCGGAGCTCCAGCGGCGGCCGCTGTTCCTCCACAAGTTCACCGGCTGGCCCCGCGTCGGGCTCCTCGAGGCGGCCCTGCCCGGCTCGCGCTACGTGCATGTGGTGCGGGACGGTCGGGCGGTGGCGAGCTCCCTCGTCCAGATGCCCTGGTGGGGCGGGTACGGCGGCCCCGGGCGCTGGAGCTTCGGGCCGCTCCCCGCGCGGTACGCCGCGGAGTGGGAGGCCTCGGGGCGGTCGTTCCCGGTGCTCGCCGGGATCCAGTGGAAGCTGCTCATCGACGCCTTCGAGGCCGCGAAGGATGGCATCCCGCCGGAGCGGTGGCTCGAGGTGCGCTACGAGGACCTCCTTTCCGACCCGCGGGGGTGTCTCGAGGCGATCCTGGCTTTCCTCGGCCTCCCCTGGACCAGGGGGTTCGAGCGGCAGCTGGGGCGGTACACGTTCGCCCGGGACCGCGCCGAGGCGTACCGCACGGAGCTCACCGCCGAGGACATCCGGAGCCTGGACGCGATCCTTGGTGAGCACCTGCTGCGCTTCGGCTACGAGGTCCCAGCCCTCCCGGGGAGGGCGTCGGCGTGAGGAAGAGAGCGCTGCTCGTCGCGGTCGCGCTCATGGCCGCCATCTCGGTGCCCCACCCGGCGCGCGCCGCCGTGTCGCCGCCCACCCTGGAGGCGATCATCGGCGGGGGGACCGCGGGCCACGCCTCCATGTACCCGTCGGGGGTGGACGTGGACCCCGACGGGAACATCTACGTCGCCGACACCGGCGACGACCGCGTCTGCCGGTTCCTCCCGGACGGGACCGAGGACTGGTGTCAGGGGAGCCGGGGCCCGAAGGCCCCGGGGCGGTTCGAGAACCCCCGCGACGTGGCCTACCTGGCCGGCCAGGTCTTCGTGGCGGACACCGGGTACAACCGCGTCCAGGTCCTCGACGCCGCCTCCGGCGCGTCCCTCGCGGTCTGGTCGAGGCGGTTCGGGACGATCATGGGCATCAGCGCGGGCGTGGACGGCTCGAGGCAGGATGTGGTCCTCGTGACCGAGTCGTCCTCGAGCCGCGTCCTCGTCTTCCGACCGGACGGATCCCTCGTCGGCACGGTCGGGACGGGGCCCGGCTCCGGGCCGGGCGAGCTGAACCAGCCCCGGGACGCCGCCACGGATACCGCGGGGAACGTCTACGTGGCCGACTACCGCAACAGCCGGGTCGCCGTCTTCTCCTCCACGGGCGCCTGGGTCGGCGGGTGGGGGGTGAACGGCACGGGTCCCGGGCAGTTCAAGCGGCCCTACGGGATCGACCTCGACCCCTCGGGCGACGTGTATGTCGCGGACTCGAACAACTACATCCACCGTTTCCGCTGGGACGGCGCTCAAGCGACCTTCGTGCGTGCCTACGGGCAGCCGGGGGAGGGCCCGGGTCGGTTCTCGATGCTGCGGCGCGTCGCCGTCGGGACCGATCCGGCCTCGGGCGACCTCCGCGTCCACGGGGCGGACCTGTGGCGCTACAAGGTGGAGGTGTTCGCGGGGGACGGGACGTACCTCCGCATGGTCGGGGGGCGGCCCCCGGCCGACGGCTACTTCAACGAGCCCTACGGCGTGGCGGTGGGCGGCGCTCACGTGTTCGTCGTGGACGGGGTGAACCAGCGGGTGCAGCGGTTCGCCACCGACACGCTCGCCTTCCAGCTCGCCTGGGGTGCTCGGGGGTGGGGCGAGGGGAACCCCGGCTTCAACTGGCCGAGGGGCGCCGCGCTTTCGACGAACGGGGGATCCCCGAGCGTCTGGGTGGCGGACACGAGGAACAACCGGGTGAGCGAGTTCTGGACCGACGGGACGCCCACCGGACGGAAGTTCGGCAAGGTGGGCGCGGCCATCGGACAGCTGCGCTGGCCCTCGGCGGTCGCGGCGTACGGCACGAGGCTCGTCGTCGCGGACACGAACAACAGCCGCGTGCAGCTGTGGGACCCCTCGGGTCCGAACGTGGTGTGGACCGTGACCTCCGCCGACGGGCTCGCCTTCTCCAAGCCGAAGGCGGCGGCGGTGGCGGGGGGCCGCGTGTACGTGGCGGATACCCAGAACCGCCGGGTCGTGGTGCTCGATGCAGCCGACGGGTCGTTCGTCCAAGCCTTCGGGGCCGATCGTCTGAAGGCCGCCGACGGCGTCGCCATCGAGCCCTGGTCCGGCGACGTGTGGGTGGCCGACTCCATCTACCACCGGCTGTTCGAGTTCTCCTCGAGCGGGCAGTTCCTGCAGCGGTTCGGGGGACCGGGGTCCGCCCCTGGGAAGTTCAACAAGCCCCGGCACCTCGCGATCCTGCCGACGGGCGGGAGCTCGGGCTTGCTCTTCGCCGTGGACCAGTGGAACGATCGGGTGCAGGTCTTCGAGATCGCCGGGTGAACCGGTCGGTCGGAGGAGGGGAGGAGGCATGGCACGCCAGGCGGGTCGAAGGGTCGTCCGCGCGCTGATCGCAGGGATCCTCCTCTGTGGCGCCGTGGGGGTCGCCCCGGCGGTGTCGGCGTCCCCGATCGCGGTCTACGACGAGACCTTCGGGTTCCGGGGGCCGGCGGGGAACTACGCGTACGGGGGTGACTGGGACCCGACGACGAACACGATCCTGTGGGGCGACTACTGGAACTACCGGGTGAAGCGGTACACGATCGAGGGGCAGAAGTGCACCCAGGCGCTCTGCGGGAGCCCCTTCGTCGTGACCACGACGAAACCCGTCGGGACGCTCGGGGGCATCGGGGCCCCCTACGACGTCGAGACCGACGTGACCGACCTCGACGCGAACGGCCGGGCGTCGTTCTGGGTCGCGGACCAGGGCAACGCGCGCATCGTGCAGTTCACCTACGCCGGCACGTGGCTCCAGACGATCGGCCTCGGGGGCGGGGGCTCGGACGCGGCGCACCCGGGGCACGCCTACGCGCGCGGCTGCACGAACGGTCAGATGCTGATCCCCACCCACATCTGGGTGAACCCGGACAACGGGGACCTGTACGTGTCCGACCCGCGGTGCGAGGAGATCCACGTCTTCACCCACGACGGCACGTTCAAGTTCCAGTTCGACTGGACCGGGTGGAAGCGCGCGACCGGCCTCAGCGCGCCGAAGCCGCGCGGGATCGTCGGCGGCCGTGACTGGGACGGGGACGGCCAGGGCGACGTGTACGTCGTGGAGCACAACTACCGCTCGGTGGTCGTCTTCGATCGCCAGGGCAACTACCTCGGCATGATGCAGCGCGTGCTCGAGATGAACGACCCGCGGGGGATCGACGTGGACCCCACGACTGGCGACATCTACGCGGTGAGCGCCTACAAGAACCGGATCTACAAGTACGACTACCCCACGGGGAACCTCGTCGCGACCTGGAGCGAGGTGGACGGCACCGGGGACTGGGCGGGGAACGCGAGGTTCGACTCGATCCGCTTCGTCGCCGTGGACGGGGAGGGCAACGTCTACACGGGCGACACGTGGGGCGAGCGGCACCCGGACCCGCGGACCGGGAGCACCTGGACCGGGCACCGGATCTACCGGTTCACCTCGGACGGCGCGCCGCTGCCCTGGGCCACCGGCTCGGAGCCCCCGCCCGACGGGGGGTACAACCAGAACAACGGGATCGCCGTCGCTGGAGGCTCGGTCTTCGTGCTCGAGACCTTCGGGCAGCGGGTGCAGAAGTTCGACACCTCCTCCTGGTGCCGCTCGGCGGGGGACTGCCCGGCGTGGCAGCTCCAGTTCGGCTCGCGCGAGCCGCCCGGGGCGAACTCCAAGGGGTTCGCGTACCCGCGGGGGCTCGCCTACGGCGATGGGTACCTGTGGGTGGGGGACTCCCGCAACGCCCAGGCGTGGACCACCGACGGGATCTTCGTGCACCGCTTCGGGTCCGCCGGGTCGGGCCCGGGGCAGTTCCGGGGCGGCGGCCTCGGGATCGAGGCGCCGGGGGACGGGAAGGTGTACACGACGGATACCGGCAACTGTCGGCTCCAGGTCTTCGCCGTGGCCGACGCCCTCGCGCAGCAGCGGCCCGCCCCGCTCGCGCACATGGGCTCGTGCGGGAACGGTCCGAGCCAGATGAGCGGGCCGCGGGGGATCGCGGTCAAGGGTGACCTGGCCTGGGTGGCGGACGTCGGGAACAACCGGATCGCGCGGTGGAACGTCGCCACGAGCTCGAGCCTCGGCCCGGTGCGGCCGTCCTGCGGCGGCGTGCTGCTCTCCAAGCCCACCGACGTCGCCTGGGACCCGGCGGGCAGCTGGCTCTACGTCGCCGACACGGGGAACAACCGCGTGGTCCGGATGCGGGGCGACGGCAGCGACTGCCAGGTCGTGACCGCGGGAGCCGACGTCCCCACGGGCTTCAAGGGTCCGGACTACCTGACCTTCGACGCCCAGGGTCGGCTCTACGTGAGCACGAACTCGTACTACGCGTACCGGTTCCTCATCACGGGCTGAGCCGGCCGGGGATGCGCGAGAGCCTGCCCGACATCGTCCTCGTGGTGTTCGACACCGCGAGGCGGGACCGGTTCGGCTGCTACGGGTACGGGCGCCCCACGACGCCGACGACGGACTCGCTCGCGCGGGAGGGCACGGTGGTCGAGGCGATGATCTCGAACGCGCCCTGGACCCTGCCCTCCCACGGGAGCCTGTTCTCGGGGCTGTACCCCTCGCAGCACCGCGCGCAGTGGCGGACGGGGCGCCGGTTCGGCCCCCGCGTGCGGACCACGCTCGCCGAGACGCTCGCGCGGGCCGGGTACGAGACCGTGTGCGCGACGAGCAACGGGCTCATCTCGCCGGACACGGGCCTCGCGCGCGGGTTCGCGCGCTACGTCCACCGCTCCGAGCTCGAGCCGGGGTGGCGACGGCGGCTGCGCCAGGCCCGCAAGGTGATCGCCGGCGGGCACGCGGGCGGGCCCCTCCTCAACGCGTGGCTGCGCGAGCAGCTGCCGCGGGTCCGCTCGCCCCTGTTCCTGTTCGTGAACTACCTCGAGTGCCACTGGCCCTACGCGCCGCCGCGCCGGCTGCTCCGAGCCGTCGGGGGGTCCCGGCTGGGCCCGCGGGAGGAGGCGCGCCTCGGCCTGACGCTCGCGCGGCGCGTCGGGCCCTGGGACGCGATCGGGACGGCCGATCCCGAGACGCTCGCGCTGTACTCGTCGCTGTACGACGGGGAGCACCGGAACGCGGACGAGCTCCTCGACGAGCTCCTGGGGATCCTGCGACGCGCCGGGCGCCTGCGCGAGGGCGAGACGATCGTCATGGTCACCTCCGACCACGGGGACCACGTGGGGGAGCACGGGCTCGCGGATCACCAGGCCTCGGTGGACGAGCACCTCGTGGCGGTCCCCTTCGTCGCGTGGGGTCCCGGGATCGTGCCCGCGCGGCGGCTGCCCGGCCCCTACGGCTTCGTGGACGTGCTGCCCTCGGTCGTCTCCCTGCTCGACCTCCCCTGGCCGGAGGGCGTCCCCGAGGACCGCCGCACCGGGCTCCTCGGCGCTCGCGAGTCGAGGTCCGAGGGGCTCGCGTTCGCGGAGTGGCGTGCCTGGGCGCCCGAGGACCTCGCTCGGGTGCGGGCCCGGCACCCCCGGTACGACTTCACCGGGCTCGTCCGGGACCTCCGGTGCGTCCGCGACGGCCGCTTCAAGCTCCTCGAGACCGGGGACGGGCAGCGCGCCCTCTTCGACCTCGAGCGGGATCCGGGCGAGGAGCGGGACGTCTCCGCTGAGCATCCCGCCGAGGTCGCGCGCCTCGCCGCGGCGCTCGAGCGGGAGCGGGCGAGCTGGGACGAGACGGACGTCGAGCACGGGCTCACCCCCGAGCAGGAGGCGGAGATCGAGCGGCGCCTCGCCGACCTCGGCTACCTCTGAACCGGCCGGACGCTAGGGGTTGGACTCGAGCTCCGTGTCGTAGACCTCCGCCTCGTCGGTCGTGAGCATGGTGTCGGCGTCGGACTTGAGCTCGACGCCGTGGGCCCCCATGCGGACCATCCAGTCCAGCACCATCTCCAGGTCACCCACCCGCGAGGTGTTGGCCGTCTGGAACGACAGCGGCGAGCCCAGCGCCTTCATGTGGGCGTACATCTCCTCGTACCCGCCCGGCATGTGGTCCGTGAGCCAGCTCGAGCGCATGCTGTTGTTCTGCAGGATGCACCGGTGCCCGTAGAGCGCCCGGCAGCGGTTCATCATGCGGTTGGTGAACCACACGCGGAACCCGAACGTGCCGTCCTGGTTGATGTACTGCCACGGGTTCACGGTCAGGATCTGTCGGGTCCGGCGCCAGGCCTGGTGCGCCTCGAGCACCCGGAGGTGGGCCTGGCGGTCCTTGCGCTTCGTGTAGGTGCTGGCGAGCAGGTTCGCCCGCGTGGTGGCGTCCTGGATCTGCCGGATGAAGGGCTCGGCGTAGATCGTCATCGCGCCCGAGACCGTCACCGCCCGCACGGTGGGGTTGTCGTCGAAGGCGCTCGCGAGCCGCCGCTGCAGACGCGCGTACGCGTCGAGGTAGCCCGGGGTCCACCACCGGGGCACGGCGGCGGTCACGCCGTCGATCGGGTCGTGGATGACGACGGAGCCGAACCGACGCTTCACCCAGTCGGGGGCCAGGCGCCCCGCGTAGATCCGCAGACGCAGGACGTTGCCCTCCTCGCGGGCTCGGCGGATGACCTTCCGGATCGGACCGAAGCGGAACACGCCGGGCTCCGGCTCGATGTCGCGCCAGGCCACGATGGGGTTCCAGGCGTCCACGATGGAGGGCCAGAGGCTGGCCACGGTGCCCTGGGTCATGAGGCCCTTGGCGAGGCGCTTCGGCTTCGCCATCGCCGGGCCCGCGAGCACCGACAGCGTGAGGGTCGAACAGAGGATCGCGGCGATCGCCGCGGCAGCGTGTCGTCGAGGCGACGGGTGCATGCGTCACACCTCCCGTGAGCGTGCGATGCGCGGGGTACGCGCGCTGTCGGGGAAGGTCCTGGCTCTCTCTCACCCCCCTTCGGGTTCTCGGCTCGGCTGGTACGGCGCCTGAGGCTAGCAGCACCCGTGGTCCCGGACAACCAGCCGCCGGTGGATGACCGGGCGTGAACCACGGGTAGGCCGAAGGTCCATCCCTGTCACAGAGGGTGTGGGTCCGGAATCCCTCCGTCCTCCGATGCGCCGGCGCGTGGCGTTCTGCCGATGACCACCTCCGGAGGGTAGTCACGAGGAGGGAGACGGATGCGACCCCTGCGGCGGATCGTCGCGCTGGCGATCGTGCTGTGGATCTCGCTGGGCGTCGTCCCCATCGCCAGCGGTTCCGAGACCTACCTGTTCACCGGCAGCGTCGGCGGGTCCTCGCGACGCGTGGTCCACGCGGTCCCGGTGACCGAGCCCTCGACGCTGCGGCTCGCCCTCGTTCGATCGAGCAGCGCGGTCCGGGTGTGGGTCACGCTGCGTGACCCGAGTGGCGTGGTCGTGGCGCGCGTGGACGCGTCGACCATCGAGAGTGAGCCGCTCGTGGCGACCGCGGAGCTGACGGGGACCTGGCGGGTCGTCCTCCGCGCGCGTGAGGAGGTCGGCTACGAGCTCACGGTGAAGGTGGCCCCGCGCAACCGCGCCCCGGTCGCCGTGGACGACGCCGCGACCGCGGTGGCGGGCGAGCCGGCGCTCATCCCGGTGCTCACGAACGACGCCGATCCTGACGGCGACGGGCTCGCCCTGGCCACCGCCGGGCCCGCCTCGCACGGCGAGGTCGCCGTCGCGGACCCCGCCACCGTGCGCTACACGCCCGAGGCGGGGTTCTCGGGCGCGGACGCCTTCGCCTACCAGGTCTGCGACGATGGAACCCCGACGCGGTGCGCGACCGCGACGGTCTCGGTGGAGGTGACCGTGCCGCAGACGACGCTGCGCACGACCGCTGAGCCGATGCCGCTCGTCAAGGGCCTGTCCACGCGCAGGGGCTACGACTCCAGGATCGGCGCGTACATCGTGCGCGTGACCTGGGCCGAGCTCCAGCCCGAGCCAGGCGGCCCGATCGTCCACCCGAACCCGATCGACGCGGCGATCGCTCGGGGGGTGCCCTTCCGGGTTCGGCTCCTCGCCGGCGCCTACGCGCCCTCCTGGGTCCTCGCCCTCGGCTCGGTGACGATCGTGGACCCGTTCCTCGGCCAGAACGAGACCTACGTCGTCCCGCGCTGGTGGACCCGCTCCTACGCCGACGCCTACGCGGACCTCGTGGCGAAGCTCGCGGCCGAGTACGACGGGCGAATCCCCGCGATCACGATGTCGGGCCCCATGACCGTGTGGGCGGAGCCCTTCCTCCACCAGTTCGGCTCCACGGCGACCCGGGAGGCGGCCCTCGCGGCGGGGTGGTCCACGGCGACCGAGCGCGCGGCGTTCCTCCGGATGATCGAGGCCCACGCGGCGTTCCGCAGGACGAGGACCCTCATGGCCATCAACCCGGGGCAGACCTACGACCCGACCACGGGTCGGTGGAACCTCGCGGACCTCTCGTACACGAAGGCCATCACCGACGCCTTCGTCCAGACCCTCGGGGTCCGCGCGATCGTGCAGAACAACTCCCTCAACGTCACCCGGGCGACGAAGAACGACGCCTACGTCGCGCTGTACGAGTACATGCAGCAGCTCCACGCCCAGGGCGTCCCGATCGCCTTCCAGACCGCGCAGAAGGCGCTCGTGGAGGACCTGCCGTGGGTGCTGGACCACGCCGTGGCCCTCGGCGCGCACCTGGTGGAGCTGCCCGAGGACTGGGCGACGCTGGACACGCCCGAGCACCTGGCGCTCGTGGATCAGCGGCTCCGCGCGAACGAGCCCTGACCGCGCAGGACCGAGCGGTAGACGGACTCGGTGGCCTCGACCGCGGTGTCCCACCGGTACGTGGCGAGCACGCGGCGCCGCAGCTCCTCGGCGCCGCGTCGCTCGGCCGACGGATCGGCCAGCACGAGCTCGAGCGCCCGCCGGAGGTCCGCCCGGTCGCCGCGGCGGAACACGCGCCGCCCGGCGCCACCCGTCCCCACGACCTCGAGGTGCGGGGGGATGTCGCTCACGACGACCGGGGTCCCGTGGGCGGCGGCCTCGAGGAGCGTGAGGGGGAGTCCCTCGAGGAGGGAGGGCAGGACGAAGGCCGCCGCGTTCGCGTAGAGCTCCTCGAGCAGCTCGCCGTAGACGTACCCGGGCATGAGCACCCGCGGATCGCGCGCGGCGAGCCGCCGGAGCGCACCGACGTACTCGTCGGTGAAGCTCGAGCCGCCGGCGATGACGAGCCGCACCTCGCCGGGGAGCTCGCCGAAGGCCTCGACGAGCAGGTCCGGGGCCTTCTCCGGGACGAGCCGGCCCACGAACAGCAGGTAGTCGCCCCCGCGCAGGCCGAGCCGCTCCGAGATCGCCCGGGGCGGCCGCGGCGGCGGCTCCGCGATCCCGTTCGGGATGTACGCGGTGGCCCGCCCGTACCGCTCGCGGTAGTGGCGCTCCAGGTCCCGGGAGACGACGATCGTGGCGTCGGGCACCCGGGCGCTCAGCCACTGCGCCGTCCGCAGCACCGTGCGCGCCGCCGCCCCCCACTTCGCGCGCTCGGCGTCCAGCCCGTGCACGGTGAGCACCACCCCCGGCGAGCCCAGGTAACGGGGGATCGCCGCGGGGATCCCCGGGCCGACCGCGTGGTAGTGGATCACGTCCACCCGGCGCCGCATCGCGTCCAGGGTCGAGGCGGTGGCGTGGACGATCGCGTCCAGGTGCTTCTGGCTCACCGTCGGCAGGTACCGCAGGCGCATGCCCCGGTAGATCTCCAGGCGCTCGCGGGCGTAGTTGGTCCGGCAGTACACGAGGACCTCGTGCCCCCGCTCGGCGAGGCGCGCCCCGAGCTCCTCGACGTGGTGCTCGATCCCGCCGAAGGTGGCGGGCACGCCCCGCTGGCCGATCATGGCGATCCTCATGGGAGCCTCCGTCCGGCCGCCGCCGCGGCCTCCCGGTACACGGCGTCGAGGCGCTCGAGGTGCCGCTCGGGGGTGAACCCCCGCTCCACCTTGGCCCGCGCCGCCCGGCCCATCGCCAGGGCCCTCGCGGGGTCCCCGGTCAGCGCCTCGAGGGCCTCCCCGAGGGCCTCGGGGTCCTCGGCCGGGACGCACCGCCCGTCCACCCCGTCCTCGATGAGCTCCGGCAGGCCCCCCAGGTCGGTCGCGACCACCGGCAGGCCGGCCGCGAAGGCCTCGAGCACGACGAGGGGCATGTTCTCGTGCCAGCGCGAGGGGACCGCCGCCACCGCGCAGCGTCGCCGCAGCCGGGCGAGCTCCTCGGGGGGGAGGTGTCCGTGGAAGCGGACCCGCCCGCCGAGCCCCCGGGCCGCCGCGAGGGCCTCGAGCTCGGGACGGGCGGGGCCATCGCCCGCGATCTCGACCCGCAGGCCCGGCCGCCGGGCGGCGGCCTCGATGAGGACGTCCACGCCCTTCTCCGGCGAGAGCCGCCCCGCGTACAGGACGCCCTCGCCCGGGGCGTCCCTCGGCGGCACCGACGCCACGGGGACGAAGTTCGGCACCACGCGCAGCCGGTCTGGGAACACCCGTGCGGCCCGCATCTTCTCGGCGAGGAACCGGCTCGGGCAGACGAACCGGTGCACCGGCTCGTACGCGCCGAGGAGCGTGTGGAGGCCGAGCTCCACCGCGACCACGGCCGAGGCCGTGAGGGAGCCGCGGTTGCAGCGGCGCAGCGGCGCGTGCCAGAACCGCCGGGGGACGCAGGCCTCGCACACGCGCCCGTGGTCGAGGAACCGGTACGTAGGGCAGGCGAGTTTGTAGTCGTGGAGGGTCATGACGGCGGGCACCCCCGCCTCGCGGATCGGCTGGAGGATCGAGGGCGAGAGCTGGTGGTAGACGTTGTGCAGGTGCACGAGGTCCGGGCGGAAGACGGCGAGCACCTCGCGCATCCCGCGCGCCGCGGAGCGCGACCAGATCATCCGGCCGACCACGCGGGCGCGCTCCCCGAGCGAGGGCGGGGGTGGGTCGAGCTCGACGTGGGAGGGGAAGTGCCGCTCGAACCGGTACGGGGGGTTCTCCGGCGCCCGCATCCCGAACAGCTCCACCTCGTCGCCCCGGGCCCGCTGGAGCTCTGCGAGGTCGAGCATGTACGCCTCGGCCCCGCCCCGGCGGTAGAGGAACTTGTTGACGTGGAGGACCCTCATGCCTCGGCCGGCTGGAGCGCCCGGGGCGCGGCCATGGCGAGCGCCGCGACGGCCATGAAGTACCAGAGGATCACGAGCTGCGTCACGATGTTGGCCGCGAAGCTCTGCAGCGCGACCGAGGCGAGGGAGGCGGCGAAGGCCACGGCGAGCCCCCGGGCGAGGCCAGGGGGCGCGCGGCGGAGGGCGCTGCGGGCCTCCCGCGCGAGGGCCACGAAGAGCCACACGTACGCCGCCGCGCCGACGATCCCGAGCTCCACGTACACCCGGATCGGGTCGTTGTGGGGGAGCTGGCCGACGTCGGGGTCGAGCGTCACGCCCCGCAGGCCGATCCCGACCACCGGGTCGCGCTGGATCGCGAGGACCTCGCGCCAGTGCTCGAACCGCCACACGAGCGAGTTCGCGGGCGCGCCGCTCTCGCGGATCTGCTGCGAGAGGTCCGCGAAGCGCGTGTGGACCGACGGCACGCCGATCGCGACCACGACGATGCCGGCCGCGAGGGCGAGGAGGATGCGTCGGTCCTGCAGGACCCCGACGATGACGAGCGCGAGGAGGGTCCCGAGCCACGCCCCTCGCGCGTAGGTGAGGACGAGCGCGCCCCCGCACGCGAGCACGAGCAGCCCGACGCCCACCTTCGCCTTGCCCCGCAGGTGGGTCCAGACCCCCGCGCCGAGCGTGATGATGAGACCCAGGTAGGCCGCGAACGGGTTGGGGTGCAGGAACGTCCCGTCGATCCGGCTCAGCCCCGCGATCACCACCGCCCCCTCGCCGCGGAGCAGCTGGGAGCCGGCGACGAGCAGCGGGACCACCGCCGAGAGCAGCGTGGCGCCGAGGATCAGCCGCAGGCGCCGTCCGTCGGAGATCACCCGCCCCAGCACGGCCGCGATCACGACGAGGGTCCCCATCCGGACCGCCTCCATCCCGCTCTCGAGGGGATGCTGCGAGGTGGCGGCGCTGAGGAGCGCGACGACGAAGAGCGTCCCGAGGGGCGGGATGAGCGGGGCGGTCGCGGGGGTCGCCTCGGCATCGGCCGAGGCCCGGCGGGCGAGGAGCCAGGCCGCCGAGACCACGATGAACAGCGCCGAGATCGCCCCGGTGGTGTCGAAGCTCGAGGTGCCGAGCTTCGTTGCGTCGAGGCTCGACCGGACGAGCAGGAGGGCGGCGACGAACAGCTCGAAGCGGACGGCCGCGAGCGCGAGGAGGCCGAGGGCCACGAGGCCGCCGAAGGGCAGCAGGATCACCCGCCGGTCCCCGCCCGAGGCGACGAGCGCGGCCAGGGCCGAGGTCACGATCAGCGCGCCGCCGCCGACGAGGAGCGCCGGGGGGGCCGCCGCCGTCCGTGGCGCGGGGGTCGTCTTCAGGCCTGACCTCCCTGGGTGGGGACGGGGGAGCGGGCGCGATTATACGCGGGGCTCGAGCACGGGCCTCCCACCTCGGGACCTTCGCCCGCTTGACACATCGTGGAACCCCGGTCGAGGATGGGGCGGTGCTGGTCGGCTCCGCGCGGCTCCGGGGCGACGAGGGCGTCACGATCGTGGAGCTCCTCGTCGGGATCGCCATCCTGGCGCTCCTGCTCGGGGCGGTGGCCTCCGCGCTCATCGTGGGGATGCGGACCACCGACCAGACCACCGAGCGCCTGAACGAGAGCCACGACGTCCAGATCTCCTCGCGAACGACGTCCAGAGCGCGAGGACGGTCTCGGTGGCGGGCGGGGGGAGCTGCTCGAGCCAGACCACGATCGTGACCTTCACCTACCCCGACGGGCGGGTCGCCACCTACGCCTGCGGCCCCGCCGGCGGCGAGACCCAGGTGACCCGGACCTTCGACGGCGAGACCGTGGTCCTCGCCCACTTCGCGGGGGCGGCCGCGCCCTCCGTGAGCTGCTCGCCCTCCTGCGGCGCCGCACCGGTGCGCGTGGACATCACCTTCACCGAGCGCAGCGGCTACACGTTCACCCTCACGGGCTCCCAGCGCATCTCCAACGAGGCCACGGTCCCCGCCGACCAGGGGGCGACCGCCGAGGTCACGCTGTTCGTGCTCGGCGCCGGCGGTCAGGGCACGCCGCTGTGGGTCTCGGGGGGCTGCCCGAGGGGCCAGATCAACAACCCGGGGCTCCCCGAGGACGAGCAGTGCACCGAGGACACCGAGGTCGGCCAGCTCACCAGGCCCCACCTGATCGTGAAGGGCAACCTCTACGTGAACGTGGCGATGAACGGCGCCGTCCGGCTCTCCGGCCTGCGGAGCCAGGAGAAGCTGCGGATCGACAACGGCGACTTCAAGATCCTCGAGGGCGGCACGTGCAACGGGTGCACGGTCAAGACCGTGGTCTGTCCCGCGTGCACGACCTTCCCGTACGGCTCCTACTGGCCGCCGCTCCTCGACCCCCTGCGGTTCATGTCGCCGCCCCAGCCCGGACCCGGGGTCTACGTCCACACGAGCACGCTGACCATCAACGGGACGATGTCGCTGCCCGCTGGGATCCACATCCTGAGGAACGGCATGAACGTCGGCGGGAACGCGAACGTGACCGTGAGCGGCTCGGGCGGGATCATGTTCTACAACGAGGCCGGCTCGATCAACTTCGCCGGCGGGTCCCGGTTCGACCTGCCCGCCTACCAGTACCAGCCCTACCGGAACATCCTATCCTGATCTTCCAGGCCCGGAACAACACGAACGAGCTCAGCCTGAGCGGCGGCACGAGCGTGAGCTCGAAGTTCGGCGGCATCATCTACCCGCCGAACGCGACCCGGGTGGTGCTCGGCTCGGGAGGCGCGAACCTCGAGGTCACCGCGGTCATCGCCCAGGGGATCAAGGTGATCGGGGACACGCAGGTGGTGATCGGCCCGCCGGTGACCGTCACGATCCCGGCGTGAGCGCGATGGGCGGCCGAGCGCGGGTCCACGGGGACGCCGGGTTCTCCCTCCCGGAGGTGCTCCTCACGGTCGTGATCGTCGGGATCGCCTTCGCCGCGATCCTGGGCGGGATGGTGACCTCCATCGTCGTCTCCGATCTCCACCGCAAGCAGGCGGCGGCGGACGCCCTGGTCCGCAGCGCCGCCGAGGCCCTGAAGGACCCGGCGGTGGCCTACGTGGACT
>FWPV01010093.1_pt1 | contig 15646 bp, 15 predicted proteins | sample 2228371 | NCBI WGS metagenome assembly FWPV01 (sample SAMEA103939776, study PRJEB20133) | metagenome | reverse complement strand
ATCTGGGCAACATTATCGGGCATCATGCCTCTCAAAAGCTATCAGGCTAGAATTTGCAAGTTTTTTCACAGGTTTTGATAGTTGTTGTCCGGGGTGGCGGGATACCGGCGTCAGGAGACAGTCAGTACGTGGGTCACCGCTGTGGCCGCCAGACCGCCCAGATTCTGGATCATGGCCGTCCGCGCACCGGGTACCTGTAGCTCTCCGGCCTGCCCGCGCAATTGCAGGACGGCCTCCACCGCCTGGTAAAGACCGGTCGCGCCCAGGGGGTTGCCACGCGCTTTCAGCCCGCCGAAAGTGCTGATTGGTAGAAGCCCGTTCAGGCCGATCTGCCCTTCCGCCGCCAGTCGCCAGCCTGCGCCACGCGGCGCAAAGCCGCACGCTTCCAGGGTCAGCGCGCTGACCACGGTATAGGAATCGTGCAACTCAAAGAGGTCAACGTCCTCCGGCGCGATCCCGGCCTGGTTGCAGGCCCGCCTGGCGCTCACACTCGCCGCGTGGAAGAAGAGGGGATCGAGGCGTTCCTGTAGGGCCAGAGTATCCGTCACAACCGCGCTGCCTGCCACGCGCACAGGGGGCGACACCAGTCCGGTTGCCTGTTCCCCTGCCACAAGCACCACCGCCGCCGCGCCATCTGCTTCCGGCGCAGCGTCAAACAACGTGACCGGAGAGGCAATCACCGATGCACTGGCAAAACTGCCCGGTCGAAGCATGTTGCGGAACATGGCCCGCGGATTCTTGCTACCGTTAGCATGGGCGTTGAGGCTGAAGCCCTCCATCTGCTCCAGCGTCAGACCATAAGTCTCCAGGTACAGGCGCATCAGCAGCGCCGCCATCGTCACAGGCGTCGCCCCGTGCACCGCTTCATAGTCGGCGTCCAGAGTGTCGGTCAGGGCCGCCGTCCGCGCCGGGCCAACGGTGTCGCTGACCTTCTCAACGCCCAGCGCCACAGCCACATCCACCGCCCCGGAGGCGACAGCCAGGTAAGCGGCCCGCAACGCAACGCCGCCGGAAGCATCGGCGGCTTCAACAGTGTAGCTCTCCACGCCGCGCAGAGCCGCATAATCAGCCAGCAGCGGGCCAAGATGCTGCTGACCGTTCAGGGCGCCACCCAGCGCATTCCCAATGTAGAGCGCCTCGGCAGTGCTCAGGCCGGAATCAGCCAGCGCCGCGCTGATCGCTTCGACCGCCAGCTGGCGCAGGCTGGAGCGCCAGTGCTCGCCGACAGGTGTCGCCCCGACACCTGCGATAAACACTTCCCGCATCCCCGCCCCCCTATTCCAGCCGGATCTTGCCGCGGAAGCGGGCATACAGCGCATAATCGATCTCGGTGCGGCGGTTGATATAGTCGCGCACCGTGGGCGCCCTGGGCACGGCCTCGGTAATGCGCGCCGTTACAGTTATATCGAAGGCATCCGACCCCGCGCCGCTGCCATAGCTGACCATCAGGATACGGTCACCGGGTTTGGCGATATCCAGCGTGGCTGCCAGCCCGATCAGGCTGCTGCCAGAATACGTGTTGCCGATCTCGCCGGAAAGCAGGCCGGGTTTGTACTGCTCCGGCGTGAAGCCCAGCATCCCTGCCGCCCGTTGCGGGAATTTGACATTGGGCTGGTGCAGAATCACGTACTCGTAATCCTGCGCCGTCTTGCCCAGGCCGTCCATCAGCGTTTGCGCCGCACTCAGGACATGCTTAAAGTAGGCCGGTTCACCGGTGAAGCGATCCCCATGGCTGGGGTACATTTCGCCCTCGCGTCGCCAGAAGTCCGGCGTATCGGTCACAAAGCTATACGTGGCGTTGATCACGGCCAGCGCCGATTCTGCCGGGCCGAGGATATAGGCCGCGCCGCCCGCCGCCGCCGTGTATTCCAGAGCATCGCCGGGGCGCCCCTGCGCCGTATCCATCCCGATGGCCAGCGCGTAATCCGCCATGCTGCTGCCCACCAAGCCGATTGACGCCTGGATCGCCTCCGAACCAGCCTTACAGGCGAATTCCCAGTCCGCCGCCTGTACACTGGGGACAGCGCCAATGCTCTCTGCCACAATGGTACTGGTCGGTTTGACAGCGTAAGGGTGGCTCTCCGAGCCGACCCACACAGCCCGCAACTGCTGCGGATGGATGCCCGCCCGCGCCAGGGCATTGCGCGCCGCTTCAATCGACATGGTGACCACGTCCTCATCCAGGCCGGGTACGGCTTTCTCCCGCACCGGGGAGCCGCCTGTCCCGCCCGTCCACACGCGGGCGATCTCGCGGCCCGGCAGACGGTAGCGCGGCACATACGCGCCATAGCCAGTGATACCCACTGCCCGCGCCGGTCGCATCAGGGCACTGCCCTGCTTGAGGGGATGCTCATCCATTCCCATCGCGTCTCCGCTCCATTTCTCCACGTTACAGGTCATCCTCAGCTAACAGCGGGATAAGGTAGATCACCGGTTCCTCATAGGGATGCGCCCGCCGGATGGCCTCCACCACCGCTCTGGCCACCCGTCGCTCGCAGAAGGTCTCGATACGCACCTCGTCCACACTGTTGATAGTCTCTCTTTCCCCTACATGGGGGGTTGCCGCCGCGCCTGGCTTGAAGCGCCCCTGCCCGGCGCTGGTGTACGCGCAGTGGGTGTAATTGCCGATAACACCGCCGCCGGCGTCAGCAATCGCTCCCAGCACACGCTCCACGCTCTCCGGCGGCGTGCCGACTACGATCATGATTCGCTCGCTGCTCATGCCTCCCCCTTCAGCTCCCGGACCAGTTCCTGCGCCCGGTCGAGGCGGATAGCGCCCTCAGCGATCATCGCCTCCACCACGCGCCCGACCAGATCACCGGTCGCGCCGGCGGCGAGGGCCATTTGCCGGGCATGCAGCCGCATGTGCCCGGCCTGGATGCCGGTTGTGGCCAGGGCGCGGATCGCTGCCAGATTCTGGGCCAATCCCACCGCCGCCAGCACTTCAGCCAGCTCGCGGGCGCTTTTCACGCCCAGAATCTTGAGGGCAACCTTTGCCGCTGGATGCACGCGCGTCGCCCCGCCGATGGTACCCACGGCCACGGGCAACCTCAGCCGCCCATATAGCCCGCCCTCAACGACCCGCCACTCGGTCAGGCTGGTATAGCGACCGCTGCGTGCAGCATAGGCATGCGCCCCGGCTTCCAGGGCGCGCCAGTCGTTGCCGGTGGCGATGCAAACTGCGTCCATGCCGTTCATGATGCCCTTGTTGTGTGTGGCCGCACGGTACGGGTCAGCAGCAGCAAACGCATACGCTTCAAAGATGCCACGCGCCACGTCCGCCCCGCTCAGCGTGTCCGTCGCCAGCGACTCGAACGGGATGGTGCATTCGGCAGTCGCCGTTCGCCGGTCAGCCAGATTGCTCAGGATGCGCAGGTTGACCCGTCCACCGGTGGCTTCTTCGATCAGCGGGGCCAGCCTCTCGCAGGCGGTATTGATGGTGTTCGCTCCCATCGCATCGCGCACGTCATAAATCAGGTGCACGATCAGCATCGGCCCGGCAGGCGTGTCCAGCAATGGGCGCACCTGGATATCCCGTGCCCCGCCACCCAGGCCGACAATCGTCAGGTCACAACAGTTGGCCTCCGCCAGCAACTTTTCCTTGATCGCGATCACCTGCCCGGCGGCGACATAGACATCGGGAACTTCCAGCACCTGAATCTGGCCGATCATAAGCGGCTCGTCACTGCTCGTCATAAACCCGCCGCCATCGCGGATCAGACGGGCAGCATAGCTCACCCCCGCCACGACAGATGGCTCCTCGATGGCCATCGGGATCAGGACATCGCGCCCGTTGATCAGAAAGTTGGTGGCGATTCCCAGTGGCAGGGCGTAAACCCCGACCACATTCTCGATCATGTGGTCGGCCTGCGGGGCGCTCAGACCGGTTGCGCCGAGCAGGACAGCCTGTTCGGCAGCATCCAGACCAGCCCATTCACTGACCAGCGCGACACGCTCGGCCAGCGGTCGCTTGAAGAATCCCGGCAGGCGGGAAGAACGTCCCTCCGATTCAGACATAGGCGTGCTTCCTTCGACTGTGACCAAGGGCAGAGCTTTACCCCGCAAACAGCGCCAATGCTAGCGGGGTTTCGCTCTCAAAAGCTATCAAATACGGCACTTCGGTAGACTTCCAACCCGCGCATTCCTCCCGCGGAAACAGGGGCGCTGGAGGGGGCAATCGCTCAGACCTGCCCATAAGCCGCTGGCTGCCGATCGGTCGGCTCCTGCAGATAGGCAACCACCTGCCACAGCCCCAGCGCCGCCAGAATACCGGCCAGTCCAAAGAGACCAGCGTACCCGATCATCCCGACCAGCATGCCCTGCCCGATGCTCAGATACGAGGCCAGACCGAAGATCGTATTGGAAAGCCCGATGTACAGCGGGCGACGCTCTTCCGGCGGGATGTTCAGAGTGAGTGCGGTGAAACTGATCGTGCTGGCACTGTTGTGGGCGGCCAGCAGGATGAATACCAGTAGAAACCAGGCAAAAGCCAGATCGCCGGTCGGGCTGGCCCACCCAGCCGCCAAGATCAGGACGAAGACCGCCACCCCCAGGCCAGCCGCCAGGGCAGCCAGCCGCTGATCACCGATGCGCGCGCTCAGCCAGCCACTGACCGCCACCGTCACCAGGCCGGTGATCGTATCCGCGATCAGGAAGATGGCCGCCGCGTTCAACGGCAGGGAGAAGCGCGCCTGCGCATAGACGATGATCAGGGGGGCCGTCCCCGCAGCCAGCAACAGGGCGATCCGTCCCAGAATGTAATGGCGGAACAACCGGTCGCTCTGCCAGACTGTCCGGATCTCCCGCCACCGTTCGCGCAGGCCACCCCCTGGAACCATCTGAACCTGCCCCGCCGGCTCCCGTACAAACTGCATGGACAGAACGCCCAGCAGCGTGGAGAGCGCCGCCATCCCGAAGAGCAGCGCGAAGTTGCGGGGAAAGGCCAGCGGAAAGTCTTCCATCAGCGCCCGGTTGACCAGCCAGCCAGCGGCCAGCGCCACCAGTCCACCCAGCGCCAGCCGCCAGCTATAAAGCAGGCCACGCATCCTCGGCGGCACTGTCTTGCCGACGACTTCGAAGAACGCCATCCCCGCCATTCCCCACAGCAACGGGTAAATCAGGAGGAAGATAAACAGAACAACGATCAGGGCCACGGAATCGGTCAGGAAAGCTGTGCCCAGGACCAGCACCAGCCAGATCAGTATCCGGAAGACGCTCACCGTGCGGTAAAAGGGCAGGACAAGCGCCAGGCGCTGGATCGTCCCGCTCACCCATAGTTGCGACAGCATAAAGCCGCCGCTCCACAGCGCCATCGGCATCCCCAGAATCACGGGATTGTCCGTGAGTTGCGACAGAAAGACAGTGAGCACCAGACTCGGGCTGACCAGGGTGTCAATGGCGCGGAAGGCGATGCCATTCAGCACCATGAGGGAAAAGTTGCGGCGCAGGTCTGGCCAGGAAGTCCATCCGTTGTTCACACCATCACTCCGGCTGAATGGTCAGGACAACGGTGCATATACACTGCACCGGATCAAGCTGCCAAGTGTAACGCAAATCCGTTTGGCAAACACCAGCGGCTGGGCTAGAATGGATGCGAAAAGTCAGGAATTAGTGTCCTTTTTGCCTGTGATCCTCCAGGAGGCGATATGTCGTCACTGTTTATCCGGCGCGCGGTAGTGGCGGTGCTTTCCGTGCTGGCCGGCGTGCTGGGCACCTGGCTCATCCTGCTGATTCTGGGCACCGATTGGGCGGAATTCGGGATTGAAGCGCTGATTGTCGTAATTGCCCTGGGGGTTGCCGCGATGATCTGGCTGGACTACTTCCTGAGCGCGGAGATCCTCCCGGAGTAGTCCGCTACCTTCCCGGAAAGTTCCCCGAAACAGTGACACCCCGCCGATCGTGCTGACTGGCGGGGTGTTCGTTTGCCCTTACTGGACGGAGCATCGCCCTAGGTCGAATGCAGCCGGATGTGCCGCGCTTCCTCCCGCACCACCCGGATCAACTCTTCGGTATCAATATCTTTGAGAAGATACTGGTTAACCCCCAGATGCGCAAAACTCAGCCGTTCATCTTCGCTGGCAAAACTGGTCAGGATTACGATCCGGGGGGGCGAGGCCATTTCCAGTACCTGACGGCAGAATTTCAGCGATCCGCCATCCCGCCGCTTACTCTCCAGGATCAGGACGTCCGGTCGTTGTTCGACCAGCGTTGTCATGGCCGCGTCAAAGCTCCCCGTAGCGCCGATGATCTGGATATCCTGCGCCCGCGACAGGCGGAGTACCAGAGCGCGCCGTACTGCAGCGTTTTCGTCCACCAGCAACAGGCGGACCGGGTCTTCTTTCATGCGCTCTTCTCCCTCGCCTCCTCAAACCAGACACGGCTCAGACAGCCGCGCGGAAGCGATGCTGTGCTCACTATAACAGGGGGCTTACGCCCGGAGGGAGTGATGTTCTTCCCCGGCCAAGTTGACGGGAATCATCGGATCAGGCCGGCCTGCCCGACGGAGCAATAAGACCAACACCCCCGGCGCAGGCCGCCTAAGAGAGGATTTGCTCCTTCTTGAAGGGGAACAGAGCGCGGATCGTTGTGCCCTGCATGGGCTGCGACTCCACTTCCAGCTGCCCGCCAACCGCCTGTGCCCGCAGAGTCATGTTGGCCAGGCCATGCCCCAGCAGGCGATCAATCTGATCCGGGTCAAAGCCGACGCCATCATCACAGACCAGCAGGCGCACATCGCGCTCCAGTCGCTCAACCACAACCTTCAACTCCGTCGCTGCCGCATGTTTCGCAGCGTTAGCCAGCGCCTCCTGCGCAATGTGGAAAAGCGCGGTACTCGTCCCCTCATCGAGAACCTCTTCGATGCCCGGCTCTACCCTGAGCTTGATCTCCACCAGCGTGTTGGCCCGGAACTCATGCACCAGCTGGCGCAGGCTCTCACTCAGGTCATGGACTTTCATGCGCTGCGGACGCAAATCCATGATGTAGTTGCGGATGTCGCGGATCGTCTGGTTGAGGGCGTCAATTGCATAGCGCAGGCGGTGGGAAGCTGCCTCAGGGTCATCCTCCAGCAGCAGAGCGCAGTGTTCCAGCGTCAGGCCCACAGCATAGATCGACTGGATGATCCCATCGTGCAGATCCATCCCGATCCGCTCACGTTCCTCCAGCACCGCCAGGCGGCGAACCTGCTGGTACAGGCGGGCGTTCTCGATGGCTACTGCCGCATACGAGGCCAGCGTCTCGATCAACACTTCATCGCCCGTGGTGAAGAGCGTACCATCACGCTTGTCGCACAGGTACAGGCTGCCGAGGACTTCCCCGCGGGCGACAATCGGCACCCCCAGGAAGTTCACCATCCAGGGGTGATTCTCAATGAACCCGACCGAGTACGGCGACTCATGCAGGTTATCCAGGCGCACCGTTTCCTGGGTGCGCAGGATGTACCCCAGCAACCCTTTGCCTTCCGGAGGATGAGCGATAGCCCGGCGCTCCTCTTCCGTGATGCCATCGGTGATGAACTGCTCCAGGCGGCCATGCGGGCCGGGAACGCCCAGCGCTGCATAGCGCGCGTTGACCAGCTCACGGGCAGTGATGGTGATCGTCTCCAGCACCCGCGACAGCGATAATTCGCTGGTGATGGCCAGCGCCGCTTTGTGAATGGCGCCCAGTTGCTGCCTGGTCAGGTGTGTATCCTTTTCAGCAACCATGGACAGATTATCTCCAGATTTACTACTGAGGCGTCGTGCGATCCCATTCCCAGCGCAGCAACGCCGCGAAAGTCTCCAGATCCGTGTCCCCGCTGACGCGTACCCGACGCAACAGGTGGATGTTGTCCGTCGTATGCTCGATGCCACCCTCGGTCACCACCGCCAGCCATACCCCGTACTCTGGCAGCACAGCCAGCGTCGCTTCATCCCAGCGCCCGGCAGGGTAGCAGAACAGGTGCACAGGCCGCCCCAGGTGAGCCTCAAGGCTCTCCAGGCTCCCCTTGATCTGGTAATGCAGGAATTCCAGGTCACGCCCCACCAGACTGGGATGATCCTTGGTATGGCTTCCAATGTCTATCCCCGCCGCGGCCAGTTCGCGGGTCTGGGCCCAGGTGAGGTAAGCCGGGTCTCCCGCGTCAAGCCGGGCTGTGATGACAAACACCGTAGCCCGGAAGCCAAATTCCTGCAGAATCGGAAAAGCATTCTCGTAAAAGTCCCGGTAGCCATCATCGAAGGTCAGCACCACCGGACGGGGCGGCAACGGGGTTCCCCAGCGCAGCGCCATATTCAGGTCATACAGGCTGACCGGCGTATAACCGCCCGCAGCCAGATAAGCCATCTGTGCCCGGAAGTCCTCCGGCGTTACGGAAAGGTCCTGGCGGTAGACATCGGCGTCCTCCGGCGGTGTGCTGATGTAATGGTACATCAGCACTGGCGCGGCGATGCGGCGCAGGGTGCCATCCCCGCCGCCACCGAGCATTTCTTCCACCAGTGGGCGGCCCAACATACCTGGCGCCACCGCCGCCTGAGCGCCGCCCAGCAGGCCCGGCCAGGCTCCCAGCAAGCGAGATAACGCCAGGGCGGTAATCGCAGCCCCGGCGGCAGCCAGCAACAAAAACGACGCCATGAGCCTGAGTGCACCCGGCGAGTGGTGGCGGGAACGCTGGTCGGTGATCATGATGCTGTTGTGTATTCCGCGCAGACAGGCTACGCTTCTTCTCCGGCGAACAACGTGGTACACTCAGTCCGGTCGATCACATGGCCCATTATACCATTTGTCATCACTTTTCCTATCAAAGTTCCCGTTTTTTGAGGCGCCGTGCTTAACGAACCGGATACCCACGACCTCAATCAGCGTAAACCCTCCCCTTCCGCCCCCCGGCTGGCGCCCCGCCTGCCTGCTGCTACACCGCCCCCGGCTCCCACACCGGTGCATCCGGATACACTGCTACGCGCCGGGATCGGGCTGGGTGCGCTCATGATCGCGATCGCCATCATCTGGGTCAACGGACTGCGGCGGGAGAATATCTGGATCGCCCTGCAGCTGGCCGATCTGTGGCAGGTTGTGCCCGGCCTGACTGTCGGCGCAGTCTTTGCCTGGGTGGTCTGGCGGGTCGGACAGCCGCTCCCTGCCACACGCCAGATCGTGCATCTGATCGAGCAGACCATCGATCTGAACGCCCTGCGCTTCCGTCACATCCTCTGGTTTAGCCTGCTGGCCGCAATCCCGGAGGAGATGCTTTTCCGTGGAGCGCTACAGACCAGCCTGGGGCTACTGGCTGCCGCGCTGATCTTCGGCGCATTGCACGCCCTGACCCGCCTGTACTTCCTGTACGCCACCGCTGCCGGGCTGCTGCTTGGTGTTTTGTTTCTGGTGGGCGGATCGCTCTGGCTGCCGATCGGCGCTCACTTCGCCATCGACCTGGTTATGTTCATGCTTATGCTTCAGCGTCAGCGCCAGCATCCGGCCTGATATCCCTCCTTCAGTAACCGGCCAGATTCCACACTGCAAAGGGTTGCCAGGCAGCCGGATCGGCGTTAATCTCCCCGGCATTCCAGTCTTTTCCATCTATAAAGTCCAGAACAAGGAAGCATGGTGCAATGGGCAAAGTGCGTGTTGCGATCATTGGCGTGGGCAACTGCGCCTCCGCGCTGGTTCAGGGCGTACATTACTACCAGAACGCCCGTGACGACGAGCAAGTCCCTGGCCTGATGCATGTCAACCTTGGCGGCTACCACGTCCGGGACATCGAGTTCTCCGCTGCCTTCGATATCGACGTGGAGAAAGTGGGCAAAGACCTTGGCGAGGCCATCTGGGCTGGCCAGAACAACACCATCAAGTTCGCGGAAGTCCCCCGCAAGCTCGGTGTACCTGTTCACCGGGGCATGACTCACGACGGCCTGGGTACGTATCTGGCCCGCAAGATCACCAAGGCCCCCGGTTCCACCGCCAACATTACCGAGATCCTCAGGGATACAAAGACCGATGTCGTGGTCAACTTCCTGCCGGTGGGTAGTGAACAGGCGACCAAGTGGTATGTGGAGCAAATCCTCAATGCCGGCTGCGCCTTCGTCAACGGCATCCCGGTGTTCATCGCCCGTGAGCGATACTGGCAGCAACGCTTTGAGGAACGTGGCTTGCCCATGATCGGCGATGACGTCAAGAGCCAGGTTGGCGCAACGATTGTTCACCGTGTGCTGACCAACCTATTCAACGATCGTGGCGTCAAGCTGCTGCGCACCAGCCAGTTGAACGTCGGCGGCAATATGGACTTTTACAACATGCTGGATCGCTCCCGTCTGGAGAGCAAAAAGGTCAGCAAGACCAACGCGGTGACCAGCCAGCTCCCCTACCAGTTACCTGACACGGATGTGTACATCGGGCCAAGTGATTACGTGCCGTGGCTGACCGATCGCAAATGGGCGCACATCCGCCTGGAAGGCGCGGCCTTCGGCGATGTGCCGTTGAACCTGGAGTTGAAGCTGGAAGTCTGGGACAGCCCCAACAGCGCGGGCGTGATCATCGATGCAGTGCGCTGTGCCAAGCTGGGGCTGGATCGCGGCCTGTCCGGCACACTGGAAGCGCCCAGCGCCTACTTCATGAAGTCTCCACCCGTTCAGGTTCCGGACGATCTGGCCCGGAACGCCACTGAAGCATTCATCCAGGGCAAGATTGGCGCCAGGATCGCCGATCAGGGTGGCGGCCAGCAGGCCAGTTTCCCGGCGTAGAATCAAAACCGGGGCGTTCCCGTGGAATGCCCCGGTTTGTTTTCTTGCCCTGCCCGTCGATTAGCCGAGCGTATTCTCCTGCGGGATCAGGTCCAGCCGGTGACCAACCACCTCGAAGGCACGCAGGGCGCGATCAAGATGCGCTTCCTCGTGCGTCGCCATGTAACTGGTGCGCAGCAGGCTCTTGTTAGGCGGCACACCCGGCGGAACAACGGGGTTGGTATACACCCCTTCTTCGATCAGCGCCGCCCAGGTCAACACCGTCCGGTACTGATCGCCGATGTAGACCGGGATCACCGGCGTGTTGCTGGCGCCGGTGTCATAGCCGAGCTTGTGCAGGCCAGCCCGCATATATTCCGCATTGTGCCACAGCTTCCTGACCCGCTCCGGCTCATTTTCGATGATATCCACGGCGGCCAGAACCACGGCCACATTGGCCGCTGGCAGCGCCGCACTGAACATCAGCGCACGGGCGTGATGCTGGATGTAGTGGATGATCTCGGCGTTCCCGGCAATGAAGCCACCGATCGAGGCAAAGCTCTTGCTAAACGTCCCCATGATCAGGTCAACTTCATCCGTCACGCCAAAGTGAGCGGCTGTCCCCCGACCGTTACCCAGCACGCCCAGGCTATGAGCATCATCGACCATGATCCGGGCGCCATAGCGGCGGCTGATCTCAATGATCTCCGGTAGAGGCGCGATATCGCCGCCCATACTGTACACACCATCGACAACCACCAGCTTCCCGGCATCGCGGGGTAGCTTGCTCAGGACACTCTCCAGACTGTCCAGATCGTTGTGGCTGAAGCGCCGCATTGTCCCCAGAGACATCATGCAGCCGTCAACGATACTGGCATGATCTTCCTTGTCGATGATCACGTAGTCACCCTTGCCGACGACCGCTGTGATCGTGCCGACATTGGTCTGGTAGCCGGTTGGGAAGACCAGAGCGGCTTCTTTGCCCACAAATCTGGCCAGCCGCCGGTCAAGTTCCAGGTGCAGTTCCAGCGTGCCATTCAGGAAGCGCGAGCCGGTCACACTGGTGCCATAGCGGTCGATGGCATCTTTGGCAGCCTGACGCAGTCTGGGATGTGTGGTCAAACCCAGGTAATTGTTAGACCCGATCATGACCACTTCCTTGCCCTCAAAATAGGCCACCGAACCTTCCGTATCGCTCAGGGGTCGGAAATAGGGATAAATCCCCAGTTCCATGGCCTCCTTCGCCAGGGTGAACTTGGCCGCCTTTTCAAAAATGTCGGCCATCGGCGCTGAAGGGTCAGCGGGCACAGAAGCCTCGCTGGAATTGGCCAGAATATCCACAGAGTCAGTCATTGGAGAATGCCCCTTCCATGAATAAAGTCACGGGGTTTGACGGTCAGTTGGATGTCTGCATGACCCGCAGACAAGGGCCGCCGGTTGATCAACAATTCATTGTACCAGCCCGCACCCAAAACCGGTAATCAATTTTGCACAACCAGCCCTTAGAACCAGAAGCCCTCCAGCCAGTCCAGATACGCCCGTAGTACCTCCGGCGTCATGCGCACCGCCGCTTCGATCCCGTTCGGGGAGAACGCGTAAGCGTGAATGTTGTACTTGCGCACCACAAAGATCATGTAGTCCCGTTCCCAGCGCGCCCGGCTCCACAGGAAGGCAATGCCCTGCTCACGGCGCATCAGTTCCAGCCAGCGCCGCCGATCCACCTCCGGCAGGTTGCTCAACGTAAAGCGCAGGGTCAGCATCGACCCCAGGGTGTAACTCAACTCCAGCACGCCCGTGATCTTGTTGAAATCAACGATCAGGCTGGCCCCTTTGTCCTGGGTCATCAGTTCCGCCGTGCCCCGGGAAGCCGTTCCCGGATCAGCAGGCCGCAACGCGATCTGGGCCATCAGCGGCGCGTTACTGAAGCGTCGGCCAAGCTCCACATCCAGGTCGATCTCACCGGCAAAAAAGCGCTGCAGAATAGCAGGCGCCGAACTCTGGATGCGCTGATGGTGGCCGGAGAGCATCAATTCGTGCTGCAGCAGATCCAGGGTATTCTCCACCGGATCGGCCCGGCCATCAGCTTCGCTGCCCCACACCGGCGGATCCGGGGAAGCGCTCCCGGAAGAATAGCGATCGGTCATGATCCTCTGTGCTTTCCGACCCGCATGATCCGGCCCAGCAGATAGCCCACCGGCTAGCCAGCCGGGGCAAAGGTCTTCTCGTAAACGCGGAAGCGATTGTAAATCTCGCCCCCCACCAGCTCACTGATCTGATTCATGGCCAGGTTATCATCCAGCACCCAGCCAAAATCGCCTTCCGTGAACCCGGCCTGCACCGCCGGTTCCACAACCGCCATGTACAGCATAGCGTCAATGCCCGTCCCATGATACCGGTCAATCACCCCCAGGAAGGGCACACGGGTACGGTTGACCTTAGGCCGCACCTTCCAGTGCCACAACACTCTGAGCAACGTCAGGATTTCGGGAGTATCCGGGTGGGGCCGGGCGTGCTTGATCGCCTGGTTGAGATCCGGGAAGAGCATGATAAACCCGGCTGGCTCTCCGTTGATCTCCGCAATGAAGATGAAATCCGGCTGCAGGAAGCGCTTGAACTGGTTGAAAAGTGCCTCAATTTCCTCCCGCGTTGGCGGCACAAATCCCCAGTTGTCCTTCCAGGCGTTGGTATACATACGGTAAAGCATATCCAGATCAGCATCGAAGTGTCTGAGATCGGGATTGCGCAGGGTGATGTTGCGCCGCTTCTTCTGCTTCTCCATGACGCGGATGATCTTCTCCGGCACATTCGCCCCGCGCATGGCCTCCGCGGCGATGCGGTAGGACAGCAGATCCATCACGCCCCGATAACCCAGTTCCTCGATATACGTCTTGTAGTAAGGCCGATGATGGGGGTAGAGCAGGACGTGTGGGCTGTCGAAGTAATCCACCTGCAGGCCGAACTCATCCAGGTCTCCAAAACTGGCTGGCCCGCGTATCCCATCATACCCCTTCGCCCGCACCCATTCCTCAGCCGTGTGCAGCAGGGCATGGGCTGCTTCGCGGTCATCCATCACGTCAAACAGACCAAACCAGCCGATATGTTCGTGGTGGTATTCGTTGTGACGCGGATTGATGAACGCCGCGATACAGCCGACCGGTTCCGCCCCACGCCAGGCGAGAAAGTATTCCACTTCCAGGTAGTCGGTCAACGGACTGCGTTCAGGATGTAGCTTATCCTTGCGCATTGAGACCAGCGGCGGTACCCAGTGAGGATCGTCCGCATAGACTTTCCACGGCAGGCGCAGGAACGCCTCCTGCTCCGAGGGTGACGAGACGCGGCGAACAGAAACTGGAGCGGTCATAGTCAGTCCATCCTTGCCATCATACCTGAGCGCGGGCCATCCCGCCCGGCCTGCGGACGTAGCGTCGTCGCGCCGAATATGCGGGATACGGCGCACCGCTTATATGATACCAGCAACGTTGCCAAACTTGTATCTCTCACCATATCTAGAGTAAATAGATATAAAAAATAATATTATAGAATCATTAGTATATGTTTGACAGAGTCCGGGATTCCGGTCTAGAGTGTAAAGAACCGCGTAGAGATTCTGGATTTCTTGTTCCGGAGGTTCCGATGAGACCACCCAAACGGGCGATGTATCGCATGCCCTGGTCGTTGAATGATAACCCGATCGGCTGGCTGGAAATCACGGACAGGTGCAACATCTACTGCCGGGGGTGTTACCGCCGCAACCTGACCGGTCACAAACCACTTGAGCAGATCAAAGAGGAGATACGTTTCTTTAAGGAATGGCGCAACTGCGACAACATCTCCATTGCCGGCGGTGAGCCGCTAATCCACCCGGACATCCTGGAGATTGTCGCGTTCATCCGCCAGCTGGGCATGAAGCCGCTCATCCTGACCAACGGCGTGCGTCTGACCGACGACCGACCCTTCCTGCGCGAGTTGAAGCGAGCCGGTACATTCGGCTTTACCCTGCACATTGACAGCGAACAGCAACGCCCCCACTGGAAGGGCAAGAGCGAGGAAGATTTGCTGGCCTTGCGTCTGGCTTATGCCCGCATGATCCATGAGGAAGGCGGGCTGCACTGCAGCATCGGAGCAACCATCTATCCGGCTAATCTGGGGGATATCCCCATGCTTATCCGCTGGGCAGGGGAGCACGCCGATCTAATCCAGGGCATGATCTTCATCGCCTTCCGCGGCGCGCCACAGGACGCTGCCTTCGACTACTATGCCGGCGGACGCCGCCTGGATGCCCTCGAGGTCAGCTACACTGTCGAGGATACCAGCGAGATCGAGATCACCTCCGCCGACATCTACGAGAAGATCAAAGAAGCGTGCCCCGAATACGAGCCAAGCGCCTACCTGGGCGGTTCCCAGACCCACCACGCCATCAAATGGCTGCTCGCTGCCCGCCTCGTTGGCAAGGGCAACCGCGTGTACGGTTCGCTGGGGCCGAAAGCGATGGAACTGGTGCAGACCTTCCACCACCTCTTCCTGGGAACCTACATGGGCTATACCAGCCTGTGGCGCTTCCCCAAGATCGCGTTCCTGGCCCTGGGGGCGTTTGACCGGGGCATCCGCCAGGCGCATGGGGCCTACTGGCGCGACATCCTCCGCAATCCGTTGCGGGCCTTACGACCGGTCTACGCCCAGAGCATCGCCATCATCCAGGCCCCCGATCTGCTGCCCGATGGCCGCCAGGATATGTGCGACAGTTGCCCGGACATGACCGTCTGGAACGGCACGCTGGTGCACTCCTGCCGGATGGACGAATGGCGGCTGTACGGCTCCTACCTGGTCGCCCAGCCCCACCCGGTTGAGGAGGCCACACCAGAACCGGAGATCATCGCCAGCAACCGCTAACGCCCCGCACACACAGCAAAGCCCGGCTCCGCGCCGGGCTTTTGCCTGCCCTACCCTTCCACAAA
>FWPV01010089.1_pt1 | contig 15648 bp, 12 predicted proteins | sample 2228371 | NCBI WGS metagenome assembly FWPV01 (sample SAMEA103939776, study PRJEB20133) | metagenome | reverse complement strand
TTTTTAGAGGAAATTACGCATTAAACCCGGAGCTGTCATTAGGAATCCCGCTGGCATGAGACGATCTGACGACATCCACGCCCGAAAAAGATTTTGTAAGGTTTTCTTACTTTTATGGAAAAGAAGAAATTCTTACAAAATATTAATCGCCCGGTTATCGGGGAAAAAATCTAATGAGTTTTTTGGTTAAAATAATCTCTCAATGACATCATCCTGTCGGGCCTTATTCCTTTTTCAGTTTGCTTCAACGTGCAGCATTCTGTATAAATATCATGTTCAAAGAAAAAAGTGTAATTATTCTGAAATGCTTCATGAAGAAATTCCTCACGTTCTTTCATCGAAACAAGGGGTTGTGTGTCATAACCGCAAACCCAGGCTACGGGAATATGAGCAGTGGTAGGAAACAGGTCTGATACATAAACCAGCGTATGACCGTCATCTGTGTGAATTAATGGTATTGCCATACCGGCAGTGTGGCCATAGAATAAACGTATTTCCATTGCCCGGAACAGAAAAGAAGAATGCTCAATAAATCTCAACTGATTGTTCTCGATAAGTGGTATATAATTCTCTTTGAAAAACGAGGCTTTTTCACGTGCATTAGGTTTAACAGCCCACTCCCACTGGTCTCTGCTTACCCAGTAAGTTGCTTCAGGAAAAGCAGGCTTCAGCGTATCGCTATGCGTATCATTTATCACTGCACCGCCGCAATGATCAAAATGCAGGTGCGTTAATACAACATCGGTGATTGCTTCAGGTGCAATACCTTCTTCCTTTAATGACAATTCAAGCGAATCAGCGCCATTTAAATAATAGTGGCTAAGAAATTTTTCATCCTGTTTTGTTCCTATCCCCGCATTAATCAGTATTTTCCTCGTGTCATCCTCAACCAGGAGGCATCGCATACTGAGGTTACAAAGATTATTGGCATCGGCAGGGTATGCCTTCTGCCACAGGGTTTTAGGAACTACGCCAAACAATGCTCCCCCGTCAAGTTTGAAATTCCCGGTTTCAATTTTACGGATGTTCATAATTGATTACTAAAATAATGTTAAGCAAAACAAATATAAAAGCAAATGTAATTGAAAAAGAAAAAGTAGGTCAGTGAAAAAGTGGTAGAGTAATTTTATCAATAACACAAACAAAATTTTTAGGTTTGCAATTTGATAATAACTATTAAATATGCAAAAGGTTCATTTTATTGCTGTTGGCGGCGCAGCCATGCATGCGCTGGCTATTGAGCTTAAGAACAAAGGATATTCGATTACCGGTTCAGATGATGAAATTTTTGAACCCTCACGCTCGCTCTTAGCCACGCACGGATTACTGCCTGAAATGCCCGGATGGTTCCCCGAAAAAATTACTTCTGACCTTGATGCCGTAATCCTTGGAATGCATGCACATGCCGACAATCCCGAATTACAGGAAGCGCTGAAAAAAGGTATTCCTATTTATTCGTATCCGGAATTTCTGTATGAACAAACAAAAAACAAAAAAAGGGTAGTTATAGCCGGAAGTCACGGAAAAACAACCATTACAGCTATGGTCATGCACGTTCTCAGGCAAAACCATGTGAAATTTGATTACCTTGCCGGCTCTCGTATTGAGGGCTTTAATAACACGGTAGGACTGAATGACGAAGCAGAGATAGCCGTTTTTGAAGGCGATGAATACCTCGCTTCAGCCATTGATAAAAGACCAAAATTTCATATTTATAAACCTCACATTGCCCTGATAAGCGGTATTGCATGGGATCATATAAATGTTTTTCCAACATTTGAGAGTTACAAAGAACAATTCAGCACATTCATCAATAATTTGCCTGATGACGGGTTGCTTGCATACTGCAAGCATGACGCCATATTATCGCAATTGGCCAGCCAATCTGTGTCACGGGCAAAGAAAATTCCTTATAAAACACATGATTATATCGTTGAGCATGAAAAAACATTTTTATTGACCGAAGGGCGTAAAGTGCCTCTTGAAATATTCGGGCAGCATAATTTGCAAAATATCAGTGGCGCCAAAATAATCTGTGAAGCGCTTAATATCAGTAGTAACGGTTTTTATGAATCTGTCTCAGGCTTCAAAGGAGCAGGTAAGCGGCTTCAACTGCTGAACCGGAATGACGAAACTGCTGTTTTTCTCGATTTTGCTCATTCGCCATCAAAAGTAAAAGCTACAATTGAGGCAGTGAAAGAACAATTCCCAGCTAAAAAGCTGATAGCCTGCTTTGAACTACATACGTACAGCAGCCTTACAAAATCATTTTTATCTCATTATCATCAAACCATGAAAAATGCTGACGAGGCAATAGTGTTTTATAACCCTGAAACCATTAAGCATAAAAGGCTTGAACATATTTCACCTGAAGAAATCTATAAAGCCTTTGGCAAAAAAGGATTAAAAGTATTCACTTCTCCGAATGAATTGCGTGATTATCTTGACAGTATCAATTATCATATGAAAGTCCTCTTATTAATGAGTTCGGGAAATTTCGGCGGAATAAATTTTCATCAACTTGCTGAAACAATTTGCCGAAAAAATCAGTAGAATTAAATATATACCTGAATTTTTTAACCTGCACTTAAAACTACACAAATTATGGAAATAAAAGGAACTGCTGTCAAATCCATTCCGGAATTCATCAAAACCAACCATCTCGGTATATATAACGATTGGCTTGAATCATTACCGGAATCATCAAAACAGGTGTTTCAGAATCCCATCCTGCCTTCAAGTTGGTACCCTATGGATGTTGCAGCCACTATTCCCACCAAAAAACTGGGAGAACTTTTATATAATGACCCGCTGAAGGGCGCATGGCAAAGTGGCAGATACAGCGCTGATATTGCGTTAAAGGGTATCTATAAATTTTTCATTCAGGCTGCATCTCCGTTTTTTATTATCAACAGAGCCGGTAAGGTGCTTTCAACCTATTACCAGCCATCAGAAATGAAAGTGGTTGATAAAGGCGATAACTGGGTAATTCTTCATATAACACATTTTGAAGAACCTAACGATATTATTGAGAACCGTATAGGCGGATGGATTGAACGGGCTCTTGAAATACATGGTGTTGCATCAGCAGACGTGGAGATATCCAAATCACTTACCCGCGGAGATAAAGTAACCGAATTCAAGGTTAACTGGAAGTATTCATAAAACGCTGAATACTATGCTATTGACGCCACAAGAACAAAAAATCAAACCCCGATTAGTCATCAGCAATAAGGTTAACTAATAATTTTCCCGAATAATCGTGACATGCGGCTATAGAAAAACTTAAATTGTAAGCATCTGCGATTACAATATTTGGTTTTTCTGAAGCAATTTGTCATAGTATAAACCACATAATCTGCAACTTATACTAAATGAATTCTGATGACAAAAATAAAAAAAAATGGCTAATAAGAAATTTGGTTTAAATACTATTGTAAGGAAAAAAAAATATTTTACCTTTGCATTCCCAATTTTAACTAAATAATTTGGTCCGTTCGTCTAGGGGTTAGGACGCAAGGTTTTCATCCTTGTAACAGGGGTTCGATTCCCCTACGGACTACAACCAAAGCCGTCGGAACAGACGGCTTTCTTATTTTCTGTCAATTTGTCGCTTTTTTATTCATGGCAAATTATTTGTAAAATATTGAAAATACTCAGTGTAAAATATATTTAAGGATATGGTTAAAAAGGAAAATATTGAAAAAGACAAGCCCGAAAAAGAACAACCGGAAAAGGAACAACACGAAAAGGAAGCTCAGCATGCCAGAAAACACAAGAAAACTGATTCAAAGCAAGCTGACTCTTCCAGCAAAAATCACGACGAAGAAATAGAAAAGCTGAAAAAAGAAATAAAGGAAAAAGAAGAAAAGCTTAATGAGCTTCAGGATAAATACTTGCGGCTTATAGCAGAATTCGATAATTATCGCAAACGCACATTAAAAGAAAAGTCGGAGCTTATTAAAACTGCAGGTGAAGAAATTCTGATAAAAATTCTGCCTGTTGTGGATAATTTTGAGCGGGGATTAAAAGCCATGGAACAATCACAGGATTTGGCCTCACTTAAAGAAGGAGTATTGCATATTTACAATAATTTCAAGGATTTTATGCAACAACAGGGTATTAAGGAAATCAATACGATGAATGAGCCGTTTAACATTGATTTGCATGAAGCTGTCACTACCATTCCGGCCCCGAATGAAGAACTTAAGGGGAAAATTGTTGATGTAATCGAAAAAGGATATACCTTGCATGACAAGGTAATACGTTATTCGAAAGTAGTGATTGGTGAATAATATATAGTCAAGGATATTTGATAATCCGAAAAAAATGGCAAAAAGAGATTATTATGAAATACTGGAAGTTCCGAGGAATGCTTCACAGGAAGAAATAAAAAAAGCCTATAGGAAGCAGGCACTGAAATACCATCCCGACCGTAATCCGGGCAATAAAGAAGCCGAAGAAAAATTCAAGGAAGCTGCCGAGGCTTACGAAGTACTAAGCGATGAACAGAAACGTGCCCGTTATGACCAGTTTGGACATGCCGGCCTAAGCGGAGCTAACGGAGGTTTTAGCGGACACGGGATGACCATTGAGGATATTTTTGCCCAGTTTGGCGATATCTTTGGCGACTTTGGCTTCGGAGGTTTCGGAGGGTTCACCGGCCGCTCGAGGGGAGGAGGTCAAAGAGTTAACAGGGGGTCAAACCTACGTGTAAAAGTTAAACTTACTCTTGAAGAGATAAATAAAGGCGTTGAGAAAAAACTTAAGGTATCAAAATATGTAACTTGCGATGCCTGCTCGGGAACGGGCGCTTCAGGCGGAAACGCATATTCTGCATGTTCCACCTGCCGCGGGACAGGACATGTAACAAGAATAACCAATACCTTCCTTGGGCAAATGTCAACTACACAGGTTTGTCCTTCATGTGACGGAGAAGGCAGGGTTATCAAGTCAAAATGTCACAAATGCGGGGGTGAAGGTGTAATCAGAGGGCAGGAGGTGATTCCGGTCAGAATTCCTGCCGGAGTTGCTGAAGGAATGCAGCTATCGGTAAGCGGCAAAGGCAATGCCGCCAGAAGAGGAGGCATCAACGGCGACCTGCTTGTTATTATTGAAGAAGAAAAACATCCTGAACTTATCAGAGAAGGCAACGACCTGTTATACAATCTTAACCTGTCGTTTGCACAGGCCGCAATGGGCGGGCAAGTAGAAGTGCCAACCATCGACGGAAAAGTGAAAATAAAAATAGAACCGGGGACACAACCGGGTAAGATACTGCGCTTAAGAGGGAAAGGCCTGCCTGAAGTGAACAGCTATGGCCATGGCGACCTGCTCGTCAGTGTCAATGTGTGGATACCTAAAATCCTATCAAAAGAAGAAAAGAAAATACTTGAAAAACTCGATGAATCACCCAACTTCAAACCACCCAAAGGCAGTCCGGATAACACTTTTTTTGACCGTATGCGAAACTATTTTGAATGATTTGCCTAAATTTGACCAAATCTGAAAACAACATATCAATGCCGAAACAGGATTTTTTCATAGCCCGTAATATTGTAAAACATTACGCATCACAAACTGCACTCGATAATGTTTCCGTTAATATTCCCGAAGGCTCTATATACGGACTTTTAGGGCCAAACGGCGCCGGGAAAACCACATTGTTGCGAATAATTAATCAGATTATCGCCCCTGATGAAGGCGAATTACTTATCGAAGGCCGCAAAATCAGCTTCGACGACCTGTATAACATTGGCTACCTCCCTGAGGAAAGAGGCCTCTATAAGAAAATGAAAGTCGGCGAACAGGCTCTTTATCTCGCACGGATTAAAGGAATGAGCAAGCGCGATGCACTCACCAAACTCAAATACTGGTTTGAAAAATTCGAAATTCAGGCCTGGTGGAATAAAAAACTCGAAGAGCTTTCAAAAGGCATGCAGCAAAAGGTACAGTTTATCACCACCATATTGCATGATCCCAAACTGCTGATATTTGATGAACCATTTAGTGGCTTCGACCCAATAAATACCAACCTGCTGAAAAAAGAAATACTCAATCTGAAAAAGAACGGTGCTACCATCTTATTCTCCACACACGACATGGGTTCAGTTGAAGAGCTTTGCGATTATATAACACTGATCAACAAATCAAAAGTTATTCTTCAGGGTGAGGTAAATGACATCAGAATGCGATACAAGGAAAATGTTTTTGAAATTGGTTACAAAGGCAACCCTGCAAATGTAATGCCTTTGCTTGATGGCAGTTTTAAAATCATTGAACAAAGGGAGGAAAAACAAACTAACTTTGTGAAAATAAAAGCAGATAAAGATTTCTCAGGCAACGACATCCTGAAACGTATTTTACCGGTGGCTGAAATAACTTCATTCAATGAAGTAATACCCGGCATGAACGAAGTTTTCATTAACGTTGTCCACTCACAGCATAAATAATACCGCAACTTATGAATAAAACCTTTTTAATTATTGCCCGTGAATATATCACACGTGTCAGAAAAAGGTCATTTATACTAATGACTTTTCTGGGACCCGTGCTATTTGCAGCATTAATTGTTTTACCCGGTATGCTTACTACCTATGAAGATAAAGAAGTAAAAACTTATGCTGTTGTTGAATACAACGTTTTTGGCAAACCTGTGCCCGATTCGCTGCAGTTTTTCAAAGATGTCATCCCTGATAAGGATAATATAAAATTTGTTTATTTAAATAATACGCAAATTCAGGATGTACTGAAAACATATGATGCGGGTATATACGATGGTATTCTGTTTCTCAGCCAAAACATTATTTCGGCAGGGCGCGAAGCCTATGTTGACCTCTATTACCGGAAACCACCTTCTTTAGGGGTTGAGATGCATATATCCAAATCGCTTGAAAAGCATATTTTTAACAACAAACTTATTATCAACAAAGTACCTGCTGATGCCATCCAGTCATTTGAAACAAAAATAAACCTGAAAAGAATTAACTGGAAAAACTGGCAGAAAGGTGGTGTCGAAGATACTACCGATTTGCAGCGGCTACTAGGGTATATCTGCGGATTTTTAATCTATTTGTTTTTGTTTATGTTTGGCTCGCAGGTTATGCGTGGTGTGCTCGAGGAAAAAACAAGCCGTATTGTTGAGGTAATCGTTTCAAGTGTTAAACCATTCCAGCTAATGATGGGTAAAGTAATTGGCATAGGGCTAACAGGCCTTACACAATTTATGGCATGGTTAATTCTTACATTCGGCATTTCTGTAGCTGCCCAGCAAATACTCCGGCCTGAAATCCCAACACAAAAAACAGAACAGGCTGCCCCGGCAAGCATTATGGAATCAGGAGTCAGCCAGGTTCAATACGACAATAATAAAGAAGATATTGTTACAGGCTTTTTTAAACAATTAAAACAAATTAACTTCCTGCTTATTATCGGTATGTTCATCTTTTATTTCATTGGCGGATATATTCTTTATGGTTCATTATTTGCCGCAATAGGCGCTGCATCAGATAACGAAACAGATACACAACAGTTTATTTTTCCTGTTACAATTCCGTTAATTATCGGACTTTTTGTGATGATTAATACTTTCCTGAATCCTTCGGGAAAGCTCGCCATATGGTTTTCAATTATTCCTTTTACCTCTCCCATTGTTATGATGGCCCGTATTCCTTTTGGCGTACCACCGTTGAGTCAGCTAACTGCATCTGTATTACTGCTCATTATTACCTTTCTCGCCACAACCTGGTTTGCAGGAAAAATATACCGGACAGGCATTCTGATGTATGGTAAAAAAGTTTCCTACAGGGAAATATGGAAATGGTTGAAGTATTAATATCATAGTAAAATTTTTGAATAAAAAAAATTTTACTTATTTTAGCTTTCCGTAAACTATTGAGAAGCAAAGCGTTCCCGAATATCGGGATAATTTGGAGTAAAAGAACACTTCATGTATGAAGTAGTTTTTTTCTTTTTGAAATATAAATACTTTACATCATCGTCAAACCGCTAAAACTTATGCGTATTGCCATACTCGACCTGGGGACAAACACATTTAACCTGCTGGTGGCAGAAACCAATCCTGATAAAAAGTACCAGATTTTATACAATAATAAAATTCCGGTTAAACTTGGCAAAGGCGGGATTGATAAGCGCGAAATAAAGTCAGATGCAATGCTGCGAGGCATTAATGCTATAGAAAAACATTTACAAACAATAAAAGAGCTGAAAGCCGATAAAATTATGACATACGGCACTTCGGCAATTCGCACTGCCAGAAACGGCGATCAGTTCATTAAATCAATCAATGAAAAATTCGGAATCACAGTTGAAATTATCAGTGGAGAAAGAGAAGCCGAACTAATATATTACGGAGTAAGACAGGCTGTAAATCTGGGTGATGAAAAATACCTTATCCTTGACATCGGCGGTGGAAGTAATGAAATGATCATTGCCGATGACCGGCAGATTTTCTGGAAAAAAAGTTATCCGCTTGGAGTAGCCCGATTAATAGAAAAATTTAAGCCTTCCGATCCTATGACAATAGAGGAAATTGAATTCATTTCAAACTACCTTGAGGAAAAAATGGTTGATTTTTTTGAAGAATTCCGACGACATAAAATTTCAACCCTTATCGGGGCTTCGGGATCATTTGAAACATTTACAGCTATGATCAGAGAGGAAACAAATGCCGAAACCGAAACAGGCTTTCTCCCTCAGGCAGTTGAAATTGACCTTTCTGAGTTTGAGAACCTTTATCAACGCCTTATTAATTCTACACTTAAAGAACGTAAACAAATGAAAGGCCTTGAATCACACAGGCTCGACATGATTGTTACCGCTGCCCTGCTGGTTAAATTTTTAATGAGTAAACTCAAGCTGCAGCGCATCATACAATCAAATTTTGCTTTAAAAGAAGGAGCGCTTTGGGAAATTATTCAATCATAGTATTGTATAATTTAATCCAAAATTGAAAGGAAATTGAATAATACAGAACTATGATAAATCATTTGATTAATTTTATCAGCGTAAAAAATTTCAATTATTTATATGGCTGAAATACTGGTCATTGACGACGAAAAAAGCATCCGGAACACTCTTCAGGAAGTGCTTGAATATGAACAGCATAAGGTAGCGCTGGCTACAAACGGACAGGAAGGTATTGAATTGTTTGAGAATGGCAATTTCGATATTGTACTTTGCGATATTAAAATGCCCGGAATGGACGGTATGGAGGTGCTTGATACGCTTATGAAGAAATCACGCGACATTCCTGTTATCATGATTTCGGGGCACGGGAACATTGATACTGCCGTTGAGGCTATTAAAAAAGGAGCATACGATTTTATTGAAAAACCGCTTGACCTGAACAGGTTGCTGGTTACAATCCGCAATGCTACCGAACGCATTGAACTGGTAACCGAAACAAAAATACTTAAGAGAAAAATCAACAAAGCCTATGATATTGTCGGAGAATCGCAGGCAATTATTAAAGTGAAAGAAATGATTGAAAAAGTGGCTCCTACTGATGCCCGGGTTTTAATAACAGGTGACAACGGAACCGGAAAAGAACTCGTTGCCCGCTGGTTGCATGAAAAAAGTCCCAGGGCAGGAATGCCTTTTGTTGAAGTAAACTGTGCAGCTATTCCATCTGAACTGATTGAAAGCGAATTGTTTGGCCATGAAAAAGGTGCATTCACTTCAGCTATAAAGCAACGCAAAGGCAAATTTGAACAGGCGCATGGTGGAACACTTTTCCTTGATGAAGTGGGTGACATGAGTCTCGCAGCTCAGGCAAAAGTATTACGGGCTCTTCAGGAACATAAAATAACCCGTGTTGGAAGCGACAGGGATATTGAAGTGGATGTGAGGGTTATAGCAGCAACCAATAAGAATATGAAAGCGGAAATAGAAAATAAAACTTTCCGTGAAGACCTATACCACAGGCTTTCGGTAATTATCATCCACGTGCCTGCACTGGCCGAAAGAAAAGAAGATATCCCCTTGCTGGCCGAACATTTTAATGAATTGATCTGCGGAGAATACGGGAAACCGAAGAAAATTATCAAACCTGATGCAATAACCGAACTGCAAAAACTTCCGTGGACCGGAAACATACGTGAATTCAGAAATGTGCTTGAACGGCTTTTTATTTTATGCGATAAGGAAATAACAGGAGAAGACGTTAAAGCATACGCTCAACCGATAAACAGGTAAACAGACTAATTGCTGTATAGAAGATATAATTCTGCTCCTTTTCAACCAATGATTAACTTGTAATTTAAAAATTTTGTTAGCAAATTAGGCGTTTATTTAATGTTATGTATTTAAGTATTATAATTCCCTGTTACAATGAAGAGAATAATATCGGAAAAGTGTTGGACAAGTTATACTCACTTACCTTCCCTGAATGTATAGAAGCATTCGAAGTTATTGTTATTGACGACCATTCGGCAGATGATTCCTTTAAAATTGTTGAGGAGTATGCCAAAAAATATCATAATTTGCAATTATACAGGCATGAAGTAAATAATGGAAAGGGAGCTGCCGTTCATTTTGGTTTTCAGGTTGCACATGGAGATGTTTTCTTAATTCAGGATGCTGACCTTGAGTTAAGTCCTGATGATATTCCGGCCATGATTGGGGCTATGCAAAAGTTAAATGTTGAGTTTATCAACGGATCGAGATATTTACCGGGGGCGTTGCGCCCGCTTTCATCTTACCGGCGTTATCTGGCCAATCGTCTTTTTACATTTCTGACTTCTGTTTTAATTAATGTCAAACTAACCGATATGGCTTGCGGATATAAAATGATTCACAGAAATCTTGTTCAAAAGTTGCAACTCCGGAAAAAAAGGTTTGGCTTTGAGGCTGAATTGATCATAAAGGCATTAAGAATAAAAAGAAATAATATTGTTGAAGTACCTGTACAATATTTCCCAAGAAATATGGGTGAAGGGAAAAAGATGAAAAACAAAGATGCCCTGAAAATTTTATGGAATATTATTAAATACGGATTGTTAAAAATCAATTGAGATGAACAACATCAAGCATATTACCCTTTCAAAGCTTACTTTATGCCTGTTATTTATTATCCTTATCTGGGTAAATTTTATTATTGCCAACTGGAAAAAGAAAGACAGGGTTATTGAATGGGATGTAAAATCATACTATGCTTATCTGCCTGCTGCTTTTATATATCATGATATAACCCTTTCTTTCCGAAATGACAAACCCGAATATTTAGAATGGTTTTGGGCAAGGCCTGCTCCAAATGGTAGTCTGGTTATACTTACAAGTATGGGCATGTCTATTTTGTACAGCCCGTTTTTCTTTATTGCACATTTCTATACCAGCCTGTTCTCACCCGAAGACGCAACCGGTTATTCACCGCCTTATTCCTTTATGTTGGTTATGAGCACTATTTTTTATACAATGATTGGCCTATTATATCTGCGAAAATTATTATTGTTTTTTTTCAAGGATATAATAGTTTCTCTGTTACTTATTGCCATTTTTTTAGGAACCAACCTGTTCTGTTATTCAACTACACATTCTGTTTTATCTCATGCATACAGTTTCAGTATTATAGCGGTTTTTTTATATAATACCATTCGCTGGCATAACAATCCGTCTTTTAAAAGGTCGATATTACTTGGAATTACAAGTGGCCTTGCATCACTAATACGGCCAACCAATATTATAATTATTGTATTATTTCTTTTCTGGGATTGTAAAAATTTTAAAGATGTAACTGAAAAAGCAAAGCTGTTTTACAGTAACCGGGGTAAAATTTTAACCTTGTTGTTTTTTGCTTTTCTTATATGGGTGCCCCAGTTAATATACTGGAAATATCTTACAGGTCAATGGTTGTATTATTCTTATGGTTCTGAACAACGTTTCTTCTTTAACAATCCTCATATCTTTAATGTTTTATTCAGTTTCAGGAACGGTTGGTTTATTTATTCACCCATTATGCTGGTTGCAGTTTTGGGTTTAATAATCATGGCTTTAGAATTCAGAAAAGGATACTTTCTTCCTGTCATGTTATATTTTGCATTGAATGTATATTTGGTTTCCTCATGGTGGTGCTGGTGGTATGGCGGATCATTCGGAGCCAGGTCATTTATTGACTCCTATGCTGTATATGCTTTACCTCTGGGCTTTGTATTTCAGAAGTCATTTTCTTTAAAAAAGATATATAGAATTATCCTGCTAACTTTTTTTGCTTTGTTGATTATTTTGTGTCAGTTTCTCACTTATAAATATCGTTATGGTTCAATACATTACGATTCTATGACCAGTAAGGCATTTTTTAATTCATTCTGGAATTTAAAACCAAAACCGACTTTTTATGAAAAGCTGAAAAAACCCGACTATGAAAAAGCTCTCTATGGAATTTATGAAACCGCTGAATAAAAAAAGATAATTTACTTTTTTAGATTTATTATGATGATGAAAAGGTATTTTCTGAAGGCTAAGAAAATCTTCGATGAATTAAAACACAAGGAATCCTTTACGAACTTCTTATTTATTGTCATACTGATATCCATAGCTTTAATATATAATTATCATCGAATTGTCTTTTATCGTCCGCAATCGGTGCATAACTGGCGGCAGTCAGACTGTGCTTCCATTACTTTAAACTATTACCAGAATGGCATGAAATTTTTTCAGCCAGAGGTTCACGGACTGGTATCAAAAAATTTCACATCAGGGAAAGCCGCCACAAGCGAAATACCTTTTTTATATTATTTTGTTGCATTGCTGTATAAAATATTTGGTTATCATGACTATATATATCGCCTTTTAAATACATTAATTTATCTATCAGGCATTTATTCACTCTATCGGATATTTACCAAATTAAGAATAAATTATGTATGGAGCCTGACATTTAGCTTGCTCTTTTTTGCCTCGCCGGTTCTGGTTTATTACGGCAATAATTTTCTGACCGATATTACAGCATTATCATTTTCATTAATGGCATGGAATTTTTTTATAAGCTATTATCAGAAATCGCAGGTGAAATACTACTGGATTTCCATGCTCTTTTTCTTTCTTGCCATGTCTATGAAAATCTCAGCAGGAATCAGTGTAGTGGCTTTGTTCTGTATATTCATTATGGAAGCACTATCTATAACAAGATTTAAAGAGAAGGGTAAACTCTTCCCGAACAAATTCTGGCAACTCTTACCATTTATTTTTATTTTTATAATTATAGGATGTTGGGTCTTGTATGCCAAAATTTATAATGCCCGAAATGGTTGTGGTTATTTCTCAACAACCATATATCCCCTTTGGAAAACGACACATAACTCAAGAATCACTGTTATTGAATATGTTAAAAATTTGTGGTTAAATCAATATTTTCATCCTTACACTTTATGGTTTTTTCTATTAGCTTTTCTTGTAAATATTTTTCTTATAAAAAAGAATCTTTTATTCTTACTATCGTTGAATATATTATTCTTAATAGGGGATATACTGTTCAGTGTACTTTGGTTTGACACCTACCAAAATCATGATTATTATACCATTAACTTATATATACTATTAATATCCATCGTTGTGACATTTTCTAAGGCGATAAAAATAATATTCCCAAATACAGTTTCAAATATTTTTATTAAAGCAATACTACTCATGTTTCTTATCTTAAATATTAATCACACGAAAAAACAAATACATGCCCGTTATACCGGATGGTGGACAGAATATCCGAAGTTTAAAGACTTTCATACTATAACGCCCTATTTAAGATCTATTGGTATAACAAGACACGATACAGTAATAAGCATTCCGGATTATAGCCATCATACATTATATTTAATGAATCAGCCGGGTTGGACAGAATGTTTTGGATTAAACAAGGACAGCTCAGCAATAGCAAAATCAATTGAACGTGGAGCCAAATATTTGATTGTTGCATCAAAAAATGATATTGAAACTAAATCATATTTAAAGCCTTTTATTTCAAATTATGTGGGCAAATATAACGACATATATATATTCAAACTTAAATAATATATCTGCATGCAGGAACGAAAGTAGGCATATTCGATAATTTACCAAAAAATTATAATAATGAGATTAGCAAAATATTTGGAAAAGACTATATTATTTATTGTTCCTATTTTGTTTTTAATAACTGGTTATTATTATAAATACTGTTTTGGCGATTCTTATTGTTTTATGCCCGATCCGGAATATGTATATTTAATAAACGGCACAACTATTGCCCACGGTCAGATAGCAGTACATTACATTGACCACCCTGGCACAACACTTCAATATCTGTTTGCAGCAGTAATCCATGTAATTAGTATATTTCAACCAGAAGACAATGTTATTAAAAATGTCGCATCAAATCCTGAGTTATATATTAATATAACAAATTTGCTTTTAATTATTATTAATGCTTTTTGTTTGTTTATTGCAGGATTAATGATAACTGCATCAGCACAAAACATTTTAAATGGCATTTTTATTCAGTTTTCTCTGTTTGCATTTCCATATCTGCTGGGATTTACTGCAAGATGTACACCTGAACTTTTATTGACAGCAGCAAGTCTAATTCTTGTCGCACTAATCACTAATTATGTTATTTCCTTTAAAAATAATGAAAGTAAGAAATATTCAATACTATTTGGTTTAATTATTGGATTTGGCGTCGCCACGAAAATTACATTTTCTCCTTTGGCTTTAATTCCTCTATTTCTAATAAACAAATCAAGGTTAAAATGGTTATATATCTTGGTATTAGTAATTTCATTTGTCATTTTTGCTTTTCCAGTGGTACTCAGATTGAATTCTTTTTACAAATGGATAAAAGATTTATTCATACATAGCGGAGGTTACGGACAAGGTAAAAAAAACATTGTTGACTACAATTCATTTTTAGAATCTATTAAAAATATCTGGATATTATATAAACCATTTTTAATTATTGTTTTTATAAATGCGTCCTTCATTTTAGCACATTATTTCCCCCATAAGCAAAATCCATTTAAAAGAGATTTATATTTCAAAGCAATATTAGGAGTTTTTACAGCTATTATCATACAGTTTACTATGGTTTGCAAGCATTTTGCTCCTCATTATATATTTCCAGCATTATTGCTTTCATGGTTTTCAATTTTTTTAATTGTCTTAAAACTATCATTTATAATTCCTTATAGAAAAACTCTTTTATTGCTTATCGTTTATTCATTAATTATTATTTGGATAATACCTAAGAGTTTTATATTTATTAAAAACGACACTCAGTACATGCTAAAAAACAAAACTGAATTAATAAAAGCAAACAAAAAGGTTAATGACCTGCATGATTTACCTGTTTTGATATTCAGCGAATATTCCTCGCCTTATATTGAATTAGCTTTATGGTTTGGCACATTATGGAGTGACCATAAAATAAAAATGAAATTTTATGAAGTGTATAAAAAAATATACGGTAATCATTTTTATTTCTGGCACCCTTCTGGCAATAAATTTTACAATTGGGATAACGCAATTGACTTTGATACAACTGTAGCTCAACATAAATCATTCATCTTAAGTACAAGGGTGCCTGATGCTATCAGGAATGATTTCTTAAATAGGTTTTTTACAATAAAAGAACTTGCAATTGACACTCTATATTTAAAC
>FWPV01010083.1_pt1 | contig 15650 bp, 11 predicted proteins | sample 2228371 | NCBI WGS metagenome assembly FWPV01 (sample SAMEA103939776, study PRJEB20133) | metagenome | reverse complement strand
CGATGGCCGGCAGCACGATCTTGAAGGCCCGCTCGCGCGCCGACAGGCCCAGCACGCGGCTGACCTCGAGCAGCCGCGGCTCGACCTGCTGCACCGCCGCTCGCTCGATGTGCGACGCCTGCGTGCGGACGGCCCACCAGGCGCTGGCGCCGACGGCAGCCGACCCGCCTCGTCGAGGGCGTCGCGCAGGCGGTCGAGCGAGATCGCGAACCCGACGCCGGGGACGTCGTGGCCGAAGCGCGCCGGGAGCCCGTCGTAGCGGCCGCCCGTGGCCACGGGCAGGCCGACGCCGGGCGCCCAGGCCTCGACGATGACCCCCGAGTAGTAGGACAGGTCGTGGAAGAGCCCGAAGTCGAAGGTGACGGGCTCGTCGTAGCCGGCCTCCGCCGCGAGGTCGCGCACGCGCACGAGGTGGTCGAGAGCCTCCCTCATCGCCGGCGACCGCGCCAGCTTGCGCGCCTGGGCGAGGCTGTCTCGCGTGCCGCCGAGCTGCAGGGTGGCCTGCAGCGCCTTGAGCGCCTCGTCGCTGGCGGCGGCGTTGGCGGCGATGGACTCGAGCAACGGGTAGTCGCGCCCGGCGAGCGCCTCGAGCAGCGCCTCCCGGTCGTCGTCGACCAGGCCGAGCGTGTCGACCAGCGCGCTGGGGAACGCCATGGTGTTCAGGGTGACGCTGTAGGTGGGAAGGCCGACGGACTCGAGCGCGTCGCAGAGCAGGGTGACGCACTCGGCGTCGGCGGCGGCCGTCGCGCTGCCGAGCAGTTCGACCCCGGCCTGCAGGAACTCCCCGTCCTGGCTGCGCTGCGGCGCCCACGCCCTGAAGGCGGCGCCCACGTAGAAGAAGCGCAGGGGCAGAGGCCTGTCGCGGTAGCGCGCCGCCGCGAGCCGGGCCACCGGCACCGTCAGGTCGGTGCGCAACATGAGCTCGCGGCCCTGGTCGTCAAACAGGCGGAAGCCCGCGTTGAGCGTGTCGTCGTCGGCGGCCTCGAGGGTCTCGGCGAACTCCAGCACCGGAGTGCGGACCTCGCCGTAGCCGTAGGCGGCGAAGCGCGCGCGCAGCACCTCCTCGATGGCGCGCAGCTCGGCGGCTTCGGCGGGGAGCACGTCGCGCATGCCTTCGGGGATCATGGGCCCTCCAGGGTCGGATGGCGGCAGGGCACGCCTAGACGCCTGCCTGGATGCTGCTCTCGCCGAGCAGCGCCTTGAGCTCGGCGTAGAGTCCGGCGACCGGGTCGACGCGCAGGCCGTCGCCGACGCGCAGTCGCGCGCGCCGGTCGCCGGTCACCATCTGCAGCACGACCGGCACGGTGCCCGGGAAGTCGGCGAGCACCCGGCGCAGGTCGTCGATCAGGCCGGGCTGCGCCCGGCTGACGTCGATGGTCAGGGTGAGGGGCCGGGACTCGCTCACGCCCCCGAAGGGCAGGACCTCGAGGACGACCAGCTTGACCTCGTCCTCGCTCTTGCGGTCGAGGCGCCCCTTGATCTTGACGATGGCGTCCTCGACGAGCAGGTCCCGGTACTGCTCGTACGTGCTCGCCCAGGCGATGCACTCGCAGCCGCCGTCGACGTCCTCGAGGCGGAAGACGAGCCACACGGACCCCTGGCGGTTGACCTTGCGCTGCACCGCGGCCACGATGCCTCCCGTCCAGAGGATGCTCTCGCCGGCGACCTCGTCGAGCGCCCCCACCGGGACGTCGACCTCGGCGCGAAGCTGGTCGCGCAGCCCGTGCAGCGGGTGCGCCGAGACGTACAGACCGAGCGCCTCCTTCTCGAGGCGAAGACGCGTCATGGGGTCGAACTCGCGCTGCGGCACCGACGATGCGGGCGCGAGACCCTCGTCGGCCACGACGTCGAACAGGCCGCCCTGGCCGAGGGCACGGTCGCGGCGCAGTCGTTCGCCCGCGGCGGCCGCCGCCGGCAGGGCCTCGAGCATGCCGCGCCGCGGGTCGCCGGTGGAGTCGAAGGCGCCGCTCTTGACGAGCGCCTCCAGCGTGCGTTTGTTCACGAGCTGCGAGTCGACCCTGGCGCAGAAGTCGTAGATCGAGGTGAACGGACCGCCCTCGTCGCGCGCCGCGATGATCGCCTCGATGGCGCCCACGCCCACGCCCTTGACCGCGTTGAGGCCGAAGCGGATCTTGCCCCCCACCACTGTGAAGCCCACGTCACTCTCGTTGACGTCGGGGGGGAGCACCTCGATGCCCATCTCGTGGCACTGGTTGACGTAGAAGGGGACCTTGTCCTTCGTGTTCATGACGCTCGAGATGAGCGCCGCCATGTACTCGACCGGGTAGTTGGCCTTGAGCCACGCCGTGCGGTAGCTGATGAGCGCGTAGCACGCGGCGTGGCTCTTGTTGAACGAGTAGTCTCCGGTGGCCTCGAAGTTGGCCCACAGCTTCTGGGCCACGGCGGCGGGGATGCCGCTCGCGCGCAGACCGTCGAGGAGCGGCGTCTTGAGCGTCGCCATGAGCTGCTTGTCCTTCTTGCCGATGGCCTTGCGCAGGTCGTCGGCCTGGGCCGGGCTGAAGCCCGCGAGCCGACGGGCGATGGCCATGTACTGCTCCTGGTAGATGGTCACGCCGTAGGTCGGCTCGAGGATGGGGCGAAGGCGCTCGTCGTCGTACACGATGGACGACGGGTCGCGCTTGCCGCGGGCGTACGTGGGGATGTACTGCATGGGCCCCGGTCGGTACAGGGCGACGATGGCGATCAGGTCCTCGAACTGCGTGGGGCGCACCTCGCGCAGCGCCTCGCGCATGCCCGCCGACTCGAACTGGAAGACGCCGGTCGAGTCGCCGCGCGCCAGCATCTGGTAGGTCTTCTCGTCGTCGAGCGGCAGGCTGGCCATGTCGATGCACACGCCGTGCGTGCGCTCGATCAGCTCGAGGGCGGCCTCGATGACGTCGAGGTTGCGCAGGCCGAGGAAGTCCATCTTGAGGAGACCGAGCCTGGCGACGTCGTCCATGCCGAACTGCGTGACGATCTCGGCGTCGCCCTTCTGTTGCAGGGGGACGTACTCGGTGAGCGGCTCGTCGCTGATCACCACCGCCGCCGCGTGGATGGAGTCGTTGCGGATGAGCCCCTCGAGGCTCATCGCCAGGTCCACGACCTGCTTCACCTGCGGGTCGCTGTCGTACGCCTGGCGCAGCTCGCCGCCCGGCAGCATGGCCTGCTCGAAGGTCGCCGGCGGGGCCTGCTCGGGGATCATCTTGGCGATGCGGTCGCCCACCGCGTAGGGCAGGCCCATGACCCGGGCGGCGTCGCGCGTCGCCGCGCGCGCCGCCATCGTGCCGAAGGTGATGATCTGCGCGACGCGGTCGCGGCCGTACTTCTCGGCCACGTAGTCGATGACCTCCTCGCGCCGCGCCACCGAGAAGTCGGTGTCGACGTCGGGCATGCTCTTGCGTCCGGGGTTGAGGAACCGCTCGAAGAGCAGGTCGTACTTGAGCGGGTCGATGTCGGTGATGCCGAGCACGTAGCTCACGATCGACCCGGCCGCGGAGCCGCGCCCCGGCCCGACGGCGATGCCGCGGTCCTTGGCGAACTTCACGAAGTCCCACACGATGAGGAAGTACGAGTCGAAGCCCATCTCCCCGATGACGCCCAGCTCGTAGTCGAGGCGCTCGCGGACCTCGGGACCGGGATCCGGCCCGTAGCGACGCGCGACCCCCTGCTCGCAGAGGGCGCGCAGGTACGAGGCCGGCGTCTCGCCGTCAGGGACCGGGTACGTGGGCAGGCGCGTTCCGCCGAACTCGAGGGTCACGTCGCAGCGCCCGGCGATCTCGAGGGTCGCGTCGCAGGCGTCCGGGTAGTCGCGGAAGCGCTCCCGCATCTCGTTCGCGGACTTGAGATAGAACTCGTCGCTGCCGTAGCGCATGCGGTCGCGGTCGTCGAGGCTGCTCTGCGTCTGGATGCAGAGCAGGGCGTCGTGGGCGTAGGCGTCCTCGTGGCGCAGGTAGTGGACGTCGTTCGTGGCCACCGTCCTGAGACCGAGGCGCTGCGCCAGCGTCGCCTGCTGCGGCAGCAGCTCGCGCTGCTCGGGCAGGCCGGCGTCCTGCAGCTCGACGTACACGTTCTCGGCGCCGAAGATGCCGACCAGACGCGCGACCTCGGCCTCCGCCGCCGCCGCGTTGCCCTCGCGGAGCAGCTGCGCCACGCGGCCGCTCATGCAGCCGCTCAGGCAGATGAGGCCCGCGTGGTGCTCGGCGAGCAGCTCCCAGTCGGCGCGGGGCTTGTAGTAGTAGCCCTCGAGGTACGAGCGCGTGGAGAGCTTGACCAGGTTGCGGTAGCCCTCCAAGTCGCGCGCGAGCAGCGTCAGGTGCGCGAAGCGCTCCTTGACGCCGCCTCGCGCGCGGCGGTCGTCGACCACGTACAGCTCGAGGCCGATGATCGGCTTGACGCCCGCCTTCGTCGCCTCGGTGTAGAACTGTACGACCCCGCCCAGCGTGCCGTGGTCGGTGAGCGCGACGGCCGGCATGCCGAGGTCGCGGGCGCGGGCGACGAGGGCGGGGATGCGGCAGGCTCCGTCCAGCAGCGAGTACTCGCTGTGGACGTGGAGATGCACGAACTGGGAGCCCATCGACGGTCTCCGATTCTAGCACCTCGGCCGGCGGCGCCCGACGTCGTGACGGCCGACCGCGCCCGGCCGCGCCTCGGCCGTCACGTACGCGAACGGCCGGCACGCCGTACGGCCTGGAGCAAACGCAGGCGGGCGCGCTCGCCACGGAGCACCAGGGTGTTGCGGTCGGTGAGCAACCCGTACGGTATGCGCGTGACGGCGCGCGCCCCGGCGCTCGACAGCGCCGGGGCGAGAAGATGCTGGAGCTGACGGTCCACGCGCGACGCTCTGCCGAAGGGCGGAAGGCGCCGGACGTAGCGGACCACGACGGCGTCGCGTGCGGGCGACGGGCGGAGCCGTTCGAGCGCAGGCGCAGGTTCCCAGTCCAGCCAGTCCGCAGAGGCGCGGACCCCGTACCACAGGGTCGGCCCGAGGCGCGCCTCCGCGGCGATGTCGACGGCCGCGCGCCACTGTGCCTCGTCCATCGCCCGCGCGACCAGCGCCACGTCGAGGAGGTGGCGCGCCGGAAAGGACTCGTGGACGGCGTGCGCGGCCGCCACCAGCAGCTGCCACGGCGGCGCCGGCGAGGGCATCGCCACGCCCGCGACGACGATCGGCTCGACGGCGGCGAGAAGGTCGCTCACCCGGGTGTCACCGAGCCCCGGACGCACGTAGTCCCAGTGCAGCTCGACGGCGATGCCGAGCGTTCCGGAGCCGTGCAGCGTCTCGTGGTAGAACCAGCGGCGCAGGTACCATGCCGGCACGCCGTCCTCCCGCATCACCATGCCGAGACCGGTCAGGACCTCGCGCGCGCGCTCGTAGTCAGCGCGTGCCACGAGCAGGTCGACGTCCCCTGCAGGACGGAGACAGGCGTCGCCCCAGTACCGTTCGGCCAGCGGCAGGCCTTTCAGCACGGCAGTCGGTACCCCCGCCGTGCGCAGCGCCTCGACGACCCTCCCGAGCGCCGTGGCCGTGAGCGCGACCGCCGCAAAGCTCTGCCGCTCCACGCCGTCGAGCGTCGGATGAGTCGCGCCGTACGCGTGGGCCAGGGCGTCGAGTCGCGAGCCTCGCAGGACCCGAGCAGTCTCGTCGTCGAGGACGCCAAGGTTGGCGGGGGCGCCGCGGGCGACGCTGCGCAGCCACACGGCGACCCTGTGCTGCGTCGGGGTGCGCAGGGGCCGGTCGCCGAGGCCCGCGCCGGTCCATGCCCCACCGCCTGACGGCCCCATCAGACCACCGGGTTCTCGAGCCGGCCGACGCCCTCGACGACGACGCTCACGGTCTGCCCGGCGGCCAGCGGGCCGACGCCGGGCGGCGTGCCCGTCAGAAGGACGTCGCCAGGCTCCAGTGTCATGACGCCGCTGACGAAGGCGAGGAGCTCGAGCGGCGGCACGATCATGTCCCCCACGAGACCGTGCTGGACCTCGACCCCGTCCACCAGCGTCGCGACGCGTGCGCCCGCGGGCGGCGCCTCGGCGACGACCCACGGCCCCAGGGGGCAGAACGTGTCGAAGCTCTTGGCGCGCGTCCACTGCCCGTCGAGCTTCTGCAGGTCGCGCGCCGTGACGTCGTTGCCGCAGGTGTAGCCGGCGACGGCGCCGGCGGCCTGGGCCGGCGTGAGGTCGCGGCAGCGGCGACCGACGACGACCCCGAGCTCTGCCTCGTAGTCGACCTGGGTGCTGCACGCCGGCCGGACGATGGCGTCGCCGGGGCCGATCACCGCCGTGGACGGCTTGAGGAAGAGGATCGGCTCCGCCCGCACGTCCATGGCGAGCTCGTCGGCGTGAGCGCGGTAGTTGAGGCCGACGGCGACGACCTTGCCGGGCGTGACCGGAGCGAGCGGGCGCAGCTCGTCGAACCCGACGGTGCCGACGACGCGGGCGCCCGCATCGTACGCAGGCCGGTCGAGGAGCTCGGCGCCGCCATCGGCTGCACGCCAGAAGCGACGGGCGCCGCCCGCGACCGCGCGGCCGAAGGCGCCCGGCGGAGGCGCCGCCGGCACACCCGGGGGCGCGACCGCCGGATCCGCGCCCCCGCCAACCGACAGGTCGCTCACCCGCGACCCTCGTCGTCGAGCAGCATCCCGTACTCGATCGAGTCGACGAGCGCCTCCCAGCTCGCCTCGATGATGTTCTCGGACACGCCGATGCTGCCCCACGTGCGCTCGCCGTCGCTCGCGTCGAGCAGGACGCGCGTGACGGCCCCCGTGCCCTTGGCCTCGTCGAGGATGCGCACCTTGTAGTTGACCAGGGAGATGTCGGCGAGGTGCGGGTACTTGCCGACGATGGCCTGGCGCAGCGCCGTGTCGAGCGCGTTCACCGGGCCGTTGCCCTCGGCTGTGCTGATGATGCGCTCGTCGCCGACGTGCACCTTGATGGTCGCCTCGACCACGGCGCGTCCGTCCTCGCGCTTCTCCACGATCACCCGGAAGCTCTCGAGGCGGAAGAGCGGCTCGCGCGGCGCGAGCTCGTCGCGCAGGAGCAGGTCGAAGGAGGCGTCGGCGGCCTCGTAGTGGTAGCCGCGGTGTTCGCGCTCCTTGAGCCGCCGGAGCACCGCGGCGACGCGCTCGTCGTCGCCGCTCAGCTCGAAGCCCAGCTCCTGCGCCTTGCGCAGGACCGCGCCCTTGCCGGAGAGCTCGCCGATGAGGATGCGCTGCGCGTTGCCCACGCGCTCGGGCTCGACGTGCTCGAACGTCTCGCGAGCCCGCCCCACGGCCGCCACGTGCAGGCCGCCCTTGTGGGCGAAGGCCGCCTGGCCCACGTACGGCGCGTGCGCCCAGACGCTCGTGTTGCAGAGCTCCGCGACGAAGTGCGCCACCTCGGTGAGGCGGGCGAGCTGGGCGTCGCTGACGACGTCGAAGCCCATCTTGAGCTTGAGCGCGGGGATGATCGACACCAGGTTGGCGTTGCCGCAGCGCTCGCCGTAGCCGTTGACGGTGCCCTGCACCTGACGGGCTCCGGCGTGCACGGCCACGAGGCTGTTGGCGACGGCGCAGTCCGAGTCGTTGTGCACGTGCACGCCGACGACCGCAGGGACGCGCGCCACGACGTCACGCACCGCCTCCTCGACCTCGGGCGGCAGACTGGCGCCGTTCGTGTCGCAGAGGCACACCGCCGCGGCGCCCGCCTCGGCGGCGACCGTGACGCAGCGCAGGGCGTACGCCGGGTCGTCGCGCCAGGCGTCGAAGAAGTGCTCGGCGTCGTAGACGACGCGCTTGCCCTGCGCGACGAGGAAGCGCACGGAGTCGTCGATCATGCGCAGGTTCTCGTCGCGGCTGACGCGCAGCACCTTGGAGAGGTGCAGGCGCCACGTCTTGCCGACGATCGCCACCGTGCGCGGCCACGCGTCGGCGAGCACGCGGAGGTCGGGATCGTCGGCGGCGGCGAGACCCTTGCGCCGCGTCATGCCGAAGGCGACCAGCTCCGCGTTCTTCAGGCGCTCGTCGGCCATGCGCGCGAAGAACGCCGCCTCCTTGGGGTTCGAGGCCGGGAAGCCCCCCTCGATGAAGTGCATGCCGAACCCGTCGAGCTCCAGCGCGATGCGGACCTTCTCGTCGACCGAGACGGACATGCCCTCCTGCTGCATGCCGTCGCGCAAGGTCGTGTCGTAGAGCTGCACCGACTGCCTGCGGTCTGTGGTCTCCCGGCCCATCGTCACCTCCGCTCCCCGCGGTGCCCGCCGCCTCCCGGCCCGCCTCAGTGCCCGACGGGCTCGAGGAAGTGGGCGAACTCAGGGTCGCGACCCTCGACGACGGCGCGAAAGCGCTCCTGGATGCGCCGGGTGACGGGCCCCGGCTCGCCGATGACGTGGTCGTCGAGCTCGCGGATGGGCACGATCTCGGCCGCCGTCCCGGTGAAGAACACCTCGTCGGCCAGGTACAGGTCGCTCCTCGTCGTGTCGCGTTCCACCACCGGGCTGCCCATCGCCGCGGCGATCTGCATGACCGAGTCACGGGTGATGCCCTCGAGCAGCCCGGCCGACAGAGGCGGCGTGCTGATGGTGCCGCCCCGCACCCAGAAGATGTTCTCGCCCGACCCCTGGGTGACGAAGCCGTGACGGTTGAGCATCACGGCCTCGTCGTACCCGGCCTCCGTGGCCTCGATCTTGGCGAGGCTCGAGTTGAGGTACTGTCCGCAGGCCTTCGCCGCCGGCGAGATGGTGTTGGCGTCGAGGCTCTGCACCGAGGCCACCTTGGCCCGGATGCCGTGACGGATGCCCTCCTCGCCGAGGTAGGCGCCCCAGGGCCACACCGCGATGCAGCACTCGACCGGCGCCTTGAGGGGGTAGAGCCCCATCTCGCCGTAGCCGCGGAAGGCGATCGGACGGATGTAGCAGGCGTCGAGGCCGTTGGCCCGGATGACGTCCTTGACCGCCTGCGCGAGCTCGGCGGTGGAGAACGGCAGCTCCATGTAGTGCAGCTTCGCCGAGCGGCGCAGGCGCTCGAGGTGGTCGGTGAGGCGGAAGACGGCGGGACCGTCGCCCGTGGCGTAGGCGCGGATCCCCTCGAAGACCCCTGACCCGTAGTGCAGGGCGTGCGAGAGGACGTGCACCTTCGCCTCGTTCCACGGCACGAGGTCGCCGTTCATCCAGATCTTGTCCACGTCGGGGATGGGCATCGGTCCTCCTGACCCTACGCGCGCGCCGCGCGGCGCTTTGCTTCTTCTGTGCTCAACGGGGTGGCGTGACCTCCGGGGCCCTCACACGCGCTCGGCCACGAGGTCGCCGACCTCGGACGTCGAGTAGCCCATCTGGCCGGACGCCATGCCCTTCATCTTCGTCCCGGTCACCTCGGCCACGGCCCGCTCGACGTCCTCCGCCGCGGCGCTCTCGCCCAGGGTGTCGAGCATCATCGCCCCCGCCACGATGGCGGCGATCGGGTTGATGACCCCCATGCCGGTGTACTTGGGCGCCGACCCGCCGATGGGCTCGAACATGCTGACGCCCTCGGGGTTGATGTTGCCGCCGGCGGCGACGCCCATCCCGCCCTGGGTGATCGCTCCCAGGTCGGTGATGATGTCGCCGAACATGTTGCCGGTCACGAGGACGTCGAACCACTCCGGACTCTTGACCATCCACATGCAGGTGGCGTCGACGTGGTAGTACTCGCGCCTGACGTCCGGGTACTCCTCGTCGCCGATCTCGTTGAAGCGGCGGTACCAGAGGTCGTAGACGTACGTCAGCACGTTCGTCTTGCCCACCAGGCCGAGAGTGTTGTCCGAGCCCGTGCCGCGCGCCTTCTTGCCGTGCTGCCGGGCGTAGGCGAAGGCCCAGCGCAGGCAGCGGTCGACCTGGGCGCGGCTGTACAGCATGTTCTGCACGGCGACCTCGTGCGGCGTGCCCTTCATCATGATGCCGCCGCCGCCCGCGTAGACGTCGCCCGAGTTCTCGCGCACGACCGTGTAGTCGATGTCCGCCGGGCCCTTGTCCTTGAGCGGCGTCTCGACGCCGGGGTAGAGGCGCACGGGGCGCAGGTTGATGTACTGGTCGAGCTCGAAGCGCAGGCGCAGGAGGAGGCCCTTCTCGAGGATGCCGGGCTCGACGTCGGGATGTCCGATGGCGCCGAGGTAGATGGCGTCGACATTCCTGAGCTCCTCGAGGGCAGACTCGGGCAGGACCTCACTGGTGCGCAGGTAGCGCTCGCCGCCGAGGTCGTAGTGGGCGAGGTCGAGCGTGAAGCGGTGCTTGGCGGCGGCCGCCTGCAAGACCTTGAGGCCCTCGGCGACCACCTCGGGCCCCGTGCCGTCACCCGGCAGCACCGCGATCCTGTAGGTCGTCCCCATCGTCCTCCCTTTCGACGTGGCGGGCGTCTGCCCCGCCGCCTGCGGGCGATCTCCCGAGCCGCGCTCCGCGGCCCGGCCGCGGGACTCACCCACGCTCTTGCTCCGCAAGGCGCTTCTTGACGTACGGCAGCAGCCCGCCGCTCTCGACCAGCTCGCGCATGAAGGGGGGGTACGCATCGGCGGCGTACGTCTTGCCCGTCGTCAGGTCGTCGACCGTCCCGCTCACCACGTCGACGCGCAGGCGGTCGCCGGCCTTGACCTCGGCCGCCGCCTGCGGGCACACGACGATCGGCAGGCCGGTGTTGAAGGCGTTGCGGTAGAAGATGCGCGCGAAGCTGGCGGCGACGACGCAGCTGACGCCCGCCGCCTTGATGGCCACGGGCGCGTGCTCGCGCGAGCTGCCGCAGCCGAAGTTCTCGGCGGCGACGATGATGTCGCCGGGTCGGACGCGCCGCACGAAGTCGGGGTCGATGTCCTCCATCGCGTGGGCGCCGAGCTCGGCCGGGTCGTTGGTGTTGAGGTAGCGGGCCGGGATGATGACGTCGGTGTCGACGTCGCGGCCGTACACGTGGGCGGTGCCTTCGAAGGTCATCGCGCATCACCCTCCCCCGCCGCGACCATGTCGGGCGTCGCCACGTGGCCGGCGATCGCCGAGGCGGCGGCCACGTAGGGGTTGGACAGGTACACCTCGCTCTCGGGATGGCCCATGCGGCCCACGAAGTTGCGGTTGGTCGTCGCCACGGCGCGCTCGCCGGCGGCCAGCACCCCCATGTGGCCGCCGAGGCAGGCGCCGCAGGTCGGCGTGCTGAAGGCGGCGCCGGCCTCGACGAGCGCCTGCATGGTGCCGTCCCGGCTGGCGGCGAGGAAGACCTCCTGCGACCCGGGCAGGACGATGAGGCGCACGTCGGGGTGGACCTTGCGCCCGCGCAGCACCCCCGCCGCCTGCCGCAGGTCGGCGAGGCGGCCGTTGGTGCACGAGCCGATGACGACCTGGTCGATCCGCACGTCGGCGAGCTCGTGCGCCGGCACGGTGTTGGAGGGCAGGTGCGGGGTGGCCACCGTCGGAGGCACGGCGGCGGCGTCGATCTCGAGCACCTGCGCGTAGTCGGCGTCGGGGTCGCTCGCGAACACCTGCCCAGCCAGGCGCGCCCGGCTGCCCTCGGGCCGGCTCTGCAGGTACTGCGCCGTCTTCTCGTCGAAGCCGACGATGCCGCTCTTGCCGCCGGCCTCGATCGCCATGTTGCACATGGTGAAGCGCCCGTCCATCGACATGCCCTCGACCGCCTCGCCGCCGAACTCCATCGCCTTGTACAGGGCGCCGTCCACGCCGATGAGGCCGATGGTGTGCAGCATGAGGTCCTTGCCGACGACGTAGCGTCCGGGCCGGCCGTGGTAGACGAACCTGAGGGTCTCGGGCACCCGCAGCCACACGCGACCCCAGGCCATGGCGGCGGCGAAGTCCGTGGAGCCGACGCCGGTGCTGAAGGCGGCGACGGCGCCGTAGGTGCAGGTGTGCGAGTCGGCGCCCACGACCACGTCGCCGGGCGCCACGAGGCCCAGGTCGGGCAGGATCACGTGCTCGATGCCCACGCGGCCGATCTCGAACCAGTGGCCGATGCCGTGCCGGCGCGCGAACTCTCGCACCTTCTTCACCTGGCCCGCGGTCTTGATGTCCTTGTTGGGTGTGAAGTGGTCGGGGACGAGGGCGATGCGCGCCGGGTCGAAGACCTTCTCGAACCCGGCGTTCTCGAACTCGGCGATCGCGAGCGGCGCGGTGATGTCGTTGGCCATCGCCAGATCGACGCGCGCCTCCACGATCTCGCCGGGTCGCACGGCATCGCGCCCGGCGGCGCGGGCGAGGATCTTCTCGGTGATCGTCTGTCCCATCAGCGTCCCTTCGCCGTCGTCGCCGCGCGCGCCTGCAGTCGCTCGCGGCCCCTGGCGCCCGCGGCGTTGTTCATCGCCCTCACGTAGGCCTTGGCCGAGGCCTCCATCACGTCGAAGCTCACCGCCTGGCCGTTGTAGGTCTCGCCGTCGACGACCACGGCGACCCGCACCTCGGCGAGGGCGTCCTTGCCCTCGGAGATGGCCCGCACCTGGTAGTCCGCGAGGCTGCCCTTCATGCCGACGGCGTTGTCGATGGCCTTGAACACGGACTCGACGGTGCCGTTCGAGAAGCTGCGCCCGCGCCGGACCCGGCCACGTACGTCGACCTCGACCTGCGTGGTCGGGGTGATCGCCGACCCGCACTGGGTCACGAAGCTGCGCAGGGTGAAGTGGTCCTGGCGCTCGCGGATCTCCTCGCCGACCAGCGCCTCGAGGTCGAGGACGGTGACCTCCTTCTTCTTGTCGGCCACCTCCTTGAAGCGGCGGAAGGCCTCGGCGAGCTCGTCGTCGGAGAGCTCGTAGCCGAGCTCGGCCAGCTTGGCGCGCAGCGCATGCCGGCCGCTGTGCTTGCCCAGCACGATGTCGCTCTCGGCGAGGCCGACGTCGGCGGCGCGCATGATCTCGAAGGTCGAGGCCTCCTTGAGGATGCCGTCCTGGTGGATGCCCGACTCGTGGGCGAAGGCGTTGCGGCCCACGATCGCCTTGTTCGGCTGGATCGCGTAGCCCGTGACGTTCGAGACCAGGCGGCTGGTGCGGGCGATCTCGTCGGTCTTCACGCCGGTGCGCGCGTCGAAGTAGTCGCCACGCGTGCGGATGGCCATGACGACCTCCTCGAGCGACGCGTTGCCGGCGCGCTCGCCGATACCGTTGACGGCGCACTCGACCTGCGTAGCCCCGGCGCGCACGGCGGCGAGCGAGTTCGCGACCGCGAGGCCGAGGTCGTCGTGGCAGTGGCAGCTCACGGTGACGTCGTGCAGCGCCGGGCAGAGGCGGTGCAGCTCGCGGATGAGGTCGCCGAACTCGAGGGGCAGGGCGTAGCCCACGGTGTCCGGGATGTTGATGGTGGTCGCGCCCGCCTCGACCGCGATGCCGAGGACCTCGGCCAGGAACACCGGGTCCGAGCGACTGGCGTCCATGGCGCTGAACTCGACGTCGGCGTCAGGATGCTGCCGGGCCAGCTCGACGGCGAGCCCGACCATGCGGCGCGTGTCGGCCCTCACCTCGTCCGGCGTCTTGCGGATCTGGTGCTTCATGTGCACGTCGCTCGTGCTGATGAACGTGTGGATGCGCGGGAGCTCGGCGTGCTTGACCGCGTCCCAGCACGAGCGGATGTCGTGCTCGACGGCCCGCGCCAGGCCGCAGATGCGCGGGCCCTTGACCTCGGCGGCGATGGCCTTCACCGCCTCGAAGTCGTCGGGCGAGGCCACGGGAAAGCCGGCCTCGATGACGTCGACGCGGAGCTTGGCGAGCTGGCGCGCCACCTCGAGCTTCTCGGCGCGGTTCATGCTCGCGCCCGGCGCCTGCTCGCCGTCGCGCAGCGTGGTGTCGAAGATCTTGACGTACCGGGTGGTGCTCACGAGTCCCTCGCTTCCCCCGGGGCGGCGCAGGGCGCCGTCCGGCAGGTCGCTGCGTCGGTGGCTGGTCGAAGGATGGCCGTGCGGGCCGGCAGGTGTCTACGCATCCCCCCGAAGGGGGAGCAGGAGCAGGCCGTCGTGGAGCCCGAGGACGCGGGCGCGTACCTCAATGTGGGCCTCCAGGCCGGACTCGCTTGTCACACCGCGACGCATGGTCGGCAGAGTGTACGTCACGCCCGCGCGCAGGCGCAAGGCGCGCCGGCGGTGCACCGGCTGGCGCCCCGCGTGTCCCGCCGCCGACAGCAGCCGGCGCGGTGGGCTGTCCCCACTTGACAGCCCTGGCCGCCGGGTGTCGAATGTGGCACTAATTGACCGGTCGATTAGCAGCCGCACCCGGGGTGCGGCCGGACACCGAGGGGGACCGAGTGACCGAGGAGCCGCGCATTCCCACCCGCATGGGCGACGGCTCGATCGCCCGCATGACGCGCAGCGAGCTGCGCGCCGACATCGAGGACGGTGTCGCCGCCGCCGTGAAGCGCGCCAAGGTCGAGCCCCTGAGCGAGGAGGAGCAGGAGCACCTCCTCGACATCTACGCGAGCCCGGCGCGCTTCGTCGGCGTCGACCTCGGTGACGAGGTCGTCCTGAGCTGCGACGGCACCGGCATGAAGACCCACGCCACGCGCACCCAGGACATGCAGTCCTACGAGCAGTGGATGGGCGCCGACCTGCTCGAGCTCTGCCCCGGCGACTACTCCCTCAAGGTGGTGCGCACCATCCTGCCCTACGAGGCCCAGCGCCTGCACGACGCGCTGCTGTGCACGATCGCCCCGATGCAGTACGGCATCATGCCCAACCTCGGGCTCTACGCCAAGGACGACGGACCCTGCGAGAACTGGTCCACGCTGCTCCCCGCCGGCAAGATCGCCGAGGCGCGGGCCGCAGCGGAGGAGGCCGCCGAGATGGCGGTCGAGGACGCCGTCCGCATGGCCGACGCCATGTGGGAGGCGGGCGCCGACGCCATCGACTTCGACACGACGGGCGCCTCCGGCGACCCCGAGTTCTGGGCGACCCTGCGCGCCACCGAGATCATCCGCAGGAAGTACCCAGAGATGGGCGTCCAGCTCGGCATGGCGGGCGAGTTCGTGCTCGGCATGCACGGCGAGCTCGAGTACGACGGCCAGCGCCTCGCCGGCATGTGGCCGCTCGAGCAGCTCAAGGTCGTCCAGAAGGCCGGCGCCACGATGTACGGGCCCGTGGTCAACGTCAACACGGGCAAGAGCTGCGCCTGGAACATGGCCCGCGCCCTCGCCATCGTCAAGCCCTGCGTGGACGCGGCCGACATCCCCGTGCACATGAACGCCGGCATGGGGGTCGGCGCCGTGCCGATGTTCGTGCACCCGCCAGGCGACGCCGTGTGCCGGGCCGCCAAGGCCTGCGTCGACATCCTGCGCCTCGACGGCTTGTAGGTGGGCTCGGGCGACCCTCACGGGATGCACAACGCCCACGCGCAGGCAGCGGGCATGGGCGGTATCCGGGCCGGGGGAGATCTCGTGGCCCGAATGCAGATGACCCGCGGCATGCGCCTCAAGGAAGCGAAGGAGTACGTGGCGGCCAGGCTCGGGGTGACGCCCTTCGACCTCTCGGACCCGGCGGTCATGACCGAGGTGCGTGACCAGTTCGGCTTCGGGCGCATCCACAGCTACGCCATCAGCCACCCCTGGCAGCCTAACCTCATCGAGGCGAAGTTCAACATCGCCCGCGTGCTCGACATCAGGATCAACTGCGTGGAGAAGTTCAAGGAGCGCACGGGCCTCGTGTGAGAGCCGGGCGCGGCGCGCCGGCGGCGCCGGCGCGCCG
>FWPV01010082.1_pt1 | contig 15650 bp, 15 predicted proteins | sample 2228371 | NCBI WGS metagenome assembly FWPV01 (sample SAMEA103939776, study PRJEB20133) | metagenome | reverse complement strand
TTTTAAAAAAATAAAAATTAAAAGGGTCTAAAGTTCCTTAATTTTAATAACATTTTTCATAATTTATTTTAATTCTATTATTACTGATAATTGATTATAACATAATATATAATATTTAAAAAATTTAAATAAAAGAAAATTTTTGGTTTTTGGAAAACAATTTTTTTATTTAGATTTTTTGTTTTTTCTAAAAGGAAAAATTCTTCCACTTTAAATAATCAAAATTTTTAAAATAAATAACTATTTGCATTTTTTTCTTCTTTAAGTTATATTTATACCTATGCGTTTTGATGGAAGGAAAAATGATGAATTAAGAACTTTAAATTTTTTCTTAGATTATTTAAAGTATCCCGATGGTTCTGTTCTTGTGGAACTTGGAGATACAAAGGTTTTATGTACAATAACAATGGAAGAAAGAGTTCCCTCCTTTATGCAAATACAAGGAAAGGGTTGGATTACTTCTGAGTATAATATGATTCCGGGAGCAGGGGAGCCACGAATTCCAAGGGATATTTATAAGGGTAGGGTTTCTGGAAGGAATACAGAAATCCAAAGAATGATTGGAAGGGTTTTAAGGTCTCTTGTAGATTTGACCTTAATACCAGAGAGAACCCTTTGGGTGGACTGTGATGTCTTACAAGCGGATGGGGGAACAAGGGTTTTATCTGTAATTGGCTCCTTTGTTTCTTTAAACTTAGCTTTGATTAAATATTTAAAGGAAGGTTCCCTTTTAAGATGGCCCTTAAAGGAATTCATTGGCGCTACATCTGTTGCCCTTGTAGGGGGTGAGATTTTATTAGATCCCAATTATTCAGAAGACAAGGAAGCACAAATTGATATGAATGTAGTTTCAACAGATAGTGGACATCTTTTAGAAATAAATGCTTCTGCTGAAACATCTCCCTATTCTTTACCAGTTTTTAATGAAATGTTAGAAGTAGCTTTTGATGGAATTGAAAAGATTATTTCCATAGAAAAGGATATATTAAGACCCTCTTTTGAAGTTTTACCCCAAGAGATAAAAAAACTTATTCCAGAGGAGTATTATAAATGAGGGGAAAAATAGTAGGAATTGCTTTTATATTTTCTATAATTATGTATATAATGGTAGCATATTTTTTGCAGGGGAGCATTAAGCCAATAATAAAAATTAATAAGGATTTTAGAAATTATTTATATATCTTATCCCTTTTATTATTTTTATTTTCTTTATATTTTGGAAAGGTGAAAAGTTTTTTCCCCAAAATTATAGCTTATGCAATTGCAGAAGTTCCCGTCCTTCTTGCCTTTGTTTTTTTTATTTTAACAAAATTTATTTATCCCTTATATTTAATTTCCTTTATAGCAATTTTAGTTATGCTTGTGATAACCTTTACAAAGGGAGATGAAGTTGAAGATTGATTTACATGTCCACACAAAATTTTCTCCTTCACCTTTTTTTAAAAGATATGGTGCCTCCGATGCCACAACAAAACCAGAAGAAGCATACTATACTTTAAAGTCAAGGGGGATGGAACTTATAACTTTTACAGACCATGATACAATTGATGGTTGCCTATATCTCCTTGAAAAATATCCAAATTTAAGGGACTTTTTTATTTCTGAAGAAATTACAAGTTATATAAAAGAAGCAGAAAAGAAAATCCATATAGGTGTCTATTTTATAAATGAAAGACAACATAGGGAAATTCAAAAGATAAAGAAGGATTGTTTTGATTTGGTTCATTATTTAAAAATTGAAAAAATTCCCTATGTCCTTTTTCATCCTGCAAGTTTTACAATTAAGAAAAAAAATATAAAAAAATTTTGGGAATTTGCCCTTTTGAATTTTCCCCTTTGGGAATTGTGGAATGGTTCCCTTCCAAAATCCCATGCAGAAATAATTTATTCTATTTTAAAGGATTTGGATAAGAAACCAATTTTTGTTGCTGGTTCTGATGCCCATAACCCTTTTAGATTGGCATCCAGTTATACTTTCTTAGAAATGCCCTTCAATCCCATTGGTTTTTATGGAAAGGGTATAAGTTTGCCTTCCCAAATCTTTGATGTTTATTTTTCAATTTTTTCTTATATAAAATTTTCTTTTTCTTCTAAATTGATTAAGGAAAATTTAAAGGTATTGCCTTTTCTTATGCTTTTTGGCCTGCCAATGACTTTTTTGGGTTTGCCCTTAATTTTAATTTTTTTTCACAGAATTTATTTAAAAAAATTAATGATAAATGTAAAAGGAGTTAAAAATGGCTACAAATCCTCAAGTATATCTTAATAATTTAAATTCCCTATGTCCTGAATGTTTAAACCCTAATTATGCTTATTTTACTTATGAAAAAGGTAAAGTTTTTATAAACAAAGAATGTGAAATACATGGAAAATTTAAGGATTTATTTTATTCAAATATAGAAATTTTTCAAAAAGCTTTAAACTATATTCCTTGGATGGAAGAGGGAGAAGAAAATCCCCTATGCCCAGAAGAATGTGGCTTATGTTCTAAACATAAAAGTGCTGCTTCAATTATAAATATAGATTTAACAAATTCTTGCAATTTAAATTGCCCCTTTTGTTTTGCCTCAGCCAAGGGAAATGAAGGCAAATATTTTTTAACACCAGAAAAGATAAGATTTATGTTAAAAAGTATAAAGCCAAATAGGGGACAGATAGCAGTTTTACAATTATCGGGAGGAGAACCAACAGTTTCTCCCCATTTTTTTGAAGCCATTTCCATTGCAAAGGAAGAGGGTTTTTACTGGATTCAAGCAGTTACAAATGGAATAAAATTTGGAAATTCCTTAGAATTTACAAGAAAAGCAAAGGAAGCAGGGCTCAAAGGGCTTTACTTACAATTTGATGGATTAGATGATGAAGTTTGGAGGAAAACAAGGGGTTCCAATTTAATGGATATTAAAAATTCTGTAATTGAAAATTGTAGAAAAGTTGGGTTAAGGGTAATCCTTGTAGTTACCTTGGTTAAAGGTATAAATGGAGACCAAACAGGAAAGATCTTAAATTATGCTCTTGAAAATATGGATACAGTTGTAGGAATTAGTTTTCAGCCCTTAAGTTTTACAGGAAGGGTTCCCTATGAAGAAAGGATTGAAAAAAGATATACCCTTTCAGATATGGCAGAGGACCTGGAAAGGACAACGGGGGGAAAACTTATAGCAAAAAGGGATTTCTATCCCCTATCTTCAATTGTTCCCATTTCAAAACTTATAAACCTCACAAGAAAATCTCCCTTTGATCCAAAAGTTATGGAATGCACTTGCCATCCCTTTTGTGGACTTGGGACATATCTTTTGGTGGAAGAAAAGACAAAAAATTTTATTCCCTTACCTGAAATTTTTAATTGGGATGGAATTTTAGAAGAATTAAATGAAAAAGTTAAAAAAGAAAAGAAACAATATGGACATAGTAAATTAAAAAAGGGTTTATCCTTTGCAAAATTGCTTTATAAATATCGTTATAAAAATTCTCCAATTAGTGGTTTTGAAATGGTAAAAATTTTTGATGGTCTTACGGGTTCTAAGAGTTTTGGTATTGCAAGAAAACATAGGTATCCTTGGAGATTATTTTTAGCTGCTGGGATGCACTTTATGGACAATTACAATTATTTAACTAATAGGTTACAGAGATGTGTTGTCCATTATGTAGGAGAAGATGGTAAAGCTTACCCCTTTTGTTCCTATAATGCAGGTCCCACATACAGGAAAAAATTTGAAGGAAGAAGATAAAGAAATAAAAGTTAGAGTGCCCACAAGGGTTGATTTAGCAGGGGGAACCTTAGATCTTTGGCCCCTTTACTGTTTTTTTGAAAATTCTAAGACAATTAACTTTGCAATAAATGGATTTGTAGAAATTAAGCTAAAAAAGTTGAATAAAGGTTTCATAATTAAAAAAGAGGGAAAATTTTACGAATTTGATAATTTGAAAAAAATAAGGGACTCTAAATTTTCAATCATTTACCATTCCCTTTCCCTTTTTCCTAAGATTAAAGGTTTAGAATTAGAAATAACCAAAGAACCACCTGAAATGTCTGGGCTTGGGGGTTCTTCTGCTCTTTTAATTGCTTTGCTTAAAGCTTTATTTAAAATTTCAAAAATTAAAGTAAAAAATTCCCATTTAATTTCCATAGGAAGGGATTTAGAAGCTAAGAATATGGGGTATCCTACAGGTACCCAAGATTTTTATCCCCCCCTGTATGGTGGATTAATTTGTATAAATTATAATTTGGGAAAAGAAAGTTTTTATAAATTTAAATTTTCAAAGAATTTTAATAGTTTTTTAATTTTGTATAATACAAAGGTAAAACACCATTCAGGGAGCCAAAACTTTGATGTTTTCAAGAAGGTAATAGAAAAAAAAGATGGTAAGCCATATAAAAATTTAAAGGAAATTTCTAAGATTTCAAAGGAAATGGAAAAGGCAATTTTAAATAATAATTTAAAAAAAGTTGGAAAACTAATGAAAGAAGAGTGGGAAAGGAGAGTAAATTTATCCCATCTATTTTCCCATATTGAAATAGATAAAGCAATAAATGTAGCAAAGGAAAAGGGGGCATGGGGATGGAAGGGGTGTGGAGCTGCAGGAGGTGGAACAGTTGTAATTCTTGCACCAAAAGATAAAATAATAAAGATAAAAGATGGCTTAAACTTGCTTAAAGGAGAGGTTTTGCCTTATAATATTATAGGAAAAGGAATAAGATTTCTATGATAGTTGTAGGAAGAGGAGAGGACGGAATTGAAAGGAGCATAAACGAAAACCACTTTACAACCCATTCCTTATGTGTGGGAATGACAGGGAGTGGTAAAACAGGATTTTCTATTTCAATCTTAGAAAAACTTGCTCTTTTAAAAATACCTGCACTTATATTAGATCCAAAGGGAGATCTTTGTAATTTATTTTTAATCTTTCCAGATTTAAAGGTTGAGGATTTTTCTCCCTATTCTAAGGAACCAGAAAGGGTATCAAAAATTTGGAAAGAAAACCTTGAAAAGGAAGGAATAAAAAAAGAAGATATCTTAAAATTAAAAGATTCCGTTGAAAGAAAAGTCGTAACACCTGGTATATCTTCTGTTTCCCCTTTAAATATCCTCCCTTCTTTAAAAGCTCCTACAAGTTTTGAAATTCAAAATGATATAGAGAGTGTAAGGGAAAAGATTAGAAACACTGTTTCAGCAATTTTTAAGCTTTTTAAAAAGGAGCCAGACCCCTTTTCAGATCCCCCTTTTATTTTCCTATCCCTTTGCATAGAACATTTTTTTAAAAGTGGAAGGGATATTGGCTTTGAAGATTTAATCTTATCCTTAGAAAATCCTCCTTTTTCAAACTTGGGTGTTTTGCCTTTGGAAAAGGTTTTTCCTTTAAATGAAAGGAGAGAAATTGCTTTTAAATTAAATAACTTAATTGCTTCTCCAAACTTTTCTCCTTGGTTTACAGGTTATCCTTTGGATTTTAATTTTCTTTTTTGGACAAAGGAAGGAAAACCCTGCCACACTATAGTATATTTAAATCATTTAGAAGAAGAATTAAAGCAATTTGCAGTTACTTTAATACTATCAGAACTTTACAATTTTATAAGAAAGAAAAGGGGAACAGAGGACTTAAAATATTTACTTTATTTTGATGAAATTTTTGGCTTTTTGCCTCCTTCACCTTCAAATCCTCCTTCTAAAAATCCTCTTCTTACCCTATTAAAGAAATCCAGAGCTTTTGGACTTGGAGTTTTTTTAGCAACCCAAAATCCCATTGATTTGGACTATAAGGCATTATCAAATATTGGAATTTATGCAATTGGAAGATTACACACTCAACAAGATAAGGATAGGATAAAAGATATAATAGGAAGAGATGAAAAGGAAATGGAAAAAATTTCAAATTTAAAGCAAAGGGAGTTTTGGTTAAAAGATGTAAAAGATCCTTTAACTCCTTATATAGTAAAGTCCTCTCAAGTTATATCTTATTTAAAGGGGCCAATGACCTTGGAAGAACTTAAAGTTTTTGCAAAGGGAGAAGAAGAAAAAAATTTAGGCGAAAAAAGGGCATATTTTATCCCTTCAAATATACCTGTTTTTTATGAAAAAAGTGATTCAAATTTATCTCCCTATCTCTTTGCAGAAGTTTCCCTTTTTTATAGTAAAGAAAGTGCAAATTTTAATTTTCAAAGGAATTTAAATTTAATTTCAGAAATTAAAAAAGAAGGAGAAGATTGGAAAGTTTTAGATAAAAAATTAAATTTAAATGATGAATTAAAATATTTTAACCAAATAAATATTCCCTTTGATTTGGATTTAGAAAGAGTTGTAAAAGAAGCAGAAAGAGAACTAAAGGAAAAGATTTCCCTTTTGTGTCCAATTAAGTTATTTTATAATTCAAATTTAAAAATTTATTCAAAACCCAATGAAGAAAAAGAAGCCTTTACAGAATATTGCTCTAAAAAATTTGAAGATATTTTAAAAGAAAAACTTGATGAAAAGAAAAGGGTTTATGGTTTAAAATTAGAAAGGATAAGGGAACAAATTGAAATTGAAAGGCAGAGGTTAAAAAAAGAAGAAGAAGAATTAAGGTTAAGAAGTGCAGAAAAAAATATAAATATACTTGAAGCTGGTTTACAAATTCTTTTTGGAGGTAAAAAACTTGGATCAAAATTGAGAAGGGCAGCTTCTCGTGTATCTCAAATAAGTACAAAGGAAAGGCAGGTTCTTAAAGAAAAAAATGATGTAGAAGAAAAGAAAAGGAAAATTTCTCAATTGGAAGAAGATATAGTTGCATTACAAAAGGAGATGGAGAAGGAACTTGAAATGATTGAAGGGGAATTTAAAGAAAAAATTTATGAAATTGAAGAGGTCTTATTTTATCCTTTAAAGTCAAAGAGTCATATTGAAAAAATTGGAGTTGTATTTTTAGATAAAAATAGTTTAAACTTTTAAGGGAGTTTATATGGAAAATATTAAAGAAAAGTTTACTAAGAAAAATCTAAGGTTTAAATTTATAAGTGGAGCTATACTTCTTTTAATTATCTTTTCCCTTTTGGTTTTAATAACCTTTAACTGGAAAGCAAGAAGTTTAATGTATGAACAAGTTAAAAAACAAGGGGATGGAATTGCAAAAACAGTTTCTTTAAATTCAAGTTATTATTTGCAATTTTCCCTAAAGCAAAATCTTCAAGATATGGTTTCCACGATCCTTTACTCCACTGAAGCAGTATATGTGGATTTCTTAGACATTTATGGAAATGTAGTTGCAAAGAGTGATGAAAAAAATAAGCCAAAGGAGTTTGATACTTTTATTCCTTCCATTATTACAGGAAAGACATCTAAGACAGTAACTGATGAAGAAGTTTTGGTCTTTTCATATCCCATACTGGATCCCACAAAGGGAGAAATCCATAAAAATATAAATTTTGAAAACTTACAAGATGTTCCCTGCCTTGTATGCCATAATCAAAAAGGAGAAAGGGTTTTAAAAGATGATGAAATATTGGCTTTAAATAAAAATAAAATTAAAAAGATAAAAGAAACTATAAGGGACTTTTCTTATGAAGGGGAGTCAGCACTGGGTTTTTTAAGATTAGCAATTTCTACAAAGTCTTATACTTCAGCAAACTTTTGTATAACTATATGGGGACTTTTAATTACAATTTTTATATTAGTTATTTCCCTAATTTTTATCCAATTTGCTTACAATTTTACAATTGGTCCCTTATTAAATCTTCAACAGGTAGCAACAAGTGTTGCAAAAGGGGATTTAACTCAAAGGGTAAAAACAAAAAGGGAAGATGAACTGGGAAAACTTATAAATGCCTTTAACCAAATGACGGAAAATTTAGAATCAATGGTCTCAAAAGTAAAAATGGGATATAGTAGATTATTAAATGCAACTCAAATAATAGGAAAATCTTCCCAGACAGTTATACAAAAGGCAGAGGCACAGGTCTTTGCAACAGATCAAACATATAATTCCATAGAACAATTAAACAATGGAATTAAAAAGATAAATGAAAATGTGGAATCCCTTTCCACTTCTTCTGAGGAGACCTCTTCTTCTATCTTAGAAATGGTTGCAACAATGGAAGAGGTTTCAAAAAATATTGATGCCCTCTTTAATGCAGTAGAAGAAACAGCAAATGCAACAACAGAAATGGTAGCTTCAATAAATGAAGTAGATCGTTCAATGGAGCAATTGGCATCCTTTGTTTCAGATACTTCTGCTTCAATGATTGAAATGGATGCATCCATTAATGAAGTTGAAAGAAATGCCTCTCAGTCCTATGATTTTACCTTAGAGGCATCAAAATATACAGAAGAAGGATTAAAGGCAGTTCAAGAAACAATACAAGGTATGCAAAACATTCAAAAAGCTGTTCAAGAAGCAGAAGGAGTAATATTAAAATTGGGTTCAAAATCAGAAGAAATTGGGAAAATAGTCAATGTAATTGATGATATAGCAGAGCAGACAAATCTTTTGGCTTTAAATGCAGCAATCCTTGCAGCTCAAGCAGGTGAACATGGAAAGGGGTTTTCAGTTGTAGCTACAGAAATAAGGGACTTATCAGAAAGAACTGCTTCTTCTACAAAAGAAATTTCAAATTTAATAAAGACAGTCCAAGAGGAAGTAAAGAATGCCATTGAATCTACAAAGATAGGTGTAAGGGAAGCAAAGACGGGAGCAAATATTGCAAACCAATCAGGTAGGATCCTTGAAAAAATTCTTGAAAATAGTTTAGCTGTATCTAATATGGCAAAGGAAATTGCCAGGGCTACAAAGGAGCAAGCCAGATCTTCCCAAGGAGTTACAAAAGCCATTGAAAGGGTAAGGGAAATGGTAAAACAAGTTTCAAAAGCAACCTCAGAACAATCCCAAGGTTCCCAACACATCCAAGAAGCAACTGAAAGGATGAGGGAAATTACAAAATATGTGCAACAGGCAACCCAAGAACAAAAAAGTGGTTCCCTTATGATTTCAAAGGCAACAGAAGAAATGATGGAAATGATTCATAACATCTTAGAAATAACTTCACAACAAGCAGAGGGTTCTGAAAGGATCACAAGAGCAATGGGTGAAGTAAAAAAATTAAGTGAAGAGATGAAAAACTCTGTAGAAGAATTAAGAATTGTAAATGAACAACTATTACAGCAATCCCAAGCCCTACAAGAAGAGATACAAAAATTTAAAATTAGAGCTTAAGATGAAAACATTAAATTTGTTAATTTTTAAAATTGCCTCAGAAAATTTTGTTATTGAAATTGATAATTTAATGCAAATTATCAAATATATAAAGCCAACTCCTATACCAAAGACACCAGAATTTATAGAAGGAATAATTGTCTTAAGAAATATGGTAATTCCCGTTATAAATTTAAAGAAACGACTTTTTGGAGAAACAAAAGAAGAGGGGAAAAAGCCAAAAGTTTTCATTGCAAAAGTAGATAATTTAACCTTAGGTTTTAAAGTTGATGAACTTTATAAAATTTTTTCCATAACAGATGATAAAGTCCTTCCACCTCCTCCAGCCCTTCCTGGAATGGTTATTGACTATATAAAAGGGGTAGTAGAAATTGAAGGAAATGTTTATCTTTTTTTAGATGTAAATAAAACAATTACAAAGGAAGAGATTGATTTATTAAAAAATTTAAAAAAGGAAAAGGGGTAAAAATGAAAAAATTTATATTATTACTTCTTGTCTTTTTATTTTCTTGTAAAGAAAAAGTTGAAGAAAGGAAAAAGGACATAAGTATAAAAGGGGCTTTTTCTATAATTTTAATAAAGAAGGACTTATCAAACCTTGAAAAATCAAGGGAAAGGATAGAAAAAATTTATAAAGACCTTAAAGAAAAAAAGATAACCTTTGAAGAAGGTGTAAATTTTGCAGATAATGATGATTTAAATAAGATGAGAGAAGGTTTTATAGGAATACATAGATTTGGCTATTTTCCCTATCCTTTATCAGAAGATTTGGAAGGCAAAATATTTTCCTTAAAAGAAGAAGAGTTCAGTGAAATTATTGATATGCCAGCCCACTATGGAATTTTTAAAAGGGAAAAAATCTTAGAAAAAGGTTTAAATCATATACTTGTATCTTGGAAAGGAGCACTATTTTGTCCTTTAGCAATTCAAAGAACTAAAGAACAGGCATTTAAAATGGTTGAAGAGGCATATAATTCCTTAAAAGATGGAACTTCCTTTGAAGAAGTTGCAAGGAAATATTCAAATGGTTTAGAAGCAAAAAGGGGGGGGTATTTAGGTTTGTTATCACCTAAGGCACTGTTTCCTATTCATAGAAAATATGTAGTTGACTTAGAATTTAATCAAATAAGCCCCATAATTGAATCACCCTTAGGATTCCACATTTATCAAGTTGTTGAGCCCTTACCTGATATAATTGGTCTTAAACATATTATGATTTCTTATCAAGGTGCCCTAATGGCGCCTTTTACAATTACAAGATCAAAAGAAGAAGCAAAAGAATTGGCAGAAAATTTAAGAAAAAGATTAATTTCTGGAGAAGATTTTAATTTATTGGCAAGAAAATATTCAAATGATAAGTCAACATATAAAAAGGGGGGGGATTTAGGGATTATTTGCTTGGATAAATTTATCCCTGTAGAATTGGAAGGGGTAGCTTTTAAACTTAAAGTTAATGAAATATCCCCTGTTGTAGAGTCACCAGGGGGATTTCATATACTTTTAAGATATAAATAGGAGGTTTTTATGGAAGAAAGGGAAGTGGAATTTGTCATTTGTAAGCAATGTGAAACACCTACTTACAATTTTGAAATTATAAAAGGGAAAATTGTCTTTGCCCTATGTCCCGTATGTGGAAATGATGAAACAGATGAATTTGAAATACCTCATGATTAAGTTTGTGATATAATTTTATAACTTTTTTTATAAGGAGTATATATGAAAAAGTTTGTCCTTTTCTTATTTTTTGTTTTTTTTATTCAGCTTCCAGTTTGGGCTGAAGAAACCACAAGTGAGACAGAAGGAAAAGCCACAACTTCAAATGTTAAATGGGGTGCTTTAGCTGCTGCCTTTGCCATAGGGCTTGTTGGTTTTGCTGGTGCCTTAGGTCAAGGAAAAGCAATTTCTTCTGCTTGTGAAGGGCTTGCCAGAAATCCTGGTGCAGGTGGTGCTATTAGAACTTCCCTTTTGTTAGGGCTTGCTTTTATTGAATCCATTGTAATTTATGCTCTTCTTATTGCTTTTTTAACTTATAAACTATAGGCTTAATATTTAAAAATTTTTAAGTATTTTTAAGTTTTTTAACATAGTGTAATATTTTAATTTAGAAGGGCTAATGAAGGGGCAAAAAAAAGAAGGGCTAAATTTTGAAAGGGATTTACTACCCTATGTAGAGTCCTTATATTCTACTGCTTATCGCCTTGTTTTAAATCCTCAAGATGCAGAAGATTTAGTTCAAGAGACCTTTATGAAGGCATTTAAGTATTTTGATAAGTTTGAAAAGGGCACAAATATGAAGGCATGGCTTTTTAAAATCTTAAAAAATACTTTTATTAACCTTTATAGAAAGAGGAAAAAGGCATTGCCCCAAATTGATTTTTCAGAAATTGAAGAAAATTTTGAAAATTTAATCATTACTCAAAATAAAATCTTTGAATATACAGAAGAATTATCTGATTTATCTTCCATAGATGAAGAGATAAAAAAAGCCCTTGATGGTCTGCCAGAGGAATATAGAAAAGTAATAATTATGGCAGATATTGAGGGGAAGTCCTATAAGGAAATAGCAGATAAACTAAAACTTCCCTTAGGAACAGTTATGTCTCGCCTTTATAGGGGAAGAAAAAACTTGGAAGAATCCCTTTTAAACTATGCCCATAGGTATGGTTATATAAAGGGAAGAAAACCCAAAAAACAAAGAAGAAAAATATTATAAAAATTAAATATTTATTTGAAGACCATCGTATGCAATTTTTGCATAACCCTTAAATTTTTCTTCCAAATTTTTATGGGAAATTTTCCAATGTCCAATGTGTGTGAGGATAGTTTTTTTTGGATTTAAAATTTCTATTGTTTTTATTATTTCCTCTTCTTTTAAGTGGTTTTTCCCTTCCCCTGTTCCATCTATTATTAATAAATCCAAATTTTTTAAATTTCTAATAGTTTTTTTTGGAATCCCAGAGGTATCTGGAATATAAGCAATTTTTTTATATAAAACTCCAAAGGTCTTTATTTTTTTTGTATGAAAAACAGGGAAAAAATTAAAATCCCTTGGAAGATTAAATCTAAAGTATTTTTTATAAAGAGAAGGAAAAATTCCTTTAATTTCCTTAAAAATTAATTCATTACAAAAGATTTTTAAATCTTTATAAAGGGGTTTATAAAAGGGAAATAAGTCCTTTAAACCAAATATATGGTCACTATGTGTATGGGTTATAAAGATTTTTTTTGGCATAAATTTATACTTTTGTAAATATATAGAAATTTCGGGGGGTGTGTCAAAAAGAATATCTGGTTTTATAAAAAGGGAAGACCTAAATCTTTTATCTTTTTTATCCTTTGATTTACATTGGGGACAATTGCAATTTGGCAAAGGGATTGCCCAAGCAGAAGAAGTTCCTAAAAAAACTATTTCCATAAAGGCGTGGGAAGTGCTTGGATTTGAGTTAAAAGTGCTGGATCCAACTTTTCTACTTCAAAATACTCTTGCTCCAATTCTTCAATAATAAACCTCTCTATCCCACTATTTCTTATAAAGTCCTCCCTTAAATTTAAGTTTGATTTTTCTATAATTTCTGGAAGAATTTGGTTAATATAAAGGGCTTCTAATTGGATTTTATTTAAGACATCATCAAAGATTTCTTCATCAAAGTAAATATCTATACCTTCCTTTTTTAAATCCTTAATTATTTCCTTTTTTAAAGCATTTCTTCCTTCTCTCTTTGTTAAATCCACATAAAAATGTTTCAATCTTTCTTTAGCACTATTCCTTAAAATATTAAAAATTTCTTCTTGCCTATTGATTTCATTTAAAATAAATGAAAGGTCTTGGATCGTTGCTTCATTATTTGCAATATTTTTTAAACCCTTTTCAATTTCTTCTAATTTTTTTCTTCCATAACTTGTAAGGTATAAATTTCTTTTTAAAGGTTCTAAAAAAAGATCTTCAAAGAGATGTTCCTTTAACTCATTAAAAATTTTATAATTATTTACTAAAGAACGGATTTGGGATTCTTCTATTTCTTTCCCTTCCATAAATGTAATATTATTTATAAAGGATGCAGAAGCATCAAATCTATCTAAGTATGTAATGGACTTTCCAAAGGATTCCAATAAATCAAAATCCTCTGTTTGAGAGACCTTTTCATCAATTAATCTTCCCACATCTAACAAAATTTCTTCAAAAGTGTTATCCCTTTCTTGAACTGCCCTTTGTTTGCAAAATAAGAGGGTAATTAAGTCCTCCTTTGTAATTTCATAGGTAAAGGGACCACTTTCCAAAAGATAACCTTCTAAGACCTGCCTTGCATTAGAAATATAATCTGCTTCTTCTACTCCTTCAAATTTTTCTCTACCTTGAAATATAATATTTTCTAAGGTATCAAAAAGGGTTGAAGGAATATTGTGTTTTAATGAAAGAGTTCTTATCCTTTGTAATCTTGCTTTAATAGAAGGAGGGATTTTCCCTTCCGTATTTTGACTTAAAAGATATTTATACTCTTTTATTAGGGCTTTATTTACCTTATCTTGATAGACAATATCAATCCTTAACCTTTCTTTAAGATAGGGATCCAATTCTTCCTCTTTTTCTACTCTTTCTGGTAGCTTTCTATTTAAAGTATAATATTCTTTCAATTTCTTATAGATAAAGGTATTTTCCTTATTTATTAATCTAATTAAAAATATATCTACATCCTTTTCCCTTAAATGTTTAATAAAATTTTCCATTAAAGAAGTGTCATCTTGCAATCCTACAAGTTCTGTTCTTTTTAAAAACTTTCCAACACTTTTTAAGGTTTTTTCTTGTCTTTCTACTACTGATAAATTTTTTGGATCTCCAATAAAGAAAAAGTAACAAGATAGGGCATTTCCATTTAAAAAGATTGTATCAAAACTTAAAACCCCTGAAACTTTGTTTGTAAAGTAAAGTTGTTTAGTTTTATTATCTTCAAAGGTACCAAAAAAAATTAGACGATTTAAAACCTCATCATTTAACAAATCTTCTAAGGGTAGAGATGCCCCAAACATATATTCACTGACTTGTCCTCCATTACAATTATAAACTATACCTTCCTTTGTAAGAATTAGCTCATTCCCATGGGAAAAAAAATGAACTCCCTTTGGGGTCTCCTTCATAAAATACTTTCTATATACTGATTCTCCTGCAACATTTGCGTAAAAATCAATATTTTCATTTAAATTTCCATAAAATTGAACTACTTTAATCATCTCTTAATATTTTAACAAAAATTTGGTATAGTTTTAATATGATTTATGTAGGAACAGCTGGTTGGTCTTATAAGGACTGGGAAGGGGTTTTTTACCCTAAAAATTTAAAAAAGGGTGAAGAGCTTTCATTTTTGGCAGAAAAATTCAATATTGTGGAAATAAATTCTTCCTTTTATAGAATTCCAGATGAAAAAATGGCATACTCCTGGTGCAAAAAAGTTGAAAAAAATCCAAATTTTCTTTTTACATTAAAGGCATACAATTTATGGACCCATGAAGAAAAATTTGAAGAAGAAGAAGGAATTAAAATGAAAGGGGTTTTAAGGGTAATGGAGGAAGAAAAAAGGTTAGGGGTTTTTCTTTTTCAATTCCCTTATAGATTTAAATTTTCTGAAGATTTTTTAAAAAAAATCTTATCCTTTAAAAATTTTTTTGAAGGTTTTCCCATAGGAATAGAAGTGAGACATAATTCCTTTAATAATGATGAGTTTTATAATTTTTTAAAAGAAAATAAAATTTCTTTTGCCAACATTGACCAACCTCTAATAAGTCAAAACATAGGACCCACTTGTAAATTTACTTTTAAGCCAGCTTATATTAGATTACATGGAAGAAATTACAAAAACTGGTTTTTTGCAGAGGAGTCCTTTCAAAGATATGACTATTTATATTCAAAGGAGGAATTAAACTTATGGGTTGAATCTGCCATAAAACTTTCAAAAGAAGGAGATACCTTTGTAATTTTAAATAATCATTATAGAGGGAAAGCAATTCAAAATGCCTTTGATTTCATAGATTTATTAAAAGAAAAGGGCTATAATAGCTAATCTTTTAAAATGACAAAACTTCAAGGGGCAAATGGAAAAATCTTAAAATTTAATTCCTTAATCTTCATAAAACTTTTATTAATTTATATTTCTTTTTTAATATTTTTCATTTTATTAGAAATTAAAGGTATTTAATATAGAAAAATTTCTAAGGAAAAGGGGAATTTTTAAATTTTTGTCTATTTTTAGCTATAAAATTTTAAAGGAGTAAATATGTCTTTGAAATTTTTCAAGGAGATTCAAAAGACAAAACCCCTTCCATTGTAGTTTAAATTGTTTAACCAATTGTTTGAAATGTTTACATCTAAAACTTCACAATATTGACTACTACTACTTCCCCTGCATATGTAATCAATGTTTCCAAAATCATCATACCCCCATGCCATAAGGGTTGTTAAATTTGGAGGACAATTAGTT
>FWPV01010081.1_pt1 | contig 15653 bp, 8 predicted proteins | sample 2228371 | NCBI WGS metagenome assembly FWPV01 (sample SAMEA103939776, study PRJEB20133) | metagenome | reverse complement strand
TGAGCTGGAACTGGAGCCCTGCGGCGCGGGCCGCCGCGATGCCCGCAAGAGCGCTGTCAAATGCGCCGGCGATGCCACGAAGCGCGTCGTGGCTTGCCGCATCCGCCCCGTCAACGCTCACGCTGATGCGGCCCACGCCCGCCTCCAGCAGCCGGCGCGCGGCGGCCTGATCGAGCAGCGAGCCGTTCGTCGCGGCGACGGCCCGTAGGCCGCGCGTGGTCGCATAGCGGGCAATATCGAAGAGGTCCGCCCGCAGCAGCGGCTCGCCGCCCGTCAGAATGATCGTCGGCTGCGCGAACGACGCGATGTCGTCAAGGAGCTTGAATGCTTCTTGCGTCGAGAGTTCGCCGGGCGGCACGCACGATGTTGCCGCCGCCCGGCAATGCCGGCACGCCAGGTTACAGGCCCGCGTCAGCTCCCACGCAATCATCCTCAGCGTGTGCGCCTTCCCACCGTGCACCGCGGCGTCCATTGCCTGGCCCACCTGGGGGTTCCGAATACTCTTGCTGCTGTTTTCCACAAGTCCTTGCCGCTTTTCACTGCGGCCTGAAGTGTAGCGCAAGGCGGTGCGCGGTTCCAGTGGATGAGTCCCCTTTGGCTGCGGTGAGAGGCCGCATTGTGATCCTGTGGGTAGCCCCGAGGGGGTTCGAGTCCCCCCCTCTCGCACCAGCAGGCGACGGGGCGGGATTCCACAGAGGGCTTCAGGGCGACTCGACGGGCTTGACCGTGGCGCGAATGGTCATGCGCCTGCCGAGTGGGGCCGTGCCTTCGACGATGATGTCGAACTGCTCGGGCAGCCGGGTGAAGGGGATGCCGGCAAGGGCTTTGTCCCAGTCGTAGGCCCGGCCGTTGATGCGCAGCAGGGGGCTGGCGAGGGCGGCGACCTTGAGGCCGGGCTTGAGGGCGACGACGTAGTCCTTTTCGAAGCGGGCGAGTTGCTCTGCGTCGCCGGCGGCGGACACCCTGTAGATGTAGGTGCGGCCGGGGAGGTTGAGGGCGACCCTGGCCTCGTTGGCCTTGAGGTCGAAGGGCAGCGGTGGGCAGGCCGGGGCGTCGTGGAGGAGGATGAGGAGCTGTTTCTTGTCCTTGTCGTACTTGACTGACGCGGCTGGGAGCTCGAGGACGGCGATGTCGGGCAGCTCGGCGTTGACCTGGAACTGTGCGGCGGTGGCAGCAACGGCGGCCTGGAGGTCCTCGGGCTTGCCTTCCTTGGGGGCGACGCGGACGTGGAGCTGAAGCTCGCTTGCAGGGATGGCGTCCTCGACGGCTGCCTCTGACGACGCGGGGTACGAGGCGGCGCGCTGGCGGAGGCGGTCGAGCTCCATCTGGAGCGAGATGGCGAGGGGCTTCACCTGGTCCTGGTCCTTGACCTTGGCGAGGAGCTGGACGGCTTTTTCGAGGTGTTGGGCTGCGCTCTCGAAGAGGCCGTTGGCGGTGTGGATGGCGCAGAGGTGGATGTGGGCGTTGATGTCGAAGGGGGTGTCGTTGGGCTGGATTTCGAGAACCTGCTGCCACTCTTTGACGGCGAGGCGGTAGAGGCCGAGGCGTGTGAGGAGGCTTGCGGCGAGGTAGTGTGGGGCCTGGTCTGCGGGGCTGAGGGCGAGGGCGCGCTCGCGAAGGGCGAGGGCCTCCTTGTCGCGGTTGAGGGGGATGAGGGCTTCGGCCTGGAGGTAGAGGGGGCGGGGGTCGGCAGGCTCGCCCTTGGCGAGGGTTTCGGCGGCGGCGAGGGCTTCCTGGGCCTTGCCCGCCTTGAGCTTCGCCAGGATGTCGTCAATCGTCACCTCGGTGGCCTTGTTGACCTTGAGGTCGGGCGGCAGCTTGCTTGCCATGGCCTCGATGCCTTCGAGAACCTGTCCGCGCTGGGCGCGCGCCCAGGCAAGTGCTCGGGACTGCTGCTCGTTCTTGGGCTCGCCGATGGCGCGGATGAGCTCCTGGGCGACCTCTGGGGTCATGGCGCGCTGCTGTAGGGCGTTGAGCGCCCAGCTCGCCTCGTTGGCGGTGCCGACCTCCATGCGCTTGACGAGGAATGGGACGGCCTTGGCTCCCAACTGCCCGATGCGGTAGATGGCGTTGCTGCGCTCGTGGAGCTGCATGGTGTCGTAGTGGCGGACGAGGAGGACCATGTCGGCGGGCCAGTCTGGGCCGATGCCGAGGAGGACGTCGGCGAGGAGGTCGCGGGCGCGGAGGCGGACCTCAGGGTCGTCGGACTCGGCGGCTTGCTCCAGGGCCTGGCGCGCGGGTTGGCCGACGAGGCGGAGGGCGGCGGTGGCGCGCTCGCGCGCGTCGTGCCGCTCGGCCCCAAGGTCGCGGACGAGGGCCTGGATGATGCGGTCGGCCGTGATCTTGGGAGCAGCGGCGAAAACAGTGGCGGCGAATGCGACGGAGCACACGATGGCAATGAGGGCACGCTTCATCGGGCAGTCATCTCCAATAATGGGGGAAGTGTTAGGTGTCAGGTCTTGGGTGTTAGCTGTTGGGGTACAGGAATCAGCGAGTCGCCTTGCCTTTTCGTGACCCAACATCTGGCACCACAACGCTACTCTCCACAGAAGGCTCTGCCGGGTGACGGTTCATTCTGAGCGCCGCGAAGAATCTCTACCGACGCGGGTGCGGGAGCGGGCCCTCGCCTTCGGGACCGGCTAAGGGCTGGTAGAGATTCTTCGCTCCGCCCGCCCTGGAGCGGGCTCCGCTCAGAATGACATGCTATGATGGCTTATCTCCTGATGGTAGCGCGGATTGACTCATTCTGGCCGCAGGAAAGCAGCGTTGTCTTGGTAACACTTCCTACTTGTAGATGTTGAACGAGATGCGCTTGAGGCAGGAGCGCAGGACTTTGAGCTCGCCGAGGGAGCTGGACTTGCCGACAAGGTGCTCCTCGGTGAGGCGGTCGAACTGTAGGGTGAAGCGGCAGTCGCTGGTCTCGACGAGGATGTCGCCCTTGTTGCGTCGGGGCTTCTCGATGCCCTGGGTGCGGAAGGAGATGTTCTGGACTCTTGCGGCATCGGTGGAGATTTCGCCAAAGGCGGTCTTGAGGGTGACCTTGCCGCTGGCGAGGCCGATCTCGGTGGCGGCCACCCGGTCGCGGTTGACGAAGCGGACGACGTGGCCGTCGGTGGTCTCCTCTTTTTCGCTGGGGGAGGGGCCGACGATGCCCTGGACGACCCGCAGGCGGCTGAGGCGGCAGGGGTAACGGGCGTTGAACATGACGAACTTGCCGGCAGGCAGGGTGCCAGGCACCGCGTACTCGCCCAGGTCGGTGTTGTCGAGCCAGGCGCGGGCCTTGTTTGTGGCGGGGTCGTATGCCACTCGGACGGTCGCCTCGGTCATCATGCGCCCGATGTGCCTATCAGCGAACGAGTTCATGCCGCCGTTCTGCATCACCATGAGGTTGAAGTTGCTGGCGTAGAAGCGGGCGATGAGGCTGTTGTGGCCGTACTGGCCCTCGGTGTTGTCGGCTGCGAGGATGAGCTCTACGTGGATATAGCGGCCCATGGTGGTGGAGACCTTGGCCTCCATGGTGACGGCTTCCTTTTGGTCGAACCTGGCGAAGAGCGTGGCGCAGTCGCCCTGGACGTGGCACTGTGCGGCTCCGCCGCCAAGGGTCCAGCCGCCGCGCGAGGTCCACGGCTCCATCTTGCCGTTCTCGAAGTTGCTCTCGATGGCGGTGAGGGTGCCGCGGGAGAAGTTGATGGAGCGGACGATGTTGCGTGCGATCTTGATGGGGCCTGTGGCCTTTGTTTCCACGATGATGGCCTCGGGGGTGATGGCGGCGATCTCGCCCACGATGCGGTCGTCGTTGCTGAGGTTCACCTCGTCGTCGCCCTTCGTCTTCTCCTTGGGGTTCAACTCGACGGTGTCGAGCGCGGAGGCGATGATGACGACCTCGCCCTCGAAGTGCGGGGCGGTGAGGCGCAACTTGCCGCCGTGCTCGATGGTGAGGACCTTGCCGACGATCTTGTCGCCGCGGATGGTGGTGACAACGTCGCCCTCGGTCTGCTTGCCGCCCTTGGCCGAGTCGTCGAGCGTCTCGTTCGCCCCGCGCGGCTGGGGCACGAAAATCTTCCGCCCGCCCTCCACCTCCACCTGAGCCTGCACCAGAGGAGGAATCTCGATCATGTCATCGTCAATCTCGACAATGTCGCACCGGGCTCGGTTCGTTGGGAGCAGGAGCGCGCCCAGCGCGAGCGCAAGTAGGGCGTGCATACTTGCACGGGGAACCGAGGACGAGGGGCGGGGGCGATTGAGGACGCGAGCGAGCATCGGCGGGTCTCCTTTCCCCTAGCGTTGGTAGATGGGGAGCAGGTTGTAGTTTATGGCGATGGAGAGCAGGGCGAATGCGGTGGCGCAGACCACTCCGCCGCTGCCGCCCCTGTCGGGCCACGAGCCGTCGGGGGCCTGCATGCTGATGAGCATGGGGGTCATGGTCTCGTTCCAGTGGCGCCAGTATTTTCCGCCGGCCTGGAACATGGCCTGAGAGCAGTAGTAGGCGGCGTAGTGGAAGTATCCGGAGTATCCGTAGCCGCCGCCCCCGCCGAGGAGGAGGTCTGCGGTGGCCTTGGCCTCGGCGGAGCGGTAGGCGCCCGAGAGGCTGAGGACAAGGAGTCCGATGCCGCTGCGAGCGGGGCTGGGGCTGTCGGGGCCGGTGTAGCCGAAGCCGCCGCCGGGGCAGAAACAGCTCTTGTAGAAGTCCACGCCGCGCTTGACGGAGGAGATGGGCACCTCGATGCCGGCGTTTGCGGCGGCGCGGAGGCCCATCATCTGTGCGCCCGAGACCGTCGTGTCGGCGTCGGTGGAGTTCACGCTGTAGCGCCAGCCGCCGCGCTGGTTCTGCGAGCTGATGGTGAGGCCGGTGGCCTTCTTGAGGGCTGGGCCGACGCGCGGGTCGTCTATCATCCCGTAGACCTCGCCGAGGGCGAGGAGGGCGAAGCCGTGGCTGTACATCGGGCTGCCGCTGTCGTTGGAGAGCAGGCCGTTGGGCTGCTGGTTCTTGACGATGTAGTCCACGCATCGGCGGATGACGAGGCCGTATTTCCCCTCGTCGGGCATCTCGCCGTGGGCGAGGAAGGCGAGCATTGCGAGGCCGACGACGCCGCTGACCTGGCCGTGTTGGTCGGGCCAGGAGCCGTCGGGCTTCTGGGTGCGGGCCAGGTAGTCGAGGCCGCGGGTGACGCAGCGCTCGATGTCGGGGGTCACTTTGCACTCTTCGCCGGCAGATGCGCGGGTAGTCGATCCTGTGAGCACGGCGAGTCCGACAAGAGTCCGTGATGCGTAATCCGTAGTCCGTAACCAGAAAGAAACGCGGTGTGCCATGGTGCTGTTGTTCCTCTTCTCTTATTACGGATTACGCATCACGGATTCCTACCGAATCGGCTCCTTGCGGAGGCGGTCGAAGTAGGCGTTGAGGAGGTCGCGGTACTGGGCGGGCAAGGTGCCCTCGAAGGCTGCTCCGAGCTGCTCGTCGAAGCGGGCGCGGACGCGGCGCCAGTGCTCGTCCTTCGCCTCGTTGGGGTTGGCGGGCATGACTGGGGCGTTGGTGCCGCCGGCGAAGCCGCCGGGGGAGGCTCCGGCCATCATGCCCATCATGGCCCCCGCTCGGCCGCCCATGGCGCCGCCCATGCCGCCGCCCTGGGCCTCCTTGAGAAGCTCTTCGAGGAGCCTGAGGGCCATGCGCTGCACCTGACGGGTCTGGGTGCCGGTGTCGCCGGCGCCGAGGGCGATGCGGCTGAGGTTCATGTGCTCGGCCGACTTGTTGACGAGAGCGGCGGCGCCGGGGAACTGTGCGAGGAGGGCGGCGAGCTTCCTGGCGTCCACGTGCACGCGGCTCTGGCGGATGCTGAGGGCGGCGGTCTGCTGGTCGAAGGCCTCGGGCGCCCTGGCGCGCAGGGTGTCGGCCTCGACGGTGCCGGTGTTGACTCGCTTCTGTCCGACCAGGCAGCGCTGGAGGAGGAGCAGTGCGCGCATCATCTGGGTGCTCATCATGGCCTGCTGTATCTGCTGCATCTCGCTAGAGAGGCGCTCGCGGGCGTCCTCGAGGAGCGCCAGTGCGCGCTTGCCGTGCGCGAGGCCCTCGGGGAGGGCTCTGGCGTAGAGGTCGGTGGCCCCTTCGCCCATCTCCTTCGCAGCGGCGTCGAGCTTTGCGGCGGCCTGGGAACGGAACGCGGCGATTTCGTTGGCGAGCCAGTGGAGGGCGCTGGCCTGCTCGGAGACGTCGCGCTGGAGGGTGGCCTGGTCGGAGCCGAGCTCGGCGGGGCGCTTGGCCCGCTCGGCCTTGGCGATGGCGGCCTCGATGCCGGCGTTGATGGCCCTCTGGCGGCGGATGAACTCCTCGAGCTCTTTCATGAAGGCCGCCGTGTCGTCGCCGCGGCGACGCAGGATGTCGGCCACGGCGAGGAGGGACCTGGCGACCTTCTCCTGCTCGGGCACCTGCGAGAAGAGGGCGTTCTCGCCGAGGCGGCGGGCGATGGCGGCGGCGCGCTCGGAGACCTTGTCCTCGTCGAGCTTGAGCTTGGCGTCCTCGGCGGTCGCTGCGTCGCTGGGGTTTGACGATGCCAGCACGCCGGCGGTCTTCTCGATTTCCTTGCCCAGGTTGTCTACGCCGCTCTTGATGTCCTGCTGCGAGGCCGTGAGGCGCGCGAGGCGGTGCTTCTGTTCGTCGGTCATAGCGTTGGCGTCGGCGCCGAGGGTTTCTCTGGCGAGTGGGAGGAGGTTGTCCTTGATCTCGCGCTGGCGAGCGGCGAGGGCTTCGGCCTCGGCCGCGAGCTTCTCCAGGAGGCCGCGGCGCTGGATGCGCTCGGCGAGTTGAGCGAGCTGTTCGAGGCGGCGGGCCGCCTCGTCGGTCTGCTCCTGAGCGATGCGGAGTGGTGAGGGCTCGCCGGGTTGCCCGGGCTGTCCCTGGGCGGCGCGGGCGAACTGCTCGGCGGCGTTGTGCATGGGGTTGTTGGCGGTGTCGCGCACGCCGCGGCCGAGCTGCTCCATGCCGGTCATCATCTCGGTGGGGGTAGCGGGGTTGCGGGCGAGCTCGGGGATGAGGCTCTCGAGCTTGCGGGCGAGGTGCTCCGTTGCGCGGCTCTCCTCGGCCTGGCGCTCGTGTGCGGCGCGGGCGCCCTCGCGCACCACAGCGCTGTCGTCCTGCTTGCCTCTCGCCTCCTTGCCTTCGCCACCTTCCTTGCCCTCCTTGGTGGGCTCGCCCTGGCGGGCTTTGTCGGCGGCCTTGGCGAGGCGCTCGGCCTGGCCGCTCTGGGCGCGCTGGGTGGCGGCCCGGCGCATCATCTCGACCTGTAGCTCCTTGAGGCGGGTGAGGATGCGCTCGAGGTGCTCGAGCTCGCTGAGGACGGTGATGCGGTAGACGGGCGAGGCGCCGCGGCGGAGCACCGCCTCGTCGGCATAGTCGCTTGCCTCGGCTCTGTACTCGAGCGTGTCGCCTGGGACGAGCCCGAGCTGGTCAATAACCAGGTCCGTTGCGGCGGCGAGGTCTTTGACGCCGGGGCCGCCGTCCTTGAGAGTCCTGCGTTCCCAGCGCTCGGACCTCTCGACGGATTCACTGGCCTTGATCGTGCGGCAGGCGAGGGTGAGGTCGCGGATGCCGAACTCGTCGCGGGCGGCCACGTCGAGCGCCACCGCCTCGCCGGGCAGCACCACGAGGTCGCGGCCGGGCCTCGTGATGCTCACCTGTGGCACGCGGTCGGGCACGACACGCAGGAACACGCTCTCAGGCGCTCGGTTCGAGAGGCCAAAGCCGTCGGTCAGCGCGATTGCGAACTCGCCGCTCCTCGTGGGCGTGAACGGCCTGGTGGCGAGGACGCCGGCCTGGTCGGGCACCAGGGGGAGCCGCCGGCCGCCGAGGAGAAGCTCGCCGCGGCACTCAAACTCGGGCTCGGCGCCGCGGTTGATCGGGTAGGCCCTGAGGATGACCTGCTGGCCCTCGACGATCTGGAGCGGCCCTTCAATGGCCTCGATGGTGTCCTGGCGCTCGCCGGCGTACTTGGGCGCGATGAGGACAGCGCCCTTCTTGCTGAGTGAGGGCGGTGGGACGACGCGGATGTGGTGCCAGGGCGAGAGCGCGTCGCCGGCGGCCACGCGGTAGCGAATCTCCTTGAACAGCGGCCCGGTGTTCCAGGTGGTGGCGCCGTTTTCGCAGGCGAGGCGGAGGGCAAGCCTGTCCGCCGCCTCGGCGCCCGTGCCCTTGTAGCCGTGGATGCTGGCGACGTTGGCGGGGCGGCCAGAGGTGCGGATGGCGATGTCAACGGAGTCGCCCACGCGCACAACCCTGTCGCCCGGCTCGACGGCGAGCCGGGTGTAGCAGAAGTAGGGGACGTCGGCGGCCGGCCGGAAGATGCGGTCGAGCGCGTTGCGGATGGCCTCGGGCCGGAGATGATAGGCCGCGAGAAGGATAGCGAGCAGGACGGCAACGACAATGCCCGCCTTGAAGACCGGCCTCACGGGCACCGCCGCGCGCGGGTCCACGCCGCGGGCGCGCTCGGCGATCTGGGCGAGGGCCGACCGGACGAGGCCGCGTGAGATGCCCTGCTCGTCGAGGCCCTCGGAGCTCAGCTCCACGGCGCTCACCAGGTCTTCCTCGACGCTGGGGAAGCGATGGCCGAGGCGTGCGGCGGCATCGGTGTCGCGGAGCCTTCGCACGGCTGGCCAGACGACCCGGCGTACCAGGCACCAGGCGCAGGCCGCAACGATGGCGGCGAGGGCGCCCAGCCGCGGCCAGTAGGCCAGCCGCAGCAGCCTGTCGGCCGCTACCGCCGCGCCCACCGTGCAGCACAGCACCGCCAGCGTGAGCAGCAGCCCCGTGTGGGTGTAGACCACCCGCCAGCGCCGGCGGTAGCGGTCCAGCACCCGCCGTAGGGTGTCAGGCAGCCGGGATTTTCGGCGTGTGCTCATGCCAGGCCACTCCTCTTTCGAGTCAGCCACGCTGCGCCCAGGATGAGAGCCAGCGAGAGGTAATAGCCCCAATGGCGGCACGGCGACCATTCCGCCGTGTGAACCGTGCGCTCCACCTTGGCCGCAAGCAGCGAAGGGAGGCGGCCGGCCTCGTCTACTCTAAGATACCTTCCGCCGCTCGCAGTTGCAATAGAATTCAGCGAAATCGCGTCCTGGGCGAGGTTCTTCTTCTCAAGGTCGGGACGCAACACGGTGAGGACGGCAGAGGAGGGGAGGGGCTCGTCGCCGTAGGTGGAGACGATTGGCCTGATGGCGTACTTGCCGGGCTTGGGCGGCTTGAAGACGGCGCGGTAGAGGCCCCAGCCGCCCGGGGCCGGGGCAAGGGCGAGGCGCTGCGAGAAGGTGGAGGACGACGAGGACGATTCAAGGTCGACCCTGGCCTCCACCCGCGCGCCCTCCAGCGGGAAGCCGTCGGGGTTGAGGCAGTATGCCTCGATCTCCACGCCCTCGCCAACGTCGCAGTCCGTGCGGTCGAGCAGCAGGCGTGCGCGCGGGTCGCCCTCGGCGAACTGCCGCTTGATGAGCCAGCGCACGGCCTGCGCCCAGAAGCGGTAGTGGTACCTGTCGCCGACCTCCTGGCGCCAGCGCCAGGTCTCCTCGATGCCGTTGAACATGACCTTGCCGGCGCCGACGCGCTGGACGGCGATGAGGGGGAGCTTTGAGGCGCCCGCAAGGCGGTAGGGGTGGACGACGAGCGCCGTCGCGCCCCGCGCAAGGCCCCCAACGCTCGCCGACCAGCGCAGCGGCGGCAGGCGCGACCAGACGCTTGCGTTCTCCTCCGCGTCGGGGGCCAGGCGGGTGACGAGGTGGCTCGCACCGTCCTGGGTAAGCTCCACCGCAAACATATCGCCGCGTCCGTCGCCGGCCGCCGCCTCGAGCGTCACGGGGAGGATGGCGGCCACTGGCGTGCCGAGGAGGCCGCGGCAGTTCTGCCGCCGCCCGGCCACCACGACGAGGGCCATGCCGCGCACCTTCACGGCGTCGGCGGCCTCCCTCAGGAAGTCGTCGGGCATCTGCTCGCGGCTCAGGTCGCCAAGAATCATCAGGTCGTACTCCGCGAACTCCTGCTTCTGGGTAGGTAGGGTGTCCCGGTAGCCCTCGCCCTTGATCGGCCCGAGGCCCGGCCGCAGCAGGCTCACGGTGAGCTGCACGGCGGGGTCGCGCTCGAGGACGTTTCGGATGAAGCGGAACTCCCATCGCGGCTCGCTGTCAACGAGCAGCGTGCGGATTTTCCGCTCGGCGACCTCGATGCTCGCCTTGGCCGAGTTGTTCCCCTCGTGCTGCTCGCCCTCCTGCTTCGGCACCCGCACGGTGAAGGAGCGGAGGCCGGGCGTGTCGGGCACAAGGGTGAAGGTGACGTTGACCGGCTGGCCGGAGGGGAGGGCAACGACCTGTTTCTCGGCAAGGATGTCGGCCCCGCTCATGAGCTGGACGGGCAGGCGGGCCGCCCCCATGCCGGTGGCGGCGACCTCGGCGGTGAGGATGACCTCGTCGCCGAGGAGGGCCGACTTGGGCGCGCGGAGCGCCACCACCGCGGCGTCGCGCGGCGGGCTGGGGTTCCCGATCCCCACCACGAAGACCGGGATGTTCATCCGCCCAAGCACCCGCGCGACCTCCGAGGGGTCGCGCCCGGTGTTCCACGCCCCATCGCTGAGGAGCACGACGGCCCTGGGCGTCACCCCGCCCGCGCCCTGGGTGGCGGCGTGGAGCGCGTCGCCGAGCGCCGTCACATAGCCCTCGGGGCTCACCTCGAAGTCGGGCGCGTCCTGGCCCAACGGCAGGGCGTCGAGTGCGCCTGCGAAGCGCCAGCCCGAAAGCTCGAAGCCCTCGCGGACCTTTGCCAGCCAGCCCTCGGGGCCGCGGTCGAGCAGGGCGCGGACCACATCCTGCCGCGAGAGCTCTGTGCCATTTCGGACCTCGGATTTCGGATTTCGGATCTCCGCCGGCAGCTTGTCGTAGGTGTCGCTGAGGAGCATGCTGCGCGAGCCGTCAACGAGCACCACGCATCGTGGCTTGCGGGGGTCGATCCAGGTGCGGACGACTTTGGGCATGAGCAGGATTCCGGCGAGCATGACCCCGGCAATGGCGACAAGGGCCAGGATAGTGCGCCGCACGAGGGGGCGGAGGTGGGCGGAGTCGCGCCGCACGAAGAACAGCGCCACGCCCAGCACGACAGCAGCGCCGGCGGCAGCCACCCAGGGCGGAAGAGGACAATCGAAGATGAGCTTCGCGCTGCTCACACGCTGATTCCTGCCAGGATGCGCAATCCGTAATCCGCGATCCGTAACCAGAAAGAAGCGGGCGAAAGTTGTGACACGCTGGTTTCCTATTCCTCCTGCTACGGGTTACGAATCACGGATTACGGATTCTTGAGTTGGCCGGCCCAGGCTCCAGGCGAGGAGCACCTCGCCGATAAGGAACACCAGGGCGAGAACGGCCAAAGGGAACGCCGATGCCGCGCTTGGCTCCCCGGCGTCCTGGCCCAGCGACTTGGCTCCGCCCTCCGCCCCCAGGTAGGTGATCCTGGTGTCCGGCAGAAGCGTCTGGATGACATCGCTTCCTATGAGCTCGAGCTCGCTCTCTTGCGGCGGGGTGTTGAGCGCGGCGATGGGCGGCGCGGCCTGGGGGTTCGCAGGGGGCGCCGTACCCGCGGCCAGGCGGTAGACACCCGCAAGCTCGGTCTGGGCGAAGACCGCCTCGCCCTCCGCCGGCCGCATCACGGGCACCGCGCGGCCGTCGGGCTTCAACACCAGGTGCGCGCCGGGCGGCAGCGCCAGCTTCAGCTCGGTGAACGTCGGCAGCGACAGCGGGGCCGCCCCTTCCACAAGGTGCGCGTGCACCACCCGGTGAAGGAGCAGCAGGAAGGGCGGGGTGAAGGGGAGGTTCGAGAAGTCAACCTGAGCCGAGACCGCGAAGAGGTAGACCTTGCCCTTGCCGAGCTGTCGGCGGACGAGGAACGGCTCGCCGCGCTCGGTCTGGATGAGCGATTCGGCGCCTTGCGTGGCGCCGAGGCGGTAGAGCCTGGCGATGAGCACGCGGTCGAGTCCCTCGGCCGGCAGGTTCGCAACGGCAGGGTTGGTCGGGGAGACGCTGCCGAGCTTTATCCGCTTCTCGCCCTCGGCCTCAATGAGCGGCCCAATGGGGACGCCGGGGAATCCCGCCTCGTTCCACGACTGGGGCTGTGTGTGCTCGCCGGGGAAGATGAGCACGAGGCCGCCGCCGCTCGCGTAGTCGCGCAGGCGCGCCACAGCATCCGCAGGCAGCGCCGCCACATCGGCCAGCACCACCGCCGCGAACCTGCCGAGGTCCTTACCCGCAAGGTCCGCCACGCTCGCCGCCTCGACTGCGAACTGGGAGCGTTCGCCGAGCGCGGACTCCGGCGGCCGGAGGGCCAGCTTCACGAAGTCGCCCGCGCTGTCGAACGGCACGGACGACGGCGCGCCGTCCACCACGAGGACTGGGATGCGGGCGGCGACGTGGATGACGAAGCAGGCGCGGTCGTCCCCCGGGAGCGCGTCGGGGCTAAGCTCCAGGCTCCCCGCGTGCGGGCCGGGCTTGAGCCGCGGGAGCTTGAAAACCACGTCGGCCTTGCCCGGCTCGGCGAACTCGTGGGTGCGGCTGTCCTTCCGCTCCCCGTCCAGGAAAAGAGCAACGTTGGCAGCCCCGCGCGCGCCTCCCTTCGCCCGCAATTCCACGGTGGCAGTGAGGGTCGGGGCGTCGCCCTCGATTGGGACGGCTGGCGCGATGCTGAGGGCGGCGAAGGAGAGATTGCTCTCGACGGCTGGGCGGAGGTCGGTGATGACGATGTGGGGCTTGCCCGCCCGCGCGAGGGCCTCGCGCACCTGCTGCCACTCGCCGGCGTCGGCTGCGCGCCAGCCGCTGGCCTGGAGGTCGCTCAGCAGCCAGATGACGCCGCCGCCCCCGCCGCGTTGGAGCGCTTCGGCGGCGGAGCGCAGCGCCCGCGGGACGTCGCCCCGGCCCCCTGTAAGCTGCGCATCCCTGAGCACCGCTGCCACCGCCGCGCGGTCGAGCAGCGGCTCGCGGAACGGCGAGGTGTAGCTCTCGGCAAAGGCGCCCCCCGCGACGAGGGTGCCGCGGGGGAGCGACGCCTCGATGGTGTGCGCGGCGAGGGCCTTGGCCCTGTCGAAGGCCGAGCCGCCGGGGCCTGAGGCGGACATGCTGGCCGAGGCATCGAGGACGACGGCCACCTGGCGGCTGCCGCCGAGGAGCGCGGCCAGGCCGCCCCCGAGCCTGGGCTGCATGAGCGCGCCGAGCGCCGCGGCCAGGAGCAGCATCCGCAGGGCCATCAGCAGAATCTGGCGCAGCTTCGCCCGCCGAACCGCCCGACGCTCCATAGTCAGCAGGAACTCAATCGCCGCCCAACGCACCCGCCGGTACCGGATGCGGTTCAGCAGGTGGATGATGATCGGCAGCGCGACGAGCGGCGCGAGCGGCAGCAACTGAGGGTAGCGGAACAGCTCATCCATAGCTACTTCCGGGCCACAGCCCCTGACCTCGCCTCGCGCTTGCCCAGGTAGGCCGTCAGCGCGTGGTCGAACGGGTCAGAGAGCTGCATCCGCTCGTAGTCTATGTTCTTCTCCGTGCAGCCCCGACGCAGGCGGTCGAGGAACTGACGGAATCGCGCCTTGTAGCCCTCCGCCACCATTCGCGCGTCAACAACGATCTCCTCCCCACGCTCGATCCCCTCGAAGAGCGTCACGCGGTCGAAGGGGAACTCGACCTCCGCGTCGTCGAGGAGGTGGAGGACGATGACCTCGTGGTGGCGATGGCGGAAGTGTTGGAGGCCGTTGAGGAGGGCCTCAACGTCGTCGAAGAAGTCGCTGATGACGATGACCATGCTTCGTCGGCGCACCCGCTCGGCGATCTCGTGGAGCACCGCCGCGATGTTCGTGTCGGAGCCTGCCTTGATGCCCTCCAGGGCGCTGACTATTGCGGAGAAGTGCCGCGCGTTGCCGCGGGGCGGGATGTAGGTGCGCACCGCGTTGTCAAAGACCACCAGGCCCGCCTGGTCCCCCTGCCGCAGCATGAGCAGCGCCAGCGAGGCCGCCAGGCCGGCCCCGTAGTCCAGCCGCGTCTCCCGCGCCGACGTGTACCCCATTGAGCCGCTCGCGTCCAGCAGGATGTAGCAGCTAAGGTTCGTCTCCGCCTCGAACTGCTTGATGAAGAAGCGGTCGGTGCGGGCGAGCACCCGCCAGTCGATGTAGCGCGGGTCGTCGCCGGGCGAGTATTCGCGGAACTCGGCGAACTCCACGTTGAAGCCGTGGTAGGGGCTCTTGTGGATGCCGGAATAATAGCCTTCGACCGCCTGGCGGGCGCGCAACTCAAGGCGGCTGATCCTGGCCACGGCCCGCCGGTCTATAACTCGCTCTCGGTGGTTTGGCAAGGGCAATGCCTTCCTGCGTCATCAATCCGTAATCCCTAGTCCGCAATCCGTAACCAGCAAAGACCTGCTTGGCTTTTCTCTTCTCTGGTTACGGATTACGCGGTCACATCACTCGGCCTCAATTGCCGGGACCTCGCCCAGCAAACGAACCACCACATCGTCGGACGTGATGCCCTCGGCTTCGGCATTGAAGTTGAGCAGGATGCGGTGGCGCAGCACCGGAGCTGCGACCGCCTTGACGTCCGCCACCGATGCGTAGCCGCGCCCGAGGAGGATGGAGCGCGCCTTGGCGCCCAGGATGAGATACTGCGAGGCCCGCGGCCCCGCGCCCCACGCCACCCACTCCCGGATGTAGTCGGGCGCATCAGCCTCACGCCTCCGCGTCTTACGCACAAGCGTCACCGCGTAGCGATAGACGTGCTCCGGCACGGGAATGCGGTAGACGAGGTCCTGGAGCTGGATGATGTCGTCGCCGGACAGGACGTGTCTCACCTGGGGATCGCGGAGGGTTGTGGTGCGGCGGACCACCTCGATCTCCTCGTCGAAGGCCGGGTAATCAACCTTGACGTGGAACATGAAGCGGTCGAGCTGCGCCTCGGGCAGGGGATACGTCCCCTCCTGCTCGATCGGGTTCTGGGTGGCGAGGACGAGGAACGGCTCCTTGAGGTAGTACTCCTTGCCGCTGGCGGTGACGCGGTGCTCCTGCATCGCCTCAAGCAGCGCCGCCTGGGTCTTCGGGGGGGTGCGGTTGATCTCGTCGGCCAGCACGATGTTGGCGAACAGCGGGCCGTGGACGAACTCGAACGCCCGATGCCCCGTCGCCTTGTCCTCGCGGAGGATTTCGGTGCCGATGATGTCGGAGGGCATCAGGTCGGGCGTGAACTGGATGCGGTGGAACTGAAGCGACAGCACGCGGGCCAGGGTGCGCACCAGAAGCGTCTTCGCCAGCCCGGGCACCCCCTCAAGAAGGCAGTGGCCCCGCGAGAACATCGCCAGGAGCACCTCCTCCACCACCTGGTCCTGTCCCACGATGATGTGGCGGAGCTCCTCGCGCAGCTGCGCGCACGCCCCGCGGAAGCGCTCCAGAGCCTGAACGTCCTGGTCATCCGCGACCTCAGCTACTGCCTCGGCGGTTTCTGCCATCGGTGCCTCCTTCACATGGTGCGGGCCTTCATCCTCGCAGCCATTATCGCATCCTCTCCACTTAGACGCAACAACCGAAGCCGAAGTTTACAAGTCCGCCGCTTCAGGGTTCTTTGTGGGTGCCCCCAAGATGTTGTGGATGGCGCTCTCTCCGCCA
>FWPV01010080.1_pt1 | contig 15654 bp, 12 predicted proteins | sample 2228371 | NCBI WGS metagenome assembly FWPV01 (sample SAMEA103939776, study PRJEB20133) | metagenome | reverse complement strand
GTGTTGAACTAAGGTCGCCGACCGATCTTCGGGCTATTGCCCGCTTCCGTCCTGGGTGACGCGGAGGACTTCTTCAGGAGTCGTAAGCCCTCGGGCGGCTTTGGCCAGCGCGTCGTCGCGCATCGACATCATGCCCTGACTGAGCGCGCGGGCCTTAATCTCCTCGGCGGTATGGCGCTCCATGACCAGGTGCTGAATCTCGGGCGTCATCAGCAGCAGCTCGTAGATACCCAGGCGGCCGCGATAGCCCCGTTCGCCGCAGGCCGGACAGCCCCGGCCATGGGTGAATCTCGTGCCCGGTTCGATTCCCAGTCGCCGCAGGACCGCCTCGTCCGGGACATAGGTCTCAGCGCAGCGCTCGCAGACCCGCCGCACGAGTCGCTGGGCAAGAATCCCGATGACACTGGAGGAGATGAGGAACGGTTCAAGATGCATGTCAATCATGCGGGTAAGGGCACTCGCCGCGTCGTTCGTGTGGAGAGTCGAAAGAACCAAGTGACCGGTGAGGGCGGCCTGAAAGGCAATCTCGGCCGTCTCTCCGTCGCGGATTTCGCCGACCAATATGATGTCCGGGTCCTGGCGCAGAATCGCCCGCAGCCCGGTGGCAAAGGTGACGCCGGCTTTCGGGTTGACCTGACATTGACGGATGAGCGGCAGCCGGTACTCAACCGGGTCTTCCAACGTGATGATGTTCTTCTCCGGCGAGTTCAGAACCGAGAGCACCGCGTAAAGGGTTGTCGTCTTGCCTGAGCCGGTCGGTCCGGTAACAAGGATGATGCCGTGGGGCTGACGAAAGACGGTCTCGAACCGACTCAAGGTCTCTGGCGCCATACCCAAATCAGTCAGGCCGATGTGCTGCCCGGCCTTGTCGAGCAGACGGATGACGACATTCTCGCCATAGACAGTCGGAAAGGTCGAAACGCGACTGTCCACCTGACGCGCACCGAACCCGATTTCGAACCGGCCGTCCTGAGGTCGGCGTTTGTCCGAGATGTCCATGCCCGCGAGGATTTTGATTCGGGAGACAACCGCGGGATGGAGTTTGGCCGGCCACTGGGCGGTCTCACGGAGCAGTCCGTCAATTCGCATCCTGACGCGGAGCGTGCCTTCGTCGGGTTCGATGTGAATGTCGGAAGCACGCTCAACTACCGCCTGTTCGAGCATCGAGTTGACCAACCGGACCACCGGCGCCTCGCTGGCGAGCTGTTCAAGCGTCTTGTCCGCTGCCTCGGCCTCGATGAAATGGAGCGCCTCATCCGCCTCGAGCTCGGTCAGGGCGCATTCGACGGCCGCGCCGTGCGCTCCTTGGCAGTGGCGGTTCAGGATGCCGTCAATTGCCTCTGGGTCGGCCAGTGCCGGGTTGATTTCGAGGCCGACGACGCGCCGGAGTTCGTCGAGTGCGCCGATGTCGTCCGGGTTGGCCATGGCAACGGTGAGGCTGCCCTCAATCTGAAACAGCGGAACGGCATGAAGCCGACGGGCGACCTCCTCTGGAATCAGCGCGAGGAGTTCCGGGTCAACCATGAAGTTGACCAGGTCGATGTAGGGGACGTTGAGCTCATGGGCAAGCCGCTCATAGAGCTGTTCGCGGCTCACCAGCTTGCGGCGTAGGACAACCTGTTCGAGCGTTGTTTCGGTCTTGACCGCCTCGTGGTTCAGGTCCGCGACCGCGGCATCGTCCAAGCCGACGTCGCGGCGGAGCACCCGGTTGAGCAGCAGTTCGTTCATGCCGGACTCGGGAGCGGTGAACTCAGTGGGAGACCGGCTTTGCCGGTGCTGTCCGGTTGAGTCGGGTTGAGCAGCTCTTTGATTCGGGCGATGAGCTCTTCCGCCTGGAACGGCTTGGCGATGAAGGCATCGGCCCCGAGTTTCGCCGAAGTCTTGCGGTCATTGGACTGCACCCGGGCGGTGAGCATGATTATCGGAATCCGGCTGAACCGCTGGTCGCGCTTGACCATGCCGCAGATGCCGAATCCGTCAATTCCGGGGAGCATCAGGTCGAGAACCACCAGGTCGGGTGGACTCGTGCGAATCTTGCTCAGTGCTTCCATTCCGTTGGCGGCGGTCTCGACCCGGAAGCCGGCCGCAGTGAGCCGGGCTTCGAGGACCAGCCGAATGTCTTCTTCGTCGTCAACAACTAGGATAGTCTTGCGGCCGTTCGATTCGCTCACGATGGCACTCCCTGATGGCTTGTGATTGAAGGCTCGGACTTCTCACCGGCATTCAGGTAACGACGGACTTTGGCCAGCAGCTCCTCGGAGCTGTACGGTTTGCGCACGAAGTCATCGGCGCCGAGTTCGAGACACTTGCGTTCGAGTGCCAGCGCCTGAGAGCTCGAGGCCGAGAAAATGATGACCGGGACCGAGCGGGTTGCCGGATTCGATTTGAGTATCCGGCAGACCTGATAGCCGTCGAGTTTCGGCATGCGTAGGTCAAGCAGAACCAAGTCGGGCTGGAACGATTCAAACCGCTCGATGGCTTCGGCACCGTCGGCCGCGGTTGCGACCTCGTAACCGCTGACCTCAAGCCGCATTCGGGCGACGAGGGCGATGTCCTGTTCGTCGTCGGCGAGAAGAATCTTCGGACGGTTGTTAGTCAACATCGGCCACCTTCCGTCGAAGGTCATCAAGCAGGGTGCGCGGCTCGACCGAGCCGTTGAGCCGACAGGAGCTGATACCGACCCTGACCGGCGCGACCTCATCACCGAGGATAAAAGTCGCCCCCTTGAGTTTGTCACGGAGCGCGCGCTCTTGTGCGGCGATCTCCGGCTCAATCCCCTCAAGCAGCAGGACAATATCGCCGCTTGAGGGCAGGCGCTGGCGGGCGAGGAGGTTGAGATGGCAAGAGTTGACAATGGCGTCAATCTCGTCCGCGACCTGAACCAGCGCGTCACTGCCGCGCGTCCGGCAGAGCTCAACACCATCGAGTACCGCCAGCAGCAACGCCATTCGCTCCCGGGGCGTAGCGGCCGCCGCTTTCCGGCGGCTGAGCAGCGCCGCCACCCGAGCAAGGTCCGAGTCCAAAGGCAGGGTGAGAAAGAAGGTCGTGCCGACGTTCTCCTGGCTTTCGAACCAGATCCGACCGCCGTTCATCTCGACCATCTGCCGGGTGAGTGCCAGTCCCAGCCCGGTTCCGGCCGGCCGGCCCCGGTCGGCACGCTGGACTTGGTGGAACTTCTCAAACACCCGTTTCTGTTCCGACGCCGGAATGCCAATCCCTGAGTCGGCCACGGTCACCAGCACGTGGTCGCCTCGGGACTCGGCCGTGATGCTGATTTTGCCTGAGTCGGTGAACTTGAGGGCGTTGCTGAGCAGGTTGTTGAGGATGCGCCGGACCATCTTCTCATCGGCATAGACGTAGTGGCGCTCGCTGGTCTCCGGTGCCGCGAGCGTTAGGTTCTTCTGCCGGGCCGAGACGCCGAACGTCTCCGCCAGTTCTTCGAGCACCCCGGAAAGGTCAATACGGACAGGCCGGATTTCCATTCGGCCGGCCTCGATTTTGGAAAGGTCGAGCAGGTCGTTGATCAGCTCGGTCAGTCGGGTGCAGTTGCGGTGGGCGAGTGCAAGGAAACGGCGCTGCTGCTCGTTGACCGGGCCGAGTGAGCTGTCGCCGACCAGGCTGATTCCCTCGCTGATTGCGGTGAGCGGAGTCCTAAGTTCGTGCGAGACCATCGAGACGAAGTCGTCCTTGGCCGCGGTCAATCGGATGAGTTCGGCGTTGGCCCTTTCGAGCTCTTCGGCCTGGGCGGCAAGTTGGTTGCTCTGAGCCTCAAGGTCTCGGTTCAACTGTTCGAGCTTCCTCGACTTGGCCTCGGATTCCTCCTGAGCGAGTTTGATTTCGGTGAAGTCGGCAAAGACCGCAGCAAAAGACACTACCGTGCCTTCCTCATCGCGCAGCGGGGTCATCGTCGTCTCTTGGTAGCGGATTCGGCCCTCAGCATCGGTATGGCGGTGCTGGACGCGCGTGGTCGTCCCCAAAGCAAGACAGTTGACCATCGGACAGACTTCGCCGTGAAGCTGGCATGGGGTCTGGTGCTGGTGGATGACCTCGTAGCACTTGCGGCCGACCAGCGCACCGGCGGTTGACTGGTAGAACCGGGCAAAGGCGGTGTTGACCCGCTGAATCGTGTAAGCCGAATCAATCAGGGCGACACCCGCGGCAAGGTTGTCGAAAATCGCTTCGAAGTACCGCTTGCCGCGGCGCGCTTCTGCCTCGGCTCGACGCCGGGCCGTGACGTCCACCATCACGCCGAGTGCCAGTCCGGGCCGCGCGTCCACGATCGTTGATGTCAGCTCAAACCAGACAACGCTGCCGTCACGACGTTTCAGCGGCAGGTCGGTAGCAGCCCGACCGAAGCGACTCAGTTGCGCAAGGTGAACTGCCGATTCGTGCGGGCCGGCATGGCCCAGGACCTTGTCCAGATTCGGCCGCGACGCGGGCAGTTCGCCGCCGGAAAGGTCATCGAACAGGCTGTCGAACGCGGCGCTGGCGACCGTAATCCTGCCGGTGGCAAGTTCGTAGGCGAAGACCGGCACGGTCGAAGCATCAAGCAGGCGGGCTAGTTCGACGAGCGGGGTGCCGCCGGCGCGGCGCGCCCGGTTCGCCAAAGCGCGCTCAATAACCAGAAACAGCCGGTCAATGTCGTACGGCTTCTCGATGTAGCCTGACGCGCCGAGGTTGAGGGCCCGCAGGGCGGTGTCAAGTGAGGCATGACCGGTCAGGATGATAACCTCGGTGGTCGGCGACGCTTCCCGAATGCGGGCGAGGACCTCGGTGCCGGGAATGTCCGGCAACTTCAAGTCCACGAGCGCGAGGTCAATCTGGCTCTCGCGCACGAGCCGCGTCGCATCGCGACCGGTGCCGGCCTTGACCGTCCGGTAACCGCGCGAAGAAAGAATGTCGGCAAGCGTATCCGCAAACCCCTCCTCGTCGTCAACCACAAGAATCGAAGGCGCGGCTCGGGCCACCGGCAGCAATTCATGCACCGCGGTTTCTACCTTTTCTTCTTCCCCTCCCGCCGCGGCGGCGACGGCTGGATCGAGGGGGCTTCCTTCGGTGACAGTCGCCTTTCCGGCAGTCATGTCTTATTTCCGTGCCATCAGGGTGACGGTGACAACCAGATTTGCCACCACCACCAGCGTTGAGACGACCGGCAGGTTGCTCTTGAATCTGCTCCAGCCCGATTCCGGGACAATCACGACGTCGCCCGGCGCGATGAACAGCGGCTCACCCGAAGCGACGATGCGGTCGAGGTTCAGACGCCGGCGTGTCTTGTCCCGCTCACGGATGAGCAGAATCCGAGTCAGGTCGGCGTTGGCGGTTGGCCCGCCGGCCTGTGATAGCAGTTCGAACAGGTCCGGACTCCCCCGAAGCAGGTATTGACCGGGCCGGGCAACCTGTCCCCACACTGCGGCGCGCACGGCCAGTGCACCGGCCTCAGTCTCTTGGCCCCAAACGAGCAGGCCCGCCCCGAGCAGCAGAACGCCGACGAGGACACGGGCAATTGTTGTGTTCATAGCTTCCTCTCTTTGCTGGTGCTCCTGCTGCCAAGACAGCCCGGGCCGGCTCTCCCGCGAGGCCGGTCCGGGCTCTTTTCTCGGTGCAGGTTTTCGTTAGTGCCTCCAGTTTGTCATTGTCACCGTGCTTCCGACCGTGGTGAACCCGCTCGCACCGAGCGCGACCGCCGGCGTCAAGGCAGAGTGAACCTTCATCTCCGCCAACCGAACTCCGTCGGCCTTGAAGTTGCGCAGCGTGTTCATGACCAGGTGGCTGGCAACGCCGTTGTTGCGGTACTCCGCAACCGTCGCAACCAAGTCAATCGCGCCGACACTGAAACCGAGTGTCGGCGTCGTGTCGGTGCGAACCCGCTCAGCCAGCAGCCCGACCGGACGCCCGTGGTCCGACGCGACCATGAGGTTCTTCTCGTGAGCATAGGAGCGGAGCCAGTCGTTGTGGATTCGCGTCGCCGTGCCGTGCGGCAGGCCGGAGTCCCAGCCGAGGAACCCGTCCGGAATCTCCATGCTCACCTGACGCAGCAAGCGGTCGAATTCGTCCTCGCCGACGGGTGCGACTTCGTATCCGGCGTCCGCGGTCGTGTCGGCATCGGCATTCTCCAGGTCACGCGCCATGACCAGCGAGGTCTGGGTCGCGACAAAGCCGGCGCGCTCGAGTGCGTTGATGCTGGTGAGGTCGGAATAGGGAACGTCGGCCACGAGGCAGCTTACTCCCTTCAGGTCGCGGAGCGCTTCGTTGAGCAGCAGAGTCTTGATGAGCAGTTGGGCCTCGAACTTGCCCAGCGCCATGAGCTGCGTGACGCGGTGCGCCCGGCGACGGAGCTCCTGCGTCGCCCAACTGTCCGGCCGGGTCGCACACAGCCCGACGACCTTGCCGCCGAGATAGTACGTCTTGACCATTCCGCCGGACTCGATGTCGTCGGCAATCTGGCTCCTCAGATACTCAACAAGGCCTTCGCTGTTCTCTTTGAGCGCCCAGCCAAAGGGCTTGTGCGGATAGGAACTAAGCAGTTCCTGGATTGGTTCAGTGCGGTCCACTGTAAGTAGTTCTGCAAACACTGTACACCCCCAAAACGTTGGTTGTTATGATACCCTCAACTCAGGGTGACCGCATCGAGCCGGTCTTTTGCCGGAAACATCCATGCAGTCAACCCCTTCTTACCCCAGTATGCACCAGGTATTGCAACCGCCGTTCCAGTCCGGCCGGGCGGTCACAATTGAGCTAACTGCCTGATTCTGTGGACGATAGACGCAGGAGCTCGAAATGTGTCCGACGCGGCCGCCTCGCCCTGACCCGGACGCAGAACGGTGTATCTCATTGTGTCTCAGTTGATTGAAGCTGCGACAGATGGAAAACCGGGCGGTCCCAGTGCGCAGAAAGACCCACCGGCCAAGCCACGCTTGACAAAGGCGGCAAATCATGTTACTAAATACTGTGTGTATCCACCAGATGGGCGAACGGGACAGCCACCGGGGACTCAGGCCCACGCCGGATGGGACCTTCCTCCCCGGGAAGAATCCGACACACAAGAGGAGGCAGCATGCTGTCACGAGAGGTTGACGAGCAAATCCTACACGACCACATCATCCGTGTCCTGCACAAGGAGCTATACAACTACCCGAGTCAGGCCCATCCAAATCTCATCACCTATGTGAACCACCCGACCAAGACCAAGGCAGTATTCACACCCGACCGAGAAGAGATGCACCCTGACATCGTCGTCATTGATCAGCGGTCCGGGCACATTGCGCTTGTCGCCGAGGTCGAGACCGAATCCACAGTAGTTCCCGAGGAACAACCAGAATGGGCCGGCTTCCTCCGACTCAATACCAAGCTGCACCTCCATTTCCCGAAGGGATTCGGCGCGGTGATGACCAGTCTTTGCCGCGGGTTCCACAATACTGAGTTGTACCAGTACTCCAAAGTCGGCAAGAGTTACATAGTCGAGAAAGTCGCAGACCTTGTCTAGAAGGAACTGCAGGCAGCAATGACTCCGACCGGCACCCGGATTCGCTTCAAGTTGGCAACGTTCAACGTCCACAACCTCGGCCGGGTTGATAACCCGGATGCGGCAACCTACGAATCGAAGATTGAGTACCTAGCCGACGTCCTCACCCGGCTCGATGCCGATATTGTGGTAGTCAATGAGATACGCGAGCCGGAGAGCTTTACCGAGCTGGCCGACCGGCTCGGCAGCTACTCGTTTTGCGCCTTGTCCGACCCGCCCGAAAGGTACCGGGCAATCCAGACCGGGTTCCTCTCCCGCTTCCCAGTACAGCAGCAGGGGCAGTGGCTGGAGTTCCCGGCCGTGCTGCCCCAGGCAACCGACACAGTTGCCCAACTGCGGTTCCGAAGACCGGTGCCGTGGTTTGTGCTCGGTCTGCCGAACCGCGAGACGCTATTCTGTGCCGCCGTGCACCTGAAATCACAGCGGGCCGAAACCGATGAACTGCCCGCAAACCTGAGCCTCAGGCAATCGCGCGTGCTGGGCCGGGCACTGGCCGCGAGCAAGCGGTTGCTTGAAGCATCCGGCCTGCGCTGTCTGCTTGACGACGCGGTTGAGGCAGCCAGTGGAGACCACTTCGCCGTCCTCGGCGACTTCAACGACGGACCCGATTCCCCGGCGCTCGCCGTGCTCGGCGCCCTGGACGAGGACGAGCTGGGAGTGCTCGACTTCATGGAGCGGCGCCGACTGTTCGCGGTGACCCGGAACGTTCCTAAGGAGCGGGCATTCTCCTATGTCCGTCGGGGCCGGCGTCAGTTGATTGACGGGATTCTCGTCAGCCAACAGTTGTCGCTCGGACTGGTTGCCGTCGGCGTCGAAAGCCAGTTGCTCGAGGGCGACGTCTACTGGCACAGCGAACGCGTCGTCGGCTATCCCCGCTCGGACCACGCACCGGTCTGGGCGGCATTCGAACTGCCGGCCAACGCCGGCTAGGAGGTTGACATGACTGAGTGTATCTTGGTTCTGGTCTTCGGCCTGAGCCGCGCTCCGCTGCTGCAGTACTCCGAGTGCTCGAACGGGCTTGAAACACCCGCCCTGGAAGGCGGCCGCACCGAGCTTGAGTTCGCCGACCTTGACAATGACGGCAACCCGGATTTGCTGATGATCGGCGACCACGGCAGCCCGTACATCAACACCGATGAGCACGGCGTCACGGTCTGGTTCGGTGACGGGCACGGCAACTGGAACGTCTTCCAGTACGGCGAGTTTGGCTACGGCGGCGTCGCGGTCGGCGACGTCAACGGCGACGGCCGGTGGGATGTCGGCTACGGCATGCACCACAACTACTCGCGCACCGACCTCGGCGACGATATGCTCGAGGTGGCACTGGGCGACGGCACCGGCCGGTTCTGGACCGCCTGGGATGACGGCCTCTTGCCGGGCGGCTCGTGCTGGGGCATGTTCTCAACCGATTTTGCCGACATTGACAACGACGGCGACCTTGATGTCGGCTCGACTTCCTTCGGCTACGGCGTCGGCTTGCGGGCGTTTCTGAACCAGGGCGGCGGCACCTGGCAGCAGAGTTTCGCTACGCCTGAGAGCCTGAACAGCGCAATGGAGTTCTACTTCCGCGACGTCAACGGCGACGGCAACGCGGATATCATCGCTGCCACAGCCGGTCCCGCCGTCTACTTCGGCGACGGCGACGGCGGTTTCCAACCCTGCGACACCGGTCTGCCCCGCTCCAACTATGGTCTCACCGGCATCTCGCCCGGTGACGTAGACAATGACGGCGGCTGCGACATTGCCTTCGTCAACGAAACCCGAGGGGTCGAGGTCTGGGTCTGGGATGACGACAGCCGCCGCTGGCAGAATCGCTCGAGCAACCTGCCCGTGGCCGACAGTTTCTACGCAACCCAGCTTTGCGACATGAACGCCGACGGTTTTGTGGACCTATGTGGACTTCGCCGCGGCCTGGTGCGCATCTGGACCGGCGACGGACAGGGCACCTGGACCGAGGCGGCCGAGATTCCCCTGAACCGACCCAACAGCTATTCGGCCTTTCGGGTCGGCACCGACGTCGACCACAACGGCCTGCCTGACATGGCAATGGTGACGCGCGAAGGAAGCTGGCCCAATGACCGCAATGTCTGCCATGCCTTCCGCGAGACAAGCCCGGCCGAGAGTCTCGGCATCTTCCCGGTCTTTCCGCGCGGTCGTGAGAAGTTCAAGAACGGCTCGGTCCAGTTCATCGACTGGTGGAGCTCGGCTCCGACCGCGGAATCAACCCGCGTGAAGCTCGAGCTCTCAACCGAAGGTCTGAATGGCCCTTGGCAACCGGTTGCCGACAGTCTGCGTAACAACGGCCGCTACCAATGGACTGTGCCCGCCGGCGTCACCTCGCCCGACTGCTACCTGCGCTACACCGTGTTCTCATCCCGCTCCGCTCGGTCGGCCACCACTCCGCGCCCGTTCGCCATCGGCGACACGACAGTCAGCCTTGAGGCTGGTAGCGAACAGTGGTTCTGTTGCCCTGCCCTCTTTGTGCTGACGATGGCCCGCGGTCAGCTCGAGGGCAGAGCCGAGCCGGGCGGCAGCCTCCTGCTCTGTGACGCACTCGGCCGCGCGGTCTTCAGGTACGAACTCAAGGCCCGAGCTTCGTTCACACTCGATATTCGGTCGCTGCAAACCGGCGCGTACTTCCTGCGTCTGGAAACAAGCCACGGCAGCACGACGCGCAAGGTAATCCTGAACCAATAAGCGTGAGAGGCAACCACGCTCCTGTTATGTCCGCCATGAAGCAAACAGAAAGGAACCCACGATGAAGAGAACCACAGTCCTGGTCCTGCTCATCGCCGCGGCACTGGTCGCGAGCATCGCCTGCAAGAAGCAGGACGTCGCCAAGGACAAGGCCGCACTCGAAATGCTCGTGCGGTCCGATACGACCCACTTCCCGGCCGGCACGAGCGGTGACTCGACCGGTAATCTGCTCGACGACACGACGGTCGTGTTCTGGTGGCGCGGCGCCCAGACCCATGACTCCGCGCCCGGACTCAAAGTCGAGGTTGTCGGCGACTCAGGCTGGGTTGAGTGGTCCCAGCACAACTACGGTGACCTGTTTATCTGGGCGCGAACATCGGAATCTACGGCGGTCCGCTGGGTAAAAGACTTGGTCGAGACGGTGAAGCTCTGTGCCATTTTCCGGCGCGAAGGGCAGGTATCAGACACCGACCGCGGCTGGAGATTGAAGCGGATTTCGCTGGCTGCGGCTCGGTCCGACTCGGCCCAGACGGTCTCAATTGACAGCATCCGCATCGCCGGCGCGTTGCGGAACATTGTGCTGCGCGACCCGCTGGCCAGTTTCTTCCGGCTCGACAGCCTCATCTCGTTCACCCCGGCCGAGAGCCTCACCATCACCCTGTACACCAACGCCACCAGTGGCCGCGCCTTCCTTCACACCTTCATACTCGTCTGGCCGTTCTATGTCCGGCCTGAGTTCACCTACCAGGGAAACGGCATCTTTCAAGGAACCTGGCGGGCTCAGCTTGTCTCCGGGTTCAAGTTCGCCATCTTCGACCTGATGAGCTCGACTACGCTCTCCACCCCGGACCAACCCTACGACTTCAACGGCTGGCTCCTGCCCTACACAGTCAAACCCGCAGACTAGCCGGCAGAGTGCTCTTGCGGCGGGAGAGGAAACCCCTCTCCCGCTGCCTGTCTGAGCCGCCGCTTCCTTCGGGTCAGACCCCGAGCTTCTGCCGAATCAAACCGACGACCGTGCCGAGCGACTCCGCATCGAAAGCGAACCGCGCACCGGCCGCGGCGTAGAGCTCAGGCAGCGACTTCGTGCCGCCTAGGGCTAGGCTGCGTTTATATGCCTGCACTGCGGACCTGTAATCCGCGAGCGAATTGGCCCAGACCTGACACGCACCGAGTTGAGCCAAACCGTATTCAACGTAGTAGAACGGTACCAGGTGGATGTGCAGTTTCCGGTGCCATCCGGTCGCACATTCGGCCTCAAGTCCGCGCCAGTCAACACCGACCATGAACCGCTGCCAGAGCGAAAGCCACTGCTGGTCGCAGTTGTCCGGCTCGAGCGCCTCGGTCGGGTGCTCATAGGCCCAGTGCTGAAACGCATCCACTACCGCCATGTACGGCCAGAACAGGACGTTGCGTTCCAATGTCTCGTGCCTGGCCCGTTCGGCATCAGCCGGTGAGTAGAAACCGCCCTGCTCCCGGGCGAGAAAAGGCGCAGCGAGCAGCTCCATGCCCATCGAGGCAACCTCGGCAAACTCCATCCCGACCTGCCGCTGCTGAAACCACGGCAGCCGGTGAGCTGCGAAGCTGTGGACCGCGTGGCCGGCTTCGTGTATCAAGGTCATCACGTCACCGTGCAGCCCGACCGCGTTCATGAAGATGAACGGCCGCCCGGCCGCGTCGAACGTGGTGCAGTACCCGCCCGGCGCCTTGTTCTTCCGGTTCTCCAAGTCAAGCAATCCCTCGTCCATCATCGTCTTGAACTGCCCGCCGATTTCCGAATCCACGCGGACGAGCATCGAGTGAACGCCGCAACGGAATTCGTCCTGGGTCTTGAACGGCGCCAGCGCCGGCCGACCCAGCGGGTCAACGTCTAGGTCCCATGGCCTGAGCTTGTCCACCCCCAGTTGCCTCCTGCGCCGCTCGTAGATGGCCGCGGCCACCGGCACCACCACCTGCTCGATTGCCCGGTGAAACTCACGGCAGTCATCCGGGGTGTAGTCAAACCGCAACAGCTCCTGCCAACGAAACGAACGATAATCGCCAAAACCGGCATTGGCCGCCAGTTGCTGCCTGAGCCTCAAGTACCGCCGCCAAAGCTCATTGATCCTTTCTCGGTCGGCGAGCTGACGCTCGGAAGAAAGCCGCCAAGCCGCCTCACGTCGGGCCCGGTCGGTCTCGAATAGCACCGGCCGCAACTGCGTGACCGTAACTTCCTTGCCCTCCCACTCGACAGTCTGACTGCCGACAATCTTCCCGTATTCGGTATTGTACTTCTGCTGTTCAACCAACAGGGGCAGGTTCGCATCACGGTAGATAGCAGCCTCGGTCTCCATCCGGCAAAGCGGCAGCTCGAATCCTGCGGGCCTGACCCGGCTCTCAAGCAACCGCGCCTTTAGCCTCTGCTCCCATTCCTGCATCTTTGGGTAGACCTGCTCGACAAAGCGGTTGAACCGGGCCTCGGCATCATTGTCTGCGGTGTTGATATCCTTGGCCACGGACAGACGCGAGCCGACCTCCTCAACCCGGTCATGCAACCGGGTCCAGTCGGACAAAAACTGCTCAACCGTGGCCCCAGTCAGGTTCCGCTCGGCAAGCTCGGCATAGTAGGGCTCGCAGTCGGCCCAGGTCCAATCCATCATCTCAGTGGCCTGTTCGGGCAGCGGTTTCATCACAGTCTCCTCCGTTTCCGGTAGACTGGGGACTGTCCCTTGGCTGGTCCGCGCCCTGAGACTGTCCCCGTTTCCTCAGCAATTATCCGGTCAGGCGAGAAACCAAGATTCTGCCGAATTCACGGGCTGCTGTCAATGCCGACTCGACCATCACCTGCCTCCGGCCCTTGCCCCTCCCCGTTCCGTACACCGTCCTCATCACTCGCCGCGGCAGCAGACCGAAGTTCGCATTCATCGGCTGGAACCGGAAAACCGGAACCGAGAAACCGTCGCTTGCCTGGTGCGCGCCCACGTGCGCCGGCGCTGTCCCAGTTTCCGGACTGTCCGGAATCGTTCCGGTCACGTACGCCAGCAGGCCGCCGAGCATCGTCTCGGTTGGCCACGCGAGCGGAGCTTCACCTCTGGCCAAACGGGCGGCATTCACGCCGGCCACCAGCCCAGCAGCGATTGATTCACCGTAGCCCTCGACGCCGGTCAACTGCCCGGCAATAAGCAGGTCAGGCCGCAGCCGTGTCTGTAAGGTCGGCTTCAGCACCCGCGGGCTGTCAAGATACGTGTTCCGGTGAATGCTGCCGTAGCGCAGGAAAACTGCCTGTGCCAGTCCGGGTATCAGACGGAACACGCGCTCCTGCTCGGGCCGTTTGAGCCGGGTCTGAAACCCGACCATGTTGTACATCGTGCCGGCCTCGTTTTCCAGCCGCAGTTGCACAACTGCGAACGGCCGCTTGCCGGTGCGCGGGTCAATAAGCCCGACCGGCTTCATCGGGCCAAAGGCCAATGCGAGCCGTCCCCGCCGCGCCAGCTCTTCAACCGGCAGACACCTCTCGAAGAACTGGACATCGAACTCATGCAGCGGGTGCAATTCCGCCCCCAGCAGTGCGGCTACGAATCGGTCATACTCTTCTTCGGTCAACGGACAGTTCAGGTAGTCCGCGCCCACCCCGTAGCGCGACCCCTCAAACACGACTCCTCGGTCGAGCGACTCGGCATCAACAATCGGGGCAATCGCATCATAGAAGAACAGCCTCTCCGCGCCGAGCAACGTCTGCAGCGACTCCGCCATCGGCCCGGACGTAAGCGGACCCGTGGCGATGACTGTGATTGTCGGTTCGCCCTCATCTTCGCCCACTCCCTTCAAAAAAGAAGTAACCTCGCGTCTCACAACCGCGACTTTCGCCCGGTCCAGCTCCTTCTGCACCTCAACCGAGAAACGGCTCCGGTCAACGACCAACGCCTTGCCGCCCGGAATGCGTGCCCGTTCGGCACACTCAAGCAACGCCGAGCCGTAGATGCGCAGCTCGGCCTTGAGCAGACCATGAGCGTTCGTGGGTTCATCGGACTTGAGCGAGTTCGAGCAGACCAACTCGGCCACATTGCCGGTCTGATGCGCCGCGGTCATCTTCTCAGGCCGCATCTCGTACAGCCGCACCGGCACGCCTCGCCGAGCGCATTGCAGCGCCGCCTCGCACCCGGCCAGCCCGGCGCCGACGATGAATACACTCTTCACACCACATCATACCTCAAATGAGCCGCTGCTGCTACCTGTTCGCCAAGCAAACACGGGGCCGGGCGTCGAAAATCCGGGAAATGTCGGCCTGAATCAGCGGGAAGTCGTTCTCTTCGTGAACCCGCGGCTCAATGGGAAACAAAGGACAGTCGCTCGTTTCCGGGCGATTCTTCGGCACCACGTGCCTCGGAATGACAGGAAGGCAGGCTACCTGCCGCGGCTCAGCAGCCCCATGTGTCAAACCACATTGATTATGTCATACCCAAACCGCGATGAAAATGTCATGGGTTGACATCCTCGATTCCGGCGAGTCGAGAGCGGTTGGATAGGCGGTTCTTCTTGGCCCGGGGGCGGTGTTTGGCCGGGACGTCGGCGGCGCCGGCAGTGCTACTGTCAAGCTTGACATGTTCACTGTGCTAGACGTTATCACTGTGGTTTCACACGAGGCGACCCTAGTTCCGAGGTTGAGTCATAGGATTGACAGAATCGTGCTGATGGATGTGCGATTGGCAGCTCAGGTGTCATCTTGCTGATGCTTGAGTGTGTTCACAACTGCAGGGTCGGTCGTCGGAGGACGTCGGCGCAGAAGACGGATGGTCCGGATGGTCTCCGGTGTAACTGCCCTTCCTGGTTCCTACCCCAAGCTGTCGGTTGGGCCTACCCAGGCGCCGCCAGCATTGTTAGCCGCTGGCGTGCATCCCGGAACAACTCAAAATGACTCTCGCATACCCGCAGAATCAGTCGGCGTCCGTGCCGCACCACTTTGCCCGCAGTCTCGATTAACCGCCAGCGCAGACTCGCAATCGTGCGCCGTAGCCAGTCGTCACCCAGCACCAGCCGTTTCACCGCCTGCGTCAGATTGTACGCCAGCACCCCAATCTCAAAGTACACCGCGTCCGCAACAAGGCTCCGACACGGAGAATACTCCATCCCAAACCCGCCCTTCAGCTCTTTGTGGTAGTTCTCCGCATCCCCACGCCCGTTGTGAAACCAAATCACCTCAGCAGGGGTTCGCACCGTATCATTCGTGGCAATGACGTAGTAGCAGTACGGCTCCGACCCGAATAGGTCGGGCTTGGGGTTGGGCCAGCGCAGAACGATGAGTGTGAACGCCTGCTCGGTTTTCTCCATGCAGTGAATGGCGGTCTTGTACCACCGGTCGGTCAGCTTGCCGTCCGGACGACGGAGCCGAATCCACCCGTCACACCGGCTGAGCCGTTTGATTATCTTCCTTACCGCAACATCCTGGTCGGCGGTGA
>FWPV01010079.1_pt1 | contig 15654 bp, 13 predicted proteins | sample 2228371 | NCBI WGS metagenome assembly FWPV01 (sample SAMEA103939776, study PRJEB20133) | metagenome | reverse complement strand
CCCATCGACATCACCCCACCATCACGCGGTTTTTGCCGGCGCGTTTCGCGCGGTACATGGCGGCGTCGGCACGCGCCACGGCGGCTTGCACCGGTTCGTCGGCTCCCAGCTCGGTCACGCCGGCGCTGAAGGTGATCAGGCGCTGCTGCCCGCCGTGCAGAAACAGGTGGGTGCTGAGGTCGCGTTGCAGGCGCTGTACCACCTGGGCGGCGGTGGCGGTGTCGGTGTCGGGCAGCACGATGATGAACTCTTCTCCGCCGTAGCGGCCGATGGTGTCCTGCGGCCGCAGCGAGCGCCGCGCGACCTCGGCCAGATGCTTCAGCGCCTCGTCCCCCGCCAGGTGACCGAGCGTGTCGTTGAGCTGCTTGAAGTCATCCACGTCCAGCAGGGCCAGACAGACGCGGGTGCCGGTGCGCGCCGCCCGGCGGGTTTCGCGGTCGATGGCGGCTTCCAGCCCCTTGCGGTTGAGCACGCCGGTGAGCAGGTCGTGCGTGACCAGTTCGGCCATCTGGTCGAGCTCGCGCTGCAGGCGCTGCACCTCGGCCTCGGCGCGCTGGGCGCGGTCGCGCAGGTCGGTCAGCTCGTCGCTGACGCGCTGGGTGTCGGCGGCAAAGGCGCGTGCAGTCTGGATGGCTTCCTGCACCACGGGCGCCATGTCGGCCAGGCTGTGGGCCTGCTCCAACCGCTGGGCGCAGGCCTCGAACTTGACGTGGTACTGGGTGGAAGCAGCGGTGGTCTGCGCCAGCCGCTCCAGGAAGGTGGCCAGGGTCTGGCGCATCAGTTCCTGGGCGCGCACGGTCTGTTCGCGCGCCTCGGCCTGTTTGACGATGACGTCCTTCAGACGCGCCTTCAGGTCTTCCAGCCGGCGCTGCGACAGCGGCGGCTCGGCCGCCTGCACCAAGGCCTGCATCTGCTGGCGCAGCCACGGGTTGTCCGGGCTGATGGCGTCGATGTGTTCGAACACCTGACGCAGCAGGGCCAACAGCTCGATGCGCACGCCGGCGGCTTCGTCGGCGGCAAACGACAGGCGGTAGGCGAAGTCGCCGAACATGCGGCGCAGCGTGGGCAGGTGCCAGTCGGGCGCAGGCAGGCGCAGGTACTGCACCAGTTCATCCCCTTGTTCGTGCAAGCGGGGATCGTCGGCGGCCAGCACCGGCAGCGCGAATTCGATGATGCGTGCCACCTGTACTGCGGTGTCGGCCGGCAGCGCGGGCTCGGCGGGGTGTGCCACCGTGGCGGGGGCCGCGCCCGAGCCCGCTGCCGTCAACGCGGTGTCGATCACGGGGGCGGCCAGGGGCGGCGCCGGCGTGCCATTGCGTGGCGGTTCGACCGGGGCCACCGGCTCGGCCGTGCCAGCCCCGGCGTCCAGCGGAACGGTGCCGGGGGCAGCCGGTGTCGCGGTCGCGGGCCCGAGGTGCTGCGTCAGCACTTTTTCCAGGTCGTCCCAGCTGTGGCGGGCAATGGCTTTCTCGAACAGGGCCTTGAAGCGCACCTGAGCCGGGGTGCGTTCGGGCAGCGCCAGCGCGATGCGGCGCAGCGGCTGCAACGGAAAGGGCTGCAAGGGCCGTGTGCCGGCGACTTCGTGGTACAGCGTCTGGTAGTTGTCGGGCGTCGGCGGCAGGCGGCGCGCCGCCAGGCGCTTGATGGCCTCGCGGGCGATTTCCTGGGGGGTGAGGGGAACGGACATGGCCAACCGAATGCACTGTAGACGCCGTTGGGGCGCGCAACTGCCAAGTGTAGCGGGCCGGGGCCATATCCGGACCGCCGGGCGGCTGCGTCAGCGCGGCTGCATGCGGATGGCGCCGTCGAGCCGGATGACTTCGCCGTTGAGCATGTCGTTCTCGATGATGTGCTTGACCAGCTTGGCGTAGTCCTCGGGACGGCCCAGGCGCGACGGAAACGGCACCATCGCGGCCAGCGCGTCTTGCACCTCCTGCGGCATGCCGAACAGCATGGGCGTGCCGAAGATGCCCGGGGCGATCGTCATGTTGCGGATGCCCACCTTGGCCAGATCGCGGGCGATGGGCAGCGTCATGCCCACCACGCCGCCCTTGGAGGCCGAGTAGGCCGCCTGCCCGATCTGACCCTCGAACGCGGCCACCGAGGCGGTGGAGACGATGACGCCGCGCTCGCCCGTGGGTTCGGGTTCGTTCGCGCTCATGGCGTGCGCGGCCAGACGGATCATGTTGAAGGTACCGACCAGGTTGACCTGGATGACCTTGTTGAACAACGCCAAGCCGTGCGGGCCGTGCTTGCCCACCGTGCGTTCGGCCGGGGCGATGCCGGCGCAGTTGACCAGCCCGCACAGTTTGCCCAGCGCGGTGGCGCGCTCGATGACGGCCTGTCCGTCGGCTTCCTGACTGACGTCGCAGCGCACGAAAGCGCCGCCCAGCTCGCGCGCCAACGCCTCGCCGCGTTCGACCTGCAGGTCGGCGATGACGACGGTGCCGCCGTTGGCGGCCAGCATGCGCGCCGTGCCTTCCCCCAATCCGGACGCGCCGCCGGTGACCACGAAAACCTTGCCTGCAATCTCCATCGCCGTGACTCCTGCGCTTGTTGACGTTGACGTAAACGTCAATCATAGGCGAAAAAAGGCCCGCACCAATCGGGTACGGGCCGCAAAAGCCCCGAGGGGCACACCAGGAGAAGAAAGCACTGTGCGGGCAGTGCCCGGGTTGCGCTTGCGCTCAGCGGTAGCCGGCGCGGTCCAGCATTTGCTGCACCTTGGTCAGGTTCTTGGCCACCACCGCCAGCGGAATCGTTTCGGCCTTGAAGTCGACGCCGCCCATCGCGCGCAGCGCCGGGTTGTCGAGCTTCACGCCCGGTACCGCCGGGTATTCGTTGTTACCGTTGGCGAAGTACTGCTGCGCTTCGGGCGTGGCCAGGAACTCCAGGAAGCGCAAGGCGGCGTCCACGTGCTTGCTGTGGCGCGCCACCGCCGCACCGGCGATGTTGACGTGGGTGCCGGTGCTGGCCTGGTTGGGGAACACCACGCGCACCCGCTCCACCACACGGCGGTCTTCGGGCTTGTCGGAATGGATCAGGCGCGCCAGGTAGTAGCTGTTGGTCAGTGCCACGCCGCACTCGCCGCTGGCCACGGCGCGGATCTGGTCGGTGTCGCCACCCTTGGGGGGGCGCGCCATGTTGGCCACCAGGCCGTTGAGCCAAGCCTGTCCCTTCTCATCGCCCAGACGTTCGATGACGGTGGCAAACAGCGACAGGTTGTACGGATGCGAGCCGCTGCGGGTGCACAGCAAGCCCTTGAGTTTCGGGTCGGCCAGTTGCTCGTAGGTGGCCACGTCCTCGGCCTTGACACGCAACGGGTCATAGACGATGACGCGGGCGCGGGTGGAGAAGCCGAACCACGTGGTGCCCTCGGGCGTGGGCGCGGCGCGCAAATGCGCGGGAATGGCGTCTTCCAGGCGCTTGGAGCGGACGGGCAGGAACAGGCCTTGGGCGTCGGCTGCGGCCATCCGCGCGGCGTCGACCAGCAGCACCACATCGGCCGGTGAGGCGGCGCCTTCGGCGCGCAGGCGCGAGACGACCCCCGCGTCATCGCTGTCCACCCGGCGAACGGTGATGCCGGTGGCGCGGGTGAAGGCCGCGTACAGCGCCTCGTCGCCAGGATAGTGGCGGGCCGAATACACGTTCAGTGTGGTGGTCTGCGCCGCGGCCGGCGCGGCCAGCCACGGGGCAGCGAGCGTCAGGGCGACGAGCGCGCGGCCGAGCGTGCGGCGCACCGGGGAGGTCGGACGAACAAGGGATTGGGGCATCGGTGAACTCCAGTGAACGGAGAAAATCGAGGGTGAGCACTATCGGTGTGAGCGTCGTCGACGGACGACGACGAGATATTACCACAAACGAGAATGATTCGCATTGATGATGAAATGAGGATGCATGAGGTGAGGGCATGGTCGCGGCGGCGTTGGTTGGGCGCGACGCTGGGGGCTGCGGGGGCAGCCTGGCTGGCCGGCTGTGCTACCCGTCCGCCCGAAGCCCCGCCTGTGCCGCCGCCAGTCGTGCCGCCGCCGACGCCTCCGCGGCCGCCCCGTGTCGGTCTGGCGCTGGGCGGCGGCGCGGCGCGCGGTTTCGCCCATGTCGGTGTGATCCAGGTGCTGGAGCGCGAGGGCGTTCGCCCCGATCTGGTGGTGGGCACCTCGGCCGGCAGTCTGGTGGCCGCGTTGTTCGCGGCCGGCTTCTCGGGTGCGGAGCTGGAGCGTGCCGCGCTGGCGATGGAGGAGGCGATGATCGCCGACTGGACGGTGCCGTGGATGAACCGCGGCCTGTTGCGCGGTGAGGCTCTGGCGCGCTACGTGAACCGGCAGGTACAGGGCCGTCTGATCGAGGAGATGCGCCTGCCACTGGGCATTCTGGCCACCGATTTGGCCAGCGGGCAGCCGGTGCTGTTTCGGCGCGGGGATACCGGCACGGCGGTGCGGGCCTCGAGCGCGGTGCCGGGGGTGTTTTCGCCGGTAGAGATTAGCGGGCGCACCTATGTGGATGGCGGCCTGGTGGCGCCGGTGCCGGTGGAGCAGGCGCGCGAGATGGGGGCCGAGCTGGTGATCGCGGTGGACATCTCCAGCCCGGCGCGGCCGCTGGCACAGACCGACCCCGTGCGGGTGCTGCTGCAGACCTTCACCATCATGGGACAGACCATCAACCGCCACGTGCTGCCGCGGGCCGAGGTGGTGGTGCGTCCTGCGCTCGATGGCGTGGGCAGCACCGACTTCGCGGCCCGGCAGCGCAGCATCGCGGCCGGGCGCGTTGCGATGCAGGCGGCGTTGCCGCAGCTGCGTGAGGCGCTGAAAAAAAGCCCCGCCGAGCGGCGGGGCTGAAGGGTCCCTGAGTGTGACGTCGAAGAGACCCGAGGAGACAACTCGGTACGTGGAACGCTCAGGCGTTGCTCTGGCTGCGGCGTGCGCGCGTGCTGCGGCCGGCCGCCGGGGCGGTGGCAGCGCCCGCCGCCGTTGCGGCGGCCTGCTGCCATTGCTGGGCCTGTTGCGTCAGGTGTTCGACGTTGGTGTGCGCCAGTTCGCTGGCTTGCTGCATGGCTTTTTGCACCGTTTCCATGGCGACAGCGGCCGCCTGCACGGCGTTGCGCATGGCGGCCACTGCGGCTTCGCTGCCGGCCGGGGCGTTGCGGGCCACGTTGTCCACCACGGCCTCGACCTTGTGCTGCGATTCGGCCAGGTTGTTCTGCGCCGCTTGGGCGAAGGCCGAGCCGGTGGAGGCGGCGATTTCATACAGCTGGCGGCTGTAGGCCAGGGCCTTTTCGGCCATCGGCTGCAACAGGGCGGCCTGGCGCTGCAGCAGCTCTTGGGCGTCCTTGGCGGAGAGCAGGGCGTCGGTTTCGCTGGCGGCATCGCGCAGCGCGGCACGCGTGGCCTGCAGGTTGAGTTCGACCAGGCGCTCCACCCCTTCGAAAGCCTGACGGGTCAGGCCAAACAGCATCTCGATGTTGGCCTTGTGCGCAGCGGCCAGTTGTTCCGGGGTCAGCATGGTCATCCTCCGCGTGGTGTGTGAACGCAACGGGCCGCACGGGTTGTTGCGGTGCAACATGGGCCGATTATAAAGATCTGGAAAAAATGTGCAAGCCTTTTGCTGCAGTGCAGCATCTGATCCGGATCAAATCCTCGTGATGGGAAGGCCTTCTCTAGGGGCGGGCGATCCCTACTTCGCTGGATGCCGTTCATCCTGACACGGCCTGCTGCGGTGCTGCGCGCGTCCAAGGCGCCTCGCTCGCCCCCGTGACCCTGGACTCGTTGCGACTTGGTTTGGCACATGTCGGCAAGGCTTGGGGCTGTTCTTTGGGTGACGGCGCGGCGGCAGCCCTTGCGGCACACTGTGCGCCCATGCGGGTTTTTTACGCCACCCAGTTCGTGCTGCCGCTGCCGCCCGGGCACCGCTTTCCGATGCAGAAGTATGCGTTGCTGCGCGATGCGCTGGCGGCCGAGCCGGCGTTTCGGTTCGGCCAGGCCGAGCCCGCCAGCGATGGTGAGCTGGCGCTGGTCCACACCCCGGCGTACATCGAGGCCATCAGCCACGGCACGCTGCAGCCGGCGCTGCAGCGCGAGATCGGCTTTCCTTGGAGCCCGGCCATGGCCGAGCGGGCGCGCCGTTCGGTGGGAGCCACGGTGCAGGCCGCGCGGGTGGCCCTGTTCGACGGCGAGGGTGTGGCCGCCAACATTGCGGGCGGCACCCACCACGCCTACGCCCACAAAGGGGGCGGGTTTTGCGTGTTCAACGACGCGGCGGTAGCCGCACGGCTGATGCAGGCCGAATGGGCACGCCGCAGCGCGCGCCACCGCGCGCGGCCGCTGCAGGTGGCCATCGTGGACTTGGACGTGCACCAGGGCAACGGCACCGCCGCCATTTTTCGTGACGATCCGACCGTGTTCACGCTGTCGCTGCACGGGGCGCGCAATTTTCCGTTCCGCAAGGAGCCGAGCGACTGCGATGTCGAGCTGCCCGACGGCTGTGGCGACGCCGACTACCTGGAGGCCTTGGAGTGGGCACTGGCGGAACTGGAGCGCCGCTTCGCCCCCGACCTGTTGATTTACCTGGCCGGGGCCGACCCGCACGAGGGCGACCGGTTGGGGCGCCTGAAGCTGACCGACGACGGCATGGAAGCGCGTGACCGCCGCGTCTTCGAGTGGGCGTGGCAGCGCCGCGTCCCGCTGGCCATGGCGATGGCGGGCGGCTACGGGCACGACATCCACACCACGGTGCGCGTGCAGCGCACCACCTTTGCCGTGGCGCTGCAGTACTGGCGGCGCTGGCGCACCAGCGCCATGGCAGAATCGATCCACAACGACACCCACCCGGAGACCCTCCCGTGAGCGCCCCCGCTTCGGCTCGGCCGCAGCCCCTGCCGCGCGCGCACTACCGCGCGTTTCGCTCTATTGGCACGCGCTGGATGGACAACGACGTCTATGGCCACGTCAATAACGTCGTGTACTACAGCTGGTTCGACACCGCCGTCAACGCGCACCTGATCGAGCACGGTGCGCTCGACATCCACGCCGGCGGCGTGATCGGGCTGGTGGTGGAGACGCAGTGCCACTACTTCGCGTCGCTGGCCTTCCCGCAGACGGTGGAGGCTGGCCTGCGGGTGGCGCACGTGGGGCGCTCCAGCGTGCGTTACGAGGTCGGCATCTTCGCCGCCGGGGCCGAGCTGTGCGCGGCGCGCGGCCATTTCGTTCACGTCTATGTCGACCGCGACAGCCGCCGCCCGGTGGCGGCGCTGCCCGACGCCCTGCAACGTGTCCTGGAGACCCTGCAATGACCGCCCGTGACCCCGTTTCCTTGTCTGACGCTGCGCTGCCCACCCCGCTGCAGGCGGCGGCCTTGCCCATCGACGCCGCGCAGGTGGAGGCGGCCATCGTCGGGCGCCGCTCGGTGCGGGCGTTCCTGCGTGACCGCCCCGTGCCACGTCCGCTCATCGAGCGCCTGCTGCAGTTGGCCGCGCGTGCGCCGTCGGGGACCAACACCCAGCCCTGGAAGGTGTACGTGTTGCAGGGGGCGGCGCGCGATGCGCTGGTGGAAAAAGTGTGTGCCGCGCACGACGCGCTGCGTGCCAACCCGGCGCTGGCGTCCGAGTATCAGGAGGCCTACGACTATTACCCGCGCGAGTGGGTCAGTCCCTACATCGACCGCCGGCGCGAAAACGGTTGGGGCCTGTACGGCTTGCTGGGCATTGGCAAGGGCGACAAGGACAAGATGCACGCCCAGCACCAGCGCAACTTCCGCTTCTTCGATGCACCCGTGGGCCTGATGGTGACCATCGACACGGTGATGGGGCGCGGTTCGCTGGTGGATACCGGCATGTTTCTGCAGAACCTGATGATTGCTGCGCGCGCCCATGGCCTGGATACCTGCCCACAGGCGGCCTGGAACCCGTATGCACGGATCATCCTGCCACACATCGGCGCCAGTGCGCAGGAAATGCTGGTGTGCGGCATGGCGCTGGGCTACGCCGACCCCGACGCGCGGGTCAACCAATTCGTCACGCCCCGCGAGCCGCTGGAGCGCTTCGTGACCTGGCTCGAGTGAACGGAGATACGCCATGACCGACTCGCGTGCCGTGCGCCCCGCCGTGTTGGTGGCGCGCGCCATCTTCCCCGAAACGGTGCAGCGCCTGCGTGCCCACTTCGAGGTCGAGGACAACCCCGACGACGCCGAGTGGTCGCGCGAGGAACTGATCCGCCGCCTGCAGGGCAAGGCGGGCGCGCTGCTGACCGGTACCCAGCGGGTGGACGATGTGCTGCTGCGCGCCTGCCCGCAGTTGCGCATCGTGGCCAACATGACGGTGGGCTACAACAATTTCGACGTCGCCGCGCTGGATGCGCACGGCGTGGTGGGCACCAACACGCCCGACGTCCTGACCGAGACCACCGCCGATTTCGGCTTTGCGCTGCTGCTGGCGGCGGCGCGCCGCGTCACCGAGAGCGAGCGCTACCTGCGCGCCGGACGCTGGACACGCTGGTCGTACGACTTGTTCGCCGGCGCCGAGGTGCACGGCACCACGCTCGGTATCCTGGGCATGGGCCGCATCGGGCAGGCCATCGCACGCCGGGGCGCGCATGGCTTTGGCATGCGCGTGCTCTACCACAACCGCACCCGGCTCGATACGGCCATCGAGGCCGAATGCCGCGCCACCTATGTCAGCAAGGAACAGCTGCTGCGCGAGGCCGACCACCTGGTTCTGGTACTGCCGTACACCCCGCAGAACCACCACATCATCGGCGCGGCCGAACTGGCGCTGATGAAGCCGACCGCGGTACTGGTCAATCTTGCCCGGGGCGGCATCGTGGACGATGCAGCGCTGGCCGAGGCCCTGCGCACGCGGCGCATTGCCGCGGCCGGTCTGGACGTCTTCGAGGGTGAGCCAGCGGTGCATCCGGGGCTGCTCGAAGTGCCCAACGTGGTGCTGACCCCACACATTGCCAGCGCCACGGTGCGCACGCGCCGCGCCATGGCCGACTTGGCCGCCGACAACCTGATTGCCTTCCTGACCCAGGGGCGGGTGCTGACGCCGGTCAACACCCCGGCGGTACTGCGCGCGGACCCACAATCGGCGCATGAGTGAACCACTTTCCCTCTGGCTGGTGGGTCTGGCCATCGTTGAGCTGTTGCTGCTGCTGTGGTTGGCGGCCCGGGCGCTGCGCCCAGCACCGCCCCTGGAAACGCCCGAGGCAGTCGAGGCCCGCCAGCGGCTGTGGGCGTGGCTGCAGGCGCAGTCCGAGCGCATCGACCGCGTGGAGAGTGAGCTGCGCCGCGAGGTGAGCGAGTCCGCCCGCGGGCTGCGGCAGGAGGTGTCGCAGACGCTGGCGGCGTTTCAGGACGCCTTGGTGCGCCAAGGGGCCGAGGTGGCGCGCACCCACAACGCCCAGCTGGAGGCGCTGGCGCAGCAGCTGGCCCACCTGCGCGCCGGGGTGACCGAAACCATGGCGCAGCAGCTGCAGGGGCTGACCGAATCGAACGCGCGTCGCCTGGCCGAGGTTCGCTCAACGCTGGAGGGCCAGTTGCAGCAGCTGCAGCAGAGCAACGCCGCCAAGCTCGACGAAATGCGCGCTACTGTCGATGAAAAGCTGCACCAGACGCTGGAGACGCGGCTGGCCCACAGCTTCGCGCAGGTGGCGCAGCGCCTGGAACTGGTGCACCGCGGGCTGGGCGAAATGCAAAAGCTGGCTGCCAGCGTCGGCGACCTGAAACACCTGCTGACCAATGTGAAGACCCGCGGCACCTTTGGCGAAGTGCAGCTGGCCGCGCTGCTGGAGCAGGTGCTGGCGCCAGACCAATACGCTTTGCAGCAGCCCACCCGGCCCGGCAGCCGGCAGGCCGTGGATGCGGCGATTCGCCTGCCTGGGCCAGAACGTGGCGGTGCGCCGGTGTGGCTGCCCATCGACGCCAAATTCCCCACCGAAGATTACGAGCGGCTGCTGGATGCGCAGCAGCGCGCCGACCTGGAGGGCGTGGAGCAGGCGGCCCGGGCGCTGGAAGCCCGTGTGCGGCAGGAGGCGCGCTCCATTGCCGACAAGTACCTGGAGCCGCCCCACACCACCGAATTCGCGCTGCTGTTCCTGCCCAGTGAGGGCTTGTATGCCGAAGTGTTGCGGCGTCCGGGGCTGGTGGAGGCCCTGCAGCGTGAGCATCGGGTGACGGTGACCGGCCCCACTACGCTACTGGCCCTGCTCAACGCGCTGCACATGGGCTTTCGCACCCTGGCGCTGGAGCGGCGCTCGGCCGAGGTGTGGGAGGTGCTGGGTGCCGTCAAGACCGAATTCGCCAAGTTCGGGGACGTGCTCACCAAGGTACGCAACCAGACGCAGACGGTGCTCAACACGCTCGATCAGGCCGAGGTCCGCACGCGCCAGATGCAACGCGCACTCAAGCGCGTGGAAGCGGCGCCCGAACCGGGAACTCCGGGCGTGGCGTGGGATCCGTTCGGCGAGGGCTAATGGGGGACCCGCCGCGATGCCAGCGACGCAGGGCCACAGCAGCTCGCGAGGGGAGCTCCTGTCGGCGGCACATTGGCGAGCGGCTACCGCGTGGTGAGTGGACGGGTCGCCGCGGCACCGCGCGGGCGCGAGCCACCGGTGTGCGCACTTCCTCAGACGCGCCCCCACGTCCTCGCGCAGAGGTGTCGTGCATTCTGCCTACAATCGGCGGACTCGTTCGACCGTCGCCCTGATGGGGCGATGACTGCGGGTGACGACGAGGATACGCCCGCTGCAACTCAGTGACCACACCGTGACACTGCTCTCGATCGTTTTGCTGCCCCTGCTCGTGGGCACCGCGTTGACTGCCGCCATCGGGCGCTACCACCGCGCCGCCACGGCGTGGGTGGCGGCCCTCGTCACCGCCACCAGCCTGGCGCTGCTGCTGTCGCAGGCCGGCAGTGTCTGGGCCGGGCAGCCGGTGCAGTTCAGCCTGCCGTGGGTGCCGGACATCGGTCTGACGCTCGGACTGCGGCTCGACGGTCTGTCGCTGTTTTTCGCCGGACTGATCACCGTCATCGGGCTGCTGATCATCGTGTATGCGGCCTACTACCTGGCACCCGACGATTCGGCGGCCAAGTTTTACTCGGTCATGATGCTGTTCATGGCCGCGATGCTCGGCGTGGTGCTGTCGGACAACCTGCTGTTGCTGGTGGTGTTCTGGGAGCTGACCAGTGTGTCGTCGTTCCTGCTGGTGGGCTACTGGGGGCACCGGCCAGAGGCGCGCAACGGCGCGCGGCAGGCCCTGGCCATCACGGGCGGCGGCGGGCTGGCGATGCTGGCCGGCTTCGTGCTGCTGGGGCTGATCGCCGGAACGTTCGAGATCAGCGAGATGACCGGCCGCGCCGCCGAGATTCAGGCCGACCCGCTGTTCCTGCCCGCGCTGCTGCTGATCCTGCTGGGGGCGTTTACCAAGAGTGCGCAGTTTCCGTTCCACTTCTGGCTGCCCGACGCGATGGCCGCGCCGACCCCGGTGTCGGCCTACCTGCACTCGGCCACGATGGTCAAGGCGGGCCTGTTCCTGCTGATGCGCCTGACCCCGGTGCTGGCCGGGTCGGGTTGGTTCGAAGGCATCGTCACCGTGGTCGGCCTGGTGACGTTGGTGTTTGCTGCGTTCATCGCCATCTTCAAGCACGACCTCAAGGGGCTGCTGGCGTATTCGACGGTCAGCCACCTGGGGCTGGTGACGTGCCTGATCGGGTTGGCATCGCCGCTGGCGGCCGTGGCGGCGGTGTTTCACGTGCTCAACCATGCCACCTTCAAGGCCGCGTTGTTCATGGTGGCGGGCATCGTGGACCACGAGACGCACTCGCGTGACATGCGGCGCTTAGGAGGCCTGTGGGCGCTGATGCCCTGGACCGGAACGCTGGCGGTGGTGGCGGCAGCGTCGATGGCGGGTGTGCCGCTGACCAACGGCTTTCTGTCCAAGGAGATGTTCTTCACCGAAGCGGTGGAGGCCATGGGACGCGGCTGGGGTGCCTGGCTGCCGCTGGCGGTGACCCTGGCCGGGCTGTGCAGTGTGGCGTACTCGCTGCGCCTGGTGCACGACACGTTCTTCAACGGCCCGCTGGGCGAGGTGCCCAATCGCCACCCGCACGACCCGCCGCTGGGCATGCGGGCACCGGTGGTGCTGCTGGTGTTGGCGGCGCTGGCCATCGGCTTTGCGCCCGGCTGGGTGGCGCAGCCGCTGGTGGCGGTGGCGGCCAGTGCCATGCTCGGCGCGCCAGCGCCCAACTTCCACTTGTCGCACTGGCACGGGGTGAATCTGCCGTTGGCCATGAGCGTGCTGGCGCTGGTGGCGGGGGTGGCGCTGTACGCGGCCCTGATGCGGGGCCGCCGTCTGCACGCGGTGGTGTCCGAGAACTGGTTTGGCCGCTGGATGGGGCGGCGCGTGTTCGAGGCCGGCGTCGATGGCCTGTTTGGCCTGGCCGGGCGGCTCAGCGCCGCGCTGGAAAACGGCTCGCTGCAGCGCTACCTGGCGTGGGTGGTGGGGACGGCCATCGTCATCGGCGCCGCACCGCTGCTGGGTGCCGGGATAGGGGCTGGGCCGCGCGAGCTGCTGCCCGCCAATCCGCTGGCGGTGGTGGTGTGGTTGCTGCTGGCTGCCACGTGCGTGGCGCTGGTGGCCACGCACCACTGGCGTTTTCAGGCCGTGGTGCTGGTGGGCGTGGTCGGTCTGGTCACGTCGCTGACGTTCGTGGGTTTGTCGGCACCCGATCTGGCGCTGACGCAGCTGTCGGTGGAGCTGGTGTCCACCGTGCTGCTGCTGATGGGGCTGGCTTTGCTGCCGCAGCGTACGCCGCGCGAGTCCTCGCGCGACCGCAAGCTGCGCGATGCGTTGCTGGCGCTGGCAGGCGGTGCGGGGGTGGCCTGGATCGCGTGGGTGATGCTGACCCGCGACCACGCCTCCATCGCGTGGTACTTCCTGGAGCAGTCGCTGCCCGCGGGCGGCGGCAGCAACGTCGTCAACGTCATTCTGGTGGACTTCCGCGGCTACGACACGTTTGGCGAAATCACCGTGCTGGGCATTGCCGCCATCGGCGTGCTGGCGCTGATGGAGGGTATGCGGGTGCGCCGCCCGTCGGTGGACGACGCCGGCCGCCGCTGGACCTTTGCCGAGCCCCCGTTGCTGCTAAGGGTCGCTGCCAACATCGTGCTGCCGGTAGCGCTGGTGGTGGCGGTCTATATCTTCATGCGCGGCCACAACATGCCGGGCGGCGGCTTCATTGCCGGGCTGGTCACGGCCGTGGCGCTGGTGTTGCAGACGATGGCACTGGGGCTGTCGAAGTCCGAGTCGCTGCTGCGCTCACGCGGGGGCACCCGCTACGTGCGCTGGATCGGCTCCGGGCTGGCGATGGCCGGACTGACCGGGGCTGGCGCGTTCGTGCTGGGCCGGCCGTTCCTGACCAGCGCGCACGGGCACCCGCATGTGCCGCTGTTGGGCGAGTTGCCGCTGGCCTCGGCGGCGCTGTTCGACTTGGGCGTGTACGCGACAGTGGTCGGCGCGACGCTGCTGACGCTGTCGGTGCTGGGGCAGGCCAGCCAGCGCGGGGCAGAGCCGACGCAGGAGGAGTCGAGGTGTTGAGCATGGAATGGTTGGTGGCCACCGGCATCGGCATGGTGACGGCGGCTGGTATCTACCTGTTGTTGCGTGGCCGCACCTTCCCGGTGGTGCTGGGCTTGTCGCTGCTGGGCTACGCGGTCAACGTGTTCATTTTTGTGATGGGCCGGCTGTGGACCGACGCGCACCCGATTCTGGTGGGCAACGAGCCGGTGGCCGACCCGCTGCCGCAGGCGCTGGTGCTGACGGCGATCGTGATCGGTTTTGCGACCACCGGTTTCGTCATCGAGCTGGCGCTGCGTAGTGCGCACGAGTCGGGCAGTGACCACGTGGACGGCAGCGAACCCGGCGTGCGGCTGGGCGCGGCGTCGCGCGGTGAAGGGGGCCAGACATGATCGACGCGTTGCTGCGTTTCTGGGGCCAGCACGCGCCGGTGCTGTCGGTGCTGTTGCCGTCGTTCACGGCGATGGGGCTGTTGCTGTTGGGTGACCAGGGCGGCGTGTCGGCACAGGGCGGTGGCCATGAGGGCCGCCGGCTGGCCTGGCGGCGTCGGCTGAGTCTGGCGTCGGCGCTGCTGGGTTTGCTGATGGCGGCTGGCCTGGTGGGCCGTGCCAGCGGCGGCGAGCTGATGGTGTATGAGCTGGGCGAGTGGCCGGCACCCTTTGGCATCGTGTTGGTGCTGGACCGTCTTGCAGCGCTGATGGTGTTGCTGACCTACGCGGTGGCGGTGCCGGTGCTGGCCTACGCCAGTGGGGGTTGGGACACCCGCGGGCGGCACTTCCACGCCATTTTTCACTTTCAGCTCATGGGTCTGAGCGGTGCCTTCCTGACCGGCGACCTGTTCAACCTGTTCGTGTTTTTCGAGGTGTTGCTGATCGCTTCCTACGTGCTGTTGCTGCATGGTCGCGGTGGCGAGCGCCTGCGCATGGGTGTGCACTACGTGGTGCTCAACTTGACCGCCTCGGCGCTGTTTCTGATCGGGCTGGCGATGTTTTACTCGGTCACCGGCACGCTGAATATGGCCGACGCCGCGTTGAAAGTGGCGGCCTTGCAGGGCCACGAACTGCGCCTGGCGCAATCGGCAGCGCTGATTTTGCTGGTGGTGTTTGGCCTGAAGGCCGCGCTGGTGCCGCTGTATTTCTGGCTACCCGGCACGTACGCCGCTGCCAGTGCCCCGGTGGCGGCCTTGTTTGCCATCATGACCAAGGTCGGGGTGTACGCCATCGTGCGCGTGCACTGGGTGATTTTTGGCGTCGATGCCGGGCAGGCCAGCTTGAGCGTGCAGCCATGGCTGCTGCCGGCCGCCCTGCTGACCAGTGTGCTGGGAGTACTGGGGGCACTGGCTTCGCACAGCCTGTCGCGCCTGGTGGCGTATTTGACGGTGTCGTCGGTGGGCACCATCGCGGTCGGGGTGGCGTTGTTTACCCCGCAGGCGTTGTCGGCCGCGCTGTACTACACGCTGCACAGCACGGTGGTGGTGGCGGGGCTGTTCCTGTTCGTGGAACTGGCGGCCGCCCAGCGCGGCGCGATGCGCGACCGCCTGCAGCCAGCGCCACAGGTGCACGAGCCCGTGCTGCTGGGCGTGATGATGCTGTTTGGGGCGGCGTCGGCGGCGGGTCTGCCCCCGCTGCCCGGCTTTCTGGGCAAGGTGATGCTGCTGCAAAGCGCGGCCGACCTGGCGCTGCGCCCGTGGGTGTGGACGGTGGTGCTGGGCGTGGGCTTTTTCACGCTGCTGGGGCTGGCGCGTGCGGGCGTCATCCTGTTCTGGCACGTGCAGCCGGCCGAGGGTGGCAGCGCCTCGGGACGCAGCCTGCGCCTGCTGGCGGCACCGTGGCTGCTGATGGCGATGACGGTGGCGCTGGCCGTGGCGGCAGCGCCCGTGAAAGCCTACACCGACGCGTTGGCGCAGCAGCTCACCGACAAGCAACACTACGCCGAGGTGGTGTTGGCGCGTCAGGGCGGGCCGGCGGTGCCGACCACGCGGCCTTATGACGGACGACGTCCCTCACCCCCGCCAGCGGCAGCGCCCGATGCAGCACAGGAGGATCGGCCATGACGACGCTCCCATCATCCAGCGCGCCCGCGGCTGCCGCG
>FWPV01001177.1_pt1 | contig 15657 bp, 12 predicted proteins | sample 2228371 | NCBI WGS metagenome assembly FWPV01 (sample SAMEA103939776, study PRJEB20133) | metagenome | reverse complement strand
CTGTCTCCAGAATTCTTCAGGCATATGGCAATGAAACTCTTCGCGGGTCATGCCATACTCTGCTCGTGAGGGGATGGCTCCTCCTGTCCCTGGTTCTGGAAACCATAGGCGATGATAATGCCTTTTGGTCAGGGTCATGGCGGCATCAAAACGGATGATGGGACATTTTCTTGCCACATGGAGAATGGTCTGGATCACCGCTTCCCGAACTTCTTCCTTTAAAAAATTGAGCTGAGCGGTATCGTTCCAGGGCATTCGCGTGCCATCATTCCCGTGATAGAGATACCTTGCCATACCGGTCTTCCGATCCACCCTCTTGAAAACAACGGCAGCATCACTTTGGTTGAAGTAATGATCCTCAAGATAGATTCCCACTTCCCCGTGCCAGGAAAGATCAGGCCCATTAAAAGAATAGGCCGGGAAAGGGCTTTCTTCTAATGAGATGAACCAATCCGGGTGTTCTATCACCCACCTGGAGTCAATGCCCATGTGGTTTGGAACCATATCGCTCGCCAGGCGGATACCTCTCTGCCAGGCACGGTCCTTCAGGTTCTGAAATGCCTCTTCACCTCCGAGGTCGCCTGCGATCTGATAGTCGAAAAGGGAGTAGGCGGATGCCACGGCCTCTCGATGACCCATAAGCTCCTTGATCTTTTTTGAGGCGAGGCTGCGTTCCCAAAGCCCAATGAGCCAGAGCCCGGTAAAACCCCAGTGAGCCAGCTGATCCAGTTCTCCATCCGGGATCTGGTCGAGCCGGTAAATTGAGCGCTGATATTTTCTTGAAAGTTGATGGAGCCATACATAGATGTTTTTCGCCAGAAGGACCAATCTGGGCATCCAATCGAGGTCAGGACTAAACCGTTCAGGTTCTTCTTCCATTCCCGTGAATTCATATACCGGGACAGGGGCGCGGCTCCAGAAGGTCATCCTGCGCATCTGGGCAATCTCTTCCTCTTTGAGAAGATCTAAGCCGCGCAGCAGGAGGAAGAGATATCTTCCAAGTAATGCTCCCCATCGCTCCCGAATGTATTCCAGTTGACCTGAGAGTGAATGGGGGACAGCAATCGCAGGGCTTCGAAGCATCTCCATCAGAGGTAGATGATCTGGGCCAAAAGGAGGCTGGGATTGAAAGAAGAGGAAGAGTTCCTCCACGATCTTTAGATAAACGGTTTCCTTTTCCAGAGCGGCATCATCAAAAAGTTCCAGGAAAGGAGAGAAGGCAGGATTGACGTTAGCCAACCAGAGCATGACCATCTCTTCGAGAAGAATCTGGCGATTCGGACGGTTTTCTGTCTCCCCCTCAAAATAGGTTTCTAAGTCGATCTCCTTTCGGTAAAGGGCAAGGGTTGGAAATTGTTCTGAGAATTTTCGTAACGTCTCATCCACCCCCGCCTTCCCCAATTTCTCGTAAAGAAAATCGAGTGCCTGGCCCATGACATGGGGATTTTTTTCATCTCTATACAAGCCGATGACATAGTGGAGGATCTCATCGATGAGCCCCATGGCATGTAGATCCCCAGCTTGAACGGTCCTTTCCGGGAAATTGACGACGTCTCTTTCCTCATTGATCCGCTGTGCAAATTGCCTGACTGCTCGGAGGTCCGGAAAGATGACATTTCCGGCTATCGTAAACAGAACTTCTTCAAACTGGTAACGGTCTCTGGAGGATCGCGAGATGTGAAATTCCATATAATGGGGTCAGGCTTGCAATATTGCAATTTAAAATTTAAGAGACTCTTTGCAACAAACTCCTCATTCTCCGCAATAGCTTCTGATCGTTTTTGCTCTTCATACTCAGACGCTTTCTTGCTGAGCATAAGGTGGTTATATCACGGCCCGTTGTTTTTCCCAATTCTCCCAGAGAACAAATTCCCAACTCTAATACTAACCATGAAGCCATTGCACGTGCTTCAGATATCCACCGGTCTTTTCCAGAAGAAACCAATTCCTCTTTGCTGATTCCATAATATCTGCAAATCTCTCTTAAAATCCCATCCAAACTCTTTTTTGCCTTTGGGAGCATCTCTGTCTGTTTTAAAACTCGACTGATAAAATTGTCATCCCCAAGAATACGGCTATCCGTTTCACCTCCTCCGGAGTAATAGTCTTGATGTCCAATTCCCTTTCCTTCCAAAACAAATCTCTCGTAAGCCCTCCGAGCCGTGGAAAGTTGTTTCGAGAATTGCGATAAAACCCACTCCGTTGTCAGCCATGGGATTGACTCTAAACCGAGATAGGCTCGATGGCCACTCCAGGGGTAATCCTTCGGATTCTTGACGATCCCAACTCTTACTGGATTTAAATGAATATAACGGGTTAGCTCCTTTAAGTAAACATCTTCATCCACCAAAATGGCTTTATAACGTCCTTGAAAAAGATGTCCTGATCGGGTAAGACGCCAGTTTACCCATCGGGTATATCGAAAACTGAGATTCTGGATGATTCGTGAAAGAGAAACCTCCGCCATCTGAATGGCTAAATGGACGTGGTTGTTCATAAGACAAAAGGCATGGATACGGTGGCCGAAACGTTCGATGCCTTCTTGGACGAGGGAGTAGAAATGATAGTGATCGTTATTATCAAAAAAAATGTTTTGGCCACCATTACCGCGAAGGATAACGTGGTAGAAAGCACCTGGAATCTGAACTCTCGGTTTACGAGCCATGAAATATTATTATCAAATAAATTGCAATATTGCAAGCCTGACCCCGATTTTATAAAGCAGGGTTGACAATGACCTGTTCATTCTTCTATTTTTATGGTGTTGGGGCTATGGAAATGATTAAAATTGGGACAAGTGGTTTTTCTTTTCCGGATTGGAAGGGAACAGTCTATCCTCCTGGCCTTCCGGAAAAGGAGATGCTATCGTTTTATGAGAGGGTGCTCGGATTTCACACCCTCGAGGTGAATTTTACCTATTATACCCTTCCTTCCAAGAAAAGTTTTACAGCCATGTCTCAAAAGACCTCAGCCGATTTTGAATTCGTCATCAAATCCTTTAAAGGGATGACCCACGAGATTCGAAATCGAGAGACGGGTGAGATGATTGATAATCAGGAAACTTTTAAGAAGTTTAAATATAGTCTTGAACCTTTGATGGGAGAGGGAAAGCTTGCCTCTGTGCTGGCACAATTTCCATACGGGTTTTTTCCGAACAGAGAGAATATGAACTATCTTGAAAGGTTTCGAGAGGAGATGGATGAAATTCCTTTGGTTTTTGAATTCCGGAACCAAGCCTGGATGCAAGAAAGGACGTTTGAATTTTTATCGAAACACCAGATTGGTTTTTGCATCGTTGACGAGCCAAAACTTCCCCAATTGATGCCTTATCTTCCGAGGGCAACATCTGATATCGGTTATTTCCGGTTCCATGGAAGGAACCCGAACTGGTTCAATGTTCCCTCTTCGGTGAGGTATGACTACCTTTACAGCGAAGAGGAGTTGAAGGAATTTGTCCCGGACATCCAGGAGATTTCGAAAAAAGTGGCCAAGACCCTTGTTTTTTTTAATAACTGCCATGCCGGTTCTGCAGCCAAAAATGCCGTGCAGATGGCCAAGTTGTTACAATTGCGGACTGGGGATGGATGATTGCGGAATATCAATTTGAAATCCGCAATCCAAAATCCGAAATCGGAAAGAGGAGGAAATGTGATCGAGATTGATTTTCAAAAAGGGGATGGACTGATTCCAGCAGTGATTCAAGACGCAACCAGCGGCGAGGTCTTGATGCTGGGCTATATGAACCAGGAGTCTTGGGAAGAGACGCTAAAGTCAGGAAAAGTCACCTTCTGGTCGCGATCCCGCAAAACACTCTGGCTAAAAGGTGAAACGTCAGGGCACGTTCAGAGGGTGAAGGAAATCTATCTCGACTGTGATGGAGATGCCCTCCTTTTCAAAGTCGATCAGATCGGAGGAGCAGCCTGCCACACGGGTTATAAGAGTTGTTTCCATTACCAGCATGAAAAGGGTGATTGGAAGATTTCTGGAAAGAAAATCTTTGATCCGAAGGAGGTTTATGGAAAGTGAACCTACTCAAATTGGGAATTCCAAAAGGAAGCCTGGAAAACGCTACCATCGAACTCTTTCGTAAGTCGGGGTGGAAGATCATCGTCAGTTCCCGCAGTTATTTTCCAATAGTGGATGATGAGGAAATCCGCTGTACTTTGGTGCGGGCGCAAGAAATGTCGCGGTTCGTCGAGATGGGCACTCTGGATGTAGGCTTGACGGGAAAGGATTGGATTCTCGAGAATGGATCCGACGTAGTCGTGATCCAAGACCTCGTCTATTCGAAAACGAGTGCCGCTCCTGCCCGTTGGGTCTTGGTGGTGGCAGAAGACTCTCCCATCCGCTCTATCGAGGACCTTGAAGGAAAGAAGATTTTTACGGAACTGGTCAATTTTACCAGGAAGTACTTTGCCGAAAGAAAGATCAAGGTGGATGTGGAGTTTTCCTGGGGCGCCACAGAGGGGAAGATTATCGAGGGGCTCTGTGATGCCATCGTCGAAGTCACCGAGACAGGAAGCACGCTTCGAGCCAATAAGCTCCGCATTGTGGAAGAATTGCTTCAAACCAATACCCAGCTAATTGCCAATCGGGATGCCTATCAGGACCCATGGAAGAGGGAAAAAATAGAACAGATCTCTCTTCTTCTCCAGGGAGCCCTCCAAGCCGAGGGGATGGTCGGTCTAAAGATGAATGTTTCAGCCAATGATCTCAAGAGTGTGATCGAAATTCTGCCGAGCATTACGGGGCCGACCATCTCTAATCTATTTCAGAGCGACTGGTTTGCTGTTGAGGTGATGGTCTCCGAAAAGGTGGTGCGGGAACTCATTCCAAAATTATTAAAACGGGGGGCTGTGGGGATCATCGAATATCCTCTCAATAAGGTGATCTAAATGGAAAGGGGATGGGGAAAATCCAAAACCTATCCTCACCTCCTTGAAAAGATTCTGGAGGCATCATGAACCTTGAGGCCTGGAAAAAAGCCTTTCCCAAAAAGTTTCTGTCTGAGCCTCTGATTTTTGGACAGATCCATCGAGGAGATCGCATCTTTATCGGGACAGGATGTGGGGAACCCCAGCATCTTGTTCGTGCCCTGACCGAATATGTTCAGACCCATCCTCACACCCTCTTCGATACCGAAGTCTTACAGGTCTGGACATTGGGAATTGCCCCCTATGCCGATGAAAAATTGAAGCCCTATTTTCGGCATAACTCCTTCTTCATCTCGAATAATACAAGGGATTCCGTGAACCAAGGAACGGCTGATTATACCCCGATTTTTCTGTCCCATGTCCCCCATCTCTTTTTTCGTGGCTTGGTTCCGATTGATGTGGCTCTCGTTCAAACCTCTCCTCCTGACGATCACGGGTTTATGAGTTTAGGGGTGAGCGTCGATATCGTCAAAGCGGCCACAGAAAAAGCTCGGGTCGTCATCGCCCAGATCAATACTTATATGCCGAGAGTCCATGGAGATGGTTTCATTCATATCGAGGATGTGGATTTCATCATTCCCTACGATGAGCCGATCCTTGAATATATTTCCGAGGCGGATACCGATATTGCTCAACAAATCGGAAAGTATGTGGCACGACTGGTTCGAGATGGCGATACCATCCAGGTGGGTTACGGGAGCATTCCCAATGCCATCCTCACCAACCTGAGTCAGAAGAAGCATTTGGGCGTTCATACGGAACTTCTCACGGATGGGATTGTGGATCTCATGAAGAAGCGCGTGATTGACAACACCCAAAAGACCATCAACCGGGGAAAGACGGTGGCTTCTTTCTGTATGGGTCGCAAAGAGACCTATGACTATATTCATGATAATCCAGCCATCGAATTCAGGACCATCGATTACACCAATAGCCCACTGATCATTGCCCAGCATGATCGGATGACGGCCATCAATGCTGCCCTCGAAATTGATTTAACCGGACAGGCAACGGCGGAATCGATCGGGAAGCTCTTATACAGTGGCATTGGAGGACAGGCCGATTTTATGAGGGGGGCTGTGTTAGCTCGGGAAGGGAAAACGATTCTGGCCCTTCCCTCCACAGCCGATCATGGAAAGCAGTCCCGCATCGTTCCCTTCTTACGAGAAGGGGCGGGTGTGACCCTCCACAGAGGGGATATCCATTATGTCGTGACCGAATATGGCATTGCCTATCTCAGAGGCAAAAATATTCGGGAACGGGCGATGGCTTTGATTGCGATTGCCCATCCCAACTTTAGAGCCTGGCTGATTGAAGAGGCGAAACGATCCAATCTCATCTATTCGGACCAGGCGTTCATCCCCGGAAAAGAAGGCGAATACCCCGAACATCTCGAAACCTATCGCACCACCTCCTCGGGCTTAGAACTTCTGATCAGACCGGTGAGGCTCAACGACGAGCCTCTCCTCAAAGCATTCTTCTACTCTCTGTCTGAGAATAGTCTCTACCGGAGGTTCGTCTCTATGAGGAAGGATATGCCTCATGAAAGGCTGCAACCCTTTGTCATCATCGACTATACGAAAGAGATGATTCTTCTGGCGGTCTTACAAAAAGGAGAGCGAGAGGAAGTGGTGGGCATCGGACAGTATGCTATAACAGGTGCCACCTATACCGCCGAAGTGGGTTTTGCCGTGAAAGATGATTATCAGAATAAAGGAATTGGCACCGAATTGCTTTCCTATCTCACCTTTCTTGCCAAACGTCAGGGTCTCTTAGGTTTTTATGCAGAAGTCCTCGTCGAGAATCGCCCCATGCTCCACCTCTTTGAAAAGATGGGTTTCCATATTGAAAAGAGAAGGGAAGAAGGAATGTATGAGTTAAAAATGACCTTTCAATAGTCTTTGGCGTTAACATGGGTGACTCCTAAGTCTATGAGAGTAAACCCACCACTTCGATGTGGTAGGTCTGAGGGAACATGTCGATTAAGGAGAGTCTTTTAAGAGAGTAACCTCTCTCCATGAACAGACGGAGGTCTCTTGCGAAGGTCGTGGGTTCACAAGCCACATAGATAATTTTTTTGGGTTTCAAACCCGTGATGAGATCAATGAGGGTTTTACAGCCCGACCGGGGTGGATCGAGGATGATCTGGTCCGGAAAGGCTTTTTTCCAGGTTTTCAAAACTGTTTCGACCTCTCCTTTTATAAAATGGACATGAGGCATTCCATTTGCCCGAGCATTGTATCGGGCATCCTCGACGGCTGCCGGGTTTTCTTCAACCCCCCAAACTTGACCGGCATGAAGGGCTAAAGGGAGGGTGAGGTTTCCTGCACCCGCATAAAGATCGAGAACCACCTCGTTCTTTGTGGGACTGGCATCTTCAACGACCTTCTGAATCAATTTTTGATTCTGTTGCAGGTTGACCTGTAGAAAGCTTCTTGGAGAAATTCGAAAGGATAGTCCTTTGTTTCCTGGGAACGGGATGGTCAAGAGGAGGGTCGGATTCCCTTGACGAATCCATCCTTTCCGCCTCGAAATGGCAATCCCTTTGAGAATCGGTTCCCTCTGAAGGAGCTGTCTGCAAAGTGCTTCCAGATGTTGATCTGGTGCATGGGAGTGAAATAACAGGGCCCCTTTCTCTTCTTGGGGAGAGACATTGATTTCGATCTCCTCCATCTCCGGAAGATGATTTCGTTGTTCTCGAAGGGCTGAGATCAACTGGTTCACAAGAGGATGGGCAATCATGCAATGTGTGATGTCAACGATCCTGTGGGATTCTGGTTGGTGGTAGCCGATGGTTTCCCTTTTCACTTTTAATTGAATCCGGATTCTGTAATGGTAAGGGGTGGAGAGGGGAATCACCTCGATCGGAGGGAGGGAGTCCATTTTTCCTAATCGTTTGAGGGTTTCAAATAAAATCTTCCGTTTCAATTCTCCCTGAATCGAAGGATCAATATGTTGCCACTGGCATCCTCCACAGGTCGCAAAGTAAGGACAGGGAGGATGGATTCGATGAGGAGAGGGGAGGAGCACCTCTCTGAGCTGGCCCAAGAAATAATTTTTCTTGTCCTGAATGATTTCGACAGCGACCACCTCTCCAATCAGGGTGAAAGGGACGAAGACCGCTTTTCCGTCAATGCGTCCTACCCCTTTTCCCCTGAAAGCCATGGACTCGATTTTGACTTGCCTGATCATCCCTTCAAATTAGCACAGTCACCAGGGAGTTGCAAACTCGCCAACTTTCCCATTTCATTGACTTATCTCCCTTATTTTGTTAGATTCTAACGACATGAAGAGCATCCCCCAAGAGAGGATGGATGGTTTGGATGGCTTGGTTTAAAAAAGGAGATGAAGAGGAAAAGAAGAGCAGGTTCGACGATCCCAAACCTTTTGAAGAGCTCTGGGTCAAGTGTAAGTCCTGCAATGAGATGATCTATCGGAAGGTCATCGAACGGAACCTCCAGGTCTGTCCGAAATGCAACTATCATTTTCAGATACCTGCCCGAAAACGCATTGAGAGCGTGGTGGATCCGGGAAGTTTCATAGAGTATGATGCTGAGCTCGCTCCCACCGATCCTCTGGAGTTCAAAGATTCGAAGAAGTATCCCCATCGGGTCAAAGAATCTCAAGAGGCCACGGGTCAAAAGGATGCTGTGATCTGTGGAGAGGCCAGGATAGAAGGCCAACCCGCCATGATCGCCATCTTCGAGTTTCATTTTATGGGCGGAAGTATGGGATCGGTCGTGGGCGAGAAGATCACTCGCCTCATTGAGCGAGCCATTGAGAAAAGAGTGGGAGTGATCATCTTTTGTGCCTCAGGAGGCGCACGGATGCAGGAAGGGATTCTCTCTCTGATGCAGATGGCAAAGACCAGTGCCGCCCTTGGAAGACTTCACGAAGCCAGGCTCCCTTACATCTCTGTGCTCACCGATCCGACCACTGGAGGTGTGTCGGCAAGCATTGCGATGTTAGGGGATATTATTATCGCTGAGCCAAAGGCGATGATCGGGTTTGCAGGACCCAGGGTGATCAAAGACACCATTCGGACAGAACTGCCAGAGGGATTTCAGCGAGCGGAATACCTTCTTCAACACGGGATGATTGATCTGATTGTGGAACGGAAAGATCTCAGACACACCCTCGCCTCCCTTCTCTCCATGCTCCAGGCGGATCATTAAGAGAAGAGATCGAAGATGAAAAAGAATGGTTATCAAAGTGCTCTCGATTACCTCTATGGACTCGAAAAGTTAGGGATGATTTTCGGGCTGGCGAAGGTAAAAGCCATCCTGGAAGCCCTTCGAAATCCCCATCAGGAGATCCATACCATCCACATTGGAGGGACGAACGGGAAAGGCTCCACGGCTGCCATGATGGCCTCCATCCTGCAGAAGGAAGGTTATCGGGTAGGCCTTTACACGTCTCCCCATCTGCTTCGATTCACCGAACGGGTGAAGGTGAACGGGAAAGAGATCGAGAAGGAAGAAGTGGCAGAACTGACGGCTTGGATGCGGGAAAGGATTGAGGCGGCTGGGGTGTCTCCTCCTTTCACGTTTTTCGATTTTACCACGGCCATGGCTTTGCTTTACTTCAAACAGAAACTGGTCGATCTGGCGATCTTAGAAGTGGGTCTGGGCGGAAGGCTGGATTCCACCAATGTGGTCGATCCCCTCCTGTCCATCATCACGAATATAGGCAAAGACCATGAAGAGGTCCTCGGCAAAGGAATCATGAAGATTGCAGGAGAAAAGGCGGGGATTATCAAAAAGGGGCGACCTCTGATTACGGCAGCCACTCAACCTCAGGTCCTTCGTCTCTTCTTCAAAATATGTAGGGAGAAGGAGGCTCCTTTATTTCGAGTGGGAAAGGAGTTTCGGTATCATTCAGAGTCTGAAGGAGGATTCAGCTATGAAGGCCTTCACCGGAAACTCTGGGGGCTGACCCTCAATCTTCGTGGCCCCCATCAACAGATCAATGCCGCCACAGCGATTGGAGCAATAGAGGTGTTAGATGACCTGGGATATGCCGTTTCCAATGAGTCGATCTCCGAAGGGCTGATGGCGGTGAAGTGGCCTGGACGATTGGAGATGGTCTCATTTTCACCACGTGTGATTCTCGATGGAGCCCATAATCCCGATGGGGCCCTTGCTCTCAAGGAGTCTCTTCAAAGAGATTTTGAATATCGCCACCTCATCCTTTTAATAGGGATTATGAAGGATAAGGATATCTCGTCCATGCTCCACCTTCTTGCCCCCCTTGCCGATCATATTATTTTCACTCAACCCAAAACGGATCGCGCAGCCCCTCCGGAACTGCTCCGGAAGACATTGGGTAAGAATGGAGTAAAATCCGAGGTCATCGAAGATTTAAGGGCGGCGATTGAAAAGGGGCTCGCTCTTGCCAGTCCAGATGATCTTCTCTGCATTACGGGGTCCCTTTATACCGTTGGGGAAGCCAGATCCTACTTTCTTCCAAAGGAAGGGTTATGAAAGACCTTCGTTTCATCCTCGGCCTGATCTCCTTGCTCGTTTTTTTCAACTGGCCTTTTCTTGCTCATGGAAAAATTACGGACGCAAAGATTTCCAAGGAGGGGGGGCCGGTGGACATTGCGGCTGACGAACTCTCCTATGAACGCGATCAACAAGTCTATGAAGCCCATGGAATGGTAGAAGTCCGGAGGGGAGAACTTTTTCTCAGAGCCGATCACGCCCGATTGGACATGACCAACAAAGAATTAGCCGCCTGGGGTAACGTCGTGTTGAGAGAGGGCGAGGATGTCCTCGAGTGTGAACGGCTGGAGATCAATCTCGATACCCGTCTTGGAAAGGTTTTCCAGGCAAAACTCTTTTTGAAGGATCAAAACTTCCACATCACCAGCAAAGAGGCGGAGAAGTTAGGGGAGAATCGATATCGTGTCCGGGAAGGTTCTTTGACCACCTGCGATGCTGTCCGACCTCCCTGGAAGTTCACCGTTAAAGAGTTAGAGGTAACCGTTGAGGGATATGGCATCGCTAAGGGTCCAATCCTCTATCTTCATGGCCTTCCCTCTTTCTACCTTCCTTGGACTCTGTTTCCTGTGAAAAAAGAGAGGCAGACAGGTTTTCTTCTTCCCCGAGTGGGATACTCCGAAAAATACGGTCCTGAGATCAAGAGCGCTTTTTTCTGGGCAATCGCGAAAGACATGGATGCGACGCTTTATCTGGACTATTTGGGGAAAAGAGGGTTCAAAGAGGGGTTGGAATACCGTTATGCTTTGACTCCGACCACCAGAGGGCAGGCCAACGTCTATTTCATTGACGACCATGAGGTGGATAAAAATCGTTACGCTTTTTTCATTCAGCACCAGCAGACATTCCCTTATGAGATCTATTTAAAAGGAAATATCAATTATCTGAGCGACCACCAGTATCACCGGGATTTTGACGAAGACCTCCCAGGCGAAGCCAAGATCGATTCGAGAAGCAAAAGGCAATTAAGATCGACCCTCTTCGGAGGGAAAAATTGGGACCGGTTCAGTTTTTTGACGGAAGCCTCTGTCTTCCAGGACCTCACCCGAAGCAGTAATGACGAGACAGTGCAGAGACTGCCACAGGTCAGTTTTCATGCCCATCCCCAACCCCTTTTTAGAACACCTCTCTTTTTTGAAGGCGAAGTTTCTTACCACCATTTCTGGAGGGAAAAAGGGGTCAAGGCCCATCGGGGCGATCTTTTCCCCAGGCTCTTTCTTCCCCTGAGGCTTTTCAATGTATTGAAGTTCGAATCGAGTGTAGGGCCGAGAGAAACCCTTTATAGATCGGTGGATGATCCAACCCGTCGATATCAAGGGTGGGAATCTCGCGAAACCGTGGTCGCTGCCGCTGAAGTTTCAGCAGAATTTTTCCGCCTCTATGAGGCGAGATCCATTCCGAAGATTTCGAGGCTTTACCACGTTTCGAAATGGATGCACACCATCGAACCATTGATCGGCTACCAGTATCGTCCCAGAGTTCGACAGAGAGCGATTCCCCAATTCGATGATGTGGATCGCATTCCTTATTCCAGCCAGTTAACCTATGGCATGACACAACGCCTTATCGGGAAACCCGAAAAAGAGGGAATCCTTTCCGGCCCTGTGGAATATGCCAAATTAAAGATTTTTCAGTCCTATAGTTTTGGAGACCCCTTCAGCCGGGACTCGAAGGGTAAAGGAAGGTATTTTTCGAATATTCTGGGAGAACTCTGGTGGCATTTCGGACCTTATGTGACTGCCAAACTGGATGGAGAGTTCAGCCCTTACTATGGCAACCTGGAGGTGGCCAATGCTTTGGTCCAACTGAAGGACAACCGAAATGATGCGTTCTATATTCAATATCGATATACCCAGAAGAACATTAAGGAGATGAATGCGGGTGTTCGGATCAAAACGATTCCCTCCCTTTACCTCTACGGGTCGTTCCGATACAATTTGATCGATCACTGGAGAGTCGAAAATGTCTATGGAGCAGAATACCAGGCTCAATGCTGGACATTGGGAGTGACTGTGGAAGATAAGGGCAGGTCTCCTGACGGAGTTCAGAGAGAAGAACTGAAGTTTCACATTTATGTCAATCTTTTAGGATTGGGTTCCTTGGGGAAAAGGGCCTATTTCATGGGACTTTAATAATCAGAACGGAGGAGAAGACGCATGAAGGGAGTGATTTTAGCAGGAGGTTTGGGAACGAGACTCTATCCCTTAACCAAGGTGACCAACAAACATCTGCTTCCCGTCTATGACAAACCGATGATCTACTATCCCATACAGACGTTGATCAATGCCGGAATCGAAGATATTTTGATCGTTACAGGAGGAAATAATGCAGGGGACTTTTTAAGACTCCTCGGCAATGGCAAAGAGTTCGGTTTGAGACATATTAACTATACCTATCAACAGGGAGAAGGGGGCATTGCAGACGCCCTCAGCCTTGCCGAGTTCTTTGCCGGTGGGGATGGCATCTGTGTTGTTCTGGGAGATAATATTATCGAGAAGAATATCCGAAAGGCGGCAGAGGCTTTTAAAAAACAGAGGGAAGGGGCAAAGATCCTCCTCAAAGAAGTGCCTGACCCTCATCGATTCGGTGTTGCCGAATTAAGAGGGGATCGCATCCTCAGTATTGAAGAGAAACCCAAACGGCCCAAATCAAACTACGCGGTCATTGGAATCTATTTTTACGATTCCACCGTCTTTGATTTCATTAAAACGTTGACCCCTTCTGAACGGGGGGAACTAGAAATCACGGATGTGAATAATCGCTATATTGAAAGAGGATTAATGACTTATGATATTCTTGATGGTTGGTGGACAGATGCAGGAACTTTTGAATCTCTCCTCAGGGCCAATCAACTGGTGGCCCAGACAGGAGCGAATAAGGTTTGAAAGCGTTCACTCCAATACCTTCGACCTCTAACCTTCATCAGTCATTCAAAAAGGGGGATAAGAGATGATTCACGGTGTGAAAACAAAACTTTTGAAGGTGATTCCGGATGAACGGGGAAGGGTCATGGAGATTCTTCGAGCCGATGATTCCCTCTTTACAAAATTCGGTCAAGTTTATGTCACGACGACCTATCCCCAGGTGGTCAAAGCCTGGCACTATCATAAGATCCAGACGGATAACATTGTAGCCATACAGGGCATGATCAAACTGGTTCTCTATGACCCGAGAGAAAAATCTCCGACTCGCGGTGAGATCAACCAGTTTTATATTGGAGTGCATCATCCGATGCTGGTTCAGGTGCCCAACATGATCTATCATGGGTGGAAATGTATCAGTGAAGAGGAGGCGATCATCATCAATATTCCCACAGAGGTTTATGCTTATGAAGCACCTGATGAATATCGTCTTCCTCCTCACGGTAAGGATATTCCCTATGATTGGGCGAGAAAAGATGGCTGACGCCCTCCGTCCTCGAAAGGATTGGGGTGAATGTCTTCGGCTCAGGGGAACCTTCAGCCATCTCCTCTGTGATACTGGTTTCTAATGGGTTCCTCGAAAAAGAATGGATGGAGTCAGGTAATGAGACTACTGGTGACAGGCGGATGCGGATTTATTGGAAGTAATTTTATTCGTTACTATTTAAAAAATTATCCAGAGGTTTCGATCATCAACGTCGACAAATTGACCTATGCCGGGAACCTGGAAAATCTTTCTGATCTTTCCCACTCCCCGCGCTACCATTTCATCCGAGCGGATATTGCGGATTCATCCCGGATGGAGGAATTGGTCAGAAAGGAAGTGGATGCCATCGTCAACTTTGCGGCGGAATCCCATGTCGATCGATCCATCGAGGATCCAAGCGCATTTATGCGGACCAATATCTTTGGGACCTTTGTCCTGTTGGAGGCAGTGAGGAAGGTATCCCAGGGGAGGAAGATCCGGTTTCTCCAGATCTCTACCGATGAGGTTTACGGCTCTCTTGGCGAGTCGGGTGCGTTCACAGAAGAGACCCCTCTGGCACCGAATAGTCCCTATTCTGCAAGTAAAACTGCCGCCGATTTGATGGTCCGCGCTTATTTCCATACCTATAACCTTCCTGTTCTCATCACCCGATGTTCCAATAACTATGGTCCCTACCAATTTCCTGAAAAGCTCATTCCTCTGATGATCTCGAATGCCATGGAAGATAAGGAGCTCCCCATTTATGGCGATGGTTTGAATGTTCGGGATTGGATCTATGTGGAAGACCACTGTCGAGCCTTGGATAGAGTGCTTCAGCAGGGCAGGGAGGGAGAGGTTTATAATATTGGTGGCGGAAGCGAGCGGACCAATCTCTATGTGGCGAAGCATATTCTGGACCGATTGGGTAAGCCCCATTCCCTCATCCAGTTTGTTGCGGACCGTCCAGGCCACGACCGGAGATATGCCATCGACTTTTCCAAGATCAAAAGGGAGCTGGGATGGGTGCCAACCGTTTCCTTTGAGGAGGGGATTGAGCACACCATAGAATGGTATCAAACCCATCGGGAATGGTGGAAGAAGATTAAGACAGGAGAATACCTGGACTATTATAAACGGATGTATCAGGACCGATAGCAGGGGCCTCAATGGAGCGACAAACCCTATCGGGCAATGCAATAGGCTTCCCATCCTTTTGGAAGGCGATGGATGAAAAAATGGCTCGGTTGAGAAGGGTGTGAACTGGGCAGAAAACAGGAGAGGGAGATTCTGGCCAAAATGGAAAGGATCCTGGTCATTGGTGCTCAGGGAATGCTCGGAAAGGACTTGATTCCCGCCCTTCGCGATGCCTTTCCAGAAGACGAACTGTTTGCCTGGGATATCGATGAGATCGATATCCGTCAGGAAAAGGAGACGGTCGTCAAGATCGAAACGGTTCAACCTACCCTGGTCATCAATGTCGCCGCCTATACGGATGTGGACGGCTGTGAATCGAATGAGCAGGAGGCTTTTCTCGTCAATGCGGAAGGAATGAGGCATATCGTTCAGGGGGCGAAGCGATGCAATGCCCGAGCGATCTATCTCAGTACCGATTATGTCTTTGATGGCAAAAAGGAGATGCCCTATGACGAAGAAGATCCTCCCTGTCCCATCAATACCTATGGCCGTTCCAAATGGGGGGGAGAGCAAGCCACACTGGAGTTGGGGGAGAAGGGTTTGGTCGTCCGGACCCAGTGGCTCTATGGTCTCTATGGGAAAAATTTTGTAAAGGCCATCCTCCATCAGGTGAAGGAGAAGTGGAGAACCGTTGGTGTTGA
>FWPV01010076.1_pt1 | contig 15659 bp, 7 predicted proteins | sample 2228371 | NCBI WGS metagenome assembly FWPV01 (sample SAMEA103939776, study PRJEB20133) | metagenome | reverse complement strand
CGCGCACGATGGTTCGCCCCCGCTCGGACAGCCAAACCAGGGAGCCTGTGCTCCGGCAGGAAGAATCCATTTTTGTTTGCACGTCTTGGTGCGCTCGGGCGGTTTTCACGTCCCAGGGCGCCCGTTCCTTCCGAGGTGCCACCGGGAAACCGAACAAATCACGTTCCGGACGCGGAGACTTCCTCCCGGGCGGAATGGCCGGCGCGGCCTCCCCCGAGACATCGCCCGATCTGCCGGACCGCTTGGCGAAGCCGATTCTCGTTTTCGACCAGGGCCAGTCGGACATACCCCTCTCCGGAAGGTCCAAAGGCGGCCCCGGGGCTGGCCACCACATCGGCTTCTTCCAATAGTTTCATGGCGAAGTCGAAGGATCCCATCGAGGACCAGGGTTCAGGGATCTTGGCCCAGACGAACATCGTGGCCTTCGGTCGAACGACGGGCCAACCGACTCGCTCCAGCCCATCGCAGAGCACGTCACGTCGGGCCTCGTAAACTTTGGCTTGGGACTCGACCGCCGCATCGCCGTGGCGCAGGGCCATGATTGCGGCAATCTGGATCGCCTGAAACATCCCGTAATCGTAATAAGTCTTGATCGTGGCCAGGGCCCTGACAATCTCCGCATTGCCCGCGCAGAACCCCACCCGCCAGCCGGCCATGTTGTACCCCTTACTCATCGTCGTGAGTTCGACCCCCACGTCCAGGGATCCCGGCGCGGCAAGAAAACTCGGGGTCTTGTAGCCGTCGAACGTGACGTCGGCGTAGGCAAGATCGCTGACGACCATGAAGCCGTAGCGTCTGGCTAGTTTGACCACTTCAACGTAGAACTCGGGCCCCACCACGGCCGTCGATGGGTTATGCGGGAAATTGACGACCAGCAGCTTCGGGCGTGGGTAAAGATGTTGGCATGTGTAGGCCACGTTGCTGAGAAAGGCATCGGTGTCGGCCACGTCCAGCGCGATCTGGTTCCCTCCAGCCAGGGCAACCGCAAAAAGATGGGGAGGATAGGAAGGGCTGGGAATTAACGCGGTGTCGCCTGATCCCAGCAACGCCAGGCACAAATGGCTAAACCCCTCTTTGGATCCCAGACAAACGACAATCTCGCGTTCAGGATCCAAACGGACACCGTAATGTTTGAAGTAACGGCTCGCAACTTCGCGCCGCAGGTTCAACAGCCCGAGCGAATCGCTATAGCCGTGGTTTCTCGGATCGCGGGCGGCTTCGGCTAGTTTCTCGATGATGAAATCCTGGGGGGGGTCGCTTGGGTTGCCCATGCCCAGGTCGATCACATCATCCCCACGTCGCCGTTTTTCGTACTTCAATTTGTTGATTCTGGCGAACAAGTATGGGGGGATTCGCTTAACGCGATCTGCCACTTCGATGGAGAAAGGCCTTCCCCTTTGGAATGGTTCTCCGACCCTTGGATGATCTTCGTTCATGGACTTAGGCCTCGTCGCGTCAGATGCATCATGAGGGATAGGGGCGACCGTGTAAAGAGATCCCCCTGACGAACCGTCTTTTTTCCCGAAGCATTATAGACATGCGAACGGTTGATTTTGGATGACACTTACCGTAGCATCGGGCATGTCGTGGTCGAGGGTTGACCTCGCCTGTGTTCCCCGCGGTCTGAGGGGTGCGGAAAGTCGCGAGGCATGTTTCTGGGAATCGATCTCGGCACGTCGAATGTCAAGGCGATTTTAATTGATCGCTCGGGAAAGGCATTGGTCAGGGGTAGCGCCCCCGTGGCGCGTCGATGCACTCCCGACGGCGGGGTCGAGCAAGACATCGAAGAGATTTGGCAATCGGTGTGCTTGGCCATTCGGCAGGCGGTGGTGGCCGAGGGCACCACCGCCCGCGTCGAGGCGCTCGGCGTTTCGAGCCAAGGAGGCGCCCTCCAACTGCTGGATGCCGGCCTGAAGCCGCTTGGCCCCGTCATCAGTTGGATGGACGGCCGAGGAGGCCCTTTGAACCGGCGATTGATCGAGGAGCTGGGCGAGGATTTTTTCGTCGAACACGTGGGCAGCCGGGGCTGTTTGATTACTCCCGGCCAAATTCTCCGGCTGCGACACCAGGCGCCGGAACTCATGGAGCGGGCCGCAGCGATTGGTTACGTGGGCGATGTCATCGTTGGCCGGTTTTGCGGTCGACGGGCCCACGACGCCACCTCGCTTTCTATCGCCTTTCTTTACCATCCGTCGTTGGGCCGCGCGGACCCGGAACTGTTGTGCCGCTTGGGGCTTTCCGAGGCCATGTTGCCGGAGTTGCTGCCCGCCGATCGCCCGGCCGGCCAACTGGAGACCGAGGCCGCCAAGGCGACGGGGCTGCCGGAGGGTATTCCCGTCTCACCGGCGGTCCATGACCAGTACGCCGCGTCGCTGGGCGTGGGGGCTGTTCATGAGGGCGACGTGTCGCTTGGCGCCGGAACCGCCTGGGCCATGATCGCCCTGGGCAGCCATCTTCGTCGGCCAGTAGCCCCTTTGGCGATCGTCTGCCCCCATCCGGTTCGCGGGCGGTTTGGGCAGATGCTCTCGATGGTCAACGGCGGTTCGACGGTCGAGTGGGTCGCCCGCGTGACCGGCCAAACCTCTTCCTGTTCCCAATGGGACGACTGGATGGAGTCTGTTCCGGCCGGCTGCGATGGGCTGGTGTTCTGGCCGTACCTGGTTGGCCTGGGCGGCTCCGGTGAACGGGCGGACGATGGGGCGTCGGGTAGCCGTCGGGGTCGAGGCGACTTGACCCGGCAGGTGGATTCGAAGCTTCTCGACCTGGAGAAACCGCGATCCGGTGGGCGGATCCACGGACTGAGTTTGGCGCATGGTCCGGAACACTTGTTGAGAGCCGCTGTCGAGGGACTGGCGTGCGAACTGGTGCGGCACTTTGGTGCCCTCACCGCGGGGGGGCATCCCGTCGACCGTGTATTGCTCAGCGGCGGCGCGGCCTCCAGTCGGGTGATCCCCCAGATCATTGCCGACGTGACTGGCCGGCCCGTCTCCACCGTGGCCGAACCGGCCGTCAGCGCCCTGGGCGCCGCGATCCTGGCAAGGGCCATGGTTGATCGCCACCGCGAACTGGGGGAGCTTGCCCAAGGACTCGCCTCGACCTGCCTGAAATACTCGCCGGGGCGGGACTCGCCCGTTTACCAGAGACTTTTGGACCGATTTCTCGCGGAAGCGGAGTGAAGGAGCTTCCCACGGGGCGTTGGATTGAATCCCTGGCCGAGCCGACCTGGCCGTGATCCGCGAGGAGCCACAATCCTGCTTGAAGTCGCCGATGTTCGATGATAAACCCAACCACCCCTCCCGACCCAATGGCTCCGATCCCGCTCCACCACGTTTGGCAGTACACGGAGGTGGACCGGGCGTTTTGGCAAGAGCACCTCGAAGGATGGTTGCCCGAGCACATTTTCGACGCCCACACCCACGTCAATGAACCGCAATTCCGTTTGACGGAAATGACGGAGGAGATGCGGCGCCAGTACTGGGTCAATGAAGTGTCGGAGCCGATCGGGGCTGCCGATGCCGACCGGTGTCATCGGATCGTCTTTCCCGGGCGACGGGTGTCCTGCGTGGCGTTCGGCCTCCCTCTTCTGGATTACGATCTGGATGCGAGCAACGCGAGTCTTCAGCGAGAGTGCGTCCAGCGCGATTGGTACCGGCTGGCGGTGGTGCGGCCGCAGTGGAGCGTGGAAAAGGTATCTCGCGAGTTGGACTTGCCCCGCACCCTGGGAGTGAAGGTGTACTATTCCCTGATCAGCCACGATCCCACGACGCGGGACAAGCACCTGGAGGCAAGCATCTTCGAGTTCCTGCCGCGAGCGCAGCTTGAGCTGATGGACCGTCGCGGCGCTTGGGTGACGCTGCACGTGCCGCGAGCCGGGCGTCTCCCGGACCCAAGAAACGTGGCCGAAATCCGGCAAATCCGCCGCGAGTTTCCCCGCGTCGTGCTGGTCCTGGCGCACTTGGGGCGGTGCTATACCCTGCCGCACGCCCAAGCAGCGTTCCCCTTGCTGGCCGACGACGAGGGGCTTTACCTCGACATTTCGGCCGTCCTCCATCCCGAGGTGCTCGCGCTGGCGATCCGCACGTTCGGCCCCAAGCGAATCCTGTTTGGGACCGACAACCCGGTTTTCTACATGCGGGGACGGCAGGAGTGGCGCGGGGATCAATACATTTACCACACCAACTACCCGTTCCACTTCAACCGCGATCGCGACCCGCCCGAGGTCGAGGCCCGCTACACCCTGGCCGTGTACGAGGCCCTTCGGGCACTGCGCGAGGCCTGTACGGCGTGTGGATTGGCTCGCGCCGACGTGGAGGCGATCCTCCATGGCAACGCGCGGTCGCTTGCCGAGCGGGTCCGCGGGAGCATCGAGCTTACCCAGACATGATCGTGGGCCCGACTGTTTTCCCGCGTCTGATGGGCCGAACGTCGCGCGGGAGGGCGTTTCAGAACCAGAAGTCGAGGTTGCACGTGCTCCTAGGATTCGGGATGGCGACCTTCAGGCTCCCGCCTCCGCTGAACGAGCGGGTGGAACGCGGCGTCGAGATTCCATGGGAGCCTTGCCCGGCGTAAAGGGCAACGGCCGGCGCGAAGTCCCGTCGCCGCGGGCAGCGCGCGGGACCCGGTCGGACGGCCTTCAGGGCGAACCGGCGCGGGCGGCTCGTCGGCCCCGGCCTCGCACCCGGCCGAAATCAACGCCCTCCTCGTTTTCCGGCTCCAGCCCGAAGTCGAGAAGGACCAGCCTGCTGTGCCGGACGATGCGGCCCTCCGCGTCGCGCTCGTCCGTGTCGTGGCAAACCACTCCGCCCGGCACTTTCATCGAGGTGTACGCCCGAGTGACCGTCGAACCGTTGGGCGTGGTCGAAACCGCCTCGACCCAAGCCGCGCGACGGATCTGCGGCACGATGGCGCACGGCCGATCCAAGGAAAGGACGCGAAACGAATGCTCCTCGACCACCTTGCCGTCCGGGCCGAGGGTCTTGCTTTCCCGTTGCAAGACGTAGGGCGGAAGAAGTCGGGAATAGTACGTCCGCGTGATCGTCTTGCCGTTGGGGCCGTCGATCTCGGCCTCCTCCACGCGGCAGGGGATTTTTTGTCCTTCGATGGTCACGTGGCTCGCGTTCACGTTGCGGACCACCGCCTTGCCGACGGACCAGTCGCCGCGCAGCCCTTGGCGAACGCGCTTGGGCTCGGCGGGCAGGCGTTTGCCGGCAATCTCGACGATCGACTCGACGCGCAGGGTTACTCCCTCGTCGTCGGCTTCCTCGAGGCTCGTCTTGGTCTCCGTGATGCTCGTGCTGGCCACCTGCCCGGCGGCATCGAGTGTCTCGGTCACCACGCGGTAACGCTTCCACGCACCCCGATAGCTGTGGAAACGCCCCCAAGGGTGCAAATCCTTGGTCACTCCCTCCTCGTCGGCGCAGTGCGCCCAGGGCGGAAGCAGGATCGTTCCCAGGCACAACGCCAAGCTCAATCGAAGCCAAGTTCGCATGGTAGGCAACTCCTCGAGCCGCTCGCTGACGGCGACTGATCGCTGGAAACCCGCCCCATGCCCCAAGAAGACTACCTCATGCGATTCCCGTCCAATCCTTCCTTCGCCCTGTCCTGTCGATTGTGACGCACGTAAGGTTTTTTGGGAAGCGGGTAAGAGGCTCAGGACCGGTCAACGTCCTTTGCTCGATTGCTCCCTTGGATCCAAACGACCCGGGGAACCAAGGAGGCGGGACGAGAGTAGTACAAGTGACGATTTACTTGCCGACCACTCAGACCATAAGGATCCCATCCGCAGATATACTTGGTCATGCATAGAAATGGGGGGTGCCTCGATCTGCGTCGGCAAATGGTCATTTCGCGGCCGAGTAGTGGAATAACAGTAGTGGAATAATCCACTCTTCGGTATGGGGTCGTTCCGTCCGTAGTTGTGTTGTTAACGGTACCGAATTCTTATATTCTCTTACATTCTGAGCCCAGCGAAGAGGCGGGATCTCCGTGTTTGGAGAATGGGTCAGCCCGGTGTGTCGTCCAGGTTGCATGGAAGCAAGCCATGAGTCCGCGCTCCATGGAAGCGGGACGGCGAGACTGGTTTCGCGGCATCGATCTTTTCTCAAGGGCCGACGACCCGATCGCCGAGAAGACTCGGCTGGAACAATCCCTCCTATTTGCCGAGTTGTCTCAAATCGCCGATATGCCTCCCGGGCCGGCCTCGGAGTGTGTCCGGAAGATCGGGTTTGGGGAGTCGGTCTTTTTTGACCGCGACGGGGCGCAAGCGTACCGGTTCCGAAACGACTACGACTGCGTGATTGTTTGTCGCGGGACCGAGCCGACCGATTGGAACGACGTCAAGGCCGACGTCAATGCCGTTACCGTCCTGGCGGAGGCCGTGGGCCGCGTCCACAGCGGATTCAAGAGGGAAGTGGACGACCTGTGGCCGTTTCTCGAACGGACTCTTTGCGGCAATCGGCAACCGTTATGGTTTGCGGGACATTCGCTGGGGGGCGCGATGGCCACGATTTGTGCCCGACGGTATCGGCTTTCCCGGATGGGGTACCTGGTCCAGGGCCTTTTCACCTACGGCAGCCCGCGCGTCGGCAATCGCGCCTATGTCAATTATTGCCCCCTGGTTCATTATCGCTGGGTCAACAATAACGACATCGTGACGCGCGTCCCGCCCACGTGGTGGGGCTATCATCACGGGGGACGGGAAATGTACATCGATTCAAGGGGCCGGGTGCGCAGGGTCTCGGGATGGAGACGCCTGCTCGATCGATTGCGAGGTTTTGTTCGCGGTTTGGGCCGGCTCCAGATCGATCATCTCTCCGACCATTCCATCGAGCAGTACATCGCGCACATCCATGCGGCGGTCCAGCGGCAACAGCGCGTCATGGCCGTGCGTATTCGCCGCCGCCGGGCCGTGGCCATGTAGGAGATAACCGGCCATTGGAGGACCAACCCGGCCCATTTGGAGACACGGCATACAACGAACGCTGAAGTTGCGGCGGGGGCGGCAGGGGCGGCAGGGCGGCAGGGGATTTTGCGGGAATTGGTCTTTTCCCGAAGGGGCCCGCCATGTACATTTCAGTCCCACAAACGCGATGGCAGGATGCCAGATCTAGCGACAGGAGGTTGCGACGATGCGCGTGGAGCCCCGCGCCGGCCAGGTGCGCCAACTCGTCCTCGACGTGCTGAAGAGCCTCGGCGAGCCGACGTCGAGCTTGTTCGAGTTGGAAGAGACCGTGATGATCCGCGAGGGGCGCTGCTGGGGGCGCAAGTACCGCACGACCCGCCTCACCGCCGTTTGGCTGATTGACGCGGGCCGCGTCCGGTTCTATGACCGGCGTGGGAAGGTGCTGCGCACGGTCAATCTTTTCGAGGAGCTGGCGCCGCTGCGCATGGCGGCTTGAGCCCCCAACGGCCCGCGAACGCCGGGACGTTCTTCCGCAAAGGCCGCGAGGGCATTAGCGGTCGGTCTTGCTCTTGTTCTTCACCACGTCGAGGCCGAAGTTGAGGAACCAGTCGTTGCCCGACGCGCCAAACAGGTTGTCGCGGATCGCGTCGTCCAGTACCGAGCCGTTCGGCTCGCTGGAGGTCCGCCGCTTCAGGGCGATGGTTCCCAGGGCCGTGACGATGCCCTGATCGAGGCGGTTGACGCGTTCCTGGAACGTTCGCGCCGAGGTCCACTCGTTCATGATCTCGGCCAGGGCCTGATCGTTGTTGTCGTGCTCCGTGTCGCCGCCGATCAAGATCGTGTCGCCGGAGCTGCCATAGAGGCTGTCCACGCCAAGCCCGCCGATGAGCAGGTCGCGTCCCGACACGCCGCGGAGCTGATCGTTGCCCGCCCCGCCGAGCAGCACGTCGTTGCCCGCGTCGCCGTAGAGCTTGTCGTTGCCGTCGCCGCCGTAGAGCCAGTCGTCGCCCGCCCCGCCGTAGAGCGTGTCGTTGCCTGCCAAGCCCCAGATCCGGTTGGCCAGCCGGTTGCCCTTGATCGTGTCCGCCCCCGGCGTGCCGACCACGTTGGAGAACAGGCCGTTGAGGGCCAAGGTCTTCGCCCTCGAGCCGAACGCGCTCTGAGGCTTGCCGTTGGCCACGTTCAAGTCGATCTTCACGCCCACCAGGGCCGACTGCGAGAAATCAAGCGTATCGACGCCGATGCCATCGGTGAGGGCGACGGGCACGGACAGCGCGCCCACGACGTAGGCGTCGTTGCCTTGACCGCCGAGGATCTCCACCCGTTCCACGCCCGCGAAACCGACCCGAGCGCCGTTCGCCGTGACATGGCCGGACTGGATCGTGAACTGATCGTCGCCCGGCGTGCCCACGATCGCCAGGACGTCGGTCGCGGTCCCGCGGCCGCCGTTGAACTGCAGCCCGCCCGGCAGGACGAACGCCCCTCCCGTGGCAAAGTCCACGGTCAAGCGGTCCGCCTTGTTGTCCACGCCCTGGATCGTGAGCGAATGCACGCTGGCCAACGGCTGCCGCCGCAAGACCTGCCCGGCGGCCACGCCCGTCCCCGCAGCGGGCGCCAGCAGGTCCGTCACCACCAGGTCGTTGCCGTCGCGGGTGACCGCCAGGGCATTGCTGCCCAGCCGCGTGGGGGCTTGCACCACCGGGTTCGGATTGTACTGAACGTCAATCCGGATCGTCTCCTCCGCCGTGAGGTTGGGCAGGTTCGTCCCGTTGTCCGTCACCCGGATCGTCGCGAAATACTGCCTGCCGGTTTGGGCCAGCGTTGGCGTCCAGGTGAACGCCCCCGTCAACGGGTTGATGCTCATGCCCACGGCGAGTGACGCCTCGTCGAGACTGTACCTGAGGGTCTGGGCCGGAACGTCGGCGTCGGTGGCCGACGCCGTGAACGTCAGCGTCGTGCCTTCCTGCACCGTCCGGTTGCCGATGGGGCTAAGCACCGGGGCCGAGTTCGTCTCGTTCACGGTGATCGTGATCGTCTCGCTCGCGCTCAGGTTCGGCGGATTGACGCCGTTGTCGGTGACCGTGATCGTCGCCTGGTAGGTGGCGCCACCCTGGAGTTCCGACGGGGTCCAGGTGAACTCGCCCGTGGTCAGATTGATGCTCATTCCCAAGGCGAGTGACGCCTCGTCGAGGCTGTAGGTCAGCGTCTGCGCCGGACGATCCTGGTCGCTCGCGATGACCGTGAACGAGAGCGTCGCCTGCTCGTTCACGCTCTTGTTGCCGATCGGCACGAGCACCGGCGCCACGTTCACCTCGTTGACCGTGATCGTGATCGTCTCGCTCGCGCTCAGGGGCGACGGATTGACGCCGTTGTCGGTGACCGTGATCGTCGCCTGGTAGGTCGCGCCGCCTTGGAGTTCCGTCGGGGTCCAGGTGAACACGCCCGTCGTCCTGTTGATGCTCATTCCCAAGGCGACGGCCTCTGGGTTCAGCGTGAAGGTGAGCGTCTGACCGGCATCCGGATCAGTCGCGGAGGCCGTGAACGAGAGCGTCGCCTGCTCGTTCACGCTCTTGTTGCCGATCGCCGCCAGTACGGGGCGACGGTTTCCATCGTCGTTGCGGATGGTGACCGTCCCGACCGTCTGGATGGGTTCGGCCAACGAGGCGCCGGAAATCCGGACAAGGAAGACTTCGTCGTCTTCGATCCGCGTGTCGCCGATGATCGAAATCGCGCCGGCGTCGCCGGGGATGAAGGCGGTGACGGATTGAGCCTTCGGAGTCACGCGAACCACCTGGAAATTCGTTCCTTCCTCAAGCCGCCAAACCACGACGGGATCGGCCGAGTCGGCGATCTGGGGATCGGTGTTGTACACGGTATTGTTGGAGATGTTCTGCGGCATGACGCCGGAGCCGACCTCATAGTACATCACATCCCAATTCTGCCCGTCGAACAGCGACCACACCACCCGATCGCCCGAGATCCGCGGCATCTTCTGGAGCGGGTGCGGCCCGCGCGAAATCACGATCGCTTGGGTCGGATCGTCGGTGCTGATGTCCCAGAACATGATCTCCGAGCGGCCGGCGTTGGCCTGGCGTTCCCAGACCATCTTGTCGCCCGACACCCTCGGAGCCGTGTTCTCCAGCCCGCCGGAAGTCACGGCGACCGGCTGGCCGTCGGCGTCCTGGTCTAAACGGAAGAGGAAGACCTGCCACTTGCCGTTGACGTTGGCCTGCCAAACCACGTTGTTGCCCGACACCTGAGGCCAGATATCGTTGATGGCGTTGTTGGTCAGCCGCCGTGTCTGGCCACGGTCGAAAGCAAACACCTCGGACGTGGAATCGCCGTTTCCGGTCCAGACGACCGTCTGACCATCGACCTGCGGGCTGACGTTGTCGTACAGGTCTTGGGAAATCTTGACCGCCGGAGCGGCAGGTTGAGTGAGATCGTAGGCCCAGATCGACCGCCGCGTGCCGGTGTTGCTTGACCAGGCCACGTAGCGGGCCGAGACCTGCGGCGTGCGATCGTTGACGGCGTTCGTGGACAGACGCGTGATCCGTTGGCCTTCCGGCTTGCTCGAATCGTAGAGGAAAATCTCAAACGTGGCGCTTCCCGCCGGCTTGCCGGCCCAAACGACGTAGTAGTTGCCGTTGCCTTGGTCGTAAACATCGGGATCTCGGTTGTCGGTCGTGTAGAGAGGGCTGGCAGGATCGCTGACGCTGATCTGCCGGGTCTCGCCATTCCCGGTTGCCGGGTTCCAGAGGTTGGCGTAGATGTGCCAGTCCGTGCCGTCGTACTTGTTCCAGGTGACGACGTTGCCTGAGATGGCGTAGTTGTAATTGCTGTTCGGGTTGTCGCTGAGCTTCTCAACCTCCCATTGATTCACCGGGACCAGGGTCGCCGGGATGGTGATCGAGCCGGTGAGCGGGGCCTCGTAATCGTTGTCGGCCCGCGTCGCCGTGCCGTCCTCGACGGAGTAGTACACGGTCACCGGGACGCCGAACGATCCCGTGAGCGTCACGGGCAGGCTCACCGGCTTTTTGCCGGAGTTGCCTTCATCCCCGGCCCAGTCGCCGATCGACACCTTGGCCAGCTTGTAATTGCCGAATTGGACACCCGAGACCACCTGACCGCTCGGATCCGTGATCGCGATCGCGTTGACATTGACCAGCGCGGAGGGGGTTGCCCCAAGGGCCAGGCCGGACGGTTGAGGATCGAACCGGACCTGGTTCGGCCCGAAGAGACTCACCACGTCGCCGCGTCGGGCCGTCGGCACCGCGGAGTTGACGCCATAATCCACCGCAAGGCCAAGGCTGGCGGGGATCGCGTTGGCGATTGCTTGCGCCACGTCGGCCGTCGTCCTGGCGGTCGAGACATCGACGCGGATGGTGCCGGCTGGTCCGAACAACGAGGGCGTTGGGTCGAAATCGAACTCGAAGAATCGCGTCGCGATGCCGTTGCCAATCGAGAAGGTCTGGCCGTCCCAAAGCTCGGTCGGATGAACGGCTCGGATGCCGGCGTGGGCCGCGGCCCCGTGCGGCGCCACGTAGGGCGCTGTCTGGACCCAGTTGCCCTTCGCCAGCTCGGTGGGCACGATTTCGCGCACGATGTTCTGGCCCGGCCAGAGAGCGCTGAATTCGAAGTAACCGAGTTCATTCACGTTCGGCGTCGCCGGATCGTCCTTCTGCGTGACGGTCAGCGGTTCGCCCGCGTCCCAGCGGCCGTTGTTGTTCAGGTCCACGTAGACTTGCACGCCGGCCAGGCCGGTTTCCGACCGGCCCGGGAGCCCGGTGGTAGGATCGAACCGCCACACCATCTGCCGGTTCGGCATGGAGAGAAGGAGGTTGAGATCCTCCGGGCTGTCAGGCCGCATGATGTTCAGGTAGCGGACGCCATCGCCCGAGTCGAAGCCGATCTGGGCTCCCCGCCCGCCGAAGCCGGTCCCGGCCCCGCCGTCGCGATCGCCGGTGGTCCACTGCATGTCGGAATAGGCAAAGGCCACGATGTCGCCCGCCGGATCGTCCTCGATGTAGAGGCTGAAACTGTTTCGCTTGTCGCGCCGCTGGTTGTAATAGCCGACGCCGGTCCAGTCGACCTCGATGAACGGCCGCCCCCGCACGCTGATGCCTTGATTGACGCGGACCTCGCCGGCTCCGATGCGGGTGTCGACGTCCGCCCAGAACGGGGCGATCATGGGCAGGTTCTGTGGCGATCCGACGGGAACACCGGCGCCTTGCGGCGCGCCCAGGGTCACGTTGCCGTTGTTGTTGACGTAAAGTTCCTGGTATCCGGCGCCGTAGAACTCGAAAATGAATGGCAGCCGGATGGATTGCGACGAACCTTCGTCGGTGGGATTGATGACCAACGGTCCGCCCTTCATCAGGTCGATGACCGGGGCATTCACCGTCGGATTGGCGGATCCTGGTTGCCCCGTGATCGGGTCGAACCGGAAGGCATAAGCCTGGTTGGGCAAGGCCATCAGGTCATTCAGCCCGGACGGAGTCGACGGTCGAGCCAGCTCGATGAAGCGATGGCCGTTGCCGGCATCGATGCCCACCAAGGCACCCGAGCCGCCAAAACCGTTCGCGCCACCCGGCATCCCCACCTTCCCCGCATCCCCGGTGGTCCATTCCATGTTCCTGTACTTGAACATGACCAGGTCGCCGGAGGGGTCATCCTCAAGGTAGAGCGTGAAGGTGTTCTGCAAGTCGCGGCGGCCGTTGTAGTAGCCCACGTCGATCCAGTCGACTTGCACGAACGGCTGGTTCCGGACGCTCAGGCCCTTCGTCACCACGACGTGGCCCTCCCCTGTCGTGTCCACATCGGACCAGAAGGGAGCCAGCATGGGGAGGTTCTGCGGGAAACCGATGGCCGCGTTGTCCTGCTGCGGCCGGCCGAAGGTCACGTTCCCATTGTTGTTCACATAGAGCTCGGTGTAGCTCGTCCCGAAGAACTCGAAGCTGAACGGGTAGGTAATGTTCGAGTTGGGGTCGGTATAGGCCAGCTCGATCGCTCCCGACGAACCTTCGTCCCCCCTCGGCACGGCATCCACGGTGTCGGGGACTGCCAACAAGATGGGCGGAATCTGCCCCAACACATTGCTGTCCCAAATTCCATCCGCGTTGACATCGTTGAATTTGTAGCCGGTGCTCCTCCCATTGGGCACGACCAGCGAGACGGCATAGTCTTCCACCTCGCCCCGCACCAGACGGAGGCCGCTGCCGCCGCCGTCGGGGCCGACGTTCTGCTCGTCGCTCCACCGGACCCGCATGAACGTCGTGTTCTCGTGAACCGTCGCCGGGATCACCACCGAAAACCGCGTGGTGAATCCGTTGTTCACCGTGATGGGCTGATCCACACCCGCCGCCGTGAAAGCCGCTTGGATCGTGTTGTCGCGGACCACCTGTTCATTGGCCGACCATTGTCCGTCGGCATCGAGGTCGATCCACAGGCTCAGATAACCGATTTGAAGCGGCGAAGGATACGTGGCGACCACTTCGATCTCGTTGTTGATCGGGTTGAAGCTGTCGGGGCTGATGCGTAGCACGCCACCGAAGCTGACGATCCGAACACCATCCTCGTCGTCCGGGCCAGCAACCGGGGCGAGATCGTCGCCGGTCGCGGTGGCGTCGGGTTGGCCGTCGGGCTCGGCGTCGACAAAGGCCCCCAGGCGGTAGGCGGGATCCACGAGGCTGCGGGCCCCACGGTTGGTTCGGGTGCCCGCGTCCGCGGGATTGTGAATATCCAGGGTAAGATAGCGCGGGGTGGCGTCGCTGTCCGGCGCGTCGCCAAAATCGACCGCCGGCTGACGAATCACGACCTGATAGTCTTCCACTTCGCCTCGCGGCAGATCCACGCCCGCCACCGCGGTCGGTGAATCCGTGAGCCAGGCCCTGAGGAAGGCCGGTGCCGCCGACGAGCCGGCGCCGTCCACCACCACGTTCCAAGGCACGATGAACGAAATCGGTTGGGTGAGATCCGTAATCTCCTGGTTCGTCGTGAAGTTCCAGTTCTTCCAGATCCCGTTGTCGTCGTAGGGACCGATGACCTTTTCCGGGGCCGGCGAATCCGAGTTGCCGAACGAGCCGTCGCGGTCGTAATCGACCCACACCGTTACCCACGGAGTCGCCTTGACGTACGTCGGCGTACCGAACAGGTCCGTGTCGTTGTTATGGATCTTGAGAGTGAGGGTGTTTGCCACGCCGGCCGCCAGGAGCATCGTGCCCGGCTCGGATAGATAGGCGTTGGCAACCGCCACGCCATTGTCGTCCGGTTGCGCGGACGCGAGCTCCACGACCAGGCCGGCAATGGCGGCTTGCGGGCCGGTGCCGTTGGCGTCGCGCAGGCGAAGCGTCAACTGATTGTCAAGCACTGTCACGCCGGCATAGGTCCGAGTGACAACCTCGCCGGCAGGAATGGCAATCGTTTCGACCAGCACCCCCTCGAGGTACAGTTCAACCTGGTTCGGCGTTCCCTCCGCCAGGTCGCCCACGGTGACCGTGACGTCGTAGGTAGCATTCACCACGTCCGCGACGAAGACGCCATCCCACGTCGCATTGAAATCGCGAGTAAGGTCCGTGCCCAGCCCCGGCCGATCGTCGCCGGCAATCGAGCCGGAGTTCCACCCGAATCGCCTCGCCGAAGTATAGTCGGTCGCCTCGGTGACGCGCACAAAGCCCGACATCACTGGCGACGCTGCCGTCCCGAAATCGAACGCGAGCGGCGCCACGGGCTGGCCGGGCTCCCAGAGGTAGCTGCCGCCGACGCTGTTGTCGTCGCCCAGGGCGTCGGCCGAACTCAAGGGCGCGTTCTCGTAATCGGCGTAGTCGCCCAGATAGAAGTTCGGCGTGTAGACGCTCATCGCGCCGTTGCCTTCGGCCGTGCCGGAGGCCGGAGGATTTTGGTAGCTGTCGGGCGCGTCGCCGAAATCGATCGGCGCGTTGAGAATGCGGACCGGATAGTCCTCGATTTCACCCTTCGGGGGGATGCTGCCCAATCCGATTCCCGTTGGTTCGACGTTGGGCGCGTCGCTCAACCTCGCCCGCAGGAAGGTGATCTGCTGGGCAGCCTGGACCGGAACGTCGAACGAGAACGTTCGCGTCTGGCTGGCGGCGACCAGGACATCCGTTTGGAACAACTGCTCGCCGGAAGCGTAATCGCCGAAGGTGCCGTCGAAGTCGTAATCGATCCAGGCGTTGAAGAAGCCGGGGGTCCCCAGGTCGTTGACGAACGTCACCTGCATCTGGTTCGACGCCCCGGCGCGAAGCGTGATCTGCTGCGGAGTGCTGCCATAACTCGTGAAGATCACGCCGTCGTCGCCAGGATCGCTGCGTCCCGGATTGTTCGGGTTCAAGTTGGCGTCGAGTTCGTACGTGACCGTGGGCCCAAGATGGAACCGATAGTCAAACAGGTTCGCCGCGGCAAGGCCTCCGCTCGCGGCGGTCGAGGTCGGATACGGCTTGGAGTACTGGAGGCCGTCAAAAGTGAAGGGGACGTCCGGCGCATCGCCGTAATCGTAGGGTTTGCTCAGCACCGTGACCTGGTAGTCCTCGACCTCGCCGAACGGCACCTCTCCGGGGCGCGACGCGCTGGTCGCGGGCAGAATGCCGTCGGAAGCCAGTCCCGTCTCGTTCGGCGCGCTGAGCCGGAATCGGGCGAAGGTCGGGCCTTCAATCACCGTACCCAGAGGCGGCACCCGAATCGAGATCTCCGTCGGCGCGCCGTTGTTGAGCGTCAACGGGATGTCGAGGCCCGACGGGCT